>Ga0194132_10000553_pt1 | contig 76587 bp, 54 predicted proteins | sample TA2KigOf80mmetaG_FD_148612 | JGI IMG/M metagenome (GOLD analysis project Ga0194132, IMG submission 148612) | Freshwater microbial communities from Lake Tanganyika, Tanzania - TA2015054 Kigoma Offshore 80m | ecosystem: Environmental > Aquatic > Freshwater > Lake | place: Tanzania: Lake... | reverse complement strand
GGCTTGAGCTTGTCCATGGTAACGGCGACGCCGAAGACCTTGTCGAAGGATGCGTAGTCGGTGAAGACGAGGTACGACGACGCGCCCTTGAGACCGGCGTTGTTCTTCTGGAAGTGCTTGGCGTGGATGTCGAACTCGACCTTTTTGCCCTTGGCCGCGTCATCGGCCATTGCCATGACGACACACAGGCTGCAACAGACGAGGCTGGCGAAAAGCTTTTTCATGATAACACCTTGTTGTGATTGGGTAGTCGCCACGACATCGACACCGGCCGCCGAACGTTTGAGCTAAGCGGCAGTATCAATCGCGAAGCGATTGATCTGTCCGCTTGAGCGAGTAGTTAGCTGAAGTACTGTGGATAGAACTTTGGGCATACGCAATGCGGCCTATCGACCGGCGGATCAACACGCTCGAGAGCCAAGGCAGAAAGAGCCTGCTCCACCCGTTCGGCGGCCAGAACGCAGCCATCGTTTACCTCATAGCCTTCTGAAATCGAGAACTTCACGATCCCTCCGTGACACCAAATGTAGGCCTTCTCGCCATTGATGCGTTGCCATTTTGGTTGCTCGACTAGGGTCCCAAAGATGAGCGAAGGGAAAGACTCGAACTCTGCGCTGCTGTAGGACTTGCCAACCTCTGGCTGGGGCGGAGCAAGCTGATACGTGTTGAGCAGGATTCCAAGTGCGGCGAACTGTGATTGGAGCTCATCAATGGAGCCGAAGCGATAGCTGGCAACAAGCTCGTCACCATCATTAGCGTGTCCGCCGTAAGCCCTGACGAAACGAAAGAGCTTAAGACGGCCTGCCCATTGCCTGAGCCTATGCTCTGGATGCTCTTGAAATAGCCAACGCGACCAGCTGTCCATACTTTAGCTAACAGTTAAGTGAGCCGCGCGCGGCCTAACACAGGTTTCGTCGTTACGGCAGCACTTGGAAACGGGCGACAAAGTGCCTATTTCGTTGCGAATATACAAGGGTCGCGGGTCAGTGCGACGGTATCGGACTGGCCGGCATTGGCCGCGTGCGTGATAAAAAAGTCGGGGACGCGTGCAGCCTAAAAAGCCAATTAGGCCGCACGTTTGTTGAGGAGCACACGATGTCAGAATTGGTTCGGGGCAGGGAACTGCCTCAAATCGTGGAAGCGTGGCTAGCGCGGGCACGGCGAGCAATTCCGCTGTACGAACGGGATACGAAGGACTGGCAGTTCGCAGTCCCCGGGATGTGAAGAGGGGGCGGAACTCAGATCACTGTTCCACGGAGTTCTGCAGGTCGCGCAGCAAAGGCTCGACGTCCGACAGGCGAAAATTGAGCGGTGTGCTGTAGTGCGGAGGATAACTGAACTGCCGTAGCAGTTTGGCGAGCGTTTCCTCGCGGCCGGCCCGCGAGAACGGCTCGCGGCCTGTCGCGCGACGAGCGGATTGCGCCGCCGCGGTGATCGCAAGATACCGCTGAGTCTGGCCGTCCCAAGTCGGAAGCCACTCAGCATCGGATTCGATGGCGAGCAGGCGATGGAGCAGTTGAGTCGATTGACCGGGATCGGCACTCATGAATTCCAGTGAGCGTGACCAAGCGGCCAGATCGTGACTCGATTGCTGCGCGGCCGGTCGCAGCGCCTCCGCAGGAGTCGTTCCGAGCCGCGATTGATTGACGAGGTTAAGCAGCTTCGTCAGTGACGTGTCGGTGGTCGTTCCTGCTTGGCCAAAAGTCGCCTGTGACTGACGAACGGCGATGCGTGCCGGAGCCAGCGTCCACGAGCCCCAGCGTGGCGAACCGAGCGGGTTGGACAGCGTCGGTCGTCCACGGGTCGGTTCGACGAGGTCGTGATGGCAGGCGTGGCAATCGAACTCCGCGAGATCGGGAGTGACCTGTTTGGCCCCGCTCGCCATTGCGGACTCGGCACGAGCCAAGGCAATGTCCGACATCGCCTTCGCCGAGACTCCGTGGCCGATCATCCAGAGCCGAAGTTCTTGGACCGGATCACGCTGGCGCTCGGCCGCAGCGTCCCAATGCTTGGGCAGCAACTCGTGGTAGGCCGACATTTCGAAGGTGAGCCGAGGATGTCCGGCGGCGATGAGGTCGTGATCGACGGTGGCTCGCGGCGATCCGACGTGACACGCGACGCAGGACTCCGCGCGAACGGTCAGCGAACGAAGATCACGGAAGCCGAGAGCGGACTTGGAATCCGGTGACAACGATCGCCAGGAGCGTTGGGTGTGTCGCGAGATCCAGGTGCCGGCCGCTCCATGACAGCTTTCGCAGCCGACGCCGTATTCGACCGCGAATCGTTCGCCATGTTGGACGCCGTGCAATGAGGCAGTGGTCGAATGACACGCCAGGCAACGAGTGTCGGTGTGCGCGGCGTTGAGTCCGAGTTGTTGAGCCATCCGCACCGATGTCTCGTTGAAGAGCACGTCGTAAGCTCGGCGGTGCGCAACATCGCGAGTCAGCCAGGCGGCCGCCTCGCCACCGATCAGAGACTTGCCGCCATGACAGCTTGCCGCGGTGCAACCAGCAACTCCAACGATTCGATGCGTCGCCACCTCTTCCGCGGACAGGCCAGTCGTGGCCGCAGCGGTCAGGGCGACTGCAATCAGGCAGCGATAGGAGATAAACACGAGCAGGATTCCTCGTCAGCGACTCTCGATCTCTTGGCTCTCGGCATTCATCGCGTCTCGGATTGTGGATTTCGATGCGGTGAGGCGATGCCGACAATCCTGAGCGGTGATCGCTGACATGATACGATCCATCGCCAACTTCGGCGATTTGTGTGTTCTCCGTGTAATCGCGCCAGCCCGAATAGACGAACGGTATTCATTCTCGGTAGGACAAGAGTGCGGTGAAACGGACCGATCTACGGACGCAGTGGAGCGATGACTCGCGAGGCATGTTGTTGGTTAATCTGCACGGTGTTCTTGGCCGTGACGGCGTTCGAGGGAAACTCCAGGCTGAGCGGTTCGCCGGTGTTCGGGTTTGGTTCGAAGAACGGAGCACCGGTGCTGGCGACGGTGACTCGGATGCGATGTCCCTTCGCGAAGATCTGGCTGATCCAACCGACTTCGAAGGCGACTTTTTCGACCTTGCCGGGAGTGAAGAAGACTTCCTGCTCGAAGCCGTCTCGGTACCGGCCGCGGCGAATGTAATCGATCAACAGGATCGAGCGGCCATCCGGGTACACGTCGCAAACACGGACGATGAAGTCGGAGTCCTTCGCGGACGATGTGACGAACAACTCCGTTTTGACCAGGCCGGTCCATTCAATTGGTTCAGTGAGCGGATCGGTGGTGAAGGTGCGAACCTCAGCTTGCTCTTCAAACTTGCGAGCGTCGGCCGCACCGGGGAATCCGCGCGTGTTCGGAATGTTGGCCGGCTTGAGCGGATCGGCCAAGAACGTTGCCACAGTGTCGGTTTCGGTTGGTGATGCTGTGGTCAGCTTGCCTCCGTCGCGCAGAAAATAGGAGGTCGGTGTTGCGGAGATCGGCCAGTCGTTCGTCTCTCGCCAAACGTTGCCGGGTGAATGCTCTTCGCCGACCGGCCCCATGACGTAGTAGCGGATCGTGGAGTCGCGATCGACGAGGTTGTCTTTCCTCTTCAGCCAGAAGTCGAACCAGCGGATCAGGTGTGACTCGGCATCGAACTTGGCGTTCTCTGGAAAGGTCAACTCGCTGACTTTGTTGGTGTTCTTGCCGAGATAGCCGCCGTGCAACCACGGGCCGATCAGCAGTTGCTGTTTGCCGCGTGAGTTCGGCCCGGCTCGGTGCTGACGGCCGCGATAGCTTTCGATTGAGCCGATGTTCATGAAGTCGAACCAGCTGCCGATCGTGAAGCACGGCACGTCCATCTTGTCGAAGTGTCGCGAGCAATCCTCTTGCTTCCAATAGTCGTCGAACGTCGGGTGCTTGAACCACTCGGCGAGTAAGGCGCGGTTGTGAGCCGGCTCGCGGCAGACGGCATCCATCCCTTTGAAACGCTCTGGCCGAGTCGTCCCGCCGATGCGATAGCCTTCTTGGTACAAGCTTAATCCGGTGTCGATCATGTACTGCGCGACGAGATGCGGCGGCCGAGTCACCGCAAGGAAATTCTGAGCGAACCCCGCCTGCGAACTGCCGAACGTCCCGATTTTCCCCGTTGACCATTTTTGTTTGGCGAGCCATTCGACCGTGTCGTAGCCGTCTTGCAACTCGCCCCAGCCGAGCGCTCGATAGCCGACCCACGTCCCTTCGGATTTCCCGGCTCCGCGAAAGTTTTCAGCACAGACAACGTAGCCCGCCTTCGCGAGTCGAGCGTTCCCCTGCCGCGTCCCCGCCCCCTTTAAGTCGGCATAGCGTTGTTCGTACAGCACCGGCCACGGGCCGTCACCTTGCGGGAAGTAGAGATACGCCGAGAGCTTCGTCCCATCACGCATGGGGATCATCGTGTGCTCTTCGCGAACGCCATACAGGTCGACGTTGTCTTGCGCGATGATCGGCGACACGCAGCCGAACAAGAATCCAACGAGCAACCAGAGGCAGATTCGAGGCATGATGCACACTCCCAAGATTCAACAAAAAGACGGCTCGTGAGACATCTCGCGAGCCGTCACATCTGATCGAATCGTGGCTGCGGCTGCTAGGGTCAGCCTGCGTCGGACTAGCCGCTCATTCCCCTCTTACTTCTTGCTCGGCGTAGTCGGTGATGATGGCGATTGCTCTTTGACTTGCTTACCGAGCATCGTTTCGCTGAACCCTTTCAGGTCGGTCCAAAAGGTTCCCTGTCCCGAATAAATAAGATTCAACTCGATGTTGTCAGGCAGTCCCTTAGCGAACGCCCATTGGTTGTAGGCTTGGCCGGAGCCGAACGCTTCGACAGCGAATTTGAACTTTTCGGCCTTGGCTTCCTCTTCCAGTGTGAGAGCATTGGCCTTGGCGGCCCCCAGAGTGATGGTGGCTTCTTTTTCGATCTCGGCGGTGTCACGGGCGATTGTGGCAACCAGCTTAGTTGTCTTGGCCTTCGTCTCGGCAGCAGTTTTTTGCCCCTCGGCGATTTTGCCAGCCACCATCTTCTGTGTTTCAACGTTGATTGTTTCAGTTTGCACCTTCACTTTTTCCTCGGCTTCGCGAAGTGCTCCTTCGGTCATCGCGGTTATCTGCTCTTGCTCACGAGTGATCTTCAGTTCGTCGGCGATATAGCCCTGCTGGATCGGCTGACGAACATCTTGCGGAATGTAAATGTTGCGCACGAGTCCGTTCTGAACGCTGATGCCCTTGGTCTTGAGGATCTCCGCAAAGGATTGTGAGACTTCGGATTGCAACCCCTGCCGTGTCTCGCCGTCGAGCAGTTCGGCGGCTTTGAGCTTCGAGCCTTTCATGCGGCAGATGTTCTCGATCGCCGGCATGACCGCTTTGTTTTCAACCGCCGAGATGTTGCCGAAATTGCGAATCGCCTCCGGAGCTTGATCGGGCATCAGCCCCCAGATTGCCGTAAAGTCCATGCGAATTGTGAAGCCGTCGTCAGAGGGAAATTCAATGCCGCTGTCGTCTTCGGCGACCATCGGCTCCCCGCTGGAGTCGGTTTTGAAATGTCCGTCGGATGTCAGAACCATCGTGGCTTCGACGCTCTTCTCGAGGTAGCCGATGCTGACGACGTCAATCTGTTGCTCGCGCTTGTTGGTCGGATAGTTGCCCGGCTGCAAGACGTTCGACTGGATGCCCGGCTTGACCTTCGTGATCGGATTATCGGTGAGGTTCGTCACCACTCCGACGTAGCCCGGCGCGATCTCGACCCATCCCGATCTCTTCTCCATTCCGTTGGATCGCTCGACCTCTTCGCCCGTCACGATGCTGACGTCGAAGGCCTTCGGGTTGATCCGGTAGCGGCCAGGGCCCAGCACTTTTCGCAGCGTACCCCGGAATTCGGTTTTCCCAATTTCACCATCAACCAGGAATTGTCCCTTAGGCAGATCTTTTCCGAAGCGGCTGGTGACGATCGCGACGGTCTTAGTTTCGATCACCACGTCTGGAACCTTCTGACATTCCCAGAAAAACGGGTTGTAGAAGTGCCGCCCAGGCCCAACCATCTCAGCCAAGATTCCTTTTTGTTTCGGCCTTCCGCTTTCATCGACTTCGGCAAGTTGTCCCTCCGGAGCCGCCGGCAAGTCCATCCCCGGAATCGGCAGCGGCGGACCTTTGTATGTCAGCAACAACGAGTTGCCTTCATCAACGTACCAGTAGCAAATCGTCCATTGAAACAGTTGCCAGCCGACCGCAACGAACAGCACTGCACAGATGCCAAGCGAAATCAGGATGCGTTGACCACGAGAGAGTGCAGACATGAGTTGCTCCAAAGATCAGAAGTCAGGAATCACAGGTCAGAAAGTTGCCAAGTCAAACGACACTTCACTGAGGACCAAATCATTCATTTTGAGATCTGGCCTCTGACCCTGGACTTCCCACGGAATCCTTCGCCGGTTGATTGAACGAATCGAAGATCTTCATGATTGGGCTGTCGGCTGTGTTGACCATAATCTTGCGGTACGCCGTCGAGAGTTTCTGATACAGCACGAACTGGGCGTACTGCGCACCGTTGCCGCTGAAGGCTTTGACCGATGCTTTCCAGCCGGCGGCTTCCGCTGCGTTTTGCTGCTTGATGACTTCGGCGGCACCTTCGCCAGTGGCGACGATCGCCGCGGCTTCGTCCTTGGCGGCTTCGAGCTTCAGCTTCGCGACTGCTAATTCCTGCTCGGCCTTGGTGAGGGCGACTTGCTGAGCTTGTTCGGCTTCGGTTGTGACGCGGACGATTTCCTTCTCGACACCAGCTAAGGCCTTCCTCTGACGCACCAACTCATTCTGCTCGGCGAGTTTTTTCTCTTGCTCTTGCTGCTGAATCTGTTGTTTGAACTTCTTCTCGTCCAGCCGCGAGGTTTCGCGGAGCTTGATGGGTGCCGCGATTTGTGCCGGCGGAGTGATGCTGGTGATGACCACTTGAACGATCTCGACCCCCAGCGAATCGCACGACTTCCGCATGGCTGCCTCGAATTTTTTCTCGAAGACCATGCGGGTATCACCCTCGATGAATTCGCGGCCAAGATTGTTGGAGCCTTCCATGCGGCAGGTGCTGCGAGCATTCGGCAGGATCACCTTCCGGATAATTTCTTCGGCGATCTCATCGCCGTTGTCGTCTTCGTTGTAGGTCACGAAGACTTCGGCGGCTTTTTCCGGATGGATTCGAAACTCGATGCGGCCGTCAAGCGAAACCCAGAAGCCATCCTTCGATGGGAAGCCCATCATCTTTTTCTCGGCAAGGTTGAATCGCTGGCTGCGGCAATCGACTTTGCTGATCCGCGTGACATACGGATTGACCGGATAGGTTCCAGGCTCAAGCATTTCGCGTTGCACGCCCCGCTCACCTTTTTCGACAAGCAGTTCGTTCGGCTTCTTGGAGAACGGGCCCGCGAGATTCGTGACGATTCCTTTAAAGCCGGCTGGAATCGTCACGGGTTCATGGTCTTCTTCGATTTTGAACAGATACGGATTGATCGGGTACCGCCCCGGATTCAGGATGTCGGGCACGATTCCCTTGGTCGTCGGCTTGCCATCTTTGCTGATCGTGGCAAGGAACTCTCCATACGGCAGATCGTCACCGGTCAAGCTGATCAACACTCCGATCTTTCCGGGCTTAATGTCGATCTGCCGCTTGACGTCCCAACTCCATTCGTAGGGGTTGTAGAAGTAGCGGCCCGTTGTAAGCACATCGCGTTGAATTCCTTTGTGGTCGGCATCGGGTGCGACTTCGTCAGCGTTTTTTAGATCCAATCCCGTCTTGCGAGTCAGCACCGCGAACTCATCAGACCCGACGTCGATCCGAAACATTGTGTACGTCATCCACGCGGCCAGCATCACACCGAATCCCCCGGCAACGATCAGCCCGGTTGTGCGACCGGCTGTGCTGGTGGGATTGTTGTCGTCCTGCAGAAAAGTGTTTTTGGCCATGTGGAGGTCTCCGAACGCTTGTGTGATCTGCGAGTCCTTCGCGACTCATCCCCATTTCTTGATGCAGTAGCCGTTTCAAAGAGGGGCCGAGTGACGACTTCGAATATCGATGAATGCGGAAATTCTTCGCCAGTCATTACATCCGACTCAGTCTTCGTCCGCTATCGCATTTTGTCAAACTTTACTATTCGGCAAGCATTCTCAGTGAAATGTGGTAAATCTGAAGCGATCAGGAAAGATGTAACGACCGTTAAATGCCGTCAATGTCATCGCAGGCCAAATACATTTGGCAGGTTCCCCAGAATCAATAAGTGTTCAGGTTTAGCTGACCATCCAAGTCGAACGATGAAAGGAATCAGACTGGAGACATGATGCGATACGATTTGATCGTGCTGGGGAACGATCCCAAAGGCTGTGAGGCAGCGCTGCTGGTTGCGCAGCTGCGCAAGCGCGTCGCAGTGATTTCGCACGACGAGTTGGATGAGCCAGGGAACGTCCTTCGCGAGGTGCCCCCTCTTCCGGCGGGCGACCAGCATCGAGTCGATTCTACGGAACGATCATTTCGCCACCGTCAACGAACGCTCAGAAATTTGCGGAAACGGACAAAGGCAACCGAGTCAAAGTCCTCTTCAGCTCTTCGCACAGGTCTGCTCGAACGAGGTGTGGATGTCGTTTCTGGGCAGGCGCGTTTTACGGCTCCGCATGAAGTGGAGGTTGTCGATTTGTTGAATGGTTCACGGCGGCTGCAGAGCGACAAGTTTCTGATCGCGGTCGGCAGTCGTCCACTTCGTCCAAGCTGGGTGCCGTTCGATGGTGAGACTATCTTCGACAGCGACGAATTCGCGCGGCGCGACTGTCTCCCGAAATCGATGATCGTGGTTGGCGCCGACCCGTTCGCGTTGGAACAGGCCATGAAGAGCGCCGCGCTCGGCACACGCGTGGCGATTGTGGATTCAGCGTCCCGGCTGCTGGAGTTCTGTGACCGACAAATGGCTGATTTGCTGCGAGGGCGGGCCGAAAGTGATGGCGTGCTGTTCCGGCTCGGTCGCTCGATCAGTGCCATCGAAAAGGCAAACGACAATCGCGCGGTCGTGCGTTTGGCGGGGGGCAAGAATTTAATTGCCGAGTGCGTCTTGTACGCCTCAAGCCGGCGAGGTCGAACCGACGCAATGAATCTCAAAGCCGCGAAACTGATGGTCGACGAACATGGCCGTTTGTGGTGCAATGAGTTCGGGCAAACCTGGGTCGAACACATTTACGGAATCGGAGAGGTGGTGGGTTTTCCGACCCTGGCGAACGAGTCGCTGGAACAAGCCCACCGATTCGCACAGCACGCATTTGGTCAACCGGAGTGTGCTGGGACGGTGACGTCCTTCGGACTTTCGACAATTCCCGAACTCGCGATGGTCGGTGCGACCGAGGAGCAACTTCAAAACGATTTGGTCGCCTATGAAGTTGGTGTCAGTCAGGTCGATGACGGATTGCGTGGAGATCGCGATGGATCAGCGGAGGGAACGTTGAAGCTGCTGTTTCACCGTTCGTCGCGGCAATTGTTGGGTGTGCACTGCCTCTCAAAGTCGGCAAAAGAACTCATTCGAATCGGTCAGACGGTGATGTCACTCGGTGGAAGCATCGAAGCGTTTTGCGATGGGAGTTTGCATGATCCGGAGTTGTTCGACTGCTATCGTCGCGCGGCGGAAGATGGTTTACGGCGAATGAATGAGGAACCGGCGATTCCAAGTCCATCGCTGCGCATTTGGCGGCCGGATGACCTCCGGCATCGCCGAGCGGTGCCAAGTATGAGGTGAATTTTCCGGTGACGATCGGGGGCCGTTCAGCGCTCGTTTGTGCTCCACTCGCACAGCGTCGCAGTTCCGGCACGCTCTGAACTGAAGCCCCCGCTCGTCATCGAGTTTACTTTCCGCCACCCAGCCACCAGCCAAGCCACACGGCCAACAGGCAAAGCAGGACATTCGCCGCCGTGTTGAGCGTCGCCAGCGCGAACGTATCGTCGCGAGCGAGCATCAGCGTTTCAAAGCTAAATGAAGAGAAGGTCGTCAGTGCTCCGAGACCACCGGTGACGAACAGCAATCGCCATCCCTCACTGAGCTCGCCTCGCCGAAACATCGCCATTAGAAAACCAATCGCGAAACAGCCGACGACGTTGACCAGCAGGGTGCTCAGCGGCCAGAAGCGGCCGAGTTTGCCTTCGATCCAGCGATGGCAGAATTCGTTGGCCGCATGTCGGGCCACAGCACCGAGAGCACCGCCGAACGCGACCAACAGCACGCTGATCCACGGACGCATCGGCGACCTCACTTCGTCTCGGCGATCTTCCAAAGGAAGGCGTCGCTGCGAATGTATAGCGCGTTGTCGCTGATGGCAGGAGTTCCTTGGATCAAGTCGGCCGGTTCAACCTTGCCGAGTTTCAGCTCACTCGTGCCCACCAGTTCGCCCTTCTCGCCGCCAAGCTGGACGACTTGGCAGACCCCCGCTTCGTTGACGAAATACAGCCGGTCCTTGGCCGCAACCGGTGACGCAGTAAACGGTCCGGTGAGCCGCAGTTGCCATTCCGTTTGTCCGTCTTCGAGGTTTGCACACGTCAGCACTCCTGCGCCGCCCGTCACGTAGACCTTCTTGTTGAGCACCAGCGGACTGGGGGTTGCCGGTCCAAGTTTGGCGACATTCCAAATCTGCTTCGGCTCCGACTTGCCCGATTCGGGTTGCAGAGCGGTCAGGCCATTCGATGGGACGTAGGCCACACCATCGGCCACGGTCAGTGATGGAATCGTGGAGGCACCGGATTTGTAGGTCCAAACAACTTCACCGGACTGCGGCCGAACCGCTTCGACTCCCGCCGATGCCTGAAGCAGCGCGAGAACTTCGCCAGAGGCATCTGCCAGCGGCGACGGAGATGTCCAATTCGCACGCCTTGGCCGAGCGCGTTTCCAGCGTGTTTCGCCGGTGTAAACATCCAGGCCCGACGCAAAGGAGTCGGCATCGTTTTCCGTCTGTGCGATCAACGTGTCGCCGATCACGATCGGGGAGGACGCCATCCCCAGGCTGTTGCTGCAATTGGGAAAGTCATGCGAGATGCCGCGATACCACTGCAAGTTCCCTTCGAGGTCGAGGCAGGCAACGTCGTTGCTGGAAAACAGAGCGAAGATGCGTTGTCCATCGCTGCATGGCGACGAAGCGGCGCCGCACGTTTTCGGGTGCGTCATTGTGCGGCCAGTTGCCCAGAACTGACGCTCCCACAACTTCTGCCCCTTCTTTGCGTCGAAGCAAAGCACATGCAGTCGATCCTGATGAAAGCCGCTGCTGCACGTTACGAAGACTCGTTCACTGACGACGATTGGGCTGCCCAAGCCGCGTCCTGGCAACGCGACTTTCCAGGGGATATTTTGCGAAGTCTCGCCGTCGACCCACTCGGTGGGCAACTTGGAGTTCGCTTCCACCGCCGTTGAAAAGTTGCCCCGAAACTGTCGCCAGTCACCGAAACCGTGACAGGTGCCGTTCAACAAAAGGCCGACGGCGACGGTGGAAATCAGCAAGCGAAACATGGCGCGATCCTCGCGAGAATGGAAATTGAATGTGAGCTACTTCTGTGACGTTGCCTGAGCCGGTTGCGAAGCCAGACCGAGGCCAGAGAGATCTGCGACACGGATTTGAAACTCGTAGCGTTGAGCCCACTCCTCGGTCTGTTCATTCTGGCAGAGCTTCAGCAGGATCGTGTTGGCGCCGGCTTTGACTTCACCACGGACACGGTATTGGTCGATGGCCATGCCGCGGTGGTATTCATCGCGTCCGAAAAGTTGTTTGCCATTGACCCAAAGTTTCCAGGCGTTTGGTGTCCCGAGCCGAAACTCGACGCTACGGGCGGTTGGACTGTGAAACTCGGTGGTCAGGTACATCGCCGCTCCCTTGTACGGAGCAATTTGTTTGGCCACGTTGACGATGCCGTATTCGTGATCGGTGGCCGTCTTGTCCCACTTGACCTCTCCTTTCTGGCCTGCGTACTTGGCAGCGAAGTCCAGTTTTTCCTCCGGTGGGTAAACGGTATCGAATCCCTTGAGTCCAACGTTGTCGAATGGGCCAATGAACTGCCAACCGGTCAGAAATCCGAAGTGCTTCTGGAGATCGACCTCCTCCTTCATCTCTTTGAGTTGCTTCGCGATCGTCTTCACCTGATCGTCGTCGGTCGCGCCCGACAGAGCCTTTTTAAGCGTGGCCTTGGCGGCGTCTGTGTCTTTGTCCATGAGCGACTTCTCGCCGGCAACGATCAACCGCGCGACGGCGTCGCGGCGGAACTCCGGGCTGGGGTCAAGCAGCATGTCTGGAATGATCCGATCCGCTGCGGACCGGTCGACTCGTGTCAGCAGTTCAAACGCCAGCCGGCGTCCTCGCGGGTCTTGCTCAATGTTGCGGATCAGTTTTTCGAGCGATTCGGTCGGCAACGGTTTGCCCGCCTTGAGTGCCCGGTCGGCGATGGCTTCGACCGCGCCGCGCAGGTAATTCGCAGCGAGCGGATTCGCATCGCGAAAGCCGAGCAGTACTGCAGGCAGCGTGGCGGCATCTTGCTGCGACAGTTCGCTGACCGCTTGATTGGCCTCGCGATTGCCTTGGCCTTCGCGTCCGATCGCTTTGATCATTTTCACCAGCGAGTCGGTGTCGGCCGCAGTGCAAACAGACAAAAGCAACCCTGTCGGGATCAACGCGATCGCGATTACAAGTCCACGGATCATCCAGCTTGGCATGGCATCCTCGTGCGGCAAAAGGCGGGAAGGCGGGGGTAACAAGCACTCAATTCGCGAGCGTCTCGCGAGGCAGATCGTAGCGGATCGACGGGAGGACGGAAGCCAGCCGAGAGTGTCGCTTGAGCGAGTCCGAGGTGGTCGTACATCCGACGCGGGAACGTTAGCCTATTCTGCGTTGATCCTCGGAACCAGCCTGATTTGGTTCGCCACAGGTGCATGCACGAATCGCGAAAGGAATGGCATCATGCGTCGCGGCCGATTTATCAATCGTCGGACCATGTTGCACCATTCGACCGTTGCGATCCTGTCCGCTTCGTGGGCCTCGCGCGGATTGATCGCTGCTCAACGGGAGCAATCCCCGGAAGGCTGTGTGATCGGTGAGCCGACCGCTGAAAAAGTCGGAAGTCGTATTCTGGGGGATGGCGGGAACGCGGTCGATGCAATTGTCGCGGCGGCATTGGCGGCGGCTGTCGCGGCACCGCATCAGACGGGGATCGGCGGATATGGCGCGGCAGGGATATTTGCGGTCGAAGGAGGGAAACGGATCGTTGCTCTGGATGCAAACACCGTTGCTCCAGCGGCGATGCGTGCTGACTCTTTCCAGCCCGATGCCAGAGGGCAGGTGCCGGGGCGCGTCAACGAATTCGGCTGGCTGGCGACAGGAGTGCCCGGCATCCTGGCCGGGTTGCAATTGGTTCTCAACAGTTTTGGCACACGCTCATTTTGTGAACTAGTTCAACCGGCGATTGCCATCACGCGCGAAGGCTTTCCTTGGCCGGCCAGCCTCGCAGCGACGATCCGCGGTGCCGCGAAGCAATTCGAGAGTGATCTCGGCTCTCGCAAGTTGTATTTCCGCGACGGTCAACCGCTCGCGGCGGGTGAAAAATTTCGGAACCCTGAACTGGCGGAGATGCTCGAATCGTTGGCCAAGGCAAACTCCGTCGAGGCGTTCTATCGAGGTGATGTCGCTCAGTGCATTGCCGCCGAGTTCCAGAAGCACAATGGCCTTGTGACGGTGTCCGATTTGGCGGCGTATCAAGCACGCCTGGTGGAACCGCTCAGCTTGCAATGGCACGAGCAGACGATTCACACCGCACCGCTGACAGCTGGTGGATTGACCGTGTTGCAGGCGCTCGCAACTTTGCAGGCGATGAACTGGGACATGCTGACTCCGGGGTTGCCCCGGACACAGGCCCGCATTGAAGCCTTGCGGCTGGCATGGCGAGATCGGCTGACACTGCTGGGCGATCCCCAATCCGCGAGTGTGCCGCAGACGAAATTGCTTTCCGCGGAATACGCTCGGGAATCCGCCTCCCGCATTGCGACTGCGGTTCGAGATGGCAAGCATCTGAGCCATTCGATCCTGCGGCGCGATCACAGCGGAACGATTCACCTCAGCGCGGCGGACAAGTACGGCAACCTCGCCGCATTGACGCTGACGCACGGAAACAGCTTCGGGGCACGAGTGACTGTGGATGGGCTAGGTCTCACCTTGGGGCACGGGCTGTCACGCTTCGATCCACATCCCGAACATCCGAATGCTCCAGGTCCCAACAAGCGTCCATTGCACAACATGGTACCGACAATCGTCACGCGAGGAGGTCATCCGGTGTTGGCAGCGGGCGGTCGCGGCGGCCGTAAAATTCCGAATGCCATGTTCGAGTTGCTCACGGAGTTTGTCGTGCGCGGGCAGCGGTTTGAGACTGCAATTGCCGCACCTCGCTGCCACACTGAGGGGGACGACACACTGGAATTCGAGAAGTCGTGGCCAGAGAGCGAAACGTCAGAACTGGCCAAGCTCGGTTACCGCGTCAAGCCGGGAGGCAGTGCAACGCTTAGCGCTGTCGTTCGAGAAGCGGGGGTCTGGCGGCCGGCGATGCGCTAATCCGAGCGATCTTGGAGACAGCGTTGATTGCCCTGAAAGGTCAACATGCGATTCCACTTCGTTCGTCAGTTGCTGTTTTTGGTGTTGGTCAATTCACTCGCGACGGTGGCGCGCAGCGAAGAGCCTGCGCGATTCGTGCAAACTCAGAAAGGCGAGTTGCCGATCATCTTGTCGGCTCCGCACGGCGGCAAGCTCGATGTCCCCAACGTCGATGTCCGCAAGGGCGAAGGTTTGCCGACCGGAGGCAGCGGGTTTGTCGTCAACCGCGACACTGGTACCGAAGAGTTGACTCAGCAAGTCGCGACGGCGATCGAGAATCGTTTCGGCAAGAGGCCATATTTCGTGATCGCCCGGTCGCATCGCAAGTATCTCGATCCGAATCGTCCGCCGGAGATCGCCTACGAGGATGCCGACGCGAAGCCAGTTTATGAAGCGTATCATGCGGCTCTGCGCGATTCGTGCCGTGAGGTGCAACAGAAGTTTCACAAGGGACTGCTGCTTGATATTCACGGACAAGGAGTGGCGAAGGACTCGGTGTTTCGCGGATCTCAGAACGGAAAAACGGTGACGCTCTTACGTGAACGCTTTGGCGAAGCAGCGCATGTCGGCGAGAAGAGCTTGTTTGGTCGATTGAAGTCACACGGATGGAAGGTGCATCCCGATCCGTTCGACGGCACTGAACAAGCCAACTTTCGGGGCGGCTACATCGTGCAGACCTACGGCAGCCATCGTGGTTTCGGCATCGACGCGATGCAACTGGAATTTGGAGCGGACTATCGTGAGAAGATGGCTCGCGAGAAGACTGCGCTAACATTGGCGAACGCGGTTGGCGAGTACGCAATGAGCTATCTCGACATCACGCTGCCTGCGAAATCACAACCCTAGAGGTGTGCACGCACCCGTCGCGGGCAGTCCGTTTCTGTCAGCCGATGATCACTCGCGGTTGGCGGGCAGGGTCAGGTTGGACTTTGATGATCAGTTCGCGGACCATCCATGGGATGTTGCCTTCGCCGAACAGCACGAAGCCCAGGTTCATCGCCAGCGGATTCTCGTCCGACCATCCAAAGTGCAGTTCTGGCGGTCTGCCGGATTTCGAAAGTTCCAGCGCGATCGATGCCAGTGTGTGAGCAATCGAGGCGCACTTGGTCACGCGGATGATGAAGCGGCCGCCCTCTTCGGTGACTTCGATGACCGGTGATTGATAGAACTCGCTGACATCGCCGAGAGTCGCTTCGACGAACACGATCGGCATATTCGGGTCGAGATGATGCTCGCGTCGAATTTGCTCCTCTTTCTGGGCGAGCGTCCGATCGGCACCGCTGCGATGCGGGACCAGCACCGGGAATTCCAGATGCCGCAGTGCGTCCCACAGGAAGTGCGACTCGTGGTTGACGAATTGGAATTTCACAAATCGTAGTTCCGTGCTGCGCAGCCAGCGCGAGATCAGCGATGAGCCGAAGACGGTCGCGATGAAGCAACTGGCGATCACGATCCCTTCCGGCTTCTTCCAAATTACCATCGTCGTGACGTAGAAGAACGTCAGTGCGATCCCGACGTTGGTCCACGCGATGCGACTTCCAGTGGAGCCGCTGCGTCGGCGGTACTTGTCGATGATCGTGGCCACGCAGTCACTGCAAATCAGCACCATCACGCCTGTTGCATAGGCTCCACCTTGAGCTTGCACGTCCGCCTGAAAGATCACGGTGACGAGCACATTGACGAACGTGAACAGCACGACCAGCCCACGTATCCGCGTCGCCCACTCGGGAGCCATGCCGTATCGCGGCAGGTAACGCGGCACCAGATTCAGAAGACCCGACATCGCACTCGCGCCGGCGAACCACAGGATCAGCACGGTGCTGATGTCGTAGATCGTGCCAAAGACATCGCCAAACATCGGACCGAGCGGCATCGGGCCTTCGCCATGCGCGAGATAAGCCAACGCGCGATTCGCCGCTGCACCCCCCGACTGCAACTCCTCGGCCGGGATGAGCGTCGCGACGACCATCGACGAACCGAGCAAATACACCGACATGATCACCGCCGCCGAGATCAGCAGCTTGCGAGCGTTCCGAATGCGACCGTCGGGTTGCTCAAACGTGTCCGTCGCGTCGCCGCGAATCAACGGCATCACGATGACACCGGTCTCGAACCCGCTCAGCCCCAACGCCAGCTTTGGAAAGCACAGGAAGCAAACCAGCGCGACCGCCCCCAACCCCGATCCTTGCGCCGGTGCGTCGGCCAGCATCCAGGCATCGCCGCCAGCCAGCACTTTGCTCCACCAATCGGAGATCGCTTCGGGATGTGTCGCGAGCGTCCACAAGCCGCAGCCAATCACCACCGCATTGATCGTCAGATAAAACGCGACCAGCACGACCGCAATCCCGATCACTTCGCGGAATCCTTTGAGGAACATGGCTCCCAGGCCGACCAGCAGGAACATCGTCAGCAACACTTGGCCTTGCAGCCACTCCGGCGCATGGCTTTCCCAAATCGGGTTGTGGATCAGATGCTCGGCCGCGTCGGCCGATGACAGCGTCTTGGTGATGACGTAGTCGGTCATCGCGAAGCCCAGCAGTCCTAGCACCAGGAACTTGCCGGTCCAGCCACGCACCAGCTTTTCGAGCATCGCGATCGAGCCCTGTCCATGAAACGATCGCCCGGCGACATAGCAGTACACCGGCAACGCTCCAAACAGCGTCACCAGCACCAGCAACAACGTCGCTAATGGAGACAACCGCCCGGCCGCCTCAAACGCGATCGACGGCTGATACCCCAGCGTGCTGAAATAATCCACGCCGGTCAGGCAGAGCACCCAGACCCAGAAACTCTGGTGTCCATGCGAATCACCCGGTTCACAAGCAGACCCAGAGTTCGTTTCCGGTCCAGAAGGTGATCCCGATTGAGGAGCCCTTTGAGTTGCCGTTGCCGAGTTCTGAGCGAGAGCAGCGTCGCCGTTCAACGTGGACGACTTCGCCTGTGCGGCCAGCGAGTGCGATTCGTTCGCACCACTTGAATTGTCGGACATGGAATTCCACCACGACCGGTCAAGTCTGTTTAAGCGACTCACGATACAAAGGACTCGGCCGAACTCCGCGTGAGCGATAAAACGCTAACAGCCTGCGGTCTCGCGTCGCAATGGTTCGTCGATCGGGCTCCGCAATTGGCTTGCCAATTCAGGAGTTGTGATTCGTTGAGGTGGCAGCAAGAGGTCCCGCTCATGCTCCCGCAACCGCTGCTTGCACGACAGGTCGCCACCTGTATGCGGTCAGGCTTCCGCTCTTGCCGATGACGCGATGACACGGAATCAAGATGTTGACTCGATTTTGATCGTTCACGTTGGCGACAGCCCGGACGGCGGTGGCCTGGCCGATGCGGGCCGCGAATTCTTCGTAGTTGGTCGTCTTGCCATGCGGGATGCGCCGAATTTCTTGCCAAAACGCTCTCAAAACGGAGTCCCTCGCGGAGCGGTTGGAACCGTGAACACTGCCAGATGGCCTTCAAAGTACAGGGCCACTTGGTCAACCAGTCGGCTGAGCCACTGATGTTGTCCCGGCACAATTAAGGCCGCGTACTGACGACGCATCGCCGCGAAGTTGCGGGAGACTTATGCGTCCGCGGCCTATTCCAGCAGGGAGATGCCATCGTCGGTTGCCGCGGCGAGCAGACTCTCGAACTGGGTCGAAACGATGGCAGGACTCATGATGGCATTGTTTTTCGATCGAGGTCGATTCGCCATCAAGTCAGTGGTCAAAGGATGGGAGTTCCGCCGATAATAGTTGTCTAGACAACTGTTGTCTGACTGGCTATTTTAAAACCATGCCTACACTGCGTTCCAAGTTGACTCGCCATGCGACGAGGTTCGATTCGCTCGAACAGGAAGTATTTCTGAATCTGTGGCGGACCTACGACCGGCTGCGAATTCAGGAAGACGGGCTGTTCGGGCAATTTCAACTCACGCCGCAGCAGTACAACGTGCTGCGACTGCTCCGAGCCGCTCGGCCTGAGATGTTGCCAACGCTGACATTGGCCGAGCGATTGGTGTCGCGTGCGCCGGACATTACTCGGATGTTGGACAAGCTGGAGGAGCGGGGATTGATCGTTCGCGACCGCCCCGCCGAAAACCGACGGGTCGTGCGTATCGGCATCACCGACGCAGGGCTGTCTTTGTTGGAGAAGATCGCAGGGCCGTTGCAGGAATGTCACGCTCGTCAACTAGGGCACATGATGGCGGTGGAGTTGAAGCAACTTTGTGCCTTACTGCGTGAGGCTCGTGACCCGCACGAAGAAGAAGAGAGTAGTTGGCTGTGAACAGCATGTACTTTGGGGAACTGGGTGGCGTCAGCCCCCAGATGAATCGGTTCGAATCAAGCGTCCAGAGGCTTACGCCGCCCGTTTCACCAGTGAGGAGTAGATCATGTTTGCGACTGAAGCCGATGTCATCGTGATTGGCGGCGGGCCGGCTGGCTCGACCGCTTCGACTTTAATTGCTCAGAAGGGCTATCGCGTTCAACTCTTTGAACGTGAGAAGTTTCCTCGATTTCACATTGGCGAGTCATTGATCCCGGAGACCTATTGGGTGCTCGAACGGCTCAACATGCTACCGAAGATGCGGGCCAGCAAATTCGTCCACAAGCACAGCGTGCAGTTCGTCAATGCAGCGGGGAAGCTGTCGGCTCCATTCTATTTTTGGGACAACAAGCCGCACGAGTGCTCGCAGACCTGGCAGGTCGTCCGCAGCGAATTCGATTTGATGATGCTCAACAATGCCCGCGAGCACGGCGTCGAGGCCCACGAAGGAGTTCGTGTGCTCGACGTGATCTTTGAGGGAGAACAAGCCGTTGGCGTGAAGCTTCAAGAGTCCAACGGAACGCAACGGGAAGTTCGGGCGAAAGTTGTCGTCGATGCCAGTGGACAGAGCGGGCTGTTGCAGAACAAGTTCAAATTGCGAGTCTGGGATCCTGTCCTCAACAAGGGAGCGATCTGGACCTATTGGCAGGGAGCGTATCGCGACACCGGCCGTGATGAGGGTGCGACGATCGTCATTCAGACGCCGAACAAACAGGGTTGGTTTTGGAACATTCCGCTGCATGACGATCGGCTGAGCCTGGGGGTCGTCGGCCCGTTCGATTACCTCTTCAAAGGACGCGGCTCGCACGAGCAGACGTATCACGAGGAAGTTGAGAAGTGTCCCGATGTGCAACGGCGAATCGCCGGAGCGAAGCGGATCTCGGGGTATTTTGCGACGAAGGATTACTCGTATCGTGCGACGCAAGGGGCTGGCGACGGTTGGGTGGCGATCGGCGATGCATTCGGGTTTCTCGACCCGTTGTATTCTTCGGGCGTGTTGCTGGCGCTGAAGTCGGGCGAAATGGCTGCGGATGCGATCGTGGAGGGGCTACAAGTCGCAGACACCTCAGCGGCTCAACTCGGCAAGTGGACGCCCTTGCTCAACCAAGGGATCGACCGGATGCGGCGGCTGGTCTGCGAGTACTACGACGGCTTCAACTTCGGCAACTTCGTGAAAAACTATCCGCAACTCAAAGGGAAAGTGACCGACTTGCTGATCGGCGACCTGTTCACAGACAAAGTCGACGTCGTGTGGGAGCCGATGGAGTCGCTGTACTCGGACGAGAAGACGCCTCCAAAAAGCTGGGATTCGGGAACACCTTCGGAGGTCGCGGCGATGAAGCACAATGAACTGTTCCTGCCGGAGGGGCTCCGGCCGTAGCTGAATTCGCCAGCCTTCAGCCAAATGCTGCAAACGTCTGAATTCCGGACAAACTTGGAACCGCTGGCCATGAAGCCATTGGGTGGCACGCCCTGAGGCTTTGCGAAAGGCGTGTGAATTATCCACGCCGTTCGATGACTCTTGCCACCCATCGGTTCACTCGGCACAAAATCGGCGTTTGCGAAGGGTGAGCCATTGCTCGCGTTTCGAATTCGTGAGGCTCTCACTTCGCGACCAGCCGGTCGAGCGCCGGGAGCGGGAACTCGGCGGACGGCGCGTGTTGTTCACGCATCAGCTTTTCCATTTGCGCGATGATGTCCGCATGCTCGGCCGCGACGTCTTTCGATTCGGCGATGTCGTCTTTCAAGTTGTAGAGTTCAATCGTCAGCGACGGAGCTTTGTTCTTGGCATTTGGCTTGAGATTCTGGCGGACACCCTTCCAGTCGCCGATGCGGACGATCTGCTGGCCGCCGTAGGAGGGGAACTCGCGGTACAGAAATGGCCGCTCTGGCTGTGATTCGCCACGCAGTGTTGGCAACAGACTGATGCCGTCGATCAATTTCGGTGTCGAGTCTTTTGCTCCGGCGACTTCGAGCAGCGTCGGCAGCCAGTCTTCAAACCCGCTGACGCGATCGCTCGTCGTGCCGGCCGGGATCTTTCCTTTCCAACGGGCGATCGTCGGAACACGGAAGCCGCCTTCGTACAGCGAACCTTTCTGGCCGCGCAGCGGGCCGGCAGAGTTGAAGAAGCGGCCGTCCGTCCCGGCGTAGCCTTGATAGGCGTGATCGAGCGGTCCGTTGTCCGAGGAGAAGACGAACAGCGTCTTTTCCTCCAAACCGAGATCGCGGACCAGGGCGACGATCCGTCCCACGTCGCGATCCAGCCGAGAGATCATCGCGGCGAACGCGGCTCGCGGAGTACGATGTGGCAGGTAGCCTTTGTTGCCAACGTACGGCGTTTCCTCGAATTGGCCGAGGTACTCGTTCAGCGAATCGTCGGGGACTTGGATCGCGACGTGTGGAATTGTGCTGGGAACGTACAGGAAGAATGGTCGCTCGCGATTGTCGCGCACGAACTTCAACGCCTGCTCCATGATCCGATCCTGAGCGAACTCTTTGCCGATGAACTGCGAATAACTGGCAGGATCGCGCGGGTCGAGATTCTTCGCCAGCGGTTGCTGAGCGGAGAACTCCGGGTTGTTCAGCCGCACCTGCTTGTCGTCATCCCACAGGTGCGTCGGATAGTGGTTGTGCGCGACTCCCTGGCAGTTGAATCCAAAGAAGCGATTCATTCCCTGCTTGAGCGGCTCACCTTCCGACCCCGGTCCGCCGAGTCCCCATTTGCCGAAGCCACCGCAAATGTAGCCCGCCTTGCCGAGCAACTTCGGCAGCGTGACGGTGTCGGCTGGAATCGGATACTGACCCTCCGGTGGAGTGCTGCGGTTGTCGCGGATGAAGGCGTGTCCCGGGTGCTTGCCAGTCATCAGCACGCAGCGGGACGGAGCACAGACCGCGTTGCCGGAATAATGCTGCGTCAACCGCATCCCTTCGGCAGCGAGTTTGTCCAGATGAGGGGTCTTGATTTTCGTCTGTCCAAAGCAGCCGATCTCACCGTAGCCGAGATCGTCTGCCAGGATGAAAACGATGTTGGGACGACTTGGTTCGGCACCGGCGGCAGCGTTCAACCACAATCCACTCAACGTAAGGACGGCAATGAATCGAAAGGGCATGGTGCGTACCTCCTGAAGGGACCGGGATTGCTGCGAGCGGCTCAGCTTATCGACCGATCTCCAGCGATCAATCCCCTCTCGATTGGCTCCAGCAAGTTCAACTCGTCGAAGAAATCGGCGGAGGAACAGAGGCCCCGTGGGGTCACTCTGTCCGAATTCGCAGCCGGCGAAAATGGACTTCAAAGTCTTCCGACTGAAGCCCGATCATTCCGCTGGTTACATCGCTCGGCTGGCTTTCACAGACCTTTGTCCCGTTCAACAGGGAGGTAACGGTTCCCGACTTCGAGACGATCTCGAGCGCATTCCATTCGCCGACCGGCTTCCGAGCTGACTCGCGAGCTGCGCCGTCGTCGACAATCTCCATTTTTGCCGCTCCGCCATTTTCCTTGATGGTCGCCAAATCTGAGAATCGTCCCTGGACTTCGAGGGACTTTGGCCATTGCTTGTGCGGTTCGGTGATGTGCAGCATGACGCCGGTGTTCGGATTGAAGGTTTTCGTGGCTGCTTCTTCGGTCGGCGGAGCAAATCGGAATTCCAGCCGCAGCGTGAAGTCGGTGAATTTCTCCTTCGAGTATAAGTACCCCTTCGGCTTGCCAAAGCAGACGATGGCACTGCGCATCGCGAGCCAGGTCGTCTGTGGCGACTGCAGCGGCTTCGCGAAGAACGGCTCAAAGTCGCTGAGTGTCAACGATCGAAATCCGTCCTCGGCAGTGAACTCGTCATGGTTGAGAGTGTCGGCGAGCCAAGGTATTCGCGCGTCCGCGGCCCCTTCTTTCGGCCCGCCGATCGGCTTGACGGGCATCGTCGCGACTGAAGCGGGCGGCTCAGATGAGCACCCCAACAGCATGACGATCATTGTCCATAAGACAGCGTTGCATCGACGACTCAGGATGGTTGCGGCGGTCATGGAATCACTCCGGGCCACTTGGTCAGCGGCGGCTTGAGGTTTTGTGGGACTTCTGGGCGGGTGACGTTTTAATTCGGCGAGCGATGGCCACGGAACGCTGCGCCCAGCCCCGCAACTCTTCGGGGTCGTCCAACAGGTTGGCGGGAACTTGGAAATACGACATGACCGTCGGTCGATTAGGAAACGGTTTGAACGGTCTCATTCTGCGTGCTTCGTAGTCGGCTCGATTCGAATCGTCGACTTTGAACCAGAGTTGGTCGAACGCGATCATCCCGAAAAACAACTCGCCGGAATACAGCCCGATGCCACCAAACATCCGACGAGCTTGCAGTCCGGGGACCAGACGTTGCAATCGCTCCACCGCCTCGTCGGCAAATTCTGAATTCATTGCCATTTGGACATTGTCGGAAGCCTCTTGCAAAGGTGACAAGTCACTCGCAAGCGGTACGATGCTCGGACAAGTCTGTTTTCCACGGCACCGGGAGAGCTTCGGTCGGTGACGTTATTCGAATGATTTTGAAAAGGGTTGCTGATGACTGCAAGATTTTGGACTAGTTGTCTGTTGCTGCTCGTCTCGTTGGGCTGCGGCGATACTCAAATGACTCAACCACCAGCGGGTAGCGCGGAACCCCCGAATGTTTTAATTCCGAGGGGACTTGTTCCCGGCGGTCAAGTCGAGGCTCCTGTTGCCCCGCCAAAGTACACATTAGCGGTCATCCCCAAGGGAACGACACACGAATTTTGGAAGTCGGTACACGCCGGAGCCGAGAACGCGGCCAAGGAAATCGGCGACATTCAAATCTTGTGGAAAGGTCCGCTGCTAGAGAACGATCGTGATGGCCAGATCAGTGTGGTGCAGGATTTTGTCACCAAGAAGGTCGATGGGATCATTCTCGCACCGCTCGACAAGCAGGCGCTGGTTGATGCGGTCAAAGATGCGCAGGCCGCGAACATCCCGGTGTTGATCTTCGATAGCGCTTTGCAGGACGAAAGCATCACCATCAGCTATGTCGCGACCGACAACTTCAAAGGTGGCCAGCTGGCCGGTCAGCGGCTTGGTGAGTCAATGGGGGGCATGGGGAGCGTCGTCATGCTGCGGTACAACGCCGGCAGCGAAAGCACAGAACAACGCGAAGACGGATTCCTCGATGCGATCAAGGCCAGCTTCCCAAATATCAAAGTGCTGTCGTCGAACGAGTACGCTGGGACGACTCCCGAGTCGTCGCTGGACAAGGCGACGCAAATTCTCACGAAGCACAAAAGCGAGGTGAGCGGTATCTTCGCCGTCTGCGAGCCGAATGCCGCTGGAGTCCTCAAAGCTCTCGAAGAAACCGGTCTGGCCGGCAAAGTGAAATTCGTGGCCTTCGACCCGAACAAAGAATTGATCCAAGGGATGGCCGACGGCAAGGTTCACGGCATCGTGCTGCAAGACCCAGTCACGATGGGCTACGAATCTGTCAAACGGCTGGTGGCCCACCTCAAAGGTGAGAAAGTCGAAAGGCGGATCGGCACTGGTGAATTTGTCGCCACCCCGGAAAACATGTCGACGCCCGAGATGGAGAAGCTGCTCAAGCCGCAACAGTTTCGATGACATTTGCTGCGGTCTCCGATCCCTTGGGAAGAGGGATCGGGTGGGGGAACCAATTCTCAAAAGACGCCGAAGGTCAATCGTCTCTCGCCAATCGAAGCCCGCATCCGGCCTTCGGCTACCCTCTCTCCAAGCGAGAGGGGAAGGAATCATGTCTGCTCCTCCTATTCTGATCATGTCCGGAATCACAAAGTCGTTTGGTGCGACGCAAGCGCTGCGAGGCGTTTCGCTCGAAGTGCCGGCCGGACGAGTATTGGCTCTGATTGGTCAGAACGGAGCCGGCAAAAGTACGCTGATGAAAGTGCTCAGCGGAGCACACGCTCCCGACACGGGAACGATGCTGTTGAACGGTCAAGCGTTCACGCCAGGCGGACCGAATGACGCGCGATTGGCGGGCGTCGGAATGATCTATCAAGAGCTGAACCTCGCGCCAGACTTGAGCGTCGAAGACAACATCATGCTTGGTCAGGAGCACCGCCAACTCGGTCTTCTCAACCGCACGACTCAACGAGCCAAAGTCCGCAAAGTACTCGAGCTGCTTGGTCATCCAGATTTGGAGCCAGGCACGCCCGTTCGCCAGCTGCCGATCGCTCAGCAGCAGCTCGTCGAGATCGCGCGGGCCCTCGCGTCTGACTGCAAGGTCATCATCTTCGACGAGCCAACCAGCTCGCTGACACGCTCGGACGTCGAGCATCTGTTTGCGGTCATTCGCCGATTGAAAGCGGCGGGACTCGGCATCGTCTACATCAGCCATTTTTTGGAAGAGATTCGGCAAGTCAGCGACTGCTACACCGTGCTTCGCGACGGTCAATCAGTCGGCAGCGGTGAGCTGTTAGACACGACAGACACGGATATCGTTCGCCTGATGGTTGGTCGTGACGTCTCGGAGTTGTTCCCGTCCGTGAAACGCACCCCCGGCGAGATCGTGTTGCGAGTCGTTGGCTTAAGCGGCGAATCATCGCCCATCGATGTATCGCTCGAATTGCGGCGCGGTCAGATCTTTGGCATTGCCGGCTTAATCGGGGCAGGGCGGACGGAACTGTTACGTTGCTTGTTTGGTTTGGAAGCGGTCGCGAGCGGTGAAGTCGTTTTACGTTTGGCCGCCCCCGGCCGAATGCTTGAACATGGGAGTTCAAGAAACAGAGTCTCACCACGGCATCGCATCGCGAATGGTTTTGGCCTCGTCTCCGAAGACCGAAAGACCGAGGGCCTCGCGCAGTCCCGTTCGATCGCGGACAACATGACCTACAGTCGGATGGCACCGTACTCGCGATTGGGTTGGCTGAATCTCAAGCGTCGTCGATTCGCAGTCGCCGACTGGATGCGACGTTTGCAGGTCAAAGCTGCGTCGCCAGAGCAATCGGTCGGAGAACTCTCTGGCGGCAATCAGCAGAAAGTCGCGATTGCGCGTGTGCTCCATCAGGATGCGGAAATCTTGCTGCTCGACGAACCGACACGAGGTATCGATGTCGCTACGAAAGCGGAGATTTACCGACTGATGGGGGCGCAAGCCGCTGCCGGCAAGGCGATCATCTTCGTCAGCTCATACCTCACCGAATTGCTGGCTGTCTGCGACCGCGTAGCGGTGATGTCGCGCGGCCGATTAAAAGAAATTCGCGCGGCAGGCGATTGGACCGAGGAGTCCGTGATGTCTGTTGCCGTCAGTGTGAATGACACCGTGGCCTGACCACGAGGAAGACCGATGATCGAGATTCCAACAACGCAGCCAACGTCCAGGGACGGCACGAAACCCCGTCGGACTTGGAACCGAATCATGGATGTTGTTGGTCCGTTCCTCGCGTTCGCCGCGGTCGTCCTGTTCTTTGCGATCGCCGATCGTGGGATCAATGGTGAGAAGGCGACGTTTCTGACGAGTCGCAATCTGGTGACCATCTCTTCGCAGATGGCAACCGTGGCCGTCGCGGCGCTGGGGATGACGGTCATCATCATCGCCGGTGGCATCGATCTGGCGGCCGGGACGGCAATCGCCCTTTGTGCGACGGTCTTGGCATGGAGCTTGAAAGAGGACCTCGGCCCGCGCTGGTTCGCAAATGAGTCAACCGCGTCCGTTGCGAAGTCGATCAATGACGCCAAGAGTGACTTGAAGCGAATCGATCGAGAGATTGAGGCTTTGGCCGGTGGCGATTTCAACGTTTCACAAGTCGCCGCAAAGCTGATGGCAAAAAGCGACGCTGAAGAAGCGCTTCGGCAATACGAACGTCGGCTGACAAAAATGAAGTCGCTTTCCGCTGCGGTCGCGGTTGTCATGTCGCTCGCGTGTGGTGCGCTCTGCGGTTTTACAAACGGATTGCTGGTCAGTTATCTGCGAGTTGTCCCATTTATTGTGACGCTGGGGACCATGCAGTTGTATTTGGGGTTGTCCAAACAGATTGCTCGCGAAACAACGGTGCGACCGGATCGGTTCAGCCAGGTCTCCGACAGCCTGGTCGATCTTCTCAGCGTCCGCGCCGACGCTTTGTGGCTGGGGCTTCCGAGTGGTGTTTGGTTGACGCTGCTGCTCGCCGCACTGCTCGCAGCCGTGTTGCATTGGACGGTCTTCAGCCGCTACGTCTTCGCGCTTGGCTCGAATGAAGCGACGGCTCGATTGTGCGGCATCAATGTCCGCTGGAACAAGATCGCGGTCTACACGCTCAGCGGTCTGTTCGTTGGCATCGGCGGCATTTATCAGTTTTCGCGTCTGACGGTCGGCAACCCAACGTCGGGGACAGGTCTCGAATTGCGAGTCATCGCCGCCGTTGTCATCGGCGGCGCAAGCCTCAGTGGTGGGCGCGGTTCGGTGCTCGGCACGCTTCTGGGAGCACTCATCATGTCGGTGATCGGCAATGGCTGCACGATGCTCGGGTTGGAGAATCCTGTCCAAGATATGATCTTGGGGGTCATCATTGTCGCCGCTGTGACGCTGGATCAATTGCGTCAGAGGACGGCTGGAGGAAGACAATCATGAATCGCCACTGTTTTGTTTCCATCGTTCGGTTCTGCTCCAATTTCTTTGTCAGAGTGTGTTGAACAGCAGGCAACAAAGAAAAGAACCCCCTCAGAGGAGTCGAGGTCATGCGAGTTCGTGTTGTGTGTTTCGTGTGGTCAGCGTTATTTGTGATCGCCTTTTCGCTTTGGAACTCTGATTGCTTGGCGGCCGATCCCGCTCCGAGTTACCTCGAGCATCAAAACTTATCGTACTTTGTGGACGCTAGCGGTCAGAAGCAGCCGATTAAAACCGCTGCCGACTGGGCCCAGCGGCGCGAACACATCGCCGCGTGGATGCAGACGGTCATGGGGCCACTGCCGAAGCCTGACAAGCCGGTATCGCTGGACGTGAAGATTGAGGAAGAGGTCAGCGTCGGCGAGTTGACTCGCAGGAAGATCAGCTATCAGACCGACTCGACCGAGCGACGGGTAAAGGCCTTCCTGTTTCTCCCTCGAGTGGGGCAGGTCTCCCAGCCGGCCATTCTGTGCCTGCATCAAACGATTGGTATTGGTAAAGGAGAACCGGCAGGGTTGGGGGGAAGCTCCAATCTGCACTACGGCCTGCACCTGGCACAACGCGGCTACGTGACGCTCGCTCCGGACTATCCGAGCTTCGGCGAATACCAGTTCGACTTCGCTCCGGCCCACGGCTACACAAGCGGCAGCATGAAGGCGATCTATGACAACATTCGCGCGGTGGACTTGTTGCAGTCGCTACCCGAAGTGGACAAGGATCGTATTGGCTGCATCGGCCATTCGCTTGGCGGACACAACACGATGTTCACTGCGTTCTTCGAGCCACGCATCAAATGCCTGGTTTCGAACTGCGGCTTCACTCGGTTTCATAAGTATTACGGCGGAGCTTTGAAGGGTTGGACAAGCTTGCGCTACATGCCGCTGATCGACTCGCGGCATCACAACAGCCCGGACGAAGTCCCGTTCGACTTCCCAGAGATCGTCGCTGGCTTCGCCCCGCGCCCATTCCTCGCTAGCAGCCCGATCGGCGACAGCAATTTCGAAGTCAGCGGCGTCAAAGACTCGATCGCTTCCGCGAAGCCAATTTACGAATTGCTCGGTGCGAGCGACGCCTTGCAAGCCAATTACCCGAATTGCGCTCACGACTTTCCGGAAGACGTTCGCAAGGTCGCGTACGATTTCTTCGACAAGCATCTCAAGAAGTGACGCTCGTGGGCGGTTCGCGGTTCGGCCACCATTTTCGCAGCGTGCGCACGAAGGCTTGATCGGCTCTCGTGGAGATCATTTCGAGCGGCGAAAATCCTCGCAGCCGAGCCAGCCACGACGTCAGCGCGAAGCAACCGACACCGATTGCTCGATTAGGCCAGGCGTTCAAGTCCCACTGGCCGGACCAAGTCCACTGCCAAGCGTTCGAGATTGGCAACAGATATGGCACCGGCCACTGATATCCGTCCGCGCCACGTGAGCCGATCACGTCGCAAAACAAGTGCAGATGAAACGTCAGGCAGGCGAGCACGGTCGTTTTCCAGTTCCTCTTCGACAACAAGGCGACAGCGGCCGTGACGAACGCCGCGAAGCCGATGTTGTGACACAGGATGTGGTGATACTCGCTGTGCCACAGCAGCGGAGTCTCCCAGTTGATCGTGAGCCAATTCTCAATCGGATAGCCGAAGCCGTCGAGATCCGGAATGACTCCTGCCAACGTGACGAGTGCTCGGTCGCGGCGGGTCCTCGTCGTCGCGTCGGCGATGACCCAACTGATTAGGAAATGTGTCGGTGGGATCATTGGAAGTGACTTCCTCTTCGGAAGGACGAATGGAGATTGGGCTGTCCTTCGCAGCCAGAGTTTCGTTCCTCGCGAGACAAGTTTAGACTCCGCGGGGAAGTTTCGTCAGGCGCGAGGAGCCGCTCGCGTCTGAAGGTGAATTACTCGGCTGAGATCCAGCATTTTAGAGGAAATGTCATGAGCAACAGGCAAACTCGGCGTGACTTTATGCAGACAACGTTGGCGGCGGCCGCCGCCAGTTCGATGCCGTATTGGTTCTTCCGTGACCCTGCTGCGGCCAAGGCGTTTCAGTCGCCCAACGAGCGGCCGCTCATCGCCTGCATTGGCACTGGTGACCGTTGGAACGCTGTCGGACCAAACGCGCTGAAGTTTGGCGATTGCGTTGCCGTCTGCGATGTCGATTCTGAACACGCTCAGAAAGGGAAGAAGCGAGTCGAAAATGCTCAGAACAAGAAAGGCTCGGCCAAGGAGGTGAAGGTCTACGAAAATTATCTCGACCTGCTCGACAAGCACCCAGAGACACAAATCGTCACCGTCGTCACGCCGGATCATTGGCATTCAAAAATATCGATCGACGCCATGAAGCACGGCAAGGATGTGTACTGCGAGAAGCCACTGACGCTGACGATTGACGAAGGCAAGAAGATCATCAAGGTGCTCGACGCCACCAAGCGGGTCTTCCAAGTCGGCACGCAACAGCGGAGCGAGATGTCCGCCAACGGCGGGAAAGTTCAGCAGCAGTTTCTGGTGGCCGTCGCGCTGGCTCGATCGGGACGGCTCGGAAAAATTCAGAAGGTCGAGTGCCGCATCGGCGGAGCTCCCACCAGTTCCGACATCCCGACGGCGGAAGTCCCCAAGCATCTCAACTGGGACATGTGGCTGGGACAAGCGCCGATGACTGACTACCTGCAGGGAGGCTTCGGCAACAACAAGAGCTACCCGGAAAGCCGCACGCACTACGAGTTCCGATGGTGGTACGAATACTCCGGCGGCAAGTTGACCGACTGGGGAGCCCACCACGTCGACATCGCCACCTGGGCGATTGGCATGGAGAACAGCGGCCCGATCAGCGTCGAAGGAACCGCCAAGCATCCGGTCCCGTTCGAGAACGGCCACCCGACCGTGAGCAACCGCTACAACGCGGCTCACGAGTTCAAGATCAATGTGAAGTACGCCAATGGCATCGATATGCTGATCCGCAACGACGAGGAAAACGGCGTGCTGATCGAAGGGACCGAAGGTCGCATCTTCGTCAGTCGTGGCTCGCTGAAGGGCAAGCCGGTCGAAGACCTCGAATCCAATCCGCTGCCGGCCGACGCCATCAGCAAGCTCTACAAGGGCAAGCAACCGGGCGACCACATGCGGAACTTCTTCGAGTGCTGCGTCGATCGGACTCAGCCGATCAGCGACGTCTACACCCATCACCGAGCAATGACGACCTGCCATCTCTCGAACATCGCGATCCGCCTCGGCCGCAAGCTGAACTGGGATCCCGAAAAACAGGAGATCACCGGCGATGCCGACGCGAACAAGTGGCAAGCTCGCGAACAACGCAAAGGCTTCGAGGTCACCGCCTGAGCGGCTGCGGTTCGAGTGCTTCAGAAATCGAAAGGGCAGCCGGTGCGAGCCGGCTGCCATTTTTTGTCGTCGTAGGGCTTTGTAGGCCAGCCTGGAACGGCTGATCTACAACCGATCGAGCGAATCAATCCACCGGGCCATTGCATCGATTCCCTCAGCATTCGGATACCGATGCTCCAAGTCAGACAGGCTGGTGAAGTTCGCCGGGTACTTAATACCTTGCAGGCTCTTGGCCATCTTTTCGAGAGTCGCATGAGCCGGGTCTTTTGAACCGCAGATCAATTGGAATTGCAGCCGATACTCCGGCAGATTCTCGGGTGGCCGCTCAGCAACCGCCGACGCCGCGAGCAGCAGACCGCGGAACAAGTCGCGGTGCTTGAACGCCAAGTGCGTCGCGAACGGACCGCTCTTGTCGTAGCCATGCAGCACGATGCGGCCAGTGTCGACCGAATACTTCTTCTGAAATGAGACGACTGTTTCATGAACGAACTCGGCTTCATTGGCTTGCCATCCGGAGTTGATGTTAGCCGCCTTCAGCCCCAGCAGAATGATTCCACGCCGTTCGGCTTCAAGTTTCCATGAGTCGTAGACCGTCGCTTCGAGCGTGTCACCCGGCGGATGCAGCCACGCGAGCAGTGAATACGCGTAAGCTGGGTTGTAGCTTTCCGGGACGAACGCCCACCAAGCGTTCTTGCTTTCGGCGACTTCTTCTGCGAAGCGTCCGGTGCGCAGCTTCTCTGCTTCCCCTCCCTTGTTGTCATCCGGTGTTTTGGATTCGGCATCGGCAACCGCTTCGATGGCGGAAGTCGGCAAGTCTTTTGGCAAATCGGCTGGATAGCCAACCAGCGTCGCCTCCAACGATTGCTCTTTGCCATCGCGACGAATGATAACGGCGGCCTTCTCGGCTGGACGGACGCGACTGACCTGGTCGATCAATTGCGCGGCGGAGGTGATGCTCTGATCGCGAAACTTGATGATCCGATCTCGCGGCTTCAATCCAATCTTGGCCGCCGGACTATCGGGATACACCCAACGCACGCCGACCCCGTCACCGGCTGCTCCCCCTTCGGTGGATCCACTGCCGACCTTCTCTCGCGTCGGCAAGACTCCCAAGAACCCCGCCTCGAACGGCGGCAGTTCGGCAACGAGCGTCAGATCGGCACGCTTCGTTTCCTCGCCCCGTTTGATTGAGATCGCCAGTTTGTCACCTTCGATCTTGCTGCCGAGTACGTGCCGCACCTGCGCTGGCCGCGTCACCTTGTGGCCGTCGAGTTCCAGGATCAAGTCGCCGTCTTTGAAACCCGCGCGATACATCGGTGAGTCGTAACGAACACGGTCGATCTTCGTGTCGCCGCCGTACAGGTCGGTCGACGCGAAATTGAAACCTGCCAAGCCCAGCCGCAGGTCTTTCCCTTGCTTGAGCCGGTCGAGCGTCGCGAGCACATCGGCCAGAGGAATCGCAAAGCCAATTCCTGAGTCGTACCACTCAACCCCCGCCACTGGCGAATTGTCCTGCGGCGATAGCGGCACGAGCACTCCCAACACCGAGCCATCCACGTCCACCAGTGCTCCGCCGTAATTGACCGGAGAGACTTTCGCGTCGGTCTGGATCGCCTTCCCCCAGACTCGATTCACCGCGCTGACGATCCCGACCGACACGTTCGGCGCATTCGCATCGAGCGCCCGTCCGACCGCGATCGCCCATTGTCCGACCCGAATCGAAGGCTTTGCCGTCGGCCGAGCGGGAACCAATCCCTCCGCATCGACTTTCAGTAGCGTCAGCATCCGCACGGTGTCGTTCGCGATCGCTTTCGCCGCCAGTCGTTTTCCATCAGTCGTCGTCACCAGAATCGACGCCGGCTTCGACAGAAAATTGAACGAACTCGAAATCACATAACCATCCGCCGACACAATTACCCCGGTCGTCGGCCCGTTACCAAGCAAGAAGTTCTGGACTTGATCCAGCCCGCCGACCGTTTCGATCCGCACTAACGATGGAGCCACCTGCGACACCGCTCGCTTGAAGGCTTGCTCCTCGGCCTCTTCCAATTCGCGTGTTGGCGATTGCCAGGACCACGCCGGCTGGCACAAAAGGATCAACAACAAGTTCGCGATTGCCCGGCCGATGGCCGATGGCCGACAGCCGATTGCCGTCATCCTTTTCCACTCGGAAAAAAGACAACAAACATCGGCTTTCGGTTCACGGCTATCGGCCAGACGATTCGGTTTTGCAACTTGCTGCATCGTGGTCACTCTTTCTTTTTCGGGACCGGCATCTCGACGTTGACCAGTTCGTTGCCTCGACGGACCACCAGGCGGAGTTGATCGCCAGATTCCAAGCGGCCAATCGCCTCATGCAAAGCTCGGCAGGACTGGATCAGCTCGTCGTTGACGAACAGGACGAGGTCGTCAGATCTCAGGCCAACCTTCGCAGCCGCAGAGTCGCCTTGAATCGAGTCGATGAACGCCGGAGTCCGCTCGACGACATCAGGTACCAGCAGGAAACCAAAATCGAGCGGCTTGTAGCGCCGCGGCTTTAAGGACGGCTCGTCTTCGTGCGGGTCTTTCTTCCGTTCGAACTTGCCGGAGATGATTTGCTGAATCGGACTGGCCAGTTCGTTGACGGGAATCGCATAGTTCATCCAGGTGTTCGACTTCGCGTTCCGCAGTTCCAAGCCGATCATCCCCAGCAGCAACCCATCGCGAGTCGTCAGCACACCGCCTGCCGCGCCGGAGTTGTTCGTCACCCCGTCAACCACAAACACCGGGCCTGAATACGGACTGTCGAACACGCCACGCCGCGCCTCGATCACCGTCTTCGCCGCGATCACTCCATGCACCACCGAGACCGGTTCGTCCCCCGCCGCGACGTTAAACATGTTGCTAAATCCGAGCACTCGCGTCCCGGTCCCCGCCGAAATTGCCTCGTCGGGATTGAAGTACGGAAACTCAACCCCCTCCGCGCCGTTCAGCTTCAGCACGGCCAAAGCAAGTTGCGGTTCCGCCCCCAACACGCGTGCCGTAAAGCGGCGGCCGTCCGACAACACGACCGTGACGAGATCGGCATCGAGCACATGACTCCAGATCGTCGCGATGTGACCTTCTTTGCTGACGAAGAACCCCGTCCCGTGAGCTGCCAGGCTCTTGATCCCGCCGGCACCAAAAATTTTGACGACCTTGGGCTGAAGGGCAGAGATGGTGTCGCGAGTCGATTGAGCGTGGGCCGAGAACGGAAACAACACAGTGCAGAGTGCGAAGTGCAGAGTGCAGATTGCAAGTTGCATGACGGAGCGAGAACGGGCCGATCGAGATGCGGTAGGCGCCTGAAAACGTACGGCTAGGGGAATCTGCCCCTCCGACTGTTCAACACTTTGCACTTTGCACTCTGCATTCTGCACTTTGCATCCTCCTCACTTCTTGCCCGCGACTTCCGCCTTCTCAACTTTCAGTGTCGCGAATTCTTTGTCGGCACTCGTCACCCGCCATGTCGCAGGAAGGCGTCGGCCACTGAAGTCGTTCCAACCGTCGAACCGGATTTGGCAAGGCTCTGCATCTTCAAGCAGCCGACTGTCGAGTCCGAGCAACAGGCCAGAAGCACGACTGAAGAACCAGCGTGTCTCGATTGCTCCCAGAGTCGTGACGATCACATCTGCCAACTCGCCACGCCCATCGAGCGGTTCGCTGCCAAAGTAGTGGCATTCGGTGAAGCCCTTCGCTCCTGCTTGCAGCAGGAGCCGGAGTTGATGAGCCGCGATCAAGAATCCGCCGGTTCCCTGTGGTTCGTCCGCCGGGTCTGTGTCTTCGAGTTGCTGGAAGAAGGCGCCGTCCCGAATTTCCAAGCCGACCCCTTTGGCCGCGAGCGTCAGCTCAAACTTGTCGCCGGCCATCGACTGACCGCTCAATCGCCACGAGCCTGTGGCTGATGCGAAATCCCCTAAGCCCTTCAACGAAACGAACACGCGGTCCTGCTCCAATTGGTTGAAGCGGTAGTTGGCAAAGCCGGGTTTTGCGACGAACCAATTTTTCCATTGTTCGGGGATCGCCGTCTTCTTCGCTTCCGCGTGTGGATCAGATGGCGGTGCCTGAGGCAGGTCGGGAGTTTTCTCCGGTTTGCCGTCCTTGTCTTTCTTTGGCATCGGCTGACGTGGTTTCGGTTGCGGTCGAGGGCCGGGCATCAACTCGGTCTTCGCGTGCAGGCCGCGCAGCCGCGCATGAATCTCGCGGCGTTCTCCCTCGTGGCGGAAGACGATCGGCAGCATCCAGTCCTTTGGGTAGATGCCGAGAATGTTTTTGAACTGGTTGACGCTGCGAACGGGGCGCCCCGCGAAACTGACCAACTCATCGCCGGATCGCAGCCCGCGACGATAGACGTCCGAGGTCTCCAAGATGCCGTTGACCACGACGGCCCCATCGGCCTCCGTCGTCACCGTCGCACCGAGCGTCGCATGATCGACAACTCGCCCGGCTTTCAGTTGGTCGTGAAAAAACTTGATCTGATTGATCGAAATCGCATACCCCGCGCCAGAGTTGACTCGGCCACGCTTCTCGAACGAACCGCGGCCATTGATGCCGACAAGTTCCCCCGCCGAACTAAACAACGGCCCGCCAGAGTTACCGGGATTGATTGAGGTGTCGACCTGTATGCAGTCGGTGTATTCCAGCCAAGTCCCGGCCGGAGGCTGATAGCGATGCGTGCCGCTGACGATGCCGTAGGTCACGGTCGGCTGAAAGTCGGTCGCCAACAGAAACGGATTCCCCATGACGTACGTCCAATCGCCGATCTCCAGTTTGTCGCTGTCGCCGAGCGTCGCCACCGGGAAGTCGTCCCGGCCTAGCAATTTGACAAGCGCGACATCGCCAGTCGGATCGATCCCGACCAGCACCGCGTCGTACAAGACTCCGTCATTCAGGCCGCACTTCATGAACGGCCCCAGTCCGGTGACGACGTGAAAGTTGGTCAGTGCGAACCCCTCCTTGCTGATAAGCACTCCCGAACCGCCGCCGGCTCCACCCTTCGCGAAGACCGCAACGACGGTCGGGGCCACCTTCTCAATGACCTCAACTCGTTTCAGTTCCGCCTCGCGAACTTGCGGCTCAGCAGCCGTCAATGAGGTCGCCAACAAACACAGACAACCGAAGCACAACACTCCGCCCCTTTTTCCCTTCGCCACTTTGCGTTGACCGATCATCACTTCCTCACTTGATCAACTTGGCGTCCGCCAAATCGAGATTATCTCCGAGGTCCACATTCGTCGCCGCGTCGCCGCCGAAGCCGACGTTGATTTCCAGCATGACCATGTCGGTCACATCCAAATCAATGGGCCGAGCGGCGTCGCGCGACGTCACTCGCAGCTTCATCAACGACTTGCCGTCTCCAAAGATTTCCAGGTCGCAATCGCCGTTGCCGTCTTTCACGCTTTCATCGATCCCGACGATCGCTTGCAACCGGCGGTAGTCTCCGCCGAGCCGATACCGCAACGACGTCTTTGGACGGATGCACAGACCACGGGCAAAGACTCGCATCCCCATCGGCTTCAACTCCGGGGCATAGAACGCCCGGTCTTGGACGAACGCCGGTCCGTCTTGAATCCCGCGGGTGTACTTCACGTCACGCGGCGTGTCTTGCGACAGGTATCGCAGCTTCCCTTGGCTGAAATCCAGCAACTTGAGTTTTTCAAGCGGCACCGTAACTTCGGTTTTCGTCGCCGTCGTCATGGAGATTCCGGTCGGTGTCGCCGCGATCGTGGAGGCCATGAGCACGTCGCCGTTGCCAAGTTCCGCTCGGACAGCCGGAGGTTTGGGGGTGCTCGGACGACGGGCAAAGATCAAGCCGAAGACTTTCTCGCGTTTCGTCGAGACCTCTTCGCCGTCGAGCAGAAACTTCACCGACTTGTCAGTGACCTCGACCACGACTCCATCGAGATAGTCGAGCGTCTGCTCTTTACGAATCACCAGCAGATCAGTTTTGTTGTCTCGCTCAACCAGCCTCAACCACTGTTCGTCCTCATCGAAACGATCCGAGAATCGCACGCTAGCGACCTCGGTTTGCGGCAACGAAAACTCGCCGAGTACTGCTGACGTGAGCTTCAATCGCTTCTCAACAATTTGCGATCGAGCGGTGCCGAGCTTCGAACCGTCCCACAGCGACACGATCGCCGACGGCTTATCGAGCTTTGCCGCTTCGCCTCGGAATCGGACCTCCAGCACCTCGTTGAGCGGCAGCGATTCCTCTTTGCCGGCTTGAGCGATCGTGATTCGGCCGTCTGCCAATCCGCGCCACTCGCCGACACGAGGCTCACCTTGGAACGAAACTACTTCCACTTGAGGAGCCGCCAACACGGCCAGCAAAACAGCGGACAACAAATTCATCGGTCGTCACTCTTTTCCGGCCGGTCGGTTCGCCAGCTTCTTGAAGTACTGCTCGATCGCCTCGCGATAGTGCGAGGGGAAGTTGCGGTTGATGACGTTCTTCGCCTCTGCGGCTTTCTTTGGGGCCAGCGAACCCCAGCCGGCCTTGTTGCCGATGTCTTTCTTGTCGACTTCGCCGGGAGCGGTGGCCCCCTTCACGCTGCTGTCACCGGCGGCACCACCCGATTGGTTTTGATTCCCCCCTTGGCCACCTCCGCCGCCGGAGTTCTGTTGCTGCTGTTCGACCTTTTTGATGATCTCGTCGAGAGCCTCGACGATCTCTTCTTCGACCTTCTGCGTCTTCTCGCCACCTCGGCCGAGGATCAGCCGACGTTCGACATCCGACATCTTCTTCGCGACTTCCCCCAGCGACGCCTCCTTGAGTTGCTCGATGTCGTGCCGCATCAGCAACGCCACGGCTTTGTAGCGTTCGGGCACGTTCTGCGTGTTATCAAGCAAGTTGCCGAGTGACTTCAGTGTGTCGCTTTTCTTCAAAAGCTGGTGCTCACAAATCGCACGTTGAAAGAAGTAGCTCGCGGGATCGACCACCTGCTTCGGATCGACGGCGGCCAGGACTTCCAATGCCTCCTCGTACAACTGCCGTTGAGCAAGAAACCGCCCGACAAACAGTCGTAAATGCTGCCGAGCAAGATCGGGCATCGCATCGGTCAGCGGGATCACATCGCGCGGCCATGTCGCCACGGGAACCGCTTCACGACAGGCTTCGACGACTTGCTTGGCGGTCGGATCGGCCAGTGTCAGAGTGCGGATGACTCGTTGCAACGTTTCTTCGGCGGTGAGCGACGTTCCTTCGAGCACCCATTCGCGGCCAATGTTTTCGAGAACGGACTTATCGGTGACGCCTCGTTCGGCCACCCATTGCAGAGCCTTCGTGCGAACGTCGGCGGGCGCTGGAGGCGAGAAGACTTCGTTGGCCGCGAAGGCTGGACTCAGAGAAAAGAACAGCGAAACAAAAAACAGAGCGAACCAATTTGCACGCTGAAGGAAGAGCGACATGCTCAATAGAACTCTCGCGCATACACCCTCTTCAGACACAATCGTTATCCCGAAATCGGTCCGGCGATTCGAACCAAACTTGGCGGGGTGGTCGATTCTAGCGGTAGCGAGTTTTCGGGGTCGCTGGCAGCGATGGACTGCGGACCATTGACGGACCAGATGGGCTGCTTGGCGGTTCATTTGTTTTTCCCCTTCACCAAGTCCGAGGTCGCTTGCTGGATGCGGGCTTGTCGGCCAGAGAGTTGCTGCAATTGCTGCACAGCTTCGTCCTGAGTGGCCTGCTCCCCTTCAAACGTGCGGCCAAGTTGTTTCGTGCGGCGGTTCACTCGCAGTTGCAACGATCGCAGCATCTTCAACTCGGCGAGTTGATCGACGAGCGGCTGAGATTGCTCCTGATTCTGTTGTTGCTGCTGCTGTTGTTGTTTCTTCTTGTCCTCGTCCGACTTCTCCATCTCCTTTTGCAACGCTTCAATCAGTTCTTCGAGAGCCTCGATGACATCTTTCTCAACCGCCTGGGTCAGTTCGCCGACCTTCGCGTCCTGCAACCAGCCGACGAGATTTTGAACGTCTTGCCGAATGCCTGCGACCGATTCAGGAAAGGCGATCGACGATCCCTCTTCTTTGAGCAAGATCAACGCCTTATCGGCATCAATCAAGATTTCCTGCTCGCCCTGCGACAGTTTCACGGCACGAGCTTGGGCCGTTGCCTTCTCGGAATCGCCAGCCTTCGAGAGTCGCACGGTGTCGTGATAGATGATGAGCTGTGCCGCGAGCATCTTTTTGAAGCGAGCCTCGAGTGCGGCGAGCATCAGCTTTTGTTCCTCTTCGCGAAGCTGCCGGAGGATCTCCTCGATTTTCTCTTTAGCCTCCATCAGCTTACGGATTGCATCGTCTTGTTCCTTCGAAGCGTCAGCCGGCTTCTGCTTTTTGAGTTCTTCAATTGCCCGTTGCATCGCATCGCGAGACTCTTCAAGTTGCTTGCGGCCAGGTGTTTTTTGTTTTTTGGGATCGTTTTGCTGTTGGTTGTCCTGTTGGCCGTCTTGTTGCTGCCCGTCCTGCATTGGCATCGGCTGGCTGTCTTGCGGTTGGCCATCCATTGGCTTGCCTTGCTGGCTTTTGTTGGGCATCGGTTTCTGGTCGGATGGTTTGCCCTCCTTGTCCTGCGGCTTGGAGCCATCCATCGGCTTATCCGACTTGTTCATGTCAGACGGATTGTCGTTCTTGTCTTTGTTCTTGTCTTTGTCGTCCGGCTTCTTGGTGTCACCCGGTTTCTGGTCTTCGGCCGGCTTGTCGGACTTGTCGTCCATCGGCTTGCCGTCTTTGTCACTCGGCTTTTGATCGGTACTCTTGGGGTCGCCCGGCTTTGAATCAGACTTCTGCGACTTTGAGTTTGGCGGAGGTTCTCCGTTCTTCTCGGCGTCCTGTTTGTCGATCTTCTGGCCAAGCTTGTCGGCATCCTTTGCGATGTCTTCCTGTTTGCCGGCGAGTTTCTTGGTGTCATCGCCCCGTTCGGTGCCGGCGCGGACGTCCTTCTCCTTGCCGATCATCTTGTTGATGTCTTTGAGCAAGTCCTGCAGCCGCTGTTTTTCCTTTTCGATTTCTGAACGGCGATCTTCGGACTGCAACAGGTCCAACAGGTTTTTGAGCTGTCCGACCAATTCTTCTTGGCGGTCGATTGCCTCACCGAGTTGCGGTTGTTCTTTGTTGAGCAGCGAGAAGATCAGGTTCATCTGGTCTTCAATTCGCGTCTCCTGCGATTTGCCGAGTGCTCGGAACAGCAAGTCCGCCCGTTCAGGATCTTGTTTGCGAAGAATCTCCGCCATCTGTTGCAGCGTGAGATTGAACCGTTTGTAGCGTGCCTTGATTGAATCCTGATCGTTGGCCAGGTTGGGCTTGTTCGGCGGTGGAGTCGTCTCTTGACTGACGGAAATACCACCCAGAGACAGCCCAATGACGATCGTGACGAACGCAGTGCAAAGTGCAAAGTGCAAATGACGAGACTGGACGCCATGCACTTTGCACTTTGCGCTTGTCACGCTGCAGTTGTCACTTTTCGGTCTCATCGGAAAGCCCTTTCAGTTCTTGAATGCGGCGTTTCTTCCGTTCGGACTTGGTGCGTTCTTCGAGTTGCTGCTGTTGATCAATGATCGACTTGAGGAGTTCGATGGCTTCCTGGAATGTCTCCAGCCGCTGCATTTCCTTGAGAATCGTGTCCATCTGGTCGAGCATCACGCCGATCTGGGCGATCGATTCGTCCAGGCCCGGCAAGGGATCGCGGCCGTCGTCCAGCAAGAGCTTCAAAGCCCCCAGCGATTCGTCCACAGAAGGATAATCTCCCGTGTTCAGCGCGTGGAGAGGTTTTACGATTTTCTCGTCGATTCGTTCCAACATTTGTGGGGTGTGAACCGCATTATTGATCAATTCTTCGCGGATATCTTGAAAGGATTCCTCGACGGAAATGGTCTCGGTGGCGTTCTTGCGAATCGCATGCAGTGAACGAACGACGCTGGCGACCACTGCCGTCGATACCTCGGTGGCGTTCGCCTTTTCCTCGGCGGACAGCTTCGCGGCCCCGTCGGCTTTCGAGCGATGCAGGATCAGATCGGCTCGCGTCTGTTTGACCTCGGAAATGATCTGCTCGAACCGACGGCGCAGATTGAGTTCCCGTTGATAGAGCAACGACAGCAGTTCTTCGTTGCTGACGATCTTGAACGTGAACTTCTGGCTGCGCGAAACGTGCGGGCCGTTGAGGTTGTCTGCGTCCTCAGCAACAACGGTCAGTGTTAGCTTTTGGCCGACCGCGAGATCCATCTTCAGGATTTCCAGTCGTTCGGTCGGGTCATCAGCGTCTGCTTGCAGTTTGAATTCGCGCGGCTCGCCGCTGGGGGACTTCGACAACGAGCGGACTTCCCACGGTTCTTTTTCGTCGATCAGGAATTCAAATCGCACGTCCTTGAGTCCGTAGTCGTCGGCGATGATTCCCGCGACAGGAATCTCCGCCTTGCGAGTCACCGACGTGCCGATCCCCTTGAGTTCGGCGGCGATGGTTGGCGGGTTGTCGGCAATGCCATGAATCGTGATCTTGGCCGGTTCGGCTCCGATGATTTCGTCGGTGTCTTCGAGGAAGATCTTCAGCGCGACGTCCGGCGGCATCACGATCGGCTTGCCGAATGGCGTGTCCAATTTCTCAAACCGTTCACGAGCAGCTGGTGTCGCCAATTCGGAGAGCACGAACGGGACGACGAACTCGCGTCCAGCGGCGTCGAAGTACTTTGCGGCGCGGTCTGCCGAGATCGGCTCGACCTGCATCGCTTGGCCGTCCGCGGAAGGAGTTTTCAGTGAGGCTTGCGTCGGTGACAGCGTCAGTTCGTGCGGGCCGAATTGCAGTCGAGCTTGGACTAGCGGCTTGTTAGTTTTCGCTCGCAGCAGGAAATCGGTCTCGATCGGCAGCGACATCTGCGTCCCTTGGACCGAGACGGTTTCACGCACCGGCGTGCCCGATTCGTCGTCGAGCTTCTGTCGCTTCGTGTGTTCGGGAAACAGGCTCTCGGCGGTCAACACGTCGATTCGCGGCGGATCGACGACTCGCACGCGATACGCTTGGCGATTGGTGAAGTCACCGGCCGTGACCCAGAAGTCGGCGTCGTCCAAAAGGTCATCAATCGCGTGCTTGAAGCGGCGTTCTCCGGCAGCGAAACAGGTCGCTCGGCCATAACCACGACCGCCGCCGAGCTTGTATTGCAGTTCAACACGCTCCGGCACCTTTTTGCCGGCGGGGACATCGAACAGCAACACGAGATCGCCGCCGCGAGGATGTTTGTATTCGCCATCGACGAACAGCTTCACGCGATCTCCCGGTTCAGCCAAGACCGTCGCGATGAGTTCCACATCGCGCGGCCAATACGTTTCTTCCAGGCCCAGATAACCCGCTCGCCAGCGAGCGAATGCCTGCGGACACATCGTGGCGAACGCAATCAGCGAAACCAGCAGCACGCTCGCCACCGTCATCACTCGCCGCAGCGGTCGTTGGTCAAAGACAACGCCGACATCCACCTGCTTGAGCATGCTGACCGCATCGAGCATCGTGCGTTCCAACATCGCCGACGTCAGCGCTGTGTGAGACTCCGCCTGTCCCGACGACTCAACCGCCGTGACCAGCCGATCGTTTAATTCCGGAAATCGCTTTTCCAAGATCAGTGCCAGCGACTTGGTCCGAAAACTGCGGAAAACTCGGAACAAGACGAAAGAAAACAGGACAGCCGTCACCCCGCCGACCACCGCCAAGTCCAAGCCGACTCGCAACCAACGCGGAGGCTCCAATCGCCGCACTGAAAAGACCGCCCAGTCAAATCCCAAACTGAACCAGAAGAACAAGCCGACGGCCACAACCACCAACGCCAGTCCCTGCCACAAAACGTATCGCCGAATCCGCGACTTCAATTCCGTGAGAATCGCGTCGACTTCAGGTGGGAGTTGGATGTGATCGAACATGTTCGAGTCCTAGGCCAGTTTCAGCAGTTTCCTCGTGAGCCACTCGGCAGACAGCAATCCGACCAGCACATACAGAACCCAGTCACGGTCCCAGAGGGTTCGCAGCCGTTCGTCGACCAGAAACTCTTCGCCATGATTGGGCAGCAGCTTCGGCAGAGCGGCAGCCGTGTTCTCGTCGAGTGGCAGGTACTTTCCGCCGGTTTCTTCGGCCATCGCTCGAAGCAATTGGACTTTCTGTTGGGCGTTGGCGGTTTCCAAGTTCGGGAGCGAAACGTCCAATTTCTCAGACAGCTTGTCAGTCGAGTCGGGGACCAGCAGTTCGAGACGGTACGTTCCTGGAAGGCTCAGGCGGAAGTCGCTGACGAACTGGCCGGGACGCTGGCGGTCAGGCATCAGTTTGAGCGGCGGAAGTTGCGGCCGGCCAGCCGGATCGTAAATGTCGCAGTTGATCGCCTCGGCGACGAGCGGTTGAAATTGAGCGTCGCTGAGCAACGCTCGCACATGCGCCGTTTGGCCGAGCAGATACTGATTCCGTTCAAGTAGCAACATGCCTCGCATGGTACCACGCCTCAGCCGTGTCGTGCTGAGTTCTCGAATCGCTTTGGTCCAGAAACGATCGAAGTAGTCTTCGTCGATCGCGCGTAGTCGCCAGAGTTCCCCGGCTCCGACGTACAGCGTCCGGCCCGATCCGTAGAACTGCGACGCGAGCCAGACCGGCGCACCGTAGCTGGTCTCCGAACGAGGGTCGGTGAAGTTCGCGTACACGGTTGCTCCGGCCTTCGAGCCAGCGGTTGGATAGCAGCGGTAGATTCCGGGGAACTCTTTCCAAACGGCCGCGCTGCTAATCGTGTCGTCGGTCAGTTGCAGAAAGCCCGTTTCCAGACCCGCTCGCGAGAAGCCAATCGGCCATGCCTGCGGGCCGCTCGCGTCGGCCAGCAAGTCGGACGCCAGCGAGCTGAGTGTCACCGGGCACAACTCCTGAATCGGCTTCACTTCTTCGCCGCCGCTTGCAAGCGACGACGTGTTGACGTCCCCCGCCACGAGAATCAGTCCGCCGGATTGCGAGAAGACCCACTCGCGCAGTGCGGCTTGTTGTTCGGCGGTGACTTTGCGCCAGTCTGGATCGAAGGCCACGATGACGTCGTACGGGAAGAGCTCCTCCCGCGTCTTCGGAAACTCGAACAGCAATTTCTTGGATTCCTGACTGACCGCCGTGCCAAGGTCAGCTGTTTGCAGCAGCACATCGACCTCGATAGCCGAGTGCCGGAAGAGCATGTTCTTGAGGAACACGTAATCGCGCATCGGGCCGCCGGCGAAGAGCAAGACCTTCGTCTTGCGATCGGTGACGCGAATCGTTTTGCGACGATCGTTGTCGGCGTTGCTGAGTTCGTTGATCTTGGCAGCGGTCTTCGCACGCAGCAGATACTCGACTGAATTCGCCGTCGCTGGGTTCTGCTGAAATCGAACCTCCAACGGCACGCCGTTGTCGGCCAACGCGATTTCTTTCGCTTCGAGGAGGCTCGGCTCAGACGTCTCTCCTTCTGGGCGAGACAACAGTTCGACGATCGCGGTCTTGCCGGCGAGTCCTTCGGCCTGCACGAACGCTGTGATTTCAAACGGATCACCCAGATGTGCGTCGGTCGGAGCCTGCACGCTGGCGATTGCCAGATTCACCGGCGACTTTGTTCCGCCGACTCCGACCGTCAGCAACCGAGTGTTCGATTGCGCCGCGAAATGACTGGCCGAGGCGGGATCAATGCCGGAGTTCGCCGCTCCGTCCGAGATGACGACAACCCCTGACAACGACTTTCCGCTGATCTGCCGCACGAGCTCCAGCAGCGACTCGCCGAGCCGCGTCTCGACACCGCGCGGCTTCAAGACTTCATCCCACTGGAGCACCGCGGGCTTATCCGCAACTGCCGTGTCGTTCTTTTTTTCGTCCTTCGATTGATCTCCCGGCAGGCTCGCCGCCTGCCCGACGACACGCAGATCTTTCGTCCGAAACTGCCAATGCGGCCCCGCCTGCGCCGAGTCGAACGTGAAAAGGCTTACGTCGTGATTCTTCTGCAATTCGGCGATCAATGGCGAGCGTTCCAACAACTCGCGCACCGCGTCTGCACGCGAGCGAGCCATTGCGGACGGGGCAGGATCGTGAGACTCGCCCCTGGCTCCATCGGGCTCCGCAGAGCCCGTCAATTCTTCAGGGGACTTCTCCGGCAACTGCATCGACAGCGACGTGTCCACAGCGATTGCGACCCGCGACGCCCGAAACGAGGTTGTCTGAGTTCGCTCCTGCGGATTGACAGCAACGGCAATCAACCCGGCCCATGCTCCGAGCCGCAACAAGAGCAGCCACACCTTCCAAGCCGGGTGCAATTCCTGAGTGTCTCGCAAGTACAGCGAGACGATCCATGCGACGCCAATGACGGCCAACGCCAGCCATCCCAGCCAAGCCACCGGGCTGCTCGGCAAATCAACCTCCCATGCCATCCGCGTGTCGGCTGCGAGGTTCACTAAATTGAATTCAATATTCAGCATCGAGTCATTTCCGCCGTCATCGTGCCGCAGGACTTGGTCGGTGATGGTAGCTCAAGCGGTACGCCATGAATTGTTCCGCGATCAGCAGGACTGCAAGCAATAGCAAAAGCGCGTCCCGGACTTCACTGCCGATGTCGCGACCAGCAATCCAGGAGAACTCACCTGGCTCTTGGATGCTGACGCGGACCTTCTCGCCGAGTTGTTTGCGGATCAGTTCGGTGGTTGCGAGCGTGAGATCGCTCTCGTCGGCCGGGAAATTATAGGTGATCCAACGCTCGAATGGCACTTGATTCAAATCGAGCAACCGGACGCGATAAATGCCCGGCAGGTCGGTGTCCCGAAAGGTGGCGCTCAGGCGAAGAGAGTTTTCGGGCTTCGCGTTTCCAGTTTCCGGAGCCGTCTTATCGTCGCTTCCGTCCCTTTTGTCCCTGGCCGTTCCTGCATCAGGCGCGGCCTGCAGCCGGACGGTTCGTTCGCCGGCGACATCAGGAACGATGATGTCGATGACCTCCGTGAACTCGCTGGGGTTGAGCGAGAGTTCAATCGGTTCACCGGCGAGTCGACCTTCCAATTGGCGATCCGAACGGGCGATCGTCTTTTGCAGTTCCAGTTGCAGGACGACGTAGCTGGCGTACTTGGCCCAGTTGTTCCAGGCGGGGCCGCAGGTCGTCAGACAGCTGACGACGTTCCCTTTGCCGAAACGATGATGAAACATCAGCGGCTGTCGGTTGCGGAGCGTTGCAATTGTCTGCACGCCGTCGCCACGAGCCTGATCGTCGCGCGGCCAACTGGCAGCGGCTGGGAAAAACTTCGCGACGCGCGTCACATCGAGATACGGATTTTCTTGTCCTTCAAAAACTCGGAAGATCGGATGCGACGCGAGCACGAGGTCCGGACCGGAATCCTCAACGACCGGAAGATCGCGCGGAGCCGTTTCGAGCGGGACCGGAAACAACCCCTGACCCGCTTTGAACAGCGACTCGTTGTAGAACGCCGTCTTCACCGACGCGCCAACGAACCATGCCAAGCCCCCTCCGGCCGCAACGTATTTCTCCAGCGGGTCGAGCGCATCGGCTGGCAAGTCGGCGACGTTCAGCAGGTAGATCGCTTGAAACTCGTCGATGGGTCGCCGACGCAGATAATCGACCGTCTCGATTTGCGGCGAGAAGCCCGTAATCCGCGGATCGGCGGCGAGAGCATCGACGACGTACGAACCTTCATCGCCGCTGGGATCACCGTCGACGATCAAGACCTTGTGGACCGCCGACGTCTCGAGTCCGAGCAACCGCGAGTTGTCCTCCGTGAGCGAATCTCCTTCGAGGCTGACTCGCACGTCGTGCTTCTTGGGCGTGTCGAACACGAGATCGAACTCGCGCTCGACTGATTCGCCCGCTTCGATTTTGTCGAACGTCAGCGTCATCGGCAGCTTCTGGCCGTCTTGAAACACGGAGAGCCGGACTTCGGTCGCCGCTTGGTCGGCGAAATTCTTGACGGTGGCTCGCAACCGCACGGGGACTCCGGCCGCTGCGATCTGCAGATCGCCGGAGAGGTCAGTCAGCGAGAGGTTGGCGTGACGTTGCCCGACCGTTTTCACGAAGTTCAGCGTCACGTCCGCTGCGTCGAGCGTCTCGGCCGCCGCCGACAACGCCTTCTGGTCTTGCCAGTCGCGATTTCGGAAGTCGGAGAGCACATGCAAATGCTTCATCGAACCCCGTTCTTCCTTGTCGCCGAAGAGCGTCTGAGCGGCGTTCAATCCGTCGACCAAAGACAACGCTCGGTGCGTTGGCTTGAGGTTTTCCAGTTTCGTGTCGAGCTCCGCGACGAAGGACTCGCTGACATCCCGCTGCGAGAAGACTGGCTGCTCCGGGTTCGACAGCAGCACGAGAGAAAACAACTGCGTCCCCGGCCGTCGAGTCCCCTCGGCCACCAACTTCTTAATGACCGACACTCCCTCGCCAAACGCCGTCGTGTCTCCCAGCCGGTCGCGCATAGAGCCGCTGTCGTCCAACAAAACCATGTGATGCGTGCGAGCTCCGCGAAACACCGAAAGCTGGCTTGGATCGAGAATCAGCCGAGCGATCAGCAACATGAATCCCAGCACCAACAGGATTCGCAGCAGCAACAAGATTAATTGCTCGATCAGCACGCGGCGGCGGTTCCGCTGCTGGCTGGCGAGCAGGAATTCCATCGCTGCGAACCGGACCTTCCGAAACCGCAGTCGATTGATCAAATGGATGATGATCGGCGCGGCGACCAACGCCGTGCCAGCCATCACAAAGCCGGGGTTCAGAAAATGTTGCAGCAGCCAAGAAGGCATAAGGATGCGAAATCCGAGACACGAAATCCGAGACGTCAATGAGCAACGCAGGCGGAACAGTAATCAGGTTGCACACCCGCCGCAAACGCCCGCCACCGGCCACGATTTCGCCGAGCAAACTGGCAACTCCGTGCATTCGTCCTGTGCCGGTCGGGCAAACTCAGCCGGTAACGCTCGATTCACTTTGTGGCTGCGTCGCACTCGGACGAAGTTCTCGCCCTCATAGTCCAGCGCACGGGATAAGGTGTCGAGACATTCGTTCGGCCGGGCCGATTGAGCGGGTAGCCACGTTTGCCAGAACGTGGGTGTTCGCCCGTCAGTCCCACCTTCTGGCGAACAAGGCGACGAAGTACTCGTGCTGAGGCTGTTGTGAACTCTGATCGCAATCTGTTTCTGACGCTCGTGTGCGTGCTACTGGGCTTCGGCGTGCTGATGGTCCATAGTGCCAGTGTCACCTCGTGGCCGACAGAGTTCGAGCAGGTTTACCTGTCACGTCACGCGATCCATCTGATCTTGGGGGTGATCGCCGCCAGTCTGTGTTCGCTGCTGCCGTCGCGGTTTTGGAAAGTGTCCGCACCGTGGCTGTTCGGTGGAAGCGTCACACTGCTGATCGCGGTGCTGATTCCGGGAATCGGCACGCGGATCAACGACTCGCAACGCTGGATTCGATTCGGCCCGTTTCAGATGCAGCCCTCGGAGCTGGCGAAGATAACGCTACCGTTGTTGCTGGGAGCGATGCTCGTCAAGCGGCAAGAGAAGTTGCGACGCCCGATCGCCGGAACGATCCCGTTCATTTTGCCAATCGCGATGGTGCTGCCGCTGGTTTTAAAGGAACCGGATCTGGGCACCGCTGCATTTCTTGCGATGTCGAGCGGCCTGCTGCTGTTCCTCGGCGGTTGGCCGATCCGGAACTTTGCTCTGGGAATGATCCCGGCCGCGATCGTGGCAATGACGCTCAAGCCGTACCAGTGGAAACGGATCACAGACTTCGCGGCCGCGTGGTCCGACATCGATCAAGCTTCCTACCAAGTCAAGCAGTCGCTGCTGTCGTTCGGTTCTGGAGGCTTAATGGGAGTCGGCATCGGTAAGGGATGGCAGAAACTGAGCTATCTGCCGGAGGCAAACACCGACTTCGTCTTCGCGGTCGTAGGCGAAGAACTCGGACTGGTCGGGTCACTGGGGCTTGTACTGTTGTGGGCGGGCTTTTTCGTCACCGGCATGACTCTTTTCCGCCATCACGAGCGCCGCAGCTTCGAATACCTTGTCGGAGTCACGTTACTCGGCCAGATGGTTTTGCAGGCGGTAATGAACGTCGCTGTCGTGACCTCGATGATGCCGACGAAAGGGATTTCGCACCCGTTGCTCAGCTACGGTGGCAGCAACTTGGTCATCAGCTTGGTGTCGATCGGCATCGTAGTGAGCTTGTCGAAGATGTCTCCCGGTGAGTCGATGGTCGTTCGCGATCAAGTACTGGTGCGTTCCGAGAACAATCGGACGACCGCCTCGGCCGTGGCTTGATTCGTCGCGAGTGGGATCGAATGGACGTCGCAGACTCGCATCAACGCCGAAACGTCTGGCTCGTGCGGCTGAGCGGTCAGCGGGTCGCGAAAAAAGAGCACCGCTTCGATGTGTCCCTCAGCGACTCGACCGCCGATGATCAAGTCGCCCCCGTTGGGGCCGTGAGTGACTCGTGCGATGTCCAGGCCGAGTTGCTCTGCCAGCAGCTTGCCTGTGTTGCCCGTTGCGACAAGCTTTTGGCGACGGAAGAAGTCCACATGCTGGCGAACGAACTCCAACATCGCGGCTTTTTTCTGATCGTGAGCGATAAGTGCGATCATGGCGTCAGGCATCCGGGTTGGCTTTCGGCGGGGCGAATTTGATCTTTTCGACGTAGCGGATGATCGTCTTGCCGTCGGGGCCGAGTCGCCCGGTACAGGCTCCGATGGCCTTGACGACATTGTCGAAGTGCAGGTTGTAGTCGGCGTCGATTTCAATCTCGATGTCCGTACTGCGCGCGGCGTTGGCTCCGCCGACCAGCTTGAGGATTTCGGCGTTAAGCAGTTGATACGCCCCCGGCCCGATGCCGAGTTGCCGTTCGCCGAGCTTCAAGCTGGCGAGGTTCCCGTTCACGTCAGCCAGCAATTGGACTTTTATGTCTGGCAGGATTTCGGACTTCGCCGCACCCGCACCGGGCGGCGGCATATTGATGTTGAAGTCACCTTCCGGCCCGACAATCCGCAGCGTGAACATGAAGAACGTCAGCAGTTGAAACGTGACGTCGATCAACGGCGTCGTTTGCTGCTGAAGGCTCGCGGGTGCTTGCTGTTTGATCTTCATGGGGAACTGAGCTCGACTTAATTCCAGCACGACGCGCTAGCGAGTGGCTGATTCCATGACTGAGTAAACCCCGCGCTTGCGTGTCGGGCTAATTGAACGAACGCGTCAGTCGATCGGCTGCTGTGCTCTCAGTGTGAACTTCTCGAACTTGGCGTCCTGCGACATCTTGATGAATTCCTGCACGTTGCCGGTCGGGACATCCGAGTCCGCACGGACGACAACCGTGACGTCGTTCAGGTTGACCTCTTTCGCCTGGTAGATGCGAGCCTCTTGTTGCAGCCGGGACCGATATTCGGGGATGCGCAGCTCCTCGCCTTGCAGAAAGACAAAGGGTTGAGGATCAAGCCGCGTGCCGTCTTTGGCTCGCTTGTACCCGATGTTCACGACCAATTGATGCTCAACCCGGACCTCTGGCGGCTTGGCGAGCGCATCGGTCGGCAGTCGCACACGCTCGTCGATCTGGGTCTGGTCAAAGTTCGTGACCATCATGAAAAAGCTGATGAGCTGGAACGTGAGATCCATCATCGGCGTCATGTCCATTTCTGCCGACGGCATGGGGGGCGATCGAAATTTCATGGCTGAACGCCGGGGGCTGAAGGCAGAGGAGCAGCGACCACTGGCCGAGCTTGAATCCGTTTGAGCAGGTCTTCGGCCAAGTGGCCGACATCAAACATCAAGCGAATCAGATGATTCCGCAGCAAGCTGTAGGCGATCATCGCCGGGATCGCGACGATGAGTCCCTCTAGCGTCGTGACCAATGCGAGTTGAATCCCTTCGGCCAGCTCCGACGGCTTGGGAGTCGCACTCGACGTCGCGATTTCGTCGAACGCTTGCACCATGCCCTGCACGGTGCCGAGCAATCCGAACATCGGTGCGGTGGTGGCGATCAGAGCCAACCAGCTCAGGCGATGTTCGAGGGACATGTTTTCGTCCTCACCCAGTTCGCCCATCGCGATGATCGCCTCATCCTGGCCTTTTTGCAGTTTGGTCATCCCCACCACGATCAGCCGAGCCAGCAAAGACTCGTCTTCCTTTGCGCGGTTGTAAGCTCCTTGGTAGTCGTGCAAGGTGAGCTTGCCTTCAAACTCCGACAAGAATTCCGGAGGCATGAACACTGACCGGCGCAGTTGCAGCAGGCACATGATGATCAACGACACCATGATGAACGACTCGAGGAAAACGCACGCTCCGAATGGTCCCGAGGCGTCGATCAGCCACTGCAGAAAAGTCTTCGGCACCGGGAGATTGCCATCGGGCGCGGCGGGTTGAGCGGCTGTCGGTCCGGCGTCAGGCATCGCTTCATTGGCAGTATTCTGAAAGGCAAATGCCGGCAATGCAAAATGAGTCAGGCCAGCGGTCAGCGAAAGCGACACCACGAGGAAGCCGAACGGGCGAGTCATCCTGAGCGAAAGCCAATCCAGCGACATTGAGGTCTCCATTCTGCTGCTCGAATAACTCCGCAGGATCGGCACTCCTGCCCGTCCGAATGATCAACGATCTTCTTCCCGTGTTACTCTTTCTCTTTCTCTTTGGTCTTTTCTGCACCCGCCGCAGCGGGAGCGGCTGCGCCGGACTCGGCTTGCAGCTTCTTGGCCCATTCGCTTTTCGGGAAGTCCTCCAGCAACTGATCTCGGGCTTCAGCGGCTCGATCCGGTTGCCCGATCGTGCCGGAGATTTTTGCGAGGTGATACAGCGCCTCGGCGTGTGCGGCTTTCTCTTTTGGGAACAGCACCGGGACATGCAGATACGCCAGCGCGGCGTCCTTCGTCTTGTTCTGGGCCTGATAGCAGTCCCCTTGTACGACGTAGGCGAAGGCCATCGTTGCAGCCTCGTCGGTTGAGGTGGCTTTAATAACCTCATCGATCAGCTTGAGAGCCTCGTCGTGCTTCGACTGCTTCATGAGACAGGCGGCCTGTCCGACCAGCGCTTCCGCGCGACGAGCTTTTTCAGAAGCGGACTCGGCGTTGCTGGAGGCTGCTTCGACGAAGGTCTTGGTGGCTCCGTCAATGTTGTTTTGCTTGAGTTGCATGCGGCCGACGGCGACCTTCGCCGCGATCTGGTAATCCTTCCACGGAGCTTTGCCCAATGCTTCAAACGCGGTCTGCGCTTTCGCGTAATCCCCTTTCGCCCCGAAGAGTTGGCCCATGAAACTCTGGCCTTCGTAGTGGCCGACGTGATCGGCGCTGGCCTTGAGGTAGGCTTCCATCTTTTTGATGGCGTCGTCGATTTTCGAATCGTCATCGAGCGCCTGTTTGGCCATTGTGCGAGCGATCAGGAAATCCAGGTAAGTCTTCAACTTGCCGGTCGCATCCTTGTGGGCTTCCGTGTAGATGTCGAGCGCCTTCTCGTAGTTGCCACGTTCCTCGTCCCCTCTGGCGATCATGAGTTTCGCGGGCTCGCTGTCCCACTTGATGCTGGCGATGTCGTTGGCGGGGATTTTCTGCGCTTCACCGGTGCGCGGCTTGATCGTCACTTCCGTTTTGTTGATGGTTGTGATTTCCCCTTGAACCGGCTTGCCGGTGCTGCGGACGTTGATGGTGTCGACGGCCCACAGTGGCGAGGCCGACAGAGCGACGGACGCAGTGAGAACGGTGAAGATTCGGAATTTGTGCATGGTGTGAGGTCCGCGGAATCGGGTTGGGAATTGGAAATCCGAGAATTCATGTGCCTTTCGGCCGGCTTGGTTTTTTGGCATTTCCTGCTTTTTTAGCCGACGAAGCTTTGGGAAGAGTAGCGACCACAGGGATTTCAAAATCGAGATCGCCCGAAAGGTCGTTATCGGCAGCCATAAAAGTCACGTTGCTGACGTTCATGTCATGAGCCAAGCGGATCGATTTTTTGCGTGACTTTTTGTTGATCATCATCCAAATAGAGGCTCCGCCGCCACCGACGATGATCAGTAAAAATACGGCCACCGACGTTGTACCGCTACCAGACTTGTGCGTTGCGGCTTCGGAATCCTTCTTGGCGGTCGTTTTTTCGGCAGCGGTTTTGGTGGTTGTTTCGTTGGTCTCGTCGACGCGAGGTTTGTTCTTGTCCGGCGCACTGGCCAGAACGATCGTGGTCGGGCGTTCCAGCGGGTTGGGAGACTGCCCCAAGTCTGATTGAATCTGGCGGTACAGCCGATCGAACTTTTTCCACCAGTCGTCCGGGATATCGACCGAAATGCGGACGAAGGTCTGCACAATGCTCTTGGCGATTTCCAGTTCCGCCTGCTTCTTCGCCGTTGTGGGCTGCGCTTGACCCAACTTTTGTCGGCAGAGCGACGTGTTGTACCAAGCCTCATAGAGCTTGTCCCCGTACCGGTCGCGAGTCTCCGGCCGCCCGTCGGCGACCAGTCGTTGCAGTCGCGTGCTGAGTTCCGTCCAGCCCCAGACTTCTCCTTGTTGGCCTCTTTTCTCACCCTCGACGGATTTTTTGAGAAACTCCGTTTTTCCCGCTTTGCCCTGGTCGAACCAGACGTAGGCCATCTCGAATTGCACGTCAGCCGCGCGCGGACGCTCGGCGATCAGGACTCGAAGCAGTTTTTCGGCTTCGTCGAAGTCACCTTGTCGGCGTTTGCAGTTGGCGAGTCGCAATCGGATGCCAGCGATGCGGTCTTTGTCGCTGAACGCCTTCTCTTTCTTAGCACGGTCGAGGATCGACAAATAGGTCGAAGCCGCACGCTCGAAATAAGTCTTCGACTCGTCAGCGTTGTCGAGGGACGACTGGGCCAGACCGTAGTACGTTTCAGCGATCCAGGTCAGCGACGACAGGTTCTGGTCCTCGCGCTGGTACAGGCCGTCGAGGAATTGCTCAAACGATTTGCGGACTTCGTTGAACCGTGCCTTGTCTCCGGCTCCCTTCAAGCGGATGAGTTCCTTTTCGAGCTCTTTGCCCAACTGCACATAAACCGCCGTGACCGCGTCGGCGCCGCCGCTGTGTTCGGCGAGCTGTTCCAATTGGGCCATCACTTCGCGAGCTTCGTTCAATTGCTGCAAGCCGACGCGAGCTCGCAGCAGCAACTGATAAATGTGCGACGCGAACTTCGCACTGCGGACGCTGGGGCTCGGCGGACGACGTGTTTGGTCGTCGACGTTGGTCGCGACCAGCACGCTGTGCGGCACATTGCTGAGCAAGTCCAACGCTGGCTGATATTGCCCTGCGCTGAGCAGGATTTCGGCCAGAGCCGATTTCGCTGCGACGAGGTCATCGGGTGTCTTGGTTTGTTCGGGGATTTTCTTTTGCAGGCGGTCGATGCCGTTCGTCAGCAACTTCTGGGCGTCGGCGCGCCATTTCGGCAACTCGTCTGCCGACGCGCGCAGCGCGGCGTCTTCTTCGATCGACGCCAGCAGGTACTGCTGCCACAGGGCCTGTCCGGCGGCACATTGAGCTTCCGGGAAGTTCTCCGCTGTTTCGGGTACTCGTTGGAACCACTCGGCGGCGATCTTTGGTTGATCAGACTGTGCAAACGTGCGGCCGACGAGCATCCGCGTCTCGTTGGCCTTCGAGTGCGACGGCCATTTGGAGGTGATGAACTCGGCCAACCGAATCATCAACCGCATGTCGACGTCCCGCAGGGCCTTCAATTCGCTGGGGATCTGGTTGATCCCTTTGATGTAACTGGCGACCGCCAGGTACGCGGCATCGAGTGCCGTCTGTTCGTCTTGCTTGTCTTTGGTTGGATTGAATGCGACCGCCTCGGCACAGACCGCTGCCTCATAGGGCTTCTCCGCCAAGTAGTAGCCATAGGCCAACAAGTAACGAGCCTGGTTCACGTCGGTACGCAGCGACGATCTGTCCGCCAGGCTGAGCGCGAGCCGCAGCACGCGGATTTGATCTTTGACCAAGTCGTTGAAGTCGGCTCGTAGCGTCTCAATGCTCTCGCGCGGTTGCTTGCTTTGGATCGCCGAATCGAGCAGCGTCTTTTTTTCGCCCGACCGCTTCACGAGGTCGCGGCCGAGCGTGAGGGCCGAATCAAAATCTTTGGGGTCGCCGGTGCCGTCCTTTCCCTTCACCCGCATGTTGAGATCGCGGACTCGCTGCTGCGCGAGGTCGCGGTACGCTCCCGGCCACTTCGACAGCGTCGTCAAGTGCGTGATCGCCTGCCGCAACAGCTTGTCCTTCTCAGTCGACGCGGCGCCGCTACTGTCCGCCAGCTTTTCGAGCGCGACGACTATCTCCCAACGGATCCCTTGCCCGGCCGCTCCCCGTTGTTCGATTTGCTTGGCCCCTTTCAGCCAGTCCTCTCCTTCGGAGATCGCCATCGTGTATTCGCGACGCTGGTCGTGGTTGAGGCAGATCAACCGGAAATGCCGCACTTGATCCTGCAACGACTTCAGGCCGTCGGACGGATGCGTCAGCAACTCGGCGTAGATGCCAAGAGCTCGTTGCGGATCGTTCATCTCTTCATAGCACTTGGCTTCCCACATCTGCGCGTGCAGGCCGCCGACCGTCGCGCGGTACTTCAAGAAGATGCCACGAAACAATTCGACCGCTTTCTTCAGGTGAAACGCGCGATTCGACGTGTTGGGGTCGTAGGTCTGAGATTCTTCGAACTCGCACAGCGCGACATCCAATTGAGCCCGCATGTAGTTGGTCTCGGCCCGTTGCCGAGCCTCGAACTTCGCCGGCTCGGCCGTCTTGTCGACGAACTTGGGGAACGTCTCCCAAGCGGCCTTGTACTGATCGTGCGCCTTGTCAAACACGCCGCGAGCCAGCGTGATTTGGTCGCGAGCTTTGTTCTGAAATTCCTCGCGGCTGTCCTTATTCGTCGGCAGTTTGGCCTGCATGATGTCCACGCGAGCCTTGCTGAGCAGCAAGCTGGCCCGCGTGCTGTTCGCCGTCGCCGCCAGCGGATGCTGCGGACTGTCCTTGGCGAACTGCTCAAGGAACCCCAGCGCCTGATCGAGCTGTCGCTGCTGAGTCTCCGGGCTGACCGAATACTTGGCCGACTCGCTGAGCGTCATCGCTCGTTCGTAAGGGATGATTGCCTTCAATTCGGCCGGCAGATCAGCGCGTTCTTGCAACTGATCCAAATACAGCATCGCCCAGTCGTAATGCTGTCGCCCCCGCAGCCCGTCGAGGAACTCGCGCATCGGTTCAGCGGCGTGACCGCGCCCACCGAGACTCAGCACGAGTCCGGCTCCCACGACCATCATCCATAACCCACGCAGCCTCATGGCAACTCCCGTTTCGATCCCTCGCACAGACATCCCCGAGATCAGCCGAAGAGTACGTCTCCCGAAAACCAATCGCAAGAACCGGCCATATGGTCCAACAAAAGTTCCCATCACCGCTCCGCGTGAGGAGTCTTCCGCCATCGGCTTTTGCCCGCCCCGCTGTCTCTCCAAAAGCGAACGCGTGAGCCTAAAAGGCTCGTCACGCGGAGCGATGACGGCGACTTGGACGTCCGTGATTGCAACTCCGCGGATGACTTTTTAGCTTGACAAAATCATGCAAGTCCGTTGTCCCCACTGTCACAATCCGATTGAAGTGGTCAACGACGACCCGTCGGGAGACGTGTCGTGCCCGTCGTGTGGAAGTTGTTTCAATCTCGCTAAGGACATCGAGACGGCGCAGGACGATGGCTCGGGCGTCAAGAGGCTCGGCCATTTTCAGTTGTTGAACTGCCTGGGGCAAGGCGCGTTCGGAGCCGTTTGGAAAGCCCGCGACACGAAGCTGGACCGGATCGTTGCCCTCAAGATTCCGCGCAAGGAAAACCTCACCGAAGCGGACGCCGAAAAATTCCTGCGTGAAGCGCGAGCCGCCGCGCAGGTGCGGCATCCGAACATCGTTTCGGTTCACGAAGTCGGGCGTGAGGATGGCCGCATCTACATCGCCAGCGACTTCATCGACGGCCCCAGCCTCGATCAATGGATCGAAACCCACCCGCTGAGCGTCCGCGAGTCCGTCGAACTCTGCGCCCAAATCGCTGAAGCTCTACACCAAGCTCACGAAGCCGGCATCGTCCATCGCGACCTCAAGCCGCAGAACATTTTGGTGCGGGCGGAGAGATCGGATGTCAGCGGACAGAAGTCAGAAAAGACAAGCACGCTCGCCGGTTCTGCCGCTCTGACCTCTGGCCTCACCCCGTTCCTCACCGACTTCGGCCTCGCCAAGCGTGAAGCGGGCGAGATCACGATGACGGTCGAGGGGGCGATCCTCGGCACGCCGGCGTACATGTCGCCGGAGCAAGCTCGCGGCGAGGCGCATCACGCCGACCGCCGCAGCGACATCTACTCGCTGGGCGTGATCCTGTTCCGGCTGGTCACGGGCGAACTGCCGTTTCGCGGCAAGAGCCAAATGCTGCTCCAGCAGATTCTGAACGAAGAGCCGCCGCCGTTACGCAAGCTCGACGCCCGCATCCCGCGCGATGTCGAAACGATCTGTGCCAAGTGTTTGGAGAAAGACCCCGCGCGGCGCTACCCCTCCGCCGCCGAACTCTCCGCCGAACTCCGCCGCTGGCTTTGTGATGAACCCATCCTTGCGCGACCGATTGGAGATTTTGAGCGAGCATGGCGCTGGTGCCGTCGAAAACCGATGAAGGCGTTCATGTACTTAATGGCGTATGTCGCGTTCATTCTGGTGTGGAGTTGGGTCATGCCGATCGACACCTGGACTTGCCTGGGCATTGGGGTGTCTTACCCGTTTATTCTTCAAATGACGAAAAGATTTACCGAAGCTGCGGAGAAAAAATCTGAAACAAAATCCTTCGACGATGCACTTGTCGTTGTGGCGGGAGGCGGGATCACATTTGCATTGTTGTCCGCCTTCGCCTGGTTTTTGTTAAACCTTTTCGGCCCAGTTTTTGGCCTTTTGAAAACTCCTTCATTGGAGAGTTTTATCACAGGGGGAGCCGGATTTGGACTGCTGATCGGTCTCGGTGCAACGCTGGGTGATAGAACGACAGGGAATTCAACACATAGCAAGTGAATCTTCCGACATTGCGCGGACTCGTTGGCTGCAAAGTCAAGACAAGCCGAAGGCCGAATGGCTCGACGCCATCGCGGCCGACCAAACCCTCAGCGAACCCGTCCGCCAACGCGCCCTGCAATTCGCTCGCGAGTGGAAATAACTTTGGAGTGCTGTGTGTCAGCACAGCTTTGGATTCTTCGGCGCAGCCTTTGGATTGCCGCATCGCTCGCATTCGACGCCCTCCAAAGAAAGTCACTCCGCGAACAAATCCAAAGCTCCGCTGACACGGAGCACTCCCAAGACGCGGGCTCTCATCAGTCGTCGTGATCACTTGGCCGTGACAGGGGGCGGAGCCGTCCATTTGCCGATCTGATTCCAAGCCGCGTACATCGCCACACAAGTGATTAGCACGAAGGCAATCCACAGCAAGATATCGAGCACCAACGTCGGCGTGATCCGGCGATCGGTGCGGCGGTAGCGAAAGAAGATGGTCACTCCGCTGATCAGCGGAAGCATCAGACCCTGAGCGAAGCCGCCGACCGTGACCAATTTGGCGGGGTCTGGAAAGACGATGCTGAGAATCAGCGCGATCACGGGAATCATCAGCGAAATCCGATGAATCATCGCGGCACGCTGTTCGGGCCGTGTGTATCGGACAAACCCACCCAAACTGAGAAAGTCCGCGAGGAGCCGCGAGTTTCCCGCACTCGAAATGTAGAGAGTCTTAAACAACACCGCGCCGGCCCCGATCAGAAAGACGATCTGAGTCCAACCGCCAAACGTGTCCACAAACATGTGCGACAGCGTTTCGATCATCTTGGTCCCTTCCGGGTAGAGCTTCTGCGGATGCAGCACCGTCGCTCCCATGAAGTAGAACGCGACCGTCGAGATCGTGAAGACGATCATGCTCACCCAGGCATCCAGGTGCATCACGCGAATCCAGCCGCGAGCACGTCGCTCCCACGCCTCACTCGGCTCACTGCGGCCGGCATAGCGAGCATAGCCTTTTTCCAAACACCAGTACGGATAGTAGAAAAGCTCCGAGGCTCCGACTCCGGTGATGCCAAACGCACTGAACGCCGCTGCGATTCCCAAAGCTGGCACAGCGAACGTCAGTCCCTGAGCCACGTCGGGCCACGGAATGGGATACTTCGTGGCTGGTAGCGCGCAGGTGGCCGTCAGCGTGATGAACGTCAAACCGACGACCAGAACCGTCGTGATGAACTCGATGCGTCGATAACTGCCGCTCCACAGCAAGCCGATCGCAGTCAAGCAGGTCAGCACGGCCCATGGAATCTCCGGCCTTGCGCGAATGGATTTCGCCCACGACGGCAGGGGGCCGCTCAGCAATTGGACGAAACTCTCCGACACATTCGGGAACGCGAGATTCAGTGACTGCCCGACCGTGCCGGTCATCGCACCAAGCTGCGAGATCGTTGTCAGCATCATGATGAGCCAGCACCAGAGGATCCAATGTGCTCCGAACTTCAGCCCCGGCAATTCATTGATGGCTCCCAGCGTCGGCTTGCCGGATGAAATCGCGTAACGGCCCAGTTCGGTCTGCACAAAGACCTTGATGACACAGCTAAACAGGATCAGCCACAGGAAAAGGAAACCGTGCCTCGCCCCCAGAGCAGTGGTCTGAAGCAGCTCGCCAGATCCGACGATCGAGCCGGCCAAGATGATTCCCGGGCCGATCTTCCGCAGCGCGGCCCACAGCGAAACGGGCGGTTCCTGGATGGCATCGCTCGGCAGGGCATACGGGTCGTATTGGAGGGCTTCCGACATCAGCAGTCCTTTCACGGTGGAGTCACCGACCGCTCATGTTCCAGGCTTGAGCCGGCAATGCAAGCGTCGGGACGGCTGCGTCGCATTCTTCCTGGACTCTCTCCATTTCAGAGAGGGTCCGGGCGAGGGAGACATCGGAAAGTCCAACGTCAAATGAATCCCGCCTCCGGTCCCGTCTCCCAAGGGGAGAAGGGGGGATCGGTCGCCGCGATTGTTTCGGCTCGTCTTCACAGCTTTCGCGAGCATCGCATATAGTCCCGCCGCTCACGGATTCGATCGAGGCCTCTTCCGAGACTTCCATGAAAACACGGCTGTTCGGTTTTGCTCTACTGGCGCTGATCGTGCAGGGATTCGGCTCGTTCATTTCGCCGGCGCTGCTGCCCGCTCAAGAGGCCGAGGCGATCACGGCCGTTTCCTCTCCAGCCGTCGAATCCACAAAGTCCTCGGCGGAGAAAACCGCACCAGGCAAAACGGATCGCGCGGAAGTCGGTCAGGCCGGATTGACGCTCGGCTGGACGCAACTGCGTGAGTTATTTCTCGGCTTCAGCAGCGTGCCAATGTGGACGCTTGTGGGCTGTTCCGTCCTGACCGTGATGTTGGTGATTGAGCGACTGACGGCCTTACAGTCTCGCCGGGTCATGCCACGAGCGTTTGTGACTCGCTTTCTGCAACGCCTGCGCGAAGGTCCGCTGGATGCTGCGAAAGTTCAGGAGCTCACCGAGGTCTGCCGCGAGAACGGCAGTCCGATCTCGAATTTCTTCGCGATTGTCGTCGCCAACGCCGGCCGTCCGGCCTTTGAGATTCGAGTCACCGTCAGCGATTTTGCGGACTCTGAACTGTTTCATTTGCGAAAGCACATCCGCGCCATCAGCGGCCTGGCGATGCTGGCGCCGCTGCTTGGTTTGTTTGGGACCGTGCTGGGCATGATCAGCGCGTTCCACGCGTTGTCGCAGCAAAGTGGCAGCGGCAAGACCGAGTTGCTTGCGTCGGGCATCAGCCTGGCATTGATCGCAACCGCCAGCGGATTGGGTGTCGCGATCACCGCCTCGGCCGCGTACTACTACCTGCTGGGCCGAGTCGATCGGCTGATTCAGGAAATGGACGTGCTGACGAATCAAGCGGTCGCCTTGGTCTCCAGCGATGGGCAACCGAGCGATGCCGACAAGAAGCCGCGACGCATTCCTGCACTTGCCAGCGAACAGAAGTCCGCTTGACCGATCTGTGAAACACGATGCTGCACAGCAAATCCACGATGACCGACGAGTCACTGTTCATCAATCTCACGCCGATGATCGACGTGATTTTGACGCTGCTGATTTTCTTCATGGCCGCCACGAAGCTCTACGACTGGGATGAGCAGAAGCTGGACGTCCAAGTCCCGGTGGTGTCGAGCGCTCAACCTCTGACCGACGTCCCGGACGACATCAAGTTGCGTGTCTCACGCGAAGGGACCATCGCGTACAACGATGACGTCATTGACATCTCCGAGGCGACGGCTCGGCTGCGAGCGGCCCGCAAGAATTACCCGGATCAAGGGGTGATGATCCGCGCCGACGGTCGTGTTCCGCATCAAAAAGTGGCTGAGGTGATGTCCGCCTGCCATGCTGCCGGCATCGGCCGAATCTTGTTCTCGGTGCGGGAAGTGTCCGACGAATAAGTGCAGTCACTGTGGCTTGTCCGAGGGCTGAGATGCTGCGCCTCGGCGTCGAGCGCGACTGCGAGCGGCCTCCCACACGATCGGCAGGACTGAGACTCCGACAATGCCCAGCACGACCAGCGGAAAATTGTTCTTCACGATTTCTCGGCTGCCGAAGAAGTACCCGGCGCTCGTGCAGGACAGCACCCAGACGCACCCCCCGACGATGTTGTAGACGCCGAATTGCCGGTAGCTCATCTGGCCGATCCCAGCTACGAACGGAGCGAATGTCCGCACGATCGGCACGAAGCGGGCCAGCACGATCGTCTTGTTGCCGTAGCGTTCAAAGAACGCATGTGTCTGATCGAGATGCTCTTGACGAATCCACGGGATCTTCTGAGCGGCGAGAAATCGCTCCCCGAACTTTGCACCGAGCAGATAGTTCACCGCGTCTCCCACAATCGCCGCGATCGCGAGCGAAACCAGCAGCACCGCCAAATTGAGCGAATGCGTGGCCGCGAGTGCTCCGGCCGCGAACAGCAGCGAGTCGCCCGGCAGGAATGGCGTCACGACGAGTCCCGTCTCGCAGAAGACGATCAAAAACAGAAAGACGTACGTCCAGGGGCCGACCCAGTCGAGCATCTCTCGCAGATGTCGGTCGAAGTGCAGAAACAGGTCGATCACCTGCTGAATCCATTCCATCATGGCTCCCAAGGTCACAAGGCGTGCAGTGTGCGCTGCGAGTGGTAGTCCAGAGAGCGTTGCCGTGGGAATACGAGACAAGAGCGGAATTAACTCACGCCTTACGGAGTCGATTCGGGCGTCGTCACGGTCGGATGTGATGCGATGGCGTCGGCGTTTGGCGGGGAGGCACTCTCCACGTCGAGACGCGCCGCAGTCGGTTCGGAGCGTGAATCGTCAGCGGCCCCGGCGAGCCAGTTGTCCGGCAACTGATCTGGGAGGGCGGTGGTTGCGGCCATGATGGTGCGTGGGCGACGCAAACCGTAAATAGCGACCCAGCCGACAAAGCTGAGCAGCAGCATGCCGCCGACGAGCATCAGGAATGAGGTTTCCCAGTCGCTGGCTTTTGCAGAGCCCACCGCTCTTGTGACAGGACGCAGGCGGCCGATAAGCAGTGGGGCGTACTTTTTCACGTCATAGGCTTGGTAGCTCATCCATTTCAAAAAGTAGCCGACAAAGACGAAGTCGCCGTCCACGTCGGTTCCGATCGATAAACCGTCCGGTCTTTCCGGGAAGACGACGCAGAACGGAAACGAACGGGAATCTTCGGTCCAGCCCCAGGCTTCGTAGACTATTTTCAAGTCTTGCGGATTTTTCGACGGCTCGTATTTCAGCACTCGGCGGATGTGCAGCTTCAAGCGAATTGGTTGGCCGCGATACAGGTCCGGCTCTTCCCACAAGTGCGAGTACGGGACGTCGCGCCGCGAGAGTTTTTCGAGTTCGGCGATCGGCCGCGTACGGCTCCAACGCATCAGTTGCCAGTACGCCGACATGTCGACGTCCTGCAGCGGTTGGCGATCGAGTACCACTTTGAGGCTGGATCGTAACTGCGCGAGTTCATCCGCGTCGGTCTCGTTCGGACCGGGAGTAATATTTTCAGAAGTAACGAGCGCGGAGCGGGGAGTCGGGAGTGATTCCTTGGGCTGCGCACTCTCATCCACGTCCGCGCTGTCGGCTCGACTTTCGTTGGTCAGCCAACTCCAGAACTGTGGCTCCTTGGCACGTTGGTACAACATGCCGATGACGAGCAATCCCATCAGCAGCGAGAGTCCGCGCATCGGTGGAAGGGCGTGCCCGTACGGACGTGCTAGGCGGCGTCGCATGAGTGGCTCCGATTACCGCTGCATCTCGACGAAGCTGACTTTGCCGAGCGGCTTGCCATCGGGCAACTTCTGTTGGGCGCAGACATCGACCAGCTTCAAGAGTTCTTCGTAGCGCAGGTCTCGATCAACCTCGATTTGAATCCGATCGTAGAGGACGTTTCCGGCGGCGAACAAAGGAGCAATGCGGCGGCCGATCCCGGCCACGGTCGCTGGAGTCAGTCGACCAGCTGCGATCACATTGGATTCGAGGCGAATTTGGGCGACATCTCCGGATTCCGTCGCGGTGACGAACAGATGCAGGGCGTGCAGGTTGGGGGCAGAATTCCCTTCGGTGCCGACGGTCTGAGTCGATTGCACGTTGGTCTGCGGGATTGGCGGAGGCATGTTCAGTGACAGGTGCCCCTCAATCGGAGCTGGCCGGAAGGTCAGAATGAAAAAGGCCAGAAGCTGAAAGGCCATATCGAGCATGGCGGTCACATTCAGCTTGACCGCTCCACTGGTTTTGTGATGACGACGGCGACGACCCATGTCAACGGCCCCCCTCGCCGGTCCCGGTCATCGCGCTGAGCGAGAACTGGACGTAGCCGTTGTCCTGACAGAGCTTGATGACGTGGTTGACCAGATGAAACCGCGTCCCTTTGTCGGCACGCAGCACGACAGGCACGGGAAGTTCCTTCGGGCTGGATTCGCCGGAAGCTTTGAGTTTCTTCTTCAAATCGGCGGCCTCATCGGTGATGAATTTTTCCGCCGACACGACGGCCCCGAAGACTTTGACTCGCCCTTCGTTATCCACGTTGAGCATCAGCGGTTCGTAGTCACCTTTCCATTCCAGCGGCCGAGCCGACCCCAGCACGGGGAGTTGCAGCGATTGATCCAACGCAGCTCCCTTGAAGTTGATCACCAGCATGAAAAAGGTGATCAACTGGAAAACCATGTCGAGCAGCGGCGTGAGATCAGGCTCTGCCGTTCCTTCGGATGATTGCGACACCGGCGAGTTCCTAGCAGGTCGGGCGTTCCAGTCCGACCCGAATGTTGAGGGTCTCTGTTGATTCGTCAGTCACCAGGTCGGCCTGGTCAGGCTGACCTATGCTTGCGGAGGGGCCGTCTTAGAATGCGCCGCCGCGTGCATCTTGCGAATCAACTCGTCCGAGAGATTCTGCACGTCGACGGTCAGTGTCGAAACTCGATCTTTGAACAATGCGAAGAGATAAATGGCCGGTACCGAGATGGCCACACCCTCGAATGTCAGCACGAGAGCTTCCGAAATGTTGCCGGCGACTTCGCTGGCCTTCAGTTGTGTTCCCGAAAGAGCGATTCCGCTGAACGCGCCGATCATGCCCTTGAGCGTTCCCAGCAGTCCGATCATCGGCCCCAGCGAGCCGATGACCGCCAGCAAGCTGATTCGCTTTTCCATGTGAACGGTGATGGCTTCGCCGGTGCGGTCTATCGCCTCGCGAGCCTCACCGAGGCCTGTCGACATCGCCGTCATGCCGGCAATCAACAATTGTCCCAACGATGATTCACTCTTCTTCGCGGCCTGATAGACGCCGTTGTAGTCGCGTTTTGCCAGCAAACCTTCGATCTGTTCCAACAAGTCTGGCGGAGCCACGATCTCGGGTCTGAATTCCAGAAACAAAGTCACAACGCGATGCACGAAGAAGATCGAGATGACCAGAATGACCGCTCCGATCAGTCCCGATGTTTCGATCAGCCACATCAGCATCGATTGGCTTTCGGCCGGCGCGTCCGCAGTATCGCCTCCCACGTCGGTGGATTTCGCGGCAGGTTTTGCGGCGGGTTCGTCCTCTTCCTGGCCAAAGGCCGGCGAAAGTGCTGTTCCAGCCAGAGTCAGCATTCCCATCAAGACGAACCACGGAGCAATGGCGGAAACTCCACGGCAACTATTGCGCAGCATGAGCATACTCCCAAAAAAATCAAAACGGCAGGTCGGGGAGTATCGTGACGACGCGCCGTCCGATTTTCAAACGCAGTCAACAACGAATGCGAAACTCGGCAGCGAGTCCCCAAGCGATGACAACTGCATGGCGACTCAAGACAATCTCATCCATGAGATTTAATACTTCTTCCAACGTGTCGCCGCCGCCACTTGGGCCGAGTTGGCGAATGATTCTATGGGCCATGACCCTCGCGCCGTCTTTGCTGATCCTGAGCTGGTCGCTCCGGCAGGCTCGAATGCCAAAACCTGAATTTGGTTCGGCGGAGATCAGCGCAGAAGAGACTCAGCGATTGAGACGGATTCTGAAGGAACCGCGGGAGGATGTTTCGTCGCCTTTGCGAGACGACTCGATTCGCGTGGTCGCGGCTTCGAAGCAATTCACGATTGATGTCGGCGAGTCTTCCGCGCCACCATCCGCCAGCGATGCGCGGCTCGACAAGTCGATTTTGACTTCGATCAAAGACAATACGTTCGGAGTCACCGCCGCGGAGATTCCGGCCTACGACGCGATCTTGGCGAAGGTTCGCAACACGTCCTTGGCGGAGCTTGAACCGCTGGCTCAAAAGGATGTGCCGTTTGCGTTGCTAATGCTCGACAGCGATCGCTTTCGCGGCGAACTCCTGACGATTGAAGGAGACATTCGACGGCTCAATAAATTGACGGACCAGTCTTTCGAGGCGTGGCTGTTCACCGTCGACTCGGGGATGAATCCGTACCGAGTGATTTGTGCCAGCCTGCCAGACGATGTTCGCCTCGGGGAGGATTTGCAGCCACCGATTCGTGCTCGTCTCTCTGGCTACTTCTTCAAGCGATACAGCTACGCGACGGCCCACGATTTTCATACCGCTCCGCTTGTGTTAGCGAAAACATTGACCGTGTTGTCGCGGCCCAAGCCGCCCACGTCCCACTCTGGGGGGGGCAGTCACTCGCTGACGTATTTGGCTGTCGGCATTCTGGCGACGTTTCTCGCCGTCGCGGTGACAGTGGAGATGGTCTTCCGAAGACGTTCACGCCGGTGCGATGCACTGCCGTCGAAAGCCACGGACTCGCCGCCGGACTTTACATGGCTGAATCGCTCGTGACATTCGTGCTTTTACAGTTGGCGAGTGCTTCAGAAAATGGCCGAACGCTGCGACGAAACGTTACGTCCTGCCTTGCTTGTTTTACTTCAGCATCACGCGATCCTGAATAAAAATAGTGAGCTCAAAGGGGTGCTTTGAACTCAAGGTGACCCCAAGCATCTGCGGATACACAGTCATTCGTAGGAAATTGCATCGACTGACTCGCTCCCCGTGAAGGCGCCAAATTCCTTCAGAATGCGACCACTCCGCCGCCATCAGAGACATTGGCAAGAGTAAATAGGAGCCGAGGCGGCCGGGGATTCGATGAATTCCAAGTCTTTAGGAGCCGTGATTCGTATTTGGTGTGAAAGCAAATCGCAATCAATGACACGGATTTGTGACTCATTCGCGTTTCGGATCACGTCGATAAGAAGGATTCGCTTCGATTTTTATTGTGGCGCTTCAATGAAGTTTTGTACGAAAAGAACAAACACGGAGCTGGCACCGATGACGACCAGCGTCAGGCACGCACAGCCAAATGAATGAGTCGTTGCCCAGCGCGACATGACACGCGCAGTCATTTTTAGCTTGTTACAAAAACTTCACCCAGACAGTACTTGCTCACGTGCGATGAATAAGTACATCCAGAAGCGACTCAAATAGCCGATCGCAAACTCGGTTGACCAATTCGGGCGGCATAGCGGGAGCCGGAACGATCGTCAGCACATCGCCAAGCGGTCTCGTGAAGAGTCCTCGCCTTCGCGCTGCCAGCGTGACTTGATGACCGATGCGCTGCTCCGGGGCGAAGGTTTGTTGAGTCGCTTTGTCGGCGACCAATTGGATGCCCACGAGAATGCCTTTTTGTCGGATCTGGCCAACATTAGGCGAGTCGCGAATTTCCTCCAATCGCTGAGTCAACAGCGCTGAGCACTCGGCGACGTTGTCGAGTACGCGATTCGTCTCGAACAGTTTGAGTGATGCCAGTGCCGCGGCGCAACCGAGCGGATTGCCGGTGTAGGTGTGTCCGTGAAAGAAGGTCCGTCCCGAGGCCGCGTCGCCGAGGAATGCCTCGTAAACGGCGTCGGTTGTCAGCGTCGCGGCGAGCGGCAGGTAGCCGCCAGTGATCCCCTTCGACAGGCACAGGAAATCCGGGACGACCTCTTCCTGCTCGCACGCGAACAGCGTTCCCGTCCGTCCAAATCCGACGGCGACTTCATCGGCGATCAACAGGATTCCATGTCGCTGAGTGAGCTCACGCACGCGACGCAGATATCCCGTTGGATGCACCAAAATTCCCGCGGCGGCTTGCACCAACGGTTCGATCACAAATGCGGCAACACGACCGGCATTCGCGGCCAAAGTTCGTTCGAGTTCATCCAAGCAGTGCTGCTGCCAAGAGGCGGCATCGAAACTGGGTGGCAGTTGAGTAACCGCAGGGCAGGGGACTCGCAACGTTGGGAACAGCAACCGCTCATAGCTGCGATGGAAGACGTCGATGTTGCCGAGACTGACTGTCCCCACCGTATCGCCGTGATACGCAGCAGAAATGCCGACGAACAGGTCGCGTGATTCCGGCTGAGGCTTCTGTCGATGAAATTGGTATGCCAATTTAAGCGCGACTTCGACAGCCGTCGCTCCGTCGTCGGAGTAGTACACACGCGTCAGTCCGGTCGGCGCGCGACGGACCAAATCGGCGGCGAGTTCAATGGAGGGAACATTGGACAGCCCCAGCAGCGTGCTGTGCGAGACTCGATCGAGTTGCTCGCGCAGAGCAAGGTCGATTTCTGGCACGCGATGCCCATGCACGTTGCACCACAGCGACGAGACACCATCGAGGTAACGACGACCATCCGTGTCGATCAACTCGAAGCCTTTGGCGGAGGTGATGATCGGGGCGTCATCGGCGACGAATTCACGCATCTGGCAGAACGGATGCCAGACGTGAGCGTTGTCCAGGTCGCGAAGCAATGCAGATGTCATTCGCAAATCATCAACGCCCAACAGCCAATGATCAATGACCAGTCGAGATTCGTCAGTTGGCGGCCTGAACCTTCGAAGGTGGCAGCCAACGATGTCGAATCGCAATGACTGCCGTGACCACGAGGAGTCCAAAGCCGATCAAACTGGGCGCCAGACACGTCCACCAAATGAATCCCAGGCAAGCCCACGCGAGAAACGGATGCAACGCCAGCCACTCGCCGGTTTGCCAGCGCAGCCACGCACGAAACAGGAAAATAACCGGTACGACCGCCAGCAACGCGATCATCCAAGTGAGCCAGCGGCGATCCACCACAATGATCGACAAACGCGCGGAGGGACGCGATTCGGCAATTGCGGTCCAGGAGTTCGGTGCCTGGCGCCACACGTCACTGGTCCAAGGTTCCATGTCAGCTGAAGACACCAAAGCGGGTAATGACGAGGCAAAGCGCGAGCGCACGGCCGCCGCGTCTGCGAGCACGGTTCGCAGTTGCTCACGCGCTGTTTCGTGGGGCATGTTATCCATCGGGCTGCTCGATTCGGATTTTGCGGATGAGGGCAAGTTGGATATCCGACCCAGATTGGGGAGCGCTTCAATCAATCGGCGAGCTTCCTCCAGGTCGTTTTCGGCCAGTTGCCACAAGCGCCGCAGTGAACCGTTCATTGCCGCCGGCGACGTCGGCAAGACTTGCAGAATGCTCGCTGCTCGCGCGAGATGGCCATCCCAATCTTGGACTCGGCGTGCTCCGTGTGTTGAAGAAAGGTTGCTGTGCCCGGAGGAAATCAATGTCAAATCGTGACGCGCTGAGCGCAGTGACACGTCTGCCGGCATCGGCAACTGGGTATCCTGCCGCGCGACGATGCGATCACGTTGTGCCGTGCCGATCCGCCAGAAGATCGACAGCCAAACCACGGGTTCGTTCGGCAGTTCGTCGAGATGAAGAGAATTCTCCGATAACTCTTCTGTGAGTATGCGGGGACGCTCGCCAACGAATGCCGCGATCCAATTCACGTTGTCTGGCCGATTCATCACGAACTCACGCAGTCCGTGCGGTTGCAGCAACAGCCAGGTACGGCCATGAGTGATCGCTCCATCGGCAACCCATAGGGTCGTTTCCATCCCGAGCAGTTTCGCTGACGGCGGTGTTTGAGCCGGTTCAGGCTGAGTCAATTCGAGCACGGACATGCTGGGAATTTGAAGCCATTTCGCCGAATCTTCGGCCGGTGTATGCGGCAGGTGATCCGGAAGTGACTTCAAATCCACGAGCGGCTGCAGACCAATTGTCGCCGAGTTTGGCAACCAGAGTTGCAAGTCATCAGCGACCAGCCAGTGGTGCGCCCGTTCGGCGACATCCAATGACGTCGGAGGCGTGATACGAAGGGATGCGGAATTCACTGGCGGCGCAACGTCCGCTGCCGGTGCGGCTGGTTGAGACTCAAACAAGACTTCACGCGGGCCCGCGATGTCGGGCAACGACTGCACGGTCAACTCGATGCCATCCGGCAACGGTCGACGTGTGAGTTCTTTTAGCGCGGGAGACAATCGGATCGAGCCACTGCTGGCCCACGTGGCTGGCCAAAAAATGCGGGCGATGATTTGACCGTCGTCGAGCAATCGCTCGACATGCCGCCACGACCAAGAATCGCGAGGTCTCAGCGACACCTGCGTCCAAGCCGCCGCATGACTGGCGGGTTGATGTGGCGTGAGTCGTACTTCAAACGACTCAGTCTTTGAATCCGCGCGGAATTTGCCCAGCAATAATTCGGTCTGATCGGGAATTACACCACCGGGTTCGCCGGGATTGAGTGGAACCTGCTGGTCGTCGAGCACTTCGACATGCCAACTGGGATCGTGCGTCACTCGCAGAAAGAACTCTGCCGATTCCGCATCGGCGAACCAGCGTGTGGGGATGGGCAGGCGGCCATCGGCGGGTACGGCGTCGCGACCCTTCAAGACCATGTTTTGAATTCCGGTTGTCGAATCGCGCAGGAACAACGACATTCGGCGATCCGTTTGAGTCCAATTGACGAGCCGCTCGGCTTCGTCCTCGGTGACCGAGACCTCGTCGGCTTGAAAACTTGGGGCCAACGTCACGTCATGCTGAAATGCAGGAGAACCGACTGTCGCAACTTCGGCGTACAACTCCCACTCAAAGGATTGGCGCCCGACTTTGAGCAACAGATCGTGCCGCACCTTTCGCTGTGGCACCAGCGGAGTGATGGCAAATGTCAACTCCGCCGGTGTTAGCACCTGCAAAGTCAGTTGCGGTTGCCGAGCGAACGTTACCGTGCCCCAACTCTTCACGAACGCGTTTTCGCTCAGAGGCACAGTCCGATCGGCCTCGGTTGGAGACGTGACTCTGAATCCCGGCAGAGTTGAGATGCCTAAGGCGAACGATCGCGTCTTGGAGCCGTCTTCACCTGCCACGCTGCTGGTGGTCTGGTCGATGATCCAAGGCTCCCAGCGTGGTTGTTCTGGAGTGCCCAGCGGCGGCTGGATGCCCGCGACATCCACGACGAAATCGCCGGTCTGTGGTCGATCGAATTCCACGATCAAGCGTTGCCGACCATCGGCCAGTGGCTCCAGCGACCATTGCAACAGATCGTCCGCTGTGACCTCGCCATCACGCAGCAATACACCGCGCGGCAGCAGCCATGCGACCTCGTTGACTTCTCCGGATGCGACCGCGTACCGCACGCGATAACGTTGCCGCAAGACGAGTGGTGTGAGTTCTGCCAAACATGACACCTCGGCCTTGAACTCCACGTTGTTGCGGGGGCGAGCCACCCCCGAAGGTCGCAAATCCAGCGTCCATTCGCGCATTTTTCCGAGTCGCACAGTCCAGGCTGCCGCCGCAGAGTTGCCTTGCTGTTCGCCTCGCGCCAAAGGGAAGTCTACTTCTGACCCTGGCGGGGACTTCACGACGACATGACTTGCCAGCACAGTTGGAATCGTCAGTCGCACTCGCTGCAAACTCTCCTCGGTGGCGATCGGGGGCAACAGGGAAAAAACGACGAGGTGAGTGGCGACTCGGTACGTGTTACCCGATGAATCTGGCGGCGAAGTTGCCGCGTTGCTGACAGGATTCGAGCCTTCGCGGGCCTGTTCGTTGGTAAGTTTGGCATCGATTGCGGGCAAGTCCACCAGAAATTCGTCATGAGTTTCGCTGACGGTCACTGTGCGCGATTGACCATCCACCAAGCAGGCATTCGGTCCCGCCAGCGGCACGTTGACGAAAGGGAATCGTAAGGTCAGCGGCTGCTGAGACTGCAAGCGATGCACGCGAAACTCGGCTCTGACCGAACCACTTTGCCAGTCCATTTCGTAACGCGCGGATTCAATCAAGCTGGTTGGATCGGCAAATTGAGCACGTCGCTCTCGCCAGCGTTGCAACAGCTCTTTCGGCACGAAGGCCAATGGCAACTTTTCTGATGGACGCACAACTTCCTCTGCCGCATCGGCGGGGTTGTCGACGGGAATTAACACATCGAACACCTGGCCTTGTGTCGCAGTTGTCTCGTCCGTGTTTTTCGTGTCTTGCGCAAACGCGGACGACAGGATGACTGCCGAGACCACCAGGGCGCCAAGAACTCGCTGAAACGCGACAGTTGCCTCGAACGCGCCACGGCCGGCCGCCTCATGCTGTTGGGCGTAGCTCATCACCATTCGCCGTGGGATGAGCGCGGCGATCACTGCGCCGACAAAGCACCCACCCAGGATTTCCGCATAAACTGGAGCGGAAAGCACCACACCCACCGCGCAAAAACCCATCCAACACGCGGCGACTTGGAGACGCGGCTTCACGCATCGCGCACGCAGCAGGCATCCAACGGAGACGCTCACGAGCATCCCGATCCAAGCCAGAACGCGGACCTCAACGCCGCTCCAGGTCAGCCAAGTAATCTCCGATGGTAAGGTCGCCGCAATTGCCTCACGCACTCGCCAGCCGGGCGGGGCGAACATGGTTTCGAGCGTACTCTCCTCGCTTTGCGCTGGCGGAGAAGGTTCCCATAACTTGCTCCAGGCCTTTTCGGAAAATGGATTGAAAAGTTCCGAACTGTCGCGACCCAATGGCCCAAAGAATCGCCGTGACCACGGCGTCGGTTCGAGTGATTGTAACAGGCGCAGACCGTTCGGTTCTTCCGACAGTCGTGCCTCGGGTGGAAGCGCGAACAGCCAGCGAAAGCCGAGGACCGGTGCATTGACTCGCGGCACTGGAATCGATTGGCGATTTCGCAAAAGGGTACGGTCAGAGGGGACGCGATATTGAATTTCCAAAGTTTGCAATCCCCCTTGCGGAATAGTCGGTAACCGAAAACGGCTCCCTTCTCGCTGCGGTTCGACGCGAATCCCGTTCATCCGTACGGAAACCATTTCGGCAGGTGTCGACAGGTCGAATTCGAGACGTCCCACGCGCGCGACCTGCGCGGCTCGCAGCGACAACAGGTGCATGTCGTCTCCATTGCCCCCCGGAAAAATCAGAGATCGCAAATTGGCGGACGTCCACACCAATTGCTCGGTCGCCGCTTCGGGAAACGCTGCGTTGGAGTTCGCCAACGGATCATCAGTGCCGATTGCTGCGGTTGTGACTGGTCCGCTGGTGGCAGCTGAGTGCGCCGGCATGTTTACCGGCTGAGCGGCGTCGGGAATAAATGCGGCAATCGATCGCAACGGCACATTGAGTTGTGTCGTACGACTGAGGAATGAGTTTGTGGTCCAAAAAGGTGCCTCCTCTTTCCACAATTCAAAGTCCAGCCACGGGCTGCCCAGTCGCTTGCTGGCCATCGGAGCTGGCATGATCTCGGTATTGGGCATGTCCCATCGCCAACCGGCAGGAGGCTGCACAATCAGCAATTGTTCCGAGTGCCGGCAATCGAGCGGCATCGGCAATTCGAACGAGTCACGTTCCGCCGCGAGTGCTCGCGCGCGACGAGCGACAACTTGGATGCGCTGCGCTGCGGTTCCTTCCAGAGGCGTCGCAAAGTCGATGACCAGCACTTGTTCGCCGGCAGAGTTCTTGACGACGTCCCAGTGCCGCACTTCCGACGGCGCTGATTCCGGCAACGATTGCACATCCAGGACATCCCAACCCACCGGGACTCGGCAGCGGGTGCCAAATGCCACGCCCGTGTTCGATCGCCACAGCCACTCGCTGGTGAGCCGCCACGTCGTTTCGCGAGCACTGAGTCGTAGTAAACCATGCGAACTCAACCGCGCTTCCGGGGATGAGATGTCAATCCCCAATACGGCATCCGGCAAGTACTGTGTGAAGGCCAGACGTCGTGTGGTCGGTGAGGTCGCATTGACTTCCGTCAGCCGCAAACCGACCGGCCGCAACGCGCGCCACGCCAACGGTGCGTCGACCGATACGTTCCATTGGCCTCTCGTGAACCAACCATTGGCCAGTGTCACCCGCGGCAGAGTCAGTGCCGGATGCCACTTGACGGCAACGCCACCCAGCAGATGCAACGCTCGCACGCGTCCAATCTGTGGTTCCGGCAACGTGACGACGATCTGACGGAGTTGCCCCGGCGCACGCGGCAATTCACGCCATGGCAATCGTGAATCTCCGGCGAATCCGACGGTGTAGATCGACAAATCGTCGGGGACGACGAATTCCAAGGTCGCTTTTGGCGTGTGAAAGATTTCGGCGTCGAACTCGCATTGCACTTCGATTTCAGCTTCGCGCAGCTTGTACGACGAGGTCTGCTCGTAGACGACCAGCGGTACCGTGGGCGCTGCAGCTGGCGATTCGACGAACAAGAGTTCACAGCGAGATTGACTCCCCAGGTTGAGATGCCACTGCCGCCAACCTTCTTCGCCGCTCGTCAGTGGACCGCGAATCGTTGCGGTGGAACAGGTCAGAGAATACTTCGTCGGTACTCGCAGCTTAAATTCCGACACGGTGGCGGTGGCCAATCGCAAATCAAACTGCCACGTGCGCTGCAAACGCCGTCCTTGCCGCGAGAACTTTCCTTCCAAGCGCCGTTCCGCGGCATCGACGAGCAACATTGTCTCGCCCGATGGACTCGTACCCCACACGGCATCGCCATCGCCCCACTTCAACTCCGAGATCGGCAAGTCGAGCGGCTCCAGCGACAGCAATTTCGTTTGATCCTCGCTTCCGCGTACCTCCGCCTCCCAGCGTCCGTCAGTAAGCACGCCGCGCGACGGATCAAACGTCGCGGATAAAGACTGCCATTCAATGTTTGTCCCGCGCCGCGCCGGTCGTCTGCTTGGATTCGCATCTCGAAGTTTGAGGTACTCCTCGAACGGGACCAACTCGCGCTCACCTTTCGGCCAATCTTTGGGGTTGTCGACTGGGACGAAAACTTGTCGAACCGTTGGGAGCTGGTCTTCGGCCTGTGCCGTCGTGAGCAGCAGAATCCAAGGCAGTACGCAGGCAATGGCCAATTGCCAACAGCAGATTCCAATGTGGAAACTGGACGGCGAACTCGCACGGGAGATTGCTCGCCTTTCAAATTGCGAATGGCAATTTGCAGTTTGCATTTTGCAATGCTGCTGCATCACGATCGGGCTCCTGACATGGACCCGGAAGCCGAGATCGGTTCGCTGGGGAGCGCGACTTGCGGCGGAGCCGTCGAGGCGTCGGCGATCACGGACAAGTTGGGAAGTCGCGCACTCGTTCCCGAGGGGGTCAAAAAATCGCTCGGTGACGCCAGAGTGACCATCGGCGATTGAGCTGGGCGACGACCGACGCGGTCAATGACTGCGGCAATTACCGACATGGCAGCCCCCAAGATCGCTGGTTGTAGTAACACTTTCACCGGTTCAGCGAACCACAGCGCGGCGAGTGACATGATGAAGCCGACAACGAGAAACGTCAGTACGTGCCGAGTCGCCGGAATGCGAATCAACAGGAATCCAAGCAACAACGCCAGTCCGGCGCCGCAGCCGACCACCGCGGAGCGGCTCATGCTCCAGAAAACCAACCGTTGCGGTGGGCCAAAGCAACTCACGGGGTAAATGTTGTTGCCGGTAGGTTCGCCTGTTACGGCAGATTCCCAGGCGACGGAGTCAATTCCGTTGGGAGCGGCGTCGTTGAGCACGCGATTGATACGATCGTATCCGAAGTTCGGCCGGCGGCTCCACAACAGCAGCGAGCGATCCCAGTGAAACTGGGCGGCGTAATCGCGAGGAGTCGTCAGCAGATGCTGATCCGCCGGCAGGGCGACCTGCCAGATCGTTTGTGCCACCCAAACCGTGCTTGCGAATTGTGGTGTCACCAGTTGAATCTGATTGCTCCAGCCAAAGTGCGCGGAATCGTCCGAATAATAATCGAGCCAAAGCTGTCCTTTGATCTTGTCGATGCGATCAGCAGTCTCTGGCAGAGCCGTAGCAATTGCCGATGACTGAGCCAGGCGCAATCGGATTTCGGTGTTGCCAGTAGCTTGATCACGAGCGGATGTTTCCACAGTCACTGGCGTGTGGTTCCACCAGGCCTGAAACGGCTGGGAGGAAATACCCGGTGGAAGTGTCAAAGTAATTTCGCGAACGTCATGATCCAATTCAAACAACGCTTGCGAGTGTCGCCGGCCTTCGCTGACCACCGTACGAATGAGTGCCCGATGTACCGTGAAGTCCTGCATCAAGGAATGAGCAGCCGGAGCCACATCCAGGCGGATCACGGACTTGGTTCCATTGGCTTTCCACGACGAAGTCTTGTCGGGACCGAGTTCCGGCTTCCAAGCGGGATCGTCGAGCGAGGCAACCAACGTGTCTCCGGTATTCCATTTCACTCGCGTCGCGCTGAACTCCGCATCAGACGACTGTAACACTGGGATGTTGACCTGCGAGGGCTTATCGGCGGTCATGTCAACAGTCTGCTCCACGTCGAAGTCGGCGAGCACTTCAAATTTCCCGACCTGTGGCGGATCCAATGACAGCCGGCATTGCCGAGCTTGGTCAATCTCCAAAGCGGTGAACACGGGAGGTGGCAGTGACTTTGATTGGCCATTCGAATCTCGCAATCGAAACCGCACCCGCTCCAAGATGCCGCGCGGCACCATGAGTCGTGCCTGCGACAATGGTTCGAAGGCGACCTCATAGCCAATTCGCTGTGTGACCGTCACGCTGCGAGTATCAAAGGCCAAGTCACTGAGTGAATCGGTGGAGATCGTTTGCTGTTGAACTTTCGCCTTGGCGGTGAACTCCGGCGAACCCGCTTCCCACCTCCAAGCGGTGACATTGCGAGTTGATTCCAATTGGTCGAGGACTTTCCTATCCGGCGTCGTCGGTCGAGAGATCGCTTCGTTTTTCGAAGACCATTCCACGTCCAAGTTGCTGCTGGGTGCGACCACTAATGTCGATGCCTTCTGTCCACTGGCCGCCACAAAAGGCAACGACAGATCAAATGCCGTCCCATCCGTTGGAATCACTCGGCGCGTTGTCAGCCGAAGATCAAATTCCTGAT
>Ga0194132_10000552_pt1 | contig 76743 bp, 71 predicted proteins | sample TA2KigOf80mmetaG_FD_148612 | JGI IMG/M metagenome (GOLD analysis project Ga0194132, IMG submission 148612) | Freshwater microbial communities from Lake Tanganyika, Tanzania - TA2015054 Kigoma Offshore 80m | ecosystem: Environmental > Aquatic > Freshwater > Lake | place: Tanzania: Lake... | reverse complement strand
CCGGAGGATCGTGACCATCTGCTCTTCGGTGAACCGCGTCTTCTTCATGGCTCCCTCACTAGGCTGAGGGCGCCATTCTCTCAAGCTTCAGCTGGTCCGAAAATCGGCAGGCAGGTCAGGTCGCCGACGACCGGCCCGACGGCCGGGAGCTCGGTCAGCATCACCTGTCCCGTCCGCGGCGAGTTCGGAAACGGCCCGACCTACTACTCGCAGTTCTACGAAGACTACATCCTGGGCTACGTCTTCAAGGCCCAGAAAGCCGGTTTCTACGTCGACGTGGGCGCCAACGATCCGGACGACGCGTCCGTGACCAAATACTTCTACTTGGCGGGCTGGCGCGGCATCAACATCGAACCGATTCCCAATCTGGTAGCGAAGCTGAACACATCACGACCCGAAGACGTGAACAGAGGGGTGGCCATTTCCGACACGACAGGCGAGTTGACGTTCTACAAGGCGGTGCGCTTCTCCGGTCTCTCCACGCTGGACCGGTCGGTCGCCGCCGAGCACAAAGCGCGCGGCATCGAGTTCCAGGAGATCAAGGTGCCAGTGACGACATTGAGTGCCGTGCTCGATGAGCACGCCAAGGGTCGTCCAGAGATCACGTTTCTAAACGTCGACGTCGAGGGCCTGGAGCAGAAGGTGTTCTCGGGGCTCGACTTCAGCCGCCATCGCCCTCGCGTCATCATGGCCGAGTCGACGCCCCCCTCTCCGAGGTCGACACGCACCGTGTGTGGGAGTCGATTCTCACGAGTCACGGCTACGTCTTCGCGATAGACGATGGCTTGAATCGCTACTACGTGAGTCAATCAGAGAACCTGGTGCCGCGATTCCTCGAGGTGAGCTACTGCGTCGGCATGGACAAGGTGGCGAAGGGGATACATCAGGATGGGTTCAAGAAGATTCAGTAGCTATGATGGAGCGGCTGAACCCAATGAGCCTTTGTGCGAGAAATCGCATGTCGATGGGGCTCTAGCGCAGGGAGCCGAGAAATCGGGTCAGCGTCGCGTTGAACGAGTCGGGTTGTTCGAGGTTCGGCAGGTGCCCGGTCCGCTCGAAAACGACGAGCTCGGATCCAGAAATGGCGCGGTGCATCGACTCGCTCATGGCCGGCGGCGTGATCACATCTTCATCCCCCACCAGAATCAGCGTGGAGCAGGCGATCGTCGGAAGGAGCGGCGTCGAGTCGGCTCGGGTCATCATCGCGTTGATCACGCCTGCCACACCTTGAGGCCGGTTCGTGAGCGCCAGGGTGCGCACGCGTCGGGCCACATCAGGTCGCGTCTGCCGCGTGGTCTCTCCGAGCAGGCGGGGGATCATCTCGTCGGCGACAGCGCCGACGCCTCTCTCATCGAGCATCGCCAACATCCGGAGGCGCCCGTCGCGCGCCTGTGGTGCATCGGCTTCCGCCCGCGTATCGCAGAGCACGAGGGCGCGTGCGAGCTCGGGCGCACGCCGGAGTAGAGCGAACGCCAGATAGCCACCCATCGACACGCCGCACACGACCGCTCGAGAGATGGCCAGCGAGGCCAAGAGGTCGACCGCCGACTCCGCCATCGCGTCGAAGGACTCGGCCGGCGCCTGTTCGTCTTGGAGGCCCCGCCAGTGGGGCGCCACGATCCGCCACCCCGCCTGCGCAAGCGTCATTTGCGGCTCCCACATCCGCGCGTTCAGTGGGAACGCGTGGAGGCACAGCACGGTGCCAACGTCAGGGAGGCCGGATGGGGGTTTGGCGTCGAGGAACAAGAGGAATTGGCCCGTTCCGGGTTCTTGTGGGTTCAAAGGCTCTCGGGTTCGAGGGTTCACCCTCGAACCGTCGAACCTCCCTGAAACCCCTGAAACCGAGAGGCGTCAATGAGCTCTAGGCACAGCCGCTCGTGTTCCCACAGTTGACGCACTTGTAGCAGGCCCCGCTGCGGATCATGATGGACCCACACGTGGAACACGGTGGTGCATCTTCCTGATTCTGAATCGTCGAGAACGGCGTCGGTCCACCCAATGCCTTCGCCGCTTGGGGCGGCGGGGCAAGAGCGACCGGAGCGCTCTTGGGTGCCGGAGCACTCGCCGCCGGCACCGGGACCGCGGACTCCTCCGGCTCCCGCAGATTCACACCCGCGTTGAACTGGGCCTCCGTAGACAGGAACTTCGACGCCAGCCATCGGAAGATGTAGTCCACGATCGATTTCGCGAACCGGATCTCCGGATTCCGCGTCATACCGGACGGCTCGAAGCGAACGTGACTGAACTTGTCGACCAGCGCCTGCAGCGGCACGCCGTACTGAAGCGCGTAGGAGATGGCTTGAGCGAAAGCATCGGCGAAGCCCGAGATCGTTGAGCCTTCTTTCGCCATCACCAGGAAGATCTCCCCTGGCTGTCCATCCTCGAACAAGCCGACCGTGATGTACCCCTCGTGCCCCTGGATATCGAACTTGTGCGTGATCGCCTGGCGCTCGTCCGGCAGCTTGCGACGCACCGGCTGGCTCACCAGTTTCGAGACCACCTGCTGAGCCATTTCCGCCGCGGTCTTGTCCTTCGAGGTATTCAGCGGCTGCGTCCGCTTGCTGCCGTCGCGGTAGATCGAGATCGCCTTGGCCCCCAACTTCCACGACTGAATGTAGGCCTGCGTGATCTCGTCGACGGTCGCTTCCTTCGGCACATTGACAGTCTTGCTGATGGCGCCGGAGATGAACGGCTGGGTGGCGCCCATCATCTTGATGTGGCCCATGTAGTGGATGGACCGCTGCCCCTTCGCCGCCTTGAACGCGCAGTCGAACACGGCGAGATGCGACTCGCGTAAGCCGGGCGCGCCCTCGATGGTCTCATGCTCGTCGATGTACTGCACGATGGCGTCGACCTGCACCTGCGCGTACCCAAGCTTCTTGAGCGCCATCGGCACGGTCTGATTGACGATCTTCATCAGGCCACCACCGACCAACTTCTTGTACTTCACGAGCGCGATGTCGGGCTCGACACCCGTCGTGTCGCAGTCCATCATGAAGCCGATGGTGCCAGTCGGCGCCAGCACGGTCGCCTGTGCATTGCGGTACCCATTCTGCTCACCCAGCTCCACCGCATCGTCCCACGACCCCTTGGCAGCCGCGTACAGATCCGACGGCACGTTGCGCGCGTTCACGTCGCGCATGGCATCGCGATGCTTACGCATGACCCGAAGGAACGGCTCGCGGTTCTTCTCGTAGCCGCCGAACGGACCGCCGCAGTCGCGCGCAATACGCGCCGACTGCGCGTAGGCTTCGGCAGTCATTAGCGCGGTGAGCGCGGCGGCGTAGTCGCGGCCCGCGTCGCTGTCGTACGGCAAGCCGCGCGACATCAGCAGCGCGCCAAGGTTGGCATAGCCGAGCCCGAGCGGACGATACGCATGGCTGTTCTTCTCGATCGCCGGCGTCGGGTAGCTCGCGTTGTCGACGATGATCTCTTGCGCCGTGATGAGCGTCCGGATCGCCGCCTTGTAGGCGACGACATCCAGCTCCCCGTCCTGGGTCACGAACCGCATCAGGTTGATCGACGAGAGGTTGCACGCCGAATCGTCGAGGAACATGTACTCTGAGCATGGGTTGCTCGCGAAGATGCGGTCTGTGCTCGAGCAGGTGTGCCACTCGTTGATGGTCGTGTCGAACTGCATACCCGGATCGCCGCAGACGTGGGTCCCCTCGGCGATGAGCTGCATGAGGTCTCGGGCACGATACGTATCCATCACCCGGCCGTCGACGACGGCCTTTGTGCTCCACGTGCTGTCGTCCAACACCGCACGCATGAACTCGTCCGACACACGGACGCTGTTGTTCGAGTTCTGGAAGAACACCGATGAGTACGCCGGACCGGTGAAGGAGCCGTCGTAGCCGGCATCGATGAGCGCCCACGCCTTGCGCTCCTCTTCCACCTTGCAGTTGATGAAGTCGACGATGTCGGGGTGATCGACATCGAGAATGACCATCTTGGCAGCGCGACGGGTCTTCCCGCCCGACTTGATCACTCCGGCGAACGCGTCGTAGCCCTTCATGAACGACACCGGCCCCGACGCCGTCCCGCCCCCAGCCAGCAGCTCCTTTGAGGACCGGATCGTCGACAGATTCGTGCCAGTGCCGGATCCGTACTTGAAGAGCATGCCTTCGGTGCGCGCGAGCGTCAGGATCGAATCCATCGTGTCCTGCACCGAGTTGATGAAGCACGCCGAGCACTGCGGTGCCTTCTCGAAGCCGCAGTTGAACCACACGGGACTATTGAAAGCCGCCTTCTGGTACACCAGGATGTGTTTCAAATCGTCACTAAAGGCCTGGAGATCCGCCTCGCTCGCGAAGTAGCGGTGCGCGCGTGCCCACTCGGTGATCGTGTTCACGACCCGACCGATCAACTGCTTCACGCTCCGCTCACGCTCGGGCGTGCCGATCTGGCCTCGGAAGTACTTGGAGACGACGATATTGGTCGCCTGTTGGGACCAGAACTTGGGGATCTCGACGTCGCGTTGCTCGAAGACGACTTCGCCTCGCTCGTTCCCAATGACGGCGGACCGTAGTTCCCACTCAACCTCGTCGAACGGGTCAACGCCTGTCTCGGTGAAAAAGCGTGGGAACGACAACCCGGAGGGGGCGGCTGCCTTCCTCGACCGCGGCTTCTCCGTCTCGCCCACGGGCGCCGGACTCGCTGCGCTGCCGCTCTCGATTATCTCCTGACCAGCTGGCGCTGCCTGGTAGGAAGGTCCCTCTTTCATGTGATCTCTCCCGCCCGCGGTCACGCCTCGCCCCGAAGCGAACCGCTTTCGTTGGTTGTACGGAAAGTCGAACGCTAGGCCAACCTTCGAAGCCCGCTTCACGCCGGTGTTCGGAGGCTGGGAACCACCGCTCAACTCGCGTGACGTGCGGGCAATGAATATGAAGCCACGGTGTATCGATTGTCAAGCGATCAGACACAAGATATTGTGCCTTCCGTTTAGGGCAGTCGCAAGATATGGCGAAATCGGATTGGGGCGCCGCAATTGCGGGCAGAACCGTGCACGTGGCTGAACTGCCGGGATTCGGGGCGGAGCCCTAATTGATCAACGCCCGGAAAGCTGTCCGGCGAGCGTCGCCGCCTTCTCGGCCATCGTCTGCGCGAAAACGAGATTCTTCGACTTCAAAGCGTCCTCGGCCTGACGCATGAAGCTCTTGACGGTGTCGTATTGCACTTGGACGTCCCGCTCGAACTTCCTGTAATCCACGCGGTTGAGGTCGGCGGTGGCTGCCTGAAGGAGTCCGCGGATCCGGGTTTCGGACTCCGCGTCACGGTCGGTTGGCATGACCTGCAGCGTCGTGACCGGCTTACCCTCGTCCGTCGGCTTCGTGTCCGCTACGGGCGGCTCAGGTCGCGGCTCGGGCTTGATCTCGCGCGGCGGAGGAGGGAGCGCGATCCTGGGACGCTCAACCGTGCGGGCTGGAACGTCGACGAGCGGCACCGGCTAAGATACCAGCGTTTCGGGTGGCTCAACGACGCGCGGCGGCGGGAGAGGGGCTTCGAGATCCGGGAGCGGAGGAATCGTGACCACTGGGGGCCGACGACAGGCCGACATGGCCACCAGCGAGCAGACACACAAGAAGGCGCCAGCGACCGGCCACCGGCGCCAGACGCTGAGCGGTTCGCGCGAGACTGCAGTGCCAGCACTCATGGCTGAGGAAGCGTCACCCCGAAGGTCGTGCCCTTCCCTGGAGTGGACTCTACCTCAATTTCGCCGTCGTGCATCTGAATGGTGCGATACACCATCGAAAGGCCGATCCCGCTGCCGCCTTCCTTGGTCGTGAAATACAGATCGAAAATCCGCTTCAGGTGCTCGGGGCTGATGCCAACCCCCGTATCGGCCACGGTGACCGCCACCTTCCGGCCTCGCGCTTTCTCGCACGTAATCTGCAGGGATCCGCCGTTCGGCATCGCCTGACAGGCGTTGAGCGCCAAGTTGAGGAACGCCTGTTTCAGCATCCCCGGATCGCCGTTCACTTCGCTCGCGCGGTCGCACTCGCAGACGAGGTCCACGTTGTTTCTGACCGCCTCGGGTCGAACGATAGGAATCACCTCGTTGAAGAGCGTCGCCAGCGCCACGGGCTGCAGCTTGAGATCCTCGGGCCGCGTGAACTTGAGGAATCGCTGGACGACTTCGTCCAGTCGTCGAATTTCGCCGGTGATCACCTTCACGTGCTCGAGAGCGTCGGCCGGGTCGAGCGGCGGTTCGACCACGCCACGTCCGCCGGCGGCGACGGCCACCGGCTTGGACAGGAATTTCTGCCGGAGCAACTCGAGGTGAATCATCATCGAGTTGAGCGGGTTCTTCACTTCGTGCGCCACCCCCGCGGACAGGCGTCCCAGTGCGGCGAGCTTTCGCGAGTAGCGGAGCGTGGACTCCACCTGCGCGAGGTAATCCAGATTCCGCAACGTGAGCATGACACCGACCAGCGCGCCGCTCGCATCATTCACCGGGTGCGACGAAATCAAACGCTCACTGGTGTCGCCACGGCCCGAATCGAAAGGCGCGGAAATCGGTCCGCGCGCCTGACCGGTTGCCAGAGTGTCCTGCGTCATCCGCTGAAGCGGATGATCGGCTGCCATCAGAGCCGCGAGCGGCTCTCCTGGCGTAGCTTCGGGCAGCAGCGAGCGAAAAGCCGGATTCGCGAACAGCAGCGCGCCCTTCGGCGCCACGATCGCGACCGCGTCTTCGAGGTGTTCGACCGCGGACTCCAGGTTTGCGACCTGCCCAGCCATCTGGGATCGATCGGCCGACAACTTCTGACTGACCGTGTTGAAGAACGTTCCAAGCTCGCCGAACTCGTCGTCCTGCGCGAGCTCCACCTTCACCCCGAACTCACCACGACCGAGGCGCGTGAGCCCGCTTCGAATGACATGAATCGGTTTCAAGAGCACCTGCGCCAGCGGCACGGCACCGAGGATTGAAACCCCGAGCGCGCCCGCCGCGATGAGCAGGGCCGGCCACAGCGCTTTGTTCAGCGCATCACGGATGAGCAGTGTCGAGATGCCGATACGAATCGACCCGACCTGCACGTCGCCTCGAAGCAGCGGTTGGCGAAACTCGAGGTTCCGGCCGCGATCCGTGTACAACGCAATGAGTTGCGACCACTGCGACCGCGCCAGCAGCAAGGTCAGATCGCCCCAGGCCGGAGTGGACGGCCCTCGAGCGACCGGTCCGCGTGCGCGACCGCCACGCCATTGGCGTCCACGATGGCCGCGAACGTCACGTCTTTGGAGTACAGGCTGGCGACCAGCAGCGAGCGTAGCCCCACGTCCGTGGCTAGGACCCGAACGGGATCGACGTCACCGGTGACGACTTCGCTGGCGCGATGGTAGATGGCCTTGGCCAGAGCCTCGGCCTGTGCGGCGGTTTCGTCGAGCCTGACTTGGGCGATCCGTGCGAGATAGAGGCCGCTGAGAAGCAGCACGATGAGACCGACGATGACTGTGACGCCGAGAACTTGTTTCCCCTTGATGCCTAGACGCACGGCGGGATTCCGTTGAACCGATCGTCAGTCTCAGTTACCTTGCGTGGCGTCGTCTCTCCGGGGACGGAGCCGGAGCTTGTTCAGCTTGTTGTGCAGCATCTTCAAGCTGATGCCGAGAATCTCGGCGGCGCGGGTCTTGTTGTCGCGGGTGTGCGCCAGGGTCATCATGATGAGCCGACGTTCGGCTTCCTCGACGGTAGTACCCGGCGCGAGCGCAACCTGCGGTTGGTGCTGGACGGGCGGTTCGTCGCCCATCATCGGCGGCAGGTGTCGCGACTCGATGAGCGGCCCGTCGGCGAGGATGGTCGCCCGTTCGATGACGTTCCGAAGCTCACGGACGTTCCCCGGCCAGCCGTACTGCTCGAAGATCTTCATGACCTGTTGCTCGACGCCCGCAATCGACTTCTGGTTCCGCTGGTTGAACTCGTTGAGGAACGCCTGCACGAGCAACGGCAGATCCTCCCGCCGTTCTCGTAGTGGGGGTAGCGTGAGCGCAAAGACGTTGAGCCGGTAGTAGAGGTCCTCGCGCAGCTTCCCCTTCTGAACCACCTCCAGGGGATCGACGTTCGTCGCGGCGATGACTCGCACGTCCACCGACTGCTCGTTGGGCCCACCGAGTCGGCGGAACCGCCGCTCCTGGACAACCCGCAGCAGCTTGACCTGCGTGGTCGGCGTCATCTCACCGATCTCGTCGAGGAACAGCGTGCCGCGGCCCGCCAGCTCGAAGCACCCTTGCCGGCGATCCGCGGCGCCGGTGAAGGCCCCCTTCTCATGACCGAAGATCTCGCTCTCCAGCAGGGTTTCCGGAATGGCCGCGCAGTTAATGGCAACAAACGGGAAGGTCGCGCGTGGACTGAGCTGGTGAATCGTCTGAGCGACCAGCTCTTTACCGGTGCCGGATTCGCCTGTAATGAGCACCGACGCGCTGGTCGGCGCGGCCTGCTCCACCACTTGATAGATCTTCCGCATCTCAGGGCTGTTACCGATCATCGGCCCGAAGGTGCCGTGCTCGCGCAACTGCCGGCGCAGCGCCTTCACCTCGCGCAACGTCTCCTGGCGTTCTACGATCTTATCGAGCAGGATTTTAGCCGCTGGAGGTCGACCGGCTTCGTGAGGTAGTCATAAGCACCCTCCTTCATCGCCTCGACCGCGGTCTCGACGGTACCCTGAGCGGTCAGCAGCAGCGTCGTGACGTCGGCGCCTTGGGTCTGCAGCGCACGGAGCAGGCTCAAACCGTCCATGCGTGGCATCACTAAATCTGAAATGACGATGGAGGGACGGAAGCTCGTGACTTTATCCAGGGCGTGCTGCCCGTCGGTGGCGGAATCAGCGACAAAGCCCCAGCTCTTCACCAATTGTTCGAGCCCGACACGGGCTGCCTGATCGTCTTCGACGATCAGCACGCGCTCCGACGTTGCCTGGGCGGCAGCCTCGCTCGGCATCACGCCGTCGCTGACTAAGCTCACGCCCCTGTCCACTTCGTACACGATCGTGTCATTTTTACATTCTGTGGCTCAAGGCGTCGCCCGCGCAAGTTCATTTACACTACCTCTTCCATAACGACGTCTCGCTTGCGGTACGCTGGCGAGCGTCTTCCATGAACTCCTCGCCGGCACCGTCGGAACATCCCTCGCCTAAGCCTGACGGCGCTGTGAGCGACATCCCGCGCGAACAGCCGCCACACCAGGAGCAGCGCATCACGGCGCTCCTCGAGGTGATCTTTTGCTCCGGTGTCCCGACGCAGGCCGCGATGGCTTTGGTGCTGTCAACGCTGGGCCTAGGGCCGTCCGGGGGGCTTCAGATCGCGTACGTCGCGCCGCTCCTCCTGGCCGATACCGCGGTGCTCATCGGCCTGATCTTGCTGTTCCTGCGTATCCACCGAGAGCGTCCCGGGGACGTGTTCCTCGGCAACGCGCCATGGCGCGGGGAGCTACGGGCAGCCGTGCCGATGGCGTTCAAGGCGTATGGTATCGCCATCGGGGTCCTTCTCGTGATCGCCGCAGTCGCCCCGGGGTTGCACAACGTGGAGCAAAACCCGCTCCAGAAGCTGCTTGGCAACCCTCGAGACGCGGCGGTTTTCGCCGCGCTCGTCGTCGTCGCCGGAGGCGTCCGTGAGGAACTCCAGCGGGCGTTCATCCTCCATCGATTCGAGGGGTACCTCGGGGGCGCCAGGGTCGGCCTCGTGCTGTCAAGTGTCGGATTCGGAGCCGGACACCTGGTTCAGGGGGCGGACGCCGCCATCGCCACCGGACTTCTGGGTGCCTTTTGGGGAGTGAGCTACGTGCGCCGACGGTCCGTCATCGCGCCGGTGGTGAGCCATGCCGCCTTCGACCTGCTGCAGATCGGGATGTTTCTGACGACCGGACGCTGAGCTGCTCAGAGGTCTCAAGTCGCAAGACACAAGTCGCACGTCGCAAAGCCAGTCACCCCTTGAGACTCGCGCCTCTAATGCAGTCCCGGCGTGTAGACATCCGTAATGGTGACGCGTCGGCGCAACGCGGCCAACCAATCGTCGACCATCGTCTGACGCCGATCGAGCTCCAGCGCCTGGATCACATCGGCCCTCACCTCGTCGAGCGGACGCGGCTGCCCGCCGCGCGAGAATCGATCGAGGTGCCTCCGGTAGTACTCCGCGATTTCCCCATCGAGCGGCGGCACGGTGCTGAAGCGCTGCGCCAGGTACGCCCGGAGCCGGAGGTTGGCGCGCAGCGTCGCCCGCAACGACGCATCGTCGACGCCGTAACGCGCCAGCGCCTCCTGGAAGCTCTCAGCGGACGCAAAACGCTCGCGGACCGAGGCGAACTCACGATCCACGGCGTCCCTACTCGGTTCGGGCGGCGCGTAGCGGTCTACCTCCGCCAGCATGAGCGAACGGTCGATGAGCTGTGACAGCACGGTACGGTTGACATCGGGACCCGCGGTCTGCGGCACCAAGCCGAATTCCACGGCGGCCGCCACATCGCTCATCATGATGAGATCCCCTGCGACAACAGCAAGCATCCGGTCGATCACCTCTTCGCCTCTCGTCCGAGGCTGCTGAGTGCGGGCGCCGAGCACGGCCGGCGCTTCCGGCACGAACGGCACGCCTGCGGCGCACCACGCCACAGTCCACAACGCGATGACCCGCCGGACCACACGACGCATCAGAACGCCTGCCCCAAGCTGATATGCACCGCCGTCGGATCCTCGCCAGGTCGACGGTTCGCCTTGAACCCCATGTCCACGCGAATGGGTCCCACCGGCGACCTGTAGCGCACGCCGAATCCGAGCGAACTGCGCAGCTGACCAAGGTCGATCGCCGCGGTCCTCGCGAAGACATTGCCCGTGTCGAAGAATCCGACCAGCCCCAGCCCACGGCCGACGGGTAGTCGGAGCTCCGCGTTGAAGACGACGAGCGCGTTGCCCCCTTTCGGGAACCCGCCAGTGAGGGTGTCCGCGGTCCCCAGTTGATCGAGGGCGTACCCGCGAACCGTCGTGTCGCCGCCGGCGAAGAACCGTTCGCTCGCGGGCAGATCGCGCACTGTCGCGCTCACCTCTTTCCCCTCATCGTCGACGATGGTGCCGACGCGGGGGAAGCCGGAGGCCACGCCGACGCGCACGCTGGTGGCCACGACCATGCGGTGCAACTCCGGCACGGAGCGAAAGAGCTGCCCGGTCCAGTAGCTCTTGAGATAGCCGACCTCGGACCCAATCCGGCGTCCGGCCACTTGCGCGTTCGCGCTCAAGTAGGTTCCTGACGTGGGGTCGATGAGGTCGTCACGTGCGTCTCGGATGGCAGACAGGGAAAACGACGACAGGCGTACCTGCGGAAACAGGCGGTCAACCAGGAGCCGATCGTTCTCGGCGATCCGCTCGTCGAACAGCTCCGTGCGTTGCAACTGGTAATTGCCGGTCACGCTTGTTTGACGAGTGATCCGACGCAGGAGCTCCGCGGTGAACGCTCGTCGCGCGAAGTTGAACGTCGCGCGGCGCTGCTGCTCCACCGTGCCAGTCAGGAATGCGTCGGCGGCCGTGTTGCGGACCCGCGGCTCGCGATACGTGCCGAGCACCCGGTACTCACTGAACCCGTAGCCGCCCGCGGCCGTGCTCGTCGACTGACCGCCAAAATTCTGCGGTCGAAAGCTGACCCGTGTGAACGCGTTCACCGACCGGTTCTTCCCGAAGAGATTGCGCCGCCCCACTTCGAAGAACGCCCGCGGCGCGAACTCGAGCTGTTCGGAGGCAAAGCCGCCCGCAGCTGCGCTCCCGCGAAGCACCGGCTTGGTCTCCAGGCCGCCACCGTACCCGATTGTCGTGACCGGTGCCTCCTCCACCGTAATCAGCACGTCGCGCGAGGTTTCAGTGCCGTGGCCGAGCTCGGTGACCCGTGTCCGACGAAAGAGCCCGAGCGTGGCGAGGCGGCGCTGGCTCTCGGCGATCGCCGCCAGCCCGAGCGGATCGCCACTCTTGAACTGCAGCTCACGGCGGATCGTGTCGGTGTTCGTGCGTCGGTTCCCAACGATGAGCACGTGGTCCACGAAGACCTGTGGGCCCTCCTCGACGGTGAACCGCACATCGGCCACCGTGCCGTCCTCACTGAGACCCGGCGAGCTGGACACCGTGGCGGATCGGAAGCCGGCGTTTGCGTACTTGAGTTGGATGGCATCCTGGTCGATGACCAGCTGCGTGCGGTAGAAGGGCTCTCCCGGCTGAAGGCCGAGTCCTTCGGTCAGCGTCGCGGTGGCGAGTGAGGTATTCCCCTCTATGCGCACGGTGCCGACGACAGTGCGGACCCCTTCCGTGATCTCAATGCGGACGACCACGAGCACCTGTTGTGGACCGGGGGGGTTCTCGAGGGGCTGGGCATCCGGCACCGCGCGCGCAGCGGGAAACCCGCGCCGTGCGTAGATGTCCTGAATCGCCGACGCTTGAGCCGACAGCACGGCCGCCGAGAACACCTGTCCGTCGCGGAGCCGGAGGGCCGGAGCCAGATCGCTCGTCGACAGGCTGATGTTGCCGGCGATGTCGACACGGGCGACCCGATAGAGCGGTCCGCGCGACATGGTGAACCGCACCACGAGGTCGTCGCCTTGCGTTTCACGCGTGAAGGTCGCCGTGGCGTCTCGATAGCCTTGACTCCGGAAGAACTCCTGGATCCGCTGCGCAGAGTCCTCCAGCAGATCTTCGTCGGCCGCGCCTTCTCGAGCCACGGGTACGAGGTCATCCCGCCGATCTGGTGGGAGCGGATCGCCGCTGAACTCCACGCGAATCTTCGGTCCCGGCGCCACAGAGACCAGCACCGACGCGACGCGGTCGTCCTCCGAGAACTGCGGCGTCACCGTCGCCCGCGCGTTGTAATGCCCCTGCTGCTTGAGCGTGTCGACGATGCGCTCGAGCCGCCCTGCGAGAAGGCCGGGCTCGTACGCAGTCCCCCGCGCGACGCCTAGACGTCGGATCACCTGGTCAGGCGGCATCCCAGTGCCGACGACCCGAATCTCCGAGACCGTCGTCCGGGGGCCTGATGTCACCTCGAACACGAGCGTCGAGCGCTCGGCGGTGTGCTCGAGCTGTGTACGGGCCGACACCGAGGCGCGCCGATAGCCCCGCTCCTGAAGCTGCTCCGCCACGAACGCGCCCATCTCGGTGGCCCGTGTCGCCGGCGGCAACGCGCCGAACCGCTCGACCAGGGCTTCTCGCACGGCGGCCTCGTCCACACCGGCGACTCCGGCCAGCCCAGCGAACTGCATCCGCTCGATTTCATGAATCGGTATCAGCTCGTACCGAACGCTGACGCTGCCATTCGCGGTGACTGCGGCGTGAACCACGACGTCCGCAAACCGGCCGAGGCTGAACAGGTGAGCGACCGACGCTCGGACATCGCGCATGCGAAGGGGCTTGCCCGCCTCGGACACCAGGAGCGCGAGCATCGCGGAGTCGTTGACGGGTCGTCCCTCGACTTCGACGACGACTCGGGCGACGGGCTTGCCGAGGAAATCCGCGAGGTCGGCCGACGCGGGCGTGGCGACGAGCAGAGGAACAACCGCCAGCGCCCAGAGTCGTCGCATCGTCAGAACGCGTGCCTCACCCGCACCTCGATGGCGTAGGTCTGGTCTTCGTTACGGGAGAGAATCCAGGAAAGGCGGTCGCTCTCGTCGTACTCCAACAAGAGGATCTGATCGTTCGTGGTCGTGCTCAAGCTGCGGGAGAACGTGAGGTACACTCGGTCGGAGATCCGCTTGCCGATGGTCACGCGCGCCGACGGGTTCACGCGATTCGTGGTCTGACTGTACGGATCGATGAGCGAGGGCGTGAGCTGAAACGTGTCGACCCCGAACGTCTGCTCGACCACACGGCCGACCTCCGACGAGATCGGATTCGCCAGCAATTGGGTCGCGCGGGTGGTAAGGATGTCCGTCTGACGTTGATTCGGATTCGTCCGTGCCTGGAGCTCGAAGTCTCTCGTGCCCGAGTCGACGTCCGTTCGACGCACGTCGCTGAAGAGCAGGGCGAGGACGTCGGCGGCGGGCAGCGGCGGATCCGAGTTCAGCTCCGGCTGCAAGCGCTCCATCGTGCCGGCTGCGCGGACCATGACGCGGTATGTCTGTCCCGGCACGCGCACGCGGGTCTCGGCCTCGACGTCGAAGAACGGCTCGACCTTGAGCGGATTGGTGAAGTCGATGGCTCCGCGCGTGACCACATAGCGTCGCCCCTCGAACATCACTTCGCCCCGATCCACCTCGGCGCGACCGAGGAGGGCCGGATTGTCGTACGTGCCACGCAGCTGAAGATCGGCGCTCGCCACCAGACGCGCGAGGTTGTTCTCGATCCGCAACGTGGAGGGCACGCGTACCTCGATGTCCAGACGGATAGGCACCAGCGATGCCGTGGCGGTCGCGTCGGGCTTCACGCCGGCGAAGTCGAGCAGGCCTGCCGCGGAGGGGTCGACGCGGCGACTCATGAGCGCGTGCTTGACCGTCACGGCTCCGCCGACGGTCGGCGCCTTCACGTTGCCGCGGATCGCGAGGTCCGCGTCCACCGTCGAGCGCACGGCCTCCGGGTAGCGCAACCGCATGTTCTCGCCACGAACGGTGATGTTGAGCTCGCCCGGTAGGTAGCCTTCCAGTCCGATGCGCCCACCGAACTGAATGCGCCCCCCGCCCATCGACGCGATCACATCATCCAACCGGATGCCGCGCGAGTCGAACTGGATCGTGCCGTTGATCTCGTCGAGCGAGTTCGGCATCAGAAGGTGGCGGACTCGGCCGCTGGCGATGGCGGCGTTGCCAGAGAACACCGGCTCGTACAACGGACCATCGACGGCGGCCACGAGACGCGCGCGCCCCGAACCGCGCACGTCGCGGAAGAAGCCTTGGAGCAACCCAAGGTTGGCTTCACCGGACGCACGCACGGCGATTCGCTCGTCCCTGAGCTGCACGGTGCCGCCGACGTCGAGCTGCGTGTCCTCGCCCACCAGTCGGAGCTGCTCGATGCGGACGAGATTGTCTTCGAGCACCAGACGGACCGGACCGGCGTTCGCGATCGCGTAGTCGAACATCTTCATGTCGACGCGATCGACCGTTGCGTCGACGACCAACTGGTTGACATCGCTGATCTGGCCCACCACCCGGACCGTCCCGCTGGCCACGGCCGTCGTGTAGGGCGCGAGCTTCGGCTGATAGAGGCGAACATATGGGTCCAGGGAACTGTCGTGGAATCGGAACAACAGGTCGGTCGTCCCCCGGCGGTGCAGGCCGATACGCCCGGTGCCGGTCACGTTCAAGCGTGGAGACGCGGCGTCCACCTCCCCGCTCAGCTCGTCACCCCGCAGCGCCAGCACGCCCGTGACCTGCCCGACGCTCTCCTGGCCCACCGACAGATCGGCCACACGGAATCGGACGTCGTATCGCGGCACCTCGAACGTGCCGCTGCCGACGGCAGTGAACTCGACCAACCCGGAGGGCTGCGCGGTCGGATAGGCGAAGGTTGCCGTCCGCTCCATCGGGATCCGCCGCCCGGTCGCGTTGAACGAGTACGTGCCGTTCCAACCGACGAACGCCGCGCCTTCCACGGCGCCGCCCGTCTTGGCGATCTGGATGTTGTCGAGCCGCACGCCCGACCCCTCGAAGCGCAGCCCAGCCGTGGCACGCTCAAACGGCTCCGCATACGCGGACCCGTCGTCGATGGCCATGGAACCGAAACCGAACGGCGTTTCGTAGTGTCCGGTGAGGTGAAACTCCCCGGACAGGAGGCCCGACACCGGGTAGTCGTCAATCTTGAACGCATGGCGGAGGCTGTCGACGTCACGGCGCGAGACGCGGAACCGCGCGTCCATCTCCTCACCGCCGTCTCGACGCGGATACCCCAGCGAGTACAGACCCTCCGCGCGTATCTCCGAGCCCTCGTGGCGAATGGTTGCGTTGGTGACGCGTAGATAATTGTTCTCGACCACCAAGTGCGCCGCGCCGTCGCCCCAGAGGGTGTCCCACGCCCGCATGTCTTCGCCGACGAAATCACCCTCCACTCGCGGGCGACGGAACGGTCCGGTCATCACGCCGTCGAATTCCCCGCGGCCCCCGATGACCACCGGGTTGGTGCGGGCACCAAAGTCGGTCATGATGCCGGCGAGCACTTGATCGCTCTCCTGCCAGTCTGCGCTCGTCACGTGAAAATCGAACCGGGAGTCACCACTCCACTCCGTGGCGCCAGCGAACGTCACGTGTGTCCGTGATGTGGCGAATCGCCCCTGCTCGGCGTGCACGGCCTGCCCGTCGTAGCGGTAGGTCAGCGCCGCCGCCAGCGGCAGATGCGTCGGCAGCGGCACGATGGTGAACGGCCCCCACTCGTGTCGTGAATGTCCGATATCAGCGGCACGAGCTGCGTCCAGCGACGCGGGCATGATCTCGGAGCCGGCCGGCGGTGTGACCGATACCGTTCCGTCGCCGTGACGTTCTTTGAAGCGCCCCATGGGCCACTCGAGCAGATTGCGACCGCTCGCGCGACCCGAGAACCGTAGACCGGGCAGCGCATAGAAATCGGTCACCTCGGCCAGGTCGACGTTCGTGTAGCTCGCGTCGAACCGCGCGATCTTCTGGGGCACGCCGAGCGGCTCGATCGTGAAGCTGAACGTGGCGTCGCCACCCGAGAACCGTGCACCGGCGTTGGTGACCTGGAACCCGCTCTTGTCCCAGTGCAGGTCGCCGTAGGTCGACGGGAACGTGTAGTCGTAGACGCCAGCAAGCGCGCTGGTGAAGTGGCCGCGCAGGTCGTGTCCTCCCTTGAAGAGGTGGAACACGCCCTCGAAGTGGCCATCACCCGAGAGCTTCCACCCTTCACGCGCGAAGAAGATCTCGCGCATGCGCGGGAAGCCGACACGTGACTTGACCTGGTAGGTCTGCTCGGGCCACCGCGCCATGTCGATCTCGCCCACCGCTTCGCTCACGGCACCGTCGGTGTCGAGCGCCACGTGATCCATGCGGAGTCGGCTGCCGTCGATCGTGAATCGAGCCTTCATGTGCGCCCACATCGGCTCGAATTGCTGAATCTGGACGAGCCCGTCGTGGAACGTGACGTCTCCGTGGTAATTCGGCAGGTTCGTGATGTTGACGTCGATGTTCGGGGCCACGATGCTCCAGGGCATTTCGTGGTCCTCGTACTTGAACTCGCCCCGCCATGCACGCAAGTACTGCAGCGTGGTCGTGAAACGACGCGGACCCTCGGAGGGCGGACGATTGGTGGTCGGCAGCTTGATGAAATTGTGTCCGCCTGGCCACTTCTCGACGAGCATCTGCCAATCGGTCAGCTCGACTGACGTGATGATGAGATCCGGGCGTGCCCGCAACGCCTTGGACCAGTCCAGCGCGACCGAGAGCTGCTTGGCCACGAGGAACGGCCGATCGTCGGGCCGCACCCCGTCGATCGTCAGCTCCTCGATTAGCACCCGTCCGCGCAGCAGATGAATGCCCAAGCGACCGATGTGGATGGGGCGCGCAATCCGCGCGCTCCCTTCTCGCTCGGCCAACGCGCGGACCGACGGCCCGAGATCGATCGTGAGCGTGCTCACCGCGGACACGGCCAGCACGACCGCCGCGCCTGCCATCGCGCGGCCGAGGAGGCGGGTCACGATGTGTGCCCGCAGGGCCGAAAGGAACGTCAAGAACGTCACGGCGATCCACTGTCCGCGATCACGGCGAGCAAGGCGCTCGCCTCGACCGACTGTCCATCGCGCACCGCGACCTCGATCACGCGCCCGTCGCGTTGGGCGCGGAGCTCGTTCTCCATCTTCATCGCCTCAATGACGACGACGGGCTGGCGAGCCACGACCGTGTCACCAGGATTGACGAGCACGCGCACCACCTTTCCCGGCATGGGAGCGGTCAGGCGCTGCGGACCACTGTGCGATCCCTCGCCGCCACGGCCCTGGCGAACCCGCGTTTTCGGATTCACCTCCACGGCCACGCCCTCGACGCGCGCCGTCAAGGTGGCGAGGCCGGGATTGGCCGCCACCACGATCTCTTGGCTGCGACCGCCTGGCGGGGTCGATTCGGGGCCCGCGCCGTCGGTCATCAGGAGCGACAACGTGTGGGCGTCGACGCGGACTGCGTCGACCGACCACGTCCGACCGTCCACGTCCACGGCGAAGCGACCGTTGGTCCGCCTGACCTGTACCTGACGCCGACGTCCCTGAACCTCCAGTTCGTACCGCATATCAGCGCAACGCCTCGGCGCGGGCCCGCGCCTTCCAGTGACCCGATGGCTGGTTGGCCAGCGCGCCGTCCGCACCAGTGGTCCCGACTGACCCACCGCCCGAGGTGCGCGCCAGCGCGATCTGCAGGGCCGCCGCGACCGCCGCGACCGCCTCCGTCTCAGGCGTCGGCTCGACGAACGGTCGTCCATTCCGCGACTTGAGGACCTCGTCCAGGTACGTCGTGTGGAACTGTCCGGACGCAAACGCCGGTTGCTGCAGGAGCCAGGTGAAGAACGGCAAGGTGGTCTTGATCCCCGACACTACGTACTCCGCAAGGGCCCGTCGCATGCGGGCCACTGCGCTGGGCCGATCCTCGGCCCACGCGACGAGCTTCGAGATCATCGGATCGTAGAAGATCGGCACGTCGAGCCCAGCGGTGGCCCCCGAGTCGTCCCGAATGCCAGGGCCCGACGGCGCGCGGAGCTGCTGGATGCGCCCAGGCGATGGAAGGAAGTTGTTGTCAGGGTCCTCGGCGTAAATGCGGCACTCGAGGGCGTGGCCTCGAGGCGTCCCGGCCAGAGCCGGGTCGATGTCGAGGCGCTCGCCCTGCGCGATCCGAATCTGCCAGCGCACGAGGTCGATTCCGGTCACCATCTCGGTGACCGGGTGCTCGACCTGCAGTCGCGTGTTCATCTCGAGGAAATAGAAGTGACCGCTCTCGTCGAGGAGGAACTCGATGGTGCCAGCGTTGGTGTAGCCGACGGCGCGCGCGACCGAGGCGGCAGCCGACGTCATGGCTCGCCGGATTTCTGGGGTCACCGCGAGCGACGGTGTCTCCTCGACGACCTTCTGGTGCCGGCGCTGAATGGAGCACTCTCGCTCGACAAATGGGATGACGGTGCCGTGATGGTCACCCAGCAGCTGAACTTCGACGTGGCGCGGGCGCACGACACGGCGCTCGAAGTACACCGCTGCGTCCCCGAACGCCGACCCAGCTTCCGATCGTGCCGCGCGGACCGCGTTCAGCAGATCGGCCGGATCGGTGACGGTCCGCATGCCTTTGCCGCCGCCACCCGCCACGGCTTTGACGAGCACGGGATAACCGATCCCCTGCGCGATCCGCGCGATCTCCTCGTCTGGCACGTCGGGATCCAGCGCCGTCTCGGTGCCCGGCACGACGGGCACGCCAGCGCGCAGCGCGGCCAAACGGGCCTCAGTCTTGCTCCCCATGAGGGCGACCGCCTCTGGCGTGGGCCCGATGAAGGTGAGACCGGCGTCGCGGACCGCGGCCGCGAAGTCCTCGTTCTCGGCGAGGAAGCCGTAGCCCGGATGCACGGCGTCCGCACCCGACTTCCTGGCCGCCTCGATGATGCGGTCGATGCGGAGATAGCTCTCGCGCGGCGGGGAAGGGCCAATCGCGTACGCCTCGTCTGCGAAGCGGACATGGAGCGCGGCGCGATCGCACTCGGAGTACACGGCGACCGTCGAGACATCCATCTCCCGACACGCGCGGATGATACGGACCGCGATTTCGCCGCGGTTGGCGATAAGTACTTTTCGTACGGACATGCTGGGCAGGCGCGGGCCTGAGGATATTCTAACGGTCAGAGCGGGATGTTGCCGTGCTTCTTCTGAGGATTCCGGTCTCGTTTCGTCTCGAGGTTCCGAAGCGCGGTGATGAGTTTGCGACGTGTCTCGCGGGGACGGATAACCTCGTCCAGAAACCCTCGCGCGGCGGCGATGAAAGGGTTCGCGAACTTGTCACGGAACTCCGCCACCTTCTCGGCGCGAGCGGCAATGGCATCGGCTGCCTCGTCGAGCTCGCGCCGGTACAGCACGTTCACCGCCGCCTCTGGACCCATCACCGCGAGCTCCGCAGTGGGCCAGGCGTAGTTGAAGTCCGTGCGGATGTGCTTGCTGGCCATCACGGTGTAAGCGCCACCGTAAGCCTTTCTCGTGATCACGGTCACCTTCGGAACCGTCGCTTCGGCAAAGGCATACAGGAGCTTCGCGCCGTGCTTGATGATCCCGCCGTACTCCTGGACCGTCCCCGGCAAGAAGCCGGGGACGTCCTCGAAGGTGACAAGGGGGATGTTGAAGGCGTCGCAGAACCGGACAAATCGGGCGCCTTTGACCGACGCATTGATGTCGAGGGTCCCGGCCAAAACGCTGGGCTGGTTGGCGACGATGCCCACCGGTCGACCGTCCAGACGTGCAAAGCCCACGACGATGTTCCGCGCGAAGTACTGATGCACCTCCAGGAAATATCCATCGTCGACCACGGCGTGGATGAGGTCCAGGCTGTCGTAGGGCTGGTTCGGCGAATCGGGGACCAGGCGATCGAGCGCCGCGTCCTCGCGATCGGGTGAGTCGGTGGGCGTGACACGGGGCGGATCGTCCAGGTTGTTCGACGGCAGGAAGCTCAGCAAATCGCGAATGGTCTGCAAGCAGTCGCGATCGTCCTTGACCGCGAAATGCGCGACGCCGCTCGTCTCGTTGTGGGTCAACGCGCCGCCGAGTGCCTCCTTCGTGACCTCCTCGTGGGTCACGGTCTTGATGACATCCGGTCCGGTCACGAACATGTAGCTGGTGTCCTTGACCATGAGGATGAAGTCGGTGATCGCCGGCGAGTAGACGGCGCCGCCCGCGCACGGGCCCATAATCGCGGAGATCTGCGGAATGACACCCGAGGAGAGCGTGTTGCGCAGGAAGATGTCGGCATAGCCGCCGAGGGACATGACGCCCTCCTGGATCCGCGCGCCCCCCGAATCGTTCAAGCCGACCACCGGAGCGCCGAGCTTCAGCGCGAGGTCCATGATCTTGACGATCTTCGCGGCGTTAGTCTCGGAGAGGGAGCCGCCAAACACCGTGAAGTCCTGCGCGAAGGCGAACACGTGCCGACCGTTGACGAGGCCGTGGCCCGAGACGACGCCATCGCCTGGGATCACCTGGTCCGCCATGCCGAAGTCGAGGCACCGGTGCGTGACCAGCTTGTCGAGCTCTTCGAAAGTGCCAGGGTCGAAGAGCAGTTCCATCCGCTCCCGCGCGGTGAGTTTGCCGGCGGCGTGTTGGCGCTCGAGGCGATCGGCGCCGCCACCCAAGTCGGCGCGGCGCTCCAGGTCGGCGAGCACGTCTTCTGGCTTCATCGTGGCGGTCGCTACAAGAGTCGGAGGTCCGTCGGCTACTTCGTGGTGAGCGCGGCCTGGACCTTCTCCCAGTCCTTGAGGAACCGCTCGAGCCCGCTGGTCGTCAGCGGGTGGTTGAACATCTGATCGATGACGGCTGGTGGACAGGTGCAGATGTCTGCGCCCAATCGAGCCGCCTCGACGATGTGAATCGGATGACGACAGCTCGCGACGAGCACTTCCGTCGTGAATTCGTAGTTGTCGTAGATCTCGACGATCTCGCGAATGAGCTCCATGCCGTTGGTCGCGATGTCGTCGAGGCGGCCGACGAACGGACTGACGAACGTCGCACCAGCCTTGGCGGCAAGCAGGGCCTGGGCGGCGGAGAACACGAGCGTGACGTTCACCCTGATCCCTTCACTCGACAGCGCCTTGCAAGCACGGATGCCGTTGCGCGTGAGCGGCAACTTCACCACCATGTACGGGTCGAGCGCGGCGATCTCCTGGCCCTCGCGCATCATGCCGTCGAAGTCCGTGGCGATGACTTCTCCGCTCACGGGTCCGCGGACGATCGCGCAGATCCGCTTCAGGTTCTCCCGGAAATCACCAGGTTCCTTGGCGAGCAGCGACGGATTCGTGGTCACGCCGTCGATAATGCCAAGCGACGCGAGCGCCTCGATGTCCTTGATATTGCCTGTGTCGACAAACAGCTTCATGGGCTTCCTCACCAGATTGCGTTGGATCGCCGCACCACAGTCCAGTCTTCGATTCTTCTCAGGCTTCCTGTCTGACCGGATTCGTCAGTTCCCCAACCCCTTCAACTTTGACCGTTACCACATCACCAGCGGCGAGCGGACCGACGCCAGACGGCGTGCCGGTCGAGATCACATCACCCGGCTCGAGCGTCATCACGAACGTGATGTACTCGATCAAGAAATCGATCGGAAAGATGAGCTGCTCGGTGGTCGATCGTTGGCGACACGCGTCGTTGACCCAGCCCTCCACCGCGAGGTGCGCGCGACTGCCCCCACGCGCGATACACGGACCGATGGGGGCGAAGGTATCGAATCCCTTCGCCCGCGTGTACTGAATCTCCTTGTTCTGAATATCGCGAGCGGTCACATCATTGACCGCGGTGAGGCCGAAGACGTACTCGCCGGCGCGGTCGCGTGGCACACGGTGGGCCCGTCGGCCGATCACGACCGCAAGCTCCGCCTCGTAATCGACGCGTCCGACGCCGGGGGGCAGCAGAATAGCCGCGCCGGGATCGCAGACGGCCGTTGACGGCTTCAAGAACAGCATTGGCTCGGGCGGCAGCGGCTTCTTCATCTCCGCGGCATGATCCTTGTAGTTGAGACCGACGCAGACGAACTTCGAGGGCCGAACCGGAGCCAGGACAAGGCTGCCGACCAGGCCACCAACGATCGGCTCTTCGAGGTCGTAGCCGTCGAAGAGCGACGGACCACGAAGCGCGAGTCGGTGAACGATCCCGTCCTGCTCAGAGACATAACCCACGTCGCCGCCGCGGGCGACGCGATAGATCCGTTCCATGCGCCGAAATGTTACCTCATCACCGCGCGGTCTCCTCGACCCGTTCAGATGGCGCGCTGGCGTTGCCAGCCGTGTCGACCGCCTGCACGGCGTAGGCATAGCGTGCACCGGCCTGAACGGCATCGGCGAAGCTCGATTCGGTGATCGGCGTGGGCGTGAGCGGCGTGAGCTCGCCCGTGGGGAGCATGGCCCGGAGCACGCGATACCCAGCGAGGTCGCGCTCGCTATTCGGCGTCCAAATCAGGTTGATTGAACCCTCGGACGCCACAGCGTTGACGCCGGTCGGCGTCCCCGGAGGAAAGGTGTCCTTCAAGGTCGCACACCGCTGACGGGACGGATCGCCTTCGACGATGAGGTCACCGTACTTGCGCACCGTTCGAACGACATAACACCGTTCGGCATTCCAGGTGATGCGCGTGTCGGCATATGTGGGCTGCTCGAGCGGCAAATCGGTGAGTCGCGTCGGTTGGCCGTCACCAGATCCATTCTCACGGCTAGGGGTCACGGCGGACGGTGGCGCGGGCGACACGTCGTACACGTGGTAGGCCAGAGTGGATGCTCCAGCCGGTTGACGTCGACCTCGACCGCGAGGGGGTAGCACGTCGTACACGTAGTAGGCCAGAGTGGATGCTCCTCCATCTTCGGCTGCCGGTGGTGGGTCGAGCGGGGTCCAGCTCACGGTGATGGCGATCTCGTCATACGACACAGACGGCTGAGGCGGCGCGTCCGGCGGGGCACCAAGCGGCACAGCCGTCGTCTTGGACACGGCGCCGCGGCGTCCGCGCATCGTAATGCCGACCCCCACGTACGTGCGCGTGGTCGCACCGGTCGTGACGGCGGCCTCCGTCAGCAGGTCGCGGACCCGAGCCGTGGCGCCCTGATCGAGCCCGGGTCCCTCGAGCTCCGGCACATCGCTGTCCGGCTCGTCGGCATCGACCGTGTCATTCGGATTCCGGGGGGCCTTCACGTCGATGCCTGCCACGCGGGTGCCCGCCTTGAGCACCTCCGCCTCCAAGGCGACCGTCGGTCCGTTGAGCGCGTAGATCTCGACGCGTTGGATATTCGCGGGACGTGATCCGTCCGTGTTGGCGGCCGGCACCCCGAACCGCACTTCCACCGCCTGGCCGCGGCGCTCCGCCTCGATCTCCACGGGCGCGACCGGCACGCGGACGAGTGGCGGCAAGGGCGGGCCCTTCTTCCCGCACGCCGCCGGCACCATCACCAGGAGGACGAGCGTGGAGAGCGACGCCAGCGCACGCGTCACAAGATATACCGAGACAAGTCTTCGTTCTTCACGATGTCGGCAAGCATGCGGTCGACGTAGGCCGCATCGATGACCACGGTCTTCTCGATGAGATCGGGGCCCTCGAACGAGATGTCGTCCAGCAGCTTCTCCATCACGGTGTGCAGGCGGCGCGCGCCGATGTTCTCGGCTCGCTCGTTGACGAGCGCGGCGAAATCCGCGATCCGTGCGATCGCATCAGCTGTGAAGGTGAGCTCGATGCCCTCGGTTTCCATCAGGGCCGCGTACTGCTTCGCAAGCGCGCTGCGAGGCTCGGTCAGGATCCGGATGAACTCGTCGCGCCCGAGCGGCTCGAGCTCGACGCGAATCGGAAATCGTCCCTGGAGCTCGGGAATGAGATCCGACGGCTTGGACACGTGAAACGCCCCGGCGGCGATGAACAGGATGTGGTCGGTGCGGACCATACCGTGCTTCGTGTTCACCGTGGATCCCTCCACGATAGGCAGAATGTCGCGCTGGACGCCCTCACGGCTGATGTCGGGGCCGTGCCCTCCCTCTCGACCCGCGATCTTGTCGATCTCGTCGATGAAGACGATGCCTCCCTGCTCTACGCGTTGGACCGCGGTGCGGGTGACCGAGTCCATATCGATGAGCCTTTGCTGCTCCTCTTGCGTTAGGTACTCGAGGGCCTCGGGCACCTTCATTTTTCGCTTCTTCGTCTTGCCCTGGAAGAAGCCGGGCAGCATGTCCTTGAGATTGATGTCCATGCCTTCGAGGTTCGATCCCGCGACGATCTCGAACGCGGGCGACGCTTTCTCTCGAACGTCGAGCTCCACGACGCGTGCGTCCAGCCGGCCCACTCGCAGCTGCTCGCGAAATCGATCGCGTGTCTGCGACGACTGGTCGCGCGCCGCAGACGCGTCCTCGTCCGGAGTGGCTGAACGCGTTGGTGGCAGCAGCAAATCGAGCAGGCGATCCTCGGCGTGATGCGAGGCCTTGCCCCGCACTTCCTCCGCGCGTTCGGCCCGGATCATGTCGACCGCCAGCTCCACGAGATCGCGCACCATCGACTCGACATCTCGGCCGACGTAGCCGACCTCGGTGAACTTCGACGCCTCCACCTTGACGAACGGTGACTGCGCGAGACGCGCCAGTCGACGGGCGATCTCGGTCTTGCCGACGCCCGTCGGCCCGATCATCAGGATGTTTTTCGGCGCGACCTCCTCCGCGAGCTCGGGCGACAGTTTCTGGCGGCGCATCCGATTCCGGAGGGCGATAGCAACGGCGCGCTTGGCGGCGGCTTGACCGATGACGTACTTGTCCAGCTCGGCGACGATCTGGCGAGGCGTCAGCGCATCGGTCGACGTCTGGGTGCTCTCAGGAAGGTAGATGGGCACTACAGTTCTTCCACGACGATGTGCGCGTTCGTATAGATGCAGATGTCGGAGGCGATCGTCATCGCTTTCAGCGCGACGCTCCGCGCGTCGAGGTCGGTGTTCTGCACCAGAGCCCTCGCCGCTGCGAGCGCATAGGCGCCCCCGGAGCCAATCGCTGCGATCCCATCGTCAGGCTCGATGAGATCGCCGGTGCCGGAGAGGAGAAACGTCGTCGTCCGGTCCAACACGACCAGCATCGCCTCGAGACGGCGCAGGAGCCGGTCGGTCCGCCAGTCCTTGGCGAGCTCCACCGAAGAGCGTTCCAGATTCCCCCGGTACTGTTCCAGCTTGGCCTCGAAGCGCGTGAACAGCGCGAACGAGTCGGCCGCGGACCCCGCAAAGCCAGCCAGGATCCGATCGTTGTAGAGCCGACGGATCTTGCGCGCACCCTGCTTGACCACGGTCTGGCCGAAGGTCACCTGACCGTCTCCGGCGAGTACGGCGCCGTCTCGACAACGCACGGCAAGAATCGTCGTGCTGTGAATCATGGATCTTCTGACTGTATCGGCCACCCGATCGGGGTGTCAAGAAAACGGGACGCGACGTGCCCCGTGGTGGTCACGATGGCAAGACGGACAGCGCATGGCTCGGTCTTTTTCGGCCGATTTTCGCCAAGCCCAACTGGCAGGGCCGTTGCTGTGTATCCTGAGGGAGTCATTTGACCATGCGAGCCTCTTCACTCGGCCTTCGCGGAATCATCGCGCTCGTGGTCGCGGCAGTGCTGGCGGCCAGCCCCGCCATCAGCTGGGCCGGTCAGCGGCGGGGCAGTAGCGGTGCGGGCGACAGTGGGGGCGGGCGCTCAGGCGGCTCGTCCGGTGGCGGCGCGCCGCGAGGCGGTGAGAGTGGTGGCGGCTCCAGGGGCGTCGCGGTCCCGCGCGGTGACAGCGGGGCGAGATCCGGCGGTGATTCGGGCCGGAGGACCTCGGCCCGCGCGCCCGAAGGTTCCGGACGATCGGCGCGCGACGACGGGGCCGATGCATCCACCGGGCGCCGTCGTGGGGCCCAGGACGATCAGGCGTCGGTCGGCCGAGCCGTACCCCGCCGTGACGGTCCGCGCGGCGGCACCACGCTCATCGTGCCGGGCTACTACGGCGGCTGGGCACCGTGGGGGTACGGCGGCTTCGGTGGTTTCTACGGCGGATACTGGGATCCGTTCTTCTGGGGCGGGCCCGGGTTCTGGGGCGGTGGTTACCCCGGCATGTACGGGGGCTACTCCGGTGTCGGCGCCTACTACGACGACCTGGCGGGCGCGCTGCGACTCAAGGTCAAACCGCACGATGCGTCAGTGTTCGTAGACGGCTACTACGCGGGCCAGGTCGACCAGTTCGACGGCGTGTTCCAACGCCTGCGCCTCGACCCTGGACCGCACCGCATCGAAATCAGCGCCGACGGCTACGAAGCGTTGACCTTCGAGATCAACGTCCAGGCCGACCGGACGACAACCTACAAGGGTGAGCTCGTTCGGCGCTAACTGGACGGGGCTCCGCGGCGGGCCGACCACCGGTGGCCCGGCACACACTCCCTACGGCTGCCCTTCTGATCGGCCGCGAGCGCGCAGGAAGAGATAGAGCGGAGTCCCCGCGGCGATGACGATCAGTCCGGCCGCGGACGGTCCCCAGCGGTTGCCGCTCATCAAGGGCGTCACCAGATCGGTCCAGAGGGCGTTGGCCACGATCCCCAAGCTGGCGAGCGTGAACACGGCCGGCGCCACGGGATACCCCCAGGCGCGGAACGGCCGCGGCGCGCCCGGCTCCCGCTGGCGGAGTACGAACACGGCCGCCACCGCGATCCCCGCAAACAGGACGACTGCGAATCCCGTGTAGTTCGTCAGCGCAGACGCGCCACCGGAGAGGACGAGCACCCCGCTCCACACCGCCTGCGCGGCAATCGCGATCGCAGGCGTGCGGTAGCGAGCGTGCACACGCCCGGCGGCTTCGAAGAACGACCCGTCGCGTGCCATCCCATAGTAGACACGCGGACCCGCGAACGTCATCGCGCTGATGCTTGCCGCGATGCTGATGATCGAGACAACGCCCATCACGTCGCCTGCGCTCGTGCCGAGCAGCCGGTCCGCGACCACGTCGAGCACGCTGCCCTGCACTTTGGCCAGCTCGCCCACGGGGAGCACAAACAGGTACAAACCGTTGAGCAACAGGTAGATCGCCACCACGGCGAGGGTGCCAAGGCCGAGCGCACGCGGCACGTTCCGGCCTGGATCTCGAATCTCCTCGGCGAGGTAGGCGGCCGCGTTCCAGCCCGAATACGTGAACATCACCGGGATGAGCGCGAGCACCCACGCCGTCGTGTTCGCCTGGCCGCCTGGCTGCTGTATGTTCGACACGCTACCCGCACCCAGCGTGAGTCCGACAACGATGAATAGAAGCAGCGCGGAGACCTTGAGTCCAGCCAGAATGTTGCCCACCAACCGCCCCGGACCCACGCCGCGCAGGTGAATCCACGCCATCAGCGCGATCGTCGAGAGTGCGACGATCGCCTGCCGGGACACGACCAGGGGGACGACGGGGATGGGGATCGTCAACAACGGTGTCGTATCAGCCGCCACCGGAAGGAAGCGCCCCAGATACGCGGTGAGGATTACGGCGCTCGTCGCGATTGCGCCGGAGAAGCCCGCCACGAAAGACGTCCAGCCTGTCAGGAAGGCCGCGAACCGTCCGAAAGCGGCGCGGAGGTACACATACTCGCCGCCGGCGCGCGGACGAAGGGCGGCCAGCTCGGCGTATGCCATCGCTCCAGCGAATGCGAGGACGCCGCCCGCCAGCCAGGTGGACAGGAAGAGCCACGGCGAGGAAACGGCCGCAGCCACTAGCGGCGGCGTGAAGAGAATGCCGCCTCCAATGACGTTCGAGACAACGACGGCAGCGCCGTCGAGTGGACCGAGGCGGCGGTCGAGCGACGAGTTGTCAGGTGTAGGCACGAGGGAGCTGCACTCAGCGGACGTCGAGCTGCCGGGTGATTGGAAAGTCAGCGATGCGCGTCAACTGGACCGATGCGTACTTTGCGGAGATCTCGGCCTTTGCATCAATGAACAGGCGATGCTTGAGCATGTCGGCACGAGCTTCTTCGCCGGTATAGCCCTTTTCTGACCGGGCGCGGATGACCTCTGACGTCGCGCCGGGCGCCAGCCCTTCCGAGCCGACGACGCGAACGTAACTGCTGCCCCACTCGTCGGTTTCATCCTTTCGACGGAAGACGACGTTCACGTAGAGGCTGGCCAGCTCTTGATCGGAGCCGTTCCGGACCTTGAAATTGATGGCCGGGACGATCTTGTTCTTGCCATCCACCACGCCGACGTCGTGCCAGCCGGTCGCGACGTCGGTGATGGTGAGCGCCTGCTTGAGGTCGACAGTCGGCCCACAACCGACGGAAACCGCCCCGACCACGACGAGCATCGAGAGCACCCGTGTCATCCCGGGTATTCTAGCGACCCTCTGCCTCAGACCGTCAAGGGCTCTGTGCACGCGCGTGGTGGAGATAACGGCCGGGGCCGCAAAGGGGTCCCCTTCAGAACACCCGCACATCCATACGCCTCCGGGCGTCCTCACGTGAGATCTGTCCTCCCAAGTACGCGTTCAGGTCTGCCCCGCGCACACGGATCACCACCGTTTGCCCCTCGTTATCCATAGGGGCCAATCGCGGCCGTTCGTCGTGGCTCCGGGCCGCAACCGTCAGCCACTCATCAGCCAACAGGTTCAGACTACGACTGTGATCCAACATCACATCCATGAGGGCATGACGGACCTCGAGCCGATAGGCCTCCTGGGGTTTGTCCAGGATGGGGTCGGCCGTCGGCCTCGGCGGCATCCGCTCAAGGGGGCCCTGTGAAACCTGACCGGCCGGATACGCTGCTGCGAGCCCCACTGGGAGGCGCGGCCGGCGACGGGAGGACGGGCCCGCTCTGGCTATTTGACACGCTGTCGCGTCCGCTCAGCAGGACCGGCGATCCCGGAGCGGCTTGCATCACCAATCGTCTAAATGCCTGCTGCACATCCACGTCGTTTGGCGAAGACGACTCGATGAACGACCGCAACGTGCTCACCGCGTTTTCGAGCCCGAGGTTGTTCTGATCCAGCACGCGGAAGGACCACGGCAGCGTGCCCTCGAGTGACGGCACTGAAACGTCGAAGAAGACGCCGTAGCCTTCGAGCCGGAAGCCACGGACTCGGGCGTTATCGTTCAGGAGCATGTCGGCGGGCAGGTAGGCCTGCAGCCGTTCGCGGGTGATGGCCGCACCGTGCTCCACCGCTCCCTCCAGCACGCGCTCCATCGTGGCGATGAGATACCGCTGCTGCCGGTCGGGCCCCGTGCGCGACGCCGGCGTACCCGAAGACGCGAGCTGCCCGACGGGGGGGATTGCGCCGCCGCCGGCGGCAGCACGCAGAAGAGGATCCCCGCAGTCCATCCCGCAATCGCTGGTACTCGCATACCCATACCTGTCCCCGCTTCGGTTGGCGCCTAGCGCTGGCTCGATACTCTGACCGCCAACGTGTTGATGGCCTCACGCTGCCGCAAGAGGTCCATGCCCGTACTGCTCTGCATCACACCGATGGCGCGGTCGATCCGCGCGAGATCGGCTCGCCGCTGCACCTGAACGTCGTTCAAGGCGTCCCCGATGCGCAATGCCAGCTCACGCTGTTGGCGTTGCTCGCTACGCGCAATGAGCGTCCTCACGTGTTTCAGCAGCACGTCGTCTATGGCTCCAGGGACCCCTGCCCCCTGGTCTCGCGACTCTCCCGCCGATGCCGCCGCCAGTTACGGCGTGTTCCGGGACTGCATCTCTCGACGAAGTTCGTCGGCCATCGCGGCCAGCTCCGTTCGCCAGGGCTGTTGGGACGCGCTGGATGCGGGGGACGGTGGCGCGTCGCTCAGCCAGCCGGTCCGCATCGTCAGGCCCTCTGGCGAGTACGTCACGCGAAAGTTGGCGGCACCGGCACCAACCCCCACGCAAAGCACAGCGGCCGCGACACGGGCCCAAATCGGCATTGCCACGAAGCGCGGTGTGGGCGCAGGAGAAGACGCTGGCAGGTCGGCCTTGGGCACCGCGAGCCGGGGCCCCGTCAGGAGCGGACTGAACTCTGGTGTCCGATCGGGTTCGGGCGGCGCCCATCTCGAGAGCGTCCGCTGGACGCCGCGATACTCGTCGAGTTCAGCACGACAGACGGCACAGCCGACAATGTGCCGCTCGAACACGTTCCGGTCGGCGGCGTCGGTCTCTCCGTACAGATAGTCGATGATGGCCCCCTCGCGGTCGCCGGGGTATGTGCACGTCACATGATTGGTCATGTCTACTTGTCTCTCACACGCGTTCCCGCCGTGCCGGACCGCTCCCGCTGGCCGGAGCGTCCTGCACTTTTGCCAACTCCCGTCGCAACACGGCCAAGCCTTGATAGAGCCGGGTCTTGACCGTGCTGAGCGGGCAACCCATCAGGTCGGCGATTTCCTGAAACGTAAGCCCGTGATACTCCTTCAAAATGATCGCAGTCCGCTGCTCGTCGGGCAATCTCGTCATCACGCGTTCGACAATACGGGTAAGGTCACGTCGTGCGACCAGGTCCTCGATGCCCTCGGATGGCTCGGCAGCCGCAGCCAGCTCGACCGGATCGACGTCCTCCGGAACGGAGACGAACGGCGCCCGTCGCTGGCGCCGGATCCAATCGCGACAGAGGTTGAGGGTGATCCGGTAGAGCCAGGACAAAAACTTCGCCTGGCCTCTAAAGCCTGGCAGCGCCCGAAACGCCCGAAGAAATGTTTCCTGGCAGACGTCCCGGGCATCGTCTTTCCGGCCAATCGTGCGGTACGCCAAGGCGTAGATGGGCCGCTCCCATCGAAGGATGAACTCGTTGAAGCTATCTCGATCGCCGCGGATGCACCGGGCGACGAGTTCCTCGTCGGTCGACGTCGTTAGCACTGCGGCGCGGGATCCCGTGGCGCTCACCTTCCTTAGACGCGAAAGGCCGCTTGAGAGTCGGTTGACGAATGGTCGAGTCACGAAAAGGTAATCGATTCTGATGAGACCGGCCTAAGTGTCGTAGAATCTTAGCTTTCGCCATGGCATCACCGGCGCAAACCCGACAATCTCAGGCCCCAATGGCGTCGGCCTCGGCGTCACCAGAACTGACTGCACCGCTGGTTTCGCTGCTCGCTCGTCTCTCGAACCGTAACGATCTTCTGCCACAGTTGCATCAACGGGCAGTCGAGTGCAGCGGCGGCCGCTGCTCCCTGCTCTTTGAGTGCCACTCGCGCAGCGGCGGACTGCAGGCGACATCCGGTTTTGGACTTGAAGAGCTGCGGGTCGACACCTGGCGTCCCGGCGCGTCGGAAGCATCGATCGTCGCCGACGCGTTCGGTCAGCAATGGCCTTCTTACGTCCCCGAGGCTGACACGCGGATGCCGGACCTGGCCGCGCGTCTCGGCATGCCAGCCGCGCTGCTGCCGCTCGTGCAGGGCACCCGTCGCCTTCTCTTGCTGGCGATTGGATTCACCGCTCGGAACCCTGCGTCGACCGACTGGACGGCGGCCCGTGACTCCGCTGATGCGATCGTCACCGCGCTAGAGCTCTTTCGCCTCCGACGCAACGAGGATCTCCAGCACGAGCTCCGTCAGCTCGTCGATGACGTGTCGGCGAACCTGACGATGACGCTCGATCTGCGGGCAGGACTGGACCTCTTTTGCGCGCGCGCAACACCGCTGCTTGGCGCCGATCGCACGTGCGTGTGGCTCCTGGATCGACGTTCGCGGCATCTGTCGCTCGCGGCTGCGACCGACGGCGCCAACCCTGGCCTTCGGCTCGACGTCGACGACCCGCTGGTGCCGGCAGCGGTCGCGCTCCGCAGTCATCGCGCGGAGATTTCAGTCGGACCTGGCGATCTGCCGATCGGCACGGTGACGGTCCCACTTCGGGGCCGGCGCCGCGCGCTCGGCGCTATCGTCCTCGAGGGCGTGCGCGTCGAGACCGGTGGTGAGGTCGACCTGCTCGATCGCGCCGACGAGCTAGGGGTGCAGCTCTCCGGGGCGATCGAGAACCTGCAGTTGCTCGAGGACATCATCCGATCCCGCCTGCAACTGGAGAACACGTTCGATTCGATTGCCCACCTGGTCGTGGTCAGCGATCGGCGAGGGACCATTACGCACGCGAACCGGGCGTTCGCGGAGCGCATCGGCCTGACGCGCAAGGATGTGATCGACCGCCCGCTCAGTGAGTGCATCGGCCCCGAGCTGTCCGCTTGGCTGAGCTCGTTCCCGGCGACCGAACACCACTCGGTCGCGACGCTGGAAGTCGTCGATCCGATGCTGAAGGGCGCGTTCATGGTCACGGTCACCGACCTGCTGGAGCGGGAAGGTCAGTCCAGTAGCCGCGTGCTTGTGGCGCGCGACCTGACGCCACAATCCCGATTGGAGGTCGAGCGCGAGGAACTGCGGAAGCGGCTCATTCAGTCCGAGAAGCTCGCCGCGCTCGGTCAGTTCGTGGCGGGCATTGCGCACGAACTCAACAACCCGTTGCAGGGTGTGCTGGGCCATCTCGAGCTGCTGCGGGCGACGGGGGCTTTTCCGAAGCAGCTGCGCCGGGAGGTCCAGACGATCTATCGAGAGGCCGATCGGGCGGCCAAGATCGTCCGCAACCTGCTCGTCTTCGCAGGCTCGCGACGACTGGTCAAGCGGGCTGTGAGCTTGTCGGCGGTGTTGCAGAAGGTGCTGTCGCTGCGAGCGGACGCATGCCGATCGCTGGACATCGAAGTCGTGCGACACCAAGACGAGCAGTTACCGCGCGTGCAGAGCGACCCCCTGCTCCTCCATCAGGTGTTCCTCAACATCGTCATGAACGCCGAGCAGGCAATTGTCGAGAGCCGACGGCCTGGCCGCATCGAGATCAGCACCTCATTCGACCCGGAGTCAGGACGAGTCGTCACGACCGTGCGCGACACGGGCCACGGCATCTCGCCGGACGCGCTCACCCGCATCTTCGAACCGTTCTACACCACGAAGGAGGTGGGCAAGGGTACCGGGCTTGGACTGGCCATCGCGTACGGGATCATGCAGGAGCACGGGGCGCACATCTCCGCGAGCAACCATCCGGACGGTGGGGCCATCTTTACGGTCGAAGTGCCGGCCTATCCGGGCCGGTCTGGTACAACACGGCACCGACAATCCGCGAAGGACACCGACGCATGATTGACGAGACATTTCTGACCACCGAGGAAGTGCTGGAGTACCTGCAGGTGAATCTGCGGACCGTGTATCGCCTGATCAAGGCGGGCAAGATTCCGGCCGTGCGCGTCGGCCGCCAGTGGCGGTTCCGCAAGCGGGATATCGACGCGTGGGTCGATAGCCAACGGGCCCGCGGCTCGGCGATGCGCGCGCCGTCAACGGCAGCTGCGCCGCCGAGCAAACCGTCGGCGGCGACCGAACGCCCGCGCGTGCTCGTGGTCGACGACGAAGCCAGCATTCGGGATCTGCTGTCGAAGACCCTGGCGCTTGCTGAGCACGACGTGGACGTCGCACAGGACGGTCGATCGGCGCTCGATCGACTCAGAATCTATCCCTATGACCTCTTGATAGCGGACCTCAAGATGCCAGGCGTCGACGGGCTCTCGGTGATCCGCGAAGCCAAGCGCTACAAGGCCAACTTGCCGGTCATCATCATCACCGGCTTCTCCACCGAGTCGAGCGCCATCGAGGCGGTCAACCTCGGCGTCGCCGGATACTTGACGAAGCCGTTCCTGGTGCCTCAGGTGCTCGCGGCCGCCGCCAAGGCCCTGGGAGAATGATCCAGCTTTCCGAGCTGACCAAGGCGTTCGGCGACCGCGTCGTTCTCGACCACGTCACCTGGCAGATCACCGACCGCGAGCGCGTCGGGCTGTGCGGTCCGAACGGAGCGGGCAAGACAACGCTCCTCAAGATGATGGCCGGCCTCGAGGAGGCCGACTCCGGGGCTATCCTCAAGCCGGCCGATCTCACCGTCGGCTACCTTCCGCAAGACGGTCTGACCCACAAGGGTCGAACCGTCTTCGACGAGGCGAGCCTCGCGTTCGCCGATCTCCTCGCGATGAAGACGGAGATGCACCACCTAGAGGAGCGGTTGGGCGACGGGTCAGTTCCCGATGCCGAGCATGAAGCCATTCTGACTCGATACGCGGACCTACAAGATCGGTTCCGTCTGCGCGACGGCTACAGCATCGAGCTCAAGACGTCCACCGTTCTCCACGGCCTGGGTTTCAGCAAATCCGATTTCACACGGCCCACCGACACGTTCTCGGGCGGCTGGCAGATGCGACTGGCGCTGGCCAAGCTGCTGCTCGGCGAGCCGGGTCTGCTGTTGCTCGACGAGCCCACCAATCATCTCGACCTCGAGGCACGCAACTGGCTGGAGGAGTACCTTTCGCAGTACCCGCGCGCGGTGATCCTCGTGTCGCACGACCGCTTCTTCCTCGACGCGGTCGTCACCCGCATCGCCGACCTGTCACTGCGCACGCTGACGGATTACGTCGGCAACTACAGCCAGTATCTGGTCGCACACGAGGCGCGCATGGAGGCGCTCCGGAAAGCCAAGCGCGAACAAGACGAGGAGGTCGCACGCGTCAAGATGTTCATCGACCGGTTCCGCTATCAGGCGACCAAAGCGGCGCAAGTCCAAAGCCGCATCAAGCTGCTCGAGAAGGTAGTCCCGATTGACGTTCCACCGGAGCGGAAGAAGATTCACTTCGACTTGCCGACGGCGGGCAAGAGCGGCCGGACGGTCCTGGAGCTGAGGCACGTGCGCAAGGCGTACGGCGATCTGGTCGTGTTTCGGGACCTCAATCTGCACATCGAACGCGGCGATCGGATCGCGCTCGTCGGGGTCAATGGCGCTGGCAAGTCCACGCTCATGCGCCTCCTCTCAGGAGAGGAGGCGCCAAGCAGCGGCACGCGGACCGAAGGGCACCACGTCGTGATGCAGTACTTCGCGCAGGACGAGGCCTCGCGACTGGACCCGAGTCCGACCGTCTACGAAACCCTGTCGTCGGGGTCGCCGCTCGACATGGTCCCCGCCATCCGGAACATCTTGGGTGGCTTTCTCTTCTCCGGGGACGATGTCTACAAGAGAGTGCGAGTGCTGTCCGGAGGCGAGCGCACCCGGCTCGCGGTCGCGCGTATGCTGCTTCGGCCCTCGAACACGCTGCTGCTCGATGAGCCGACCAACCATCTGGACCTCGACTCGAAGGAGGTACTGCTGGATGCGCTCATCGACTACGGAGGCACGCTCGTCTTCGTGTCGCACGATCGGTACTTCGTCGAGCGGCTCGCGACAAAGATCATCGAAGTGGGCCATGGCGAGGCGCTCGTCTACCCCGGCACGTACACCGAGTTCCTGTGGCACAAGGAGCACCCAGACGACACGCGGTTGAAAGCCACGGCGGCGGCCGACGCGGCCTCCGGGCGCAAAGCCGAGAAACCGACCGCGAAGCCGGCCGCTCCCCGGTCCGCGAAGGGGCATGGCTCCCCTCCCCCTACGGCGCAGACCGGGCTCAGCCGAGAAGAGAAGAAGCGGGCAGACGCGGAGGCGCGCAAGAGACTGCGAGCCGACCAGGCGCGCCGGGCGCGGGTCGGCCAGCTCGAGGCGACCATCGCCGCCGTCGAGGACGAGATTCGATCGCTCGAGCGAACCATGTCGAGCGACAGGTTTTTCCAGGATCGGACGGCGGCGCAGCCGGTCATTGACCGCCACCAGTCGCTGATGTGGCAGGTCGGGGACCTCATGCGCCAGTGGGAAGAGCTGCAGGCCGAGGTCGACCTTGCGTCGGCATCCGACTGATGACAGTCCTGTCATCCAGTTACAATTTAGTTATAAGATCGGCCGGTTCTTTGACGCTAACCTGCTGATTTCGGGCGGGCTTCGTGAGCGAGCGGCTCGGATTCTGCGGGTACGGGCTTTGCGCGTCTGGATGCCGAGCTGACCGCCCCTTTGCCGATCATGTCTCCTCGCCCCCACGCTTCGGGTCGCCGGTCAGTTCCGGTCGTCCGTCCGACGGCGCGCGCCATCGGACGTCGCGCGTCCTCCGGAGACCGGTTCTTTCGGCTGCTGGTCGGGAGCATGCGCAACGGCGTCATCGCGATTCATCGCGACGGCACGATCGCGCTCGCCAACGACGAGACCTACCGCATCTTCAACGTGACTCGGCCCGCCGGCGACACGCGGGGGTTCAGCGAGGTCTTCCGCGACCGGCCCGACGTGGTGCGTGCGCTCTCGGCGGCATTCGACCTGACGACGCTCCCGAATCGTGCCGAATTGCGCCTGAAGGACCTTGATCGCGTAGTCGGCTACACCTTGTCGCAGGTGAAGGACGAGGACGGGCGGGTCATCGGCGCGGTGATGTGTTTCAAGGACTTGACGCTCGTCGAGCAGGCCGAGGAGCGGGAGCGGTTGCGCGATCGACTGGCATCGCTCGGCGAGATGGCGGCGGGTATCGCGCACGAACTGAAGAACCCGTTGGCGGGGATCGAGGTGATGGCGGGCTTGCTGCGGCGGCAGGTCTCCGACATGCCAGACGCGCAGACGCTCATCGCCGACATCATCAGCGAAGCCAAACTGGCCAATGCGATCGTCGTCGAGATGTTGGAGCTTGTCCGCCCCGTGCGGCTGCAAATGGAGCAGGTCGATGTGCGGGATGTGCTCCATCAGTCGATTACATTGGCTGAGAGCAAGGCCCAGCGAGGCGGCGTAGCCGTGGCCTTGAAGGTGCCGCCATCCCTGCCGTTGGTCGACGGGGACCCGCATCAACTGTGTCAGGTGTTCACGAATCTGCTCACGAATGCGTTCGAGGCGCTGGGCGGACGGGGTCACATCACCATCGCGGCATTGGTCGAGGATGTGCTGCATGATCCGGCGTTTGCGATCGAAGACCACGAGGCCCCGACGAAGACCGTCATCGTGGACGTGATGGACGACGGTCCGGGGGTCCCGGCGGACTTGAGCGATCGGATTTTCGATCCGTTCTTCACGACCAAGGCGGAGGGCTCGGGGTTGGGTTTGGCTATCGTGCGCAAGATCGTCGATGCACACGACGGCCGTATCGATCTGGCGAGCACGCCCGGGCAGGGCACACGGTTTCGGGTGGCGCTCCCGGTCTCGAGCGGCTCGAGCTGGTTCAAGTAGATACGCGCACGACGGAACGACTCGACACGAAAGGCGACCGGAAGACCATGGGCCGAATTCTCATCGCTGACGACCACGATGCACTCCGCCGAGGGCTTGCGCGAGGTTTGACCGAAGCGGGGCACGACGTGGACGAGGCCTCGAATAGCAACGCCGCCATCGAGAAGCTCCACGACAGCTACTTCGACGTCGTGCTGAGCGACCTCCGTATAGGGGGCAGCGACGGTATGGATGTGCTTCGCACCACGCGCGCCTTGCATCCGACGACCGCCGTCATCCTGATGACGGCGTTCGGATCGGTCAATACCGCTGTCGAGGCGATGAAGAGCGGCGCCTTCGACTACGTACAGAAGCCGTTCGAGATCGAGGAGATGGAGGTCAAGATCGAGAAGGCGCTTGAGATGAGACGCCTCAAGCACGAGATCGAGTACCTTCGCGGTACACAGCAGGACATCTACGAGTTCGACAAAATCGTCGGCTCGAGCACGGCGCTGCAGAAAGTCCTCGACGTGGTGAAGAAGGTCGCGAAGAGCAACACCACGGTGCTCATCCGCGGCGAAACCGGCACGGGTAAAGAGCTCATCGCCGGTGCGATCCACCACAACTCGCTGCGCAATATCCGTAACTTCGTGAAGGTGAACTGCGCGGCACTGCAGGAGAACCTCCTCGAGTCCGAGCTCTTTGGTCACGAGAAGGGTGCGTTCACCGGCGCGGACAAGCAGCGCATCGGTCGCTTTGAGCAGGCCGATGGCGGGACGTTGTTCCTGGACGAAATCGGGGACATGAGCCCGAGCACGCAGGCCAAGATCCTCCGCGTGCTCCAGGAACACGAGTTCGAGCGGCTCGGAGGCACGCGCACGCTGCGGGTCGACGTGCGGCTCATCGCCGCAACCAACCGCGATCTCCCCGCGATGGTGCAGACGAGTCAGTTTCGCGAGGACCTGTACTATCGCTTGAACGTTGTCGCAATCGAGATGCCGCCGCTCCGCGAACGGAAGGACGACATCGTACCACTGGCCAACGCATTCATTCATCGGTTCGCGGGCGAGCTCAAGAAGAAGATCGAGGGTCTCGAGCCGGACGCGCAGAAGCTACTGATGCGTTACAACTGGCCTGGGAACATCCGGGAGCTGGAAAATACGATCGAACGGGCGATGCTGATCGCCGAGGGGCGCGCTATTGCCAGCGATGACTTGCGGCTGGGCGAAGCGCCGACAACCGGAACCACGGGTCGTGAGCACGCAGCGATCGTGAAGATTCCTCCCACCGGCATCCCACTCGATGACATCGAACGACATGCGCTCGTCGAAGCACTCAAGATGTCCAACTGGGTACAGAAGGACGCGGCGGAGCTGCTCTCGATCAGCCCGCGCGTGATGAACTACAAGATCAAGACGCTCAGCATCGAGTTTCCACGGGGCCGCCGCGCCGCGCCGCTCTCGATGGCGTCGGCGCCGCCGATTGCCGCCGCCAGCTGATTCCCGCCGGCAGGGAGGGCCAGGACGGCTCACCTGCCTCCCCGCGTCCCGGCCTCTCGCGGCGCCTGGGGCCCAGACCCGCACTGCAGGCGATCAAGAAGCTTCCCCAACCGTGCAAGACTGTGTGACTATGCACCGATGAAGCGCGGGGAGCATGGAACACTCCGATGAGAGAGTGCGCCAACGAATCGACAAGCAACCTCAGTCGTTCGGTGACGACCGAACCCCGTGGTGACCCTTTGTCTGCAAATATGGCAACAGTCGTCCCGCTCGAGGCCCGGCGGATTTCATCCCAGGGTGTGAGGGCCAGCGATCGAACAGGGGGCAAACCATGGTGAAGTACTTCAGCCGAGCGGCTGGCACCGGCGTCGCGACCTTGATTCTCCTTGGCGCAACCGCGCTGCTATCCGGACAGGCGGGTAGCGGCGAACGACCTCCCAAGGCGTGGACGGTACCGCGCGCACCTGACGGCAAACCAGACCTGCAGGGCGTCTTCGACTACTCCACGGCCACACCGTTGCAGCGACCGGCTGCCTTCAAGGACAAGGCGTACTTCACGGACGAAGAGGCCATGGCGTTTCTCGAACAAGCCGCCAAGAACCGCGCACGGATCGACGACGCGCCCCCGCCGGGACAAGTGGGCGGCTACAACGCGTTCTGGTATGAGTTCGGGACGAAGGTCGTGCCAGATCGCCGGACGTCGCTCATCGTCGACCCGCCGGACGGCCAGCTTCCGCCGTTGACGCCGGCCGCGCAGGCCCGGAAGGAGCGGCATCAAGCGCACTTGAAGCGTCTGGCGGAAGGGCCCGAGGATCGCGACGCGTCGGAGCGCTGCATCCTGGGTTACAACTCAGGCCCCCCGATGATTGGCGTCGGGTACAACCAGCACGTGCAGATCGTGCAGACGCGCGACTACGTCATGCTGCACAACGAAATGGTCCACAGTGCACGCATCGCGCCGTTCGACACTCGTGCCCGCCTGCCTGAGTCGCAGCGGACTTGGTCCGGTGAGTCACGCGCTCGGTGGGACGGCGACACGCTGGTCGTCGAAACCGAAGGGTTCAACAGCCTGACGTGGAATCAGTTCAACGGCTGGAACTGGGCCGCTGACGAGAATCTCCATGTCGTCGAGCGGTTCACGCTGGTCGACCCGGACACGATCACGTACGAGTTCACGGTCACCGATCCGACGGTCTGGACCAGGCCCTGGTCAGGTGTATCCGCACTACACCGCACGACGAATCTCATGTTCGAGTACGCGTGTCACGAGGGGAACTACGGAATGGAAGGGATCCTTCGCGGCGCTCGCGCTGAGGAACGGCGGGCGAAGTAAGGCGGGTAGGCAGGTAGCCCGCCTACCGGCGCTTCTCAGAAGCCTCATTCCCGCGCCGCATGGCGCGAGGATGAGCCTTCCGGTAGACATCGAGCAGCTGCGTCGCGTTGACGTGCGTGTAACGCTGTGTGGTGCTGAGCCGCGCGTGGCCGAGCAGCTCTTGAATCGCGCGCAGATCGGCGCCGCGCTGTAGGAGATGGGTCGCGAACGAGTGACGAAGCGCGTGCGGACTGATGCCGGCACGCTCTGCGCAGTGCGCGACGTAGCGCCGCACGAGGCGATCGATGCTCCGACTACTCAATCGAGTGCCGCGGTAGTTCACAAACAGCGGTTCGGGTTGTCGTCGACCGGTGCGCGGAGGGAGAGTCGGGCGAACCGCGCCGCGCCTGAGCCGCTCGCGATCGTTCAGCCACGCGCGCAGCGCGGTCTGGGTGCTGTGATTGAACGGCACCAGGCGCTGTTTACCGCCCTTGCCGAGCACGCGGACCATCCGACCCGACAGGTTCAGGTCCTCGAGCCCAAGGCCGACGAGCTCGCTCAGGCGCAGCCCTGAGGCGTAGAACAGTTCCAGGATCGCCCGATCGCGCCGCCCCAACGGGTCCTCGTCGGATGGGGCCGCAAGCAGTGCCAGCATCTCCTCCTCGCTGAGGTGGGCCGGCATCCGCACTTCCGGCTTGGGCGTCGCAACCACCGCACCGGGATCGCTGTCGATGAGCGCCTCTCGCCGGAGATAGCGCAGAAACGTCCGCACAGCTGCGAGCTTGCGGGCCGCGGTCGCGCGCGTCTGCCCCTGCGCGTGCAGCTCCGCCAGATAGCCACGCAGCGCGGCGCGATCGAGGGCCGTCGGCGTCAGGTCCACGCGCTTCTGTCCTGCGGCCACCGCCACGTGATCGATGAACTGCGTCAGGTCGCTCTCGTAGGCGCGGACCGTGTTCGGCGAGAGGTTGCGGTTCAGGCTCAGATAGCGCAGGAAGTCCGTGAGGTGGCCGGTCATGAGGGCGCCGTCGCCTCCGTCCATGCACGCCGCCGCTCCGATATCCACTCGTCCAACGCAACCAGCGCCCGCTCGGAGTGAGCGACGCCACGTTGCTGCTTACCGCGAGGCGGCTTCTCGAGCGGCGCCATGATGCCGAAGGTGATGTTGGTCGGATCGTAGTGCGCCGGATTCGCGTGCGACACGTAGTACGCGAGAGCCCCGATCGCGGTGGTGCGGGGCGGTGAGATGACCGGACGGTCGGAGGTGAGCGCGGCGGCGTTCAATCCCGCCAGGAGACCCGACGCCGCGGACTCGACGTACCCTTCGACGCCGGACATCTGCCCCGCCAGAAAGAGCGAGGGTCGTACCCGCACCTGCCAGGTGTCGTCGAGCACGCGTGGACCATTGACGTACGTGTTCCGGTGCACCATGCCGAAGCGGACGAACTCTGCCTGCTCGAGGCCCGGAATCATGCGCAGCACGCGTGACTGCTCTCCCCATTTGAGCTGCGTCTGGAACCCGACCAAGCTGTAGTGATCCCCGGCGAGGTCGTCCTGGCGCAGCTGCACGATGGCGTACGCTTCGCACCCGGTTGCGGGATTCACGAGGCCAACCGGCTTCATGGGACCGAACCGCAGAGTGTCCACGCCGCGGTGGGCCATCACTTCAAGCGGCAGACACCCTTCAAAGAACTTTTCCCTGTCGAAGTCGTGAACGGTCGCCGACTCGGCGTGCGTCAGCGCTTCGTAGAATCGCTCGTACTCCTCGCGGGTGAACGGACAATTCAAGTAGTCGCCCGCGCTATCATCGGCCCCGCAGATCGTCCCGTTACCGGGAGCGTCGCGGCCGACAGTCCGTGACCCAGCCCCGCGCAGGCTGCGATCCCACCGTGACGCGCGGAAGACCTTGGAGCGGTCGATGGACTCGGCCAGCACGATGGGGCTAATCGCGTCGTAGAACGCCAGATGCCCGCCGCCAACGAGGCGGAGAAGATCGGCCGCCAGCGCGTCGGACGTCAGCGGACCGGTTGCAAGGATCACGGGCGCAAGCCGGCTGGATGCTGGGATCGTCGTGACCTCGTCTCGAACGATGGTGATGCGCGGATGCGAGGTGAGCGCGTCGGTGACGCTGCGCGAGAACCGCTCCCGGTCCACGGCCAGCGCGGCGCCGGCTGGCACGCGGCAGCCATCAGCGACGCGCATGATGAGTGAGCCGAGCCGCCGCATCTCCTCTTTCAGCAAACCGACCGCGTTGTCGAGCTTGTCGCCGCGAAACGAGTTGCTGCAGACCAGCTCGGCGCAGTCAGCCGTCTTGTGAACCGCCGTGGCCCGCTGCGGTCGCATCTCGTACAGCGTCACGTCGATCCCGAGCGAGGCGATCTGCCACGCTGCTTCGCTCCCGGCCAGTCCCGCGCCGACAATCGTGATCATCGTGGGTTCAAGAGTTCGCGACCTGCGCCGAAGACCGTCTTGTCCCTCAACCACTCTCAGACGCGATTAGGCCGTTTCGGACAACTCCTCCCGGCGCGAATAGTCGCAATCCTCGTTATGACACAGCAGCTGGCGGCCGTGCTTCTTGGTGACCTTCTCAATCAGAAACGAATGGCCACACTTCGGGCATGCCTCGGGGAACGGCCGGTTCCAGAGGACGAAGTCGCAGTCAGGATAGTTCGAGCAGCCAAAGAACACCTTCCCGCGTTTCGACTTCCGCTCGACGATATCGCCACCCTTGGCAGCGTCCTTCGGGCACTTCACGCCGGTGGTCTTGTGCTTGATGTACTTGCACGCGGGATACTTCGTGCACGCCGTGAACTCGCCGAAGCGGCCCTGCTTGACCACGAGGTTCGACTGGCAGCGCGGACACAGCTCGTCGAGGATCTGATCTGGCTTCGCAGCTTTCAGGCCGCCCTGCTTGGTCGCAATCAACTTACGCGTGGTCTTGCACTCCGGGTACCCCGAGCACGCGAGGAACTGGCCGAAGCGACCGCGCTTCATCACCATCGGCTTGCCGCAGTTCTCGCAGGGCTCGATCTCCTCTTCGGCGCTGTCCGCCTCCGACTCGTTTTTCTCGAGCTCGCGCGTGTTCGTGCACTCCGGATAGGCGCTGCACGCCATGAACGGGCCGAACTTCCCGACCTTGATGAACATCGGAGATCCGCAGCGATCACAGACCTCGTCGGTCTTGATCCCTTCCTTCAGGTTCTGCATCTCCTTCCCGGCCTTGGCGAGGTCCTTCTTGAACTTGCTGTAGAACTCGCTGAGGGTCTTCTCGTAGTCGGTTTGCCCTTGCTCGATCTTGTCGAGGTCCTCCTCTAGGCTTCGGGTGTACTCGACATCGATGATGTCCTCGAAGCTCTTGGTCAACAGATCGCTGATGAGCACACCCATCGCCGTGGGCTTGAATCGGCCCTCGACCTTGTTCACGTAGTCGCGGTCCTGCAGCACCGCGATGATCGACGCGTACGTGCTCGGCCGACCGATGCCGTTCTCTTCCAGCTCCTTGACCAGGGTGGCTTCGGTGAACCGCGGCGGTGGCTGTGTGAATTTCTGTTCCGGCCGCAGCAGCTTCAGCTCGAGGCGCTCGCCCTCGCACAGGGGCGGCAGCACCCCTGAGTCCACGTCGTCGTCATCGCCTTTGTCGGCCTTGTCTGTCTTCTCCGACTCCGTAGGCTCGCCCGGCTGCAAGCCGTAGGTGACCATCCACCCGGCAAACTTCGGCACAGTCCCCTTTGCGCGGAAGATGTAGCGCTCACCCGCGGCGATGTCCACGGTCGTCTCGTCGAACGTGGCCGGGGGCATCTGTGAGGCGACGAACCGATTCCAGATCAAGCGATACAGCGAATACTGATCCGGGGAGAGGTACGGCCTCACCGTTTCGGGGTCATATTGCATCGATGTGGGGCGGATGGCTTCGTGGGCATCCTGTGCGTCGGCCTTCGCCTTGAAGAAGTTGGGCTTCTCCGGCAGATACTCCGCCCCGAATGTCTTCGTGATGTGCGCTCTCACGCCGGTGAGCGCGTCGTCGGACACACGGACCGAGTCGGTGCGCATGTAGGTAATGAGTCCCACTGGCCCGTCGACGCCGAGGCCAGGCAGCTCGATCCCTTCGTACAGCTGCTGCGCCAGCATCATGGTCTTCTTGACAGGAAACCGAGCGGCCTGCTGGAGCTTGGACGTGATGAATGGGGGCGCCGCGTGGCGCTTCCGCTCCTTCGTGGTGACCGAGGCCACGGTCCAGGCGGCTCGTTCCAGATCGGCCACGATGGCCGAGGACTGGTCACCCGAGGTGACGCGGACCTTTTCACCCTGCTGCTTGAGCAGCTTGGCCTCGAACTCTGGCGCTACGCGACCCGCGAGGCGAGCGAAGATGTTCCAGTACTCTTCGGGAACGAACTTCCCGATCTCACGCTCTCGATCACAGACGAGCTTGAGCGCCACCGATTGCACGCGACCGGCACTCAGGCCGCGCCGCACTTTGTCCCACAGGAGCGGGCTGATCTTGTAGCCGACCAACCGATCGAGCACTCGGCGCGCCCGCTGCGCTGCAACCATCTTGAAGTCGATGCTTCGAGGGTGCTTCAGGGCGTCCTCAACCGCCTTCTTGGTGATCTCGTTGAACGTCAGTCGATAGATCTTGCGCTTCTTGGTCTCGAGCTCTTCCTTGAGGTGCCACCCAATCGCCTCTCCCTCACGGTCGGGGTCGGTCGCAATGTAGATGTCGGTCGCGTCCTTGGCGGCGTCCCTGAGCTCCTTGATGACTTTCTTCCGGGACTCGAGCGATTCGTACCGCTCGACGAAGCCGTTGTCGATGTCAACCCCCAGCGTGCTCTTCGGGAGGTCGCGGATGTGCCCCATCGACGCCACGACTTTGTAGTCGCGTCCCAGATATCTGTTGATGGTCTTCGCCTTCGCCGGCGACTCGACCACGACCAGTGTCTTTGCCATCGAGGTGCTCTCACCCTCCTTCGTTTTCTCTAGACCCTAGCACGAACGGTCAAGTCCGGACGAACAGACCGCCCCCAACGCGCCGCACGCGACCGGCCAACTCCAGCGTGAGAAGCGTCGTCAAGAGCCGCTTTGTCGACAGCCCGGTTTCGGCCGCAAGATGGTCCAAATCCAGGGCTTCTCCCTCAGGCAGCGCGGCCAGGATCGGGTCGGGGGGCGTCCGGAACGGGGCCTCGCCTGGCCGAACCGGCTCTAGACCCGCCGACGCGCAGCCACGGAGCTCCTCCAGGATGTCGTCGGCAGACTCGACAATCCGAGCCCCATCCCGGATGAGCGCATGCCCGCCCTGGTTGCGGCCACCAAGCACGTTGCCCGGCACCGCCATCACATCACGTCCTTGTTCCAGCGCGAGTCGTGCGGTGATGAGCGATCCGCTCTTCTCGCCGGCTTCAACGATGACAACCGCTCGGCTGAGTCCACTGATGATCCGGTTCCTCAGAGGAAAGAACCAGTGGAGCGGTTTGGTGCCGGGCGCGAGCTCGCTGACGAGCGCGCATCCGCGCCGATCGATCACCGACTTCGCGAGCGTCCGATGCTCGGGTGGGTAGGTGACATCAACGCCGCATCCCAGCACGGCCAATGTCTGACCCTCGCCATTCAGCGCTCCCTGATGCGCCGCCGAGTCAACCCCTCGCGCGAGACCGCTCACGACGACGACGCCACGGCCCGCCAGGCTTGCGGCCAGTCTTTCAGCGACGGTCAAGGCGTACGGGCTGCCGGAGCGTGCGCCGACGATGGCCACCGTCGGCCCGCGCAGCGCCGATCGATCGCCACGCAACCAGAGCACGGGCGGCGGATCGTCGATCGCGGCGAGCAGCGGCGGGTAATCGACGTCGCTCCAGTCCACGACCTCGATGGCGGACCCTTGGCTGCGCTCGAGCGCCGCGCGTGCAACCCCCGTCAGCTGTTCGAGCGTCTTGCGAGCGGCTGGGGTATCCGGAGCAATCGCCCGGATGAGCGCCGCGGGCGACTCGCCGGCGCGCAGCCGGGCGCCGATCGAACGGCGCCAACTGAATGGTGTGAGAGCGAGGGCGACGAAATCGAGGCGGGAGGCCATGGCCGCTCCAATCTGGTTGCGGGCGGCCGCGTCCGTCTGCGCAGACCGGGTCGATGCCGCCGCTGAGGGCGAGGCCCGACCTCCAAGGGACATTATACGGGAGCGGCGATGTCCGCTGTGAGTGACACCATCGTCCGGGCACGCAAGGAGACTGCGCCGGACGCGCGGTGACGGCCCGCTAGCCGGGCGAGGCCGCTGGTACACGCCTTGCTGAGTTGCATCACGGTGGCCGCAAATCGCTTGCAGTGGTCGTTGGCCGGTCGCTATAGTAGGGTGGGGTTTTGTTAATGAAGTGGCGTCGAGCGTTGCCGTTGCTCGCGATTCTGTTGGCCTGTGCCGTCCCCGTAGGGGCCGATGCACGAGAGTCCGCGAAAGGCGAGGCGCAATTCGGCATCGAGGTGGCCCAGCGCGGATTGTGGCGCGAGGCTATCTACCGATGGCAACGCGCGGTGAAGCTCGACCCGACCTATGCCGCCGCCTACAACAACTTGGGGGTGGCGTACGAACACGAAGGGCAACTCGACCAGGCTCGACAGGCGTACGAGAAGGCGTTGGCGCTCGAACCTCAGAACATCCAGATTCGCCAGAATTACGACCTCTTCAAGGAAATCAATGATCGCGCCGGAGCCAAGAAAGACAAGAACAACTAGCGCGCGGCCAACCCTGGCGGCGCTCCTGGCCATCACGGCGCTGGGCGTGGTGGCGTGCGGTACGATGCTCGTCGAAGTGCCGCTCGAGACGCCGATTCAAGCGAAGCTGGACGTGTCAGCGTTCCAGCGGGTGCTGATCGCGGGCTTCGTCGCAGGTGGATCCGAGGATGTCGACGCCAACCAAGAGACCGTCCGGCTCCTCCGGAGCCAGCTTCGGTCCAAGTCCTCGTTTCGCGTGCTCGACGCCGATGCGATGCCGCTTGTGACGATCGCGCAGGATCAGCAGAAAGCCGCGTCAGGCGACGCCGCCGGCAACCTCAGTGCGGGGGACAGCAGCGGTCCGATGGCGCTGCCCGAGCGGATTCGTGAGGAAAAGGATCTCGAGCCGTACGAACGGCTCTTTGCGAACACCGCCTACTGGAGGCGCATCGGCGAGGAGTACCAGAATCCGCTCATTGTCACCGGCACGGTGCTCTTCACGCCGCACACAAGGTCGGGCTTCGTCAATCGTGACGTCGAGCAATACGACTCCTTCGGACGTCGGAGGGTCGCCCCGGTCCGCACCTTCCTCGAGCGCAAGGGCTTCATCCTCCGTCCGAAGTTCGTTTTCATCGACGGTCGCACCGGCGCCACGATACACTCGGAGAGCTATCGGGAAGAGGTGCTTTACAACGCGCAGCAGAATACGCCTGCGCTCTCGTCGTACTTCGAGCTGATGGACCGGCTCGTGCCCAACTTCCTGTCCGCCCTGAGCAGCCAGAAGGTGCGGGGCACCAGGGTCCTCCTTCTTTAAGCGCCCGTCTCTTGAAGAATTGGGCTTGAAGACTTAACATTAGGGTTTCGGGCGCTTCCGGGCGGCCGGGTTGGGCGGGCAAGCGTCGGCTCCGGTCTTCACTCTTTACGGAACGCCGGTTTGGGACAACGAGGTTGGAGTGGCCAAGCGTGGTCAGGAGGCCCAACCTTCAATCTACATTCCTCGAGAGATCAGGGTTTCAACGATGTACGCGATTGTGCAGGCCGGGGGCCATCAGCATAGAGTCACGCCCGGCGGATTTGCCACTATCGATGGAGTGTTGGCCGATAAGGGCGCAGAGATCACCTTGGATCAGGTGTTGCTCGTCGAACGCGATGGGGGTGAAGTGGTCGCGGGCGCGCCCTTCGTCGCCAACGCGCGCGTGATCGCTGTCGTCGAGGGCGAAGCCCGCGGCCCGAAGATCCGCGTCTTCAAGAAGAAGCGTCGCAAGGGCATGCGCCGCACGAAGGGTCATCGGTCGGTCTTCACGCGAGTGAAGATCAAGGATATCGTTCTCTAGCAGGACGTCGATCATGGCACACAAAAAAGGTCAGGGCAGCTCCCGAAACGGCCGCGACTCGCAGGCGCAGCGCCTAGGCGTCAAGGCGCACGATGGCAACCTGGTCACGGGCGGAACCATCATCGTCCGCCAGCGCGGTCGGCGCTTCCGTCCAGGACTGAACGCCGGGCTAGGCAAGGACGACACGATCTTCGCGAAAATCAACGGGCGCGTCCGGTTCGAGGACCACGGCGCGCACGGCCGCTTGATCAGCATTCTTCCCGCCGAGTAGAAACTGAACGTCCGGGCACGCCCCGCCGAATCGGCGTGCTCCGCGTCGTCCCCTCCTATGTTCGTCGACCAGGTCGACATTCATGTCACAGCCGGAGACGGGGGCCGCGGATGTCTCGCGTTTCGGCGCGAGATGCGCGTCCCTCGCGGCGGACCCAGCGGCGGTGACGGCGGCCACGGCGGCTCGGTGTACATCGTTGCGAGCCCACACACGAGCACCCTCATCAACTATCGTTTTCACCCGGAGTTCAAGGCGCCGCGCGGTCATCACGGCGAGGGATCGCACCGTACCGGGCAGAGCGGAGCAGACATCGAGCTTCCCGTGCCCATCGGAACCCTGGTGTACGAGAAGACCAGCGATCCCGACGAGCCGTTGAGGCTCCTGGCCGATCTCGCCGAGGAGGGTGACCGTGTGCTGGTCGCCAAGGGTGGCCGCGGCGGTCTGGGCAACGCGCACTTCGCGACCTCGACGAATCGCGCTCCCCGGAAGGTTCAGCCTGGCGAACCGGGCGACGAGAAGTTTCTGCGCCTCGAGCTGAAACTGCTGGCCGACGTCGGGCTCGTGGGCTTTCCGAATGCCGGTAAGTCGACACTGATCTCTCACGTTTCGGCCGCGCGTCCCAAGATCGCCGACTATCCGTTCACAACGCTGACGCCCAACCTTGGCGTCGTGTCACTCAGCGACGATCGCAGCTTGGTGGTGGCCGATGTACCGGGACTCATCGAAGGGGCGCACCGCGGCCTTGGACTCGGGCATCAGTTCCTGCGTCATCTCGAACGCACGAAGGTGCTCCTGCACGTCGTGGACGTTTCAGGCGCGAGCGGACGCGAACCGGCGCGAGACCTCGACACGGTGCGAGAAGAGCTGCGGCTGTTCCAGCCCACACTCGCCGCGAAGCCGCAGATCGTTGCGGCGAACAAGATGGACGCCGTCACCGACGACGCGGCCGTACACAGGCTGGAAGCGCGCGCACACGCGCTGGGCCTGCCCTTCTTCCGAATCTCCGCGGCAAGCGGTATGGGCTTGCCGCCGCTGCTTGAAGCGGCATGGGGGCTCCTGGTCCAGGAGCGCGGCGTCGGCGGCTCGGCAACGGATCCGCGTGGCGAAGGCTCGGCCCGCCAGAACGCCACATCGAACCTCGCATGACCGCTCAACCTCGACGGATCGGCATCCTCGGAGGGACCTTCGACCCGATTCACCGTGGCCACCTCGACGTCGGCACCGTCGCCGAGCGGGTGTTGGGCCTTACCCGCGTGTTCGTCATCCCGGCCAACGTTCCACCGCATCGCCACCAGACGTTCGCGTCAGCGTTCCATCGTTTCACGATGACAGCGATGGCTGTCGCCGACTATCCTGCTTGGCGTGCGTCAGACCTCGAGCTGCGGCACGAAGGAACCTCATACACGGCCGTGACGCTCAAGCAGTTTCATGAGCGTGGTTATCCCCCGTCGGAGCTGTATTTCCTCATCGGCGCCGACGCGTTCATGGACATCGCCACCTGGCGCGATTACCCCAAGATCCTCGATCGGACCCACTTCGTCGTGGTGTCGCGTCCCGGACACCCGGCTGGAGCACTTCGCTACAAGCTGTCCGGGTTGGCATCCCGGATGGCAGATCCACCGATCGAACCGATGGAGGAGATGGATCCGCTCATCATCCTCATCGACGAGCCGACCGCGGACGTATCGTCCACAGCGATTCGAGAACGTCGTGCCCACAACGAGTCGATCACGGGCATGGTGTCCCCACGCGTCGAGCAGCACATCCTGCAGCACGGGTTGTATGGCGCCGCGTTTCCGGGTCGACGCCGGATCGATCAGCCCGCCCAGATCGAGGCAGACAAGTTGCATGGCTAAAGCTGAACCTCGCCGGAGAGTCACGCGAATGCCGAAGCAGGTGAAGCTCGCGCTTGCGGCGGCCGAAGACAAGAAGGCCGAGGAGATCACGGTGCTCGACCTGCGTCAGGCGGGTGGCTTCACCGACTATTTCGTCATCTGCTCGGGCACGAATCCGCGGCAGATCCGGGCGATCGCCGACGCGGTGATGGAAGCGCTGCGGCTGGAGGACGTACGGCCCGCGCACATCGAGGGCTACGAGCGATCCGAATGGATCTTGCTCGACTACTTCGATTTCGTCGTGCACATCTTCGCCCCGCAGACACGTCTGTTCTACGGGCTGGAACGCCTCTGGGCCAACGCCGAGGCCGTTCCACTGTAGCCGTCGACTGGATCCGCCCGTTCGTCGATCCGCTCCTTGCGGTTCTCCTTGCGCCGTCATGCCTCGCGTGCCACAGCCCGCTCGATGCGCCGCTCGCCGGTCCCATCTGCCCCGACTGTTGGGCGGCCGTGCACCCGCTACCCGATCCCTTGTGTGAGACGTGCGGTGCGCCGCTGCCTGTGTGGCGTGCCGTGGACTGTGCGCGGCTCCACTGTTCGCGCTGTCGTCGGCGTCCGCGTCGACTGGCGCGCTGCCGAGCCGCCGGTGCGTACGACGGCACGCTGCGCGCGGCCATCCATGGGCTGAAGTTCGACGGTCGACGGTCCCTTGCGGGTCGGCTGGCGGTGCTGATGCTGGCTCACGCCGGTGAAATCCTGGACGGGGCCGATGCCGTGGTGCCTGTTCCGCTGCACCGCGCGCGACAGCGCCAGCGTGGATTCAACCAAGCCCTCGATCTCGCGAAACCGCTGGGCCGCCCCGTTGCCAGGGTCTTGAAACGGGTTCGAGCGACCAGCCCTCAGAGCGACCTGCCCGCCGGTCGCCGTCACCTCAACGTGCGCGCGGCATTCGCGACCACACTCGCGATGCCGCGGTGGGCCGGCGCGACACTGGTGCTCGTGGATGATGTCACCACGACGGGAGCCACGCTTGAGGCGTGTGCGGGCGAGCTCCTCGATGCGGGTGCGCGCGAGGTCCGTGCGATCACCGCCGCGCGAGCAGTGCAGAGACAGCCGTGAACACTGATTCGGCGATGAGATCTCTGGATTGCTCCCCGTCCAAGCGGAGCCACGAGGGATCAGCCGCCAGCTGGTGATACGCGCTCCGGACACGCGCCTGCAACGCGAGGTCGCGCTCGAAGCGATCGCGGTCCACGCTCTTGCGGCCAACAGCCGTCTCCGGCGCGATGTCCAGGAGGATAGTGAGCCTGGCCGGCGGCAGGAATCGCTGCATGTCGGTGAGCCACGCGGCGTTCAGGCCGAATGCCGACCCGTACGCGATGCTCGATGCCAAGTACCGGTCGCTCACGAGGATGTCGCCGTCAGCTAGCCAGCGGACGAGGTCGGGTCTTCGCTCGTAGCGATTCGCGACGTAGAGCAACTGCATCACATCGGGCCCATAGTCGCGCTCGCCGCGCAGGGCTCTGGAGAGCTCCTGGCCGATCGGCGTGGTGTAGTCGGGAAACGACACGAACCGGACGCGCCGGCCTTCCGAGATCAGGCGATCTCGCAGGCGCTCAGCCTGTGTCTGTTTGCCACTCTGGTCGAGTCCCTCGAAGGCGATCAGCATGCCCGTTCCGAATCGTGTCCTCGCCCAGATGTGCCTCGGGCGCAGGCGCCATCATTCCTCTAGCGCCAGTAGCTCGTCGATCGTCTGGCGGCGACGGATGATGCGCCACCGTCCCTCGTCCACCAGCACTTCGGCCGGCAGTGGCCGCCGATTGTAGTTCGACGCCATGGCCGCGCCGTAGGCGCCGGCGTCGAGGATCGCGAGCCGGTCGCCAACCTGCAGCGCCGGCAGGATGCGATCCTTGCCAACGACGTCGGTGCTCTCACACACCGGTCCGACAAGCTCGTAGTGACGGGGCGCCTCGGCCCGAGGCCGAGCGGGCTCGATGCGGTGGAACGCCTCGTACAGCGCTGGACGCATCAGCTCGGTCATCCCGGCGTCGAGGATCGCGAAGTCGCTCTCATGGTCCCGTGGCTTGAGGTCAATGACCGAGCAGAGGAGCGCGCCCGCTGGGCCAACAATCGAGCGTCCGGGCTCGATGACGATCGGCAGCCTCGTCGACCGGACGGCATCAACCAGCGCGCCCACGTACTCGCACGGTGAGAGCACGTACGACCCATCGTAGGAGATGCCCAGTCCTCCACCGAGATCGAGGTACTCCAGCGTCACCCCACGCGAGTCGAGCTCCGCGGCTAGCTCCGCGAGAAAGGCTGCCGCCTCGCGCAACGGCTCCACACGCGTAATCTGCGAGCCGACGTGTACGTGGATGGCGACCAGCTGCAAGCGCGGGCGCTGGCGGACGGACTCCACGAGCGCACGCGCCACGCCGCTGGGGACGCCAAACTTGTTGATCTTGAGTCCCGTGGAGATGTGACGGTGGCTCCGGGCGTTGATGTCCGGATTGATACGGATCGCCACGCGGGCCACTCGATCCACCGCGGCCGCAATCGCTTCGATCCGCTCGAGCTCGCCTGCCGATTCCACGTTGATTGCGCGCAGTCCCATCGGGACCGCGCGCGCCAGCTCCTGGGGAGACTTGCCCACTCCCGTGAACACCATCTCGCGTGGCTCGAATCCAGCCCGACTCGCGACGTCGACCTCCCCGATGGAGTTGGCGTCGACGGCACTGCCAAGCTCTCGCAAGAGCCGCACGAGTGCCAGGGTCGAGTTGGCCTTCAGCGCGTAGTGCACGCGATGCGGGTAGCCGCCGAAGGCCTCGTCCAGTGCGTGATAGCGCGTCCGGATCGCAGCCGCGCTGTAGACATACACCGGCGTCCCGACATCATCGGCAATCGCCGACAGCGGCACATCGTCGCAGACGAGCTCCGTCCGCGATCGAAAGAAACCAGGATCTCGCATGGATGACTCTCGACTATATCACCTGCTATCATGCCGCCACGGCTTCACGTGTCTGGCACCGAGTCGAGCCGCACCCCACCGATGCCTGTTGATTCGCCCGATTCGGTCGAAACGCTGATCCAACAGTGCTTGCAGGGAGATCAACCGGCCTGGGACCGGATCGTCCAGCAGCACTGGCGGAAGGTGTTCAACGTCGCGTACAAGTTCCTCGGTCGGCACGACGAGGCGGAGGACCTCACGCAGGAGATCTTCCTGAAGGTGTTCCGTTCACTGTCCACGTTCGACGGGCGAGCGAACTTTCAGACATGGCTGATCTCGGTGAGCCGGAATCTGTGCATCGATCACTACCGCAGCGTGCGCAAGGAGCGGGAGTCGGTCGACCGCGCCGTGGACACCGACACGTTGGCGCCGGTCGCGCTCGACGCCGGGCCCATCGCGGCACTCGAGCACCATGACCGCGTGGCGCTGCTGCGACAGGCCCTGGCGGGGCTTCCGCCCACCCTTCGTGAGGCGGTAGTGTTACGCGACCTCCAGGAGCTGTCGTATCAGGACATCGCGACGCGGCTCGACCTGCCAAAGGGCACGGTGAAGTCGCGCATCAACCGCGGACGCACGGAGTTGGCGCGCCAGATTGCCCATCTGCGGGCCGCTCAAGAAGGCTCGGGCGCGGCCTCTGACAGCCGAGCCGACAGGGGAGCAGACTGAATATGCAAGTGACCACGGACCACCACGGCTCCATCGGCATCGTTCGCGTCGGTGAGCCGCGACTCATGTATCCGTTGCTGTCGGACTTCTCGGCGGTCGTCACCGGGCTCATCGGCGAGGGGCGCAAACACATCCTCATCGACGTCGCACCCGTGACCTACATCGATAGCGCCACCATCGGGTGCTTCATGGACCTATTTCGACAGGTCCAGGCCGCGGGGGGGCAGCTCAAGATCTCCGGAGTTCAGAAGCGTGTGCAAACGATGCTGACGATGACCGGGGCGCAGAACTTCATCGAGTTGCACGGAGACGAAGCGTCCGCCCTACGGAGCTTCGCGAGCTAGCCATGCGGACCATCAAGACGACGACCGGCGTAGAGATCGCGCTCGACGGCGACCTGCTCGCGGTGATGGAGACGCTGTATCACGAAGTCACCGCCCGGCGGGCGCTCGAGCGGTCGTTCGAAGACATGAAGCGCGAAATCGATCACCTCCTCGACCAGATGAGCGACACCGAACGTCGGGAGTATTTGGCCGAGAGCCTGTTCCTCAATACGGTCAAGTACGAGAATGACAAGCTCGCCAGCTACATGCGAAGGAAGCTCGGACAGTAAGTGTCGCTGAACTACCTCGCCACTAGGTTTCGGTGCTCCTGGCCGTGGGACATCCTGGTCATGCTGTGCGACGGCCGGCTCGTGTGCGGCTGTGCCGACCCCTACGGGAAGCGGGTGCTCGGCGATGCACGCGCGTCGTCGATTCGCGAGGTCTGGGCCGGCGAGGCGGTGACGACGCTCCGAGCGGCGCTCAACGGAGGCGGATCGTCCTTCTGCGGCGATTGTCCGCTGAAAGTGCCGCTGAAGAAGGACGAGCAGCCACCGGTTCGACCACTCGACGCCGGCCCGCTGCCCCATCGCATGTTCATCGAGTGCACGGCCGCGTGCAACATCTCCTGCTACCAGGCATGCTGCGCACCTGAGACTGGGATCGCGCGTACGCGTCAAGCCGGCATGCTCGACGTCGAGCTCTTCCGCCGTGTCACCGACGAGGTTGGGCCGACGCTTGGGCGCATCGACTTCTTCAACTACGGCGAGGCGTTCCTACACAAACAGGCCGTGGAGATGTGCGAGTACGTCAAATCGAAATACCCGCACGTCTATCTCTACACCAGCACGAACGGGCTCGCGTTGACCGAGGAGAAGGCACGTCAGCTCTCGCGATCCGGCATAGATGAGGTGACCTTCTCGATCGATGGCGCGACGCAAGCCAGCTACGAGCGCTACCGCCGGCGCGGCAAGCTCGATGTCGCGTTGAGCAACCTTCGCGCGATGGCCGACGAAAAACGGAGGGCCGGGCTCGACGTCCCGTTCCTCAATTGGCGCTACATCCTCTTCACCTGGAACGACAGCGACGAGGAGATGCAGCTTGCGAGGAAGATGGCCGCTGAGATCGGTGTGGATCGGTTGTGCTGGGAGTTGACCGATCACCCCGAGGACGCGTTCTCCCGCCGATTCCTGCCGGGACGGCCAGAGCTCGAATCGATTCAGACCGAGGTCTGGGATCACAACAATCTCGGCAACGCGATCCCGGGCGCGACGCCGCGCGCGCAGATCGAGGTCCGGACGCTGTTACCTGGCCTTCCGCTCCTCGCACGCCGCGGACAGCCGTTCCGTGTGAACACAGGTGTCCGCAATCTCTCCACGCGGCCTTTTCCGGCCCGAGCGAGCTACGGGAGACGACTCGTACGCCTCGGCGTCCAGCTGTGTGGTGCTGACGGTATGCTCATCAATCGGGACTTCGCGCGCGGCGAGTTTCGCGACGCGCTCCTCGGCGGCGCGGCCGTCGACCTGCCCGTCGACGTACCCGCGGTCGACACGCCGGGCAAGTACGCACTGAAGTTCGATCTGGTCTACGAGGGCGTGGACTGGTTCGAGCGCTGCGGCTCCCCGACGACCACCAAGCCTCTGTGGGTGCGGTGAGCCTGACTCAGGCGTGCATGAGACTGGGCCGCGCGCGCAGCTCGTGCCCGTGCGGACACTAGTGGGCTGACGCCTTCACCGGCACCGAAACGGGAGACAGCGCCCTTTCGCTGCTGCCTTCGACCAGCCGCCAGCAGTGCGCGTCTTCGAGGATCTTGGCCGCGAATTCCGTGTGCAGCGCATGGCCAGCGCGATGCGCGACCAGATGTCCGATGACGGGGTACCCCACCAGGGCCAGGTCGCCCACGGCATCGAGGATCTTGTGGCGCACGAACTCGTCCTCGAACCGGAGGGCGTTGTTCAGCACACCCGTCTCACCCAGCACGATCGCGTTCTCCAGCGAGCCGCCCAGCGCCAAGCCGTTCTGTCGCAGCATCTCCACGTCCTTGAGGAACGTAAAGGTGCGCGCGGGCGCGACTTCCTCGATGAACGACTCTTCGGTGATGCGCAACGTGCGCGATTGGTGCCGCAGCAGCGGATGGTCGTAGCTGATGCTGTAGGTGACCTTGAAGTGTTCCGACGGGTAGAGCGAAATGCGTTTGTCGCCCTTGGAGATGGCAATCGGCCGCACAATCTTCAAATACTTCCGTGGCGCTTGCAGCGGCTTGACCCCCGCTTCTTGAATCAGGTACACGAACGGCGCGGCGCTGCCGTCCATGATCGGTACTTCCGGGGAGTTCAGCTCGATGAGGACGTTGTCGACATTCAGGCTGACCAGGGCGGCCAGCAGGTGTTCGACCGTTTCTACCGACACCTCGTTGCACGCGAGCCCCGTCGCGAGTTGAATGCCGGCGAGATGGTGCACGGTCGCCGGGACATCATGGCCGCCCAGATCGCGGCGGCGAAATCGGACACCGAAGTCTGCAGGGGCCGGTTTGAGCGAAAGGTTGACCTTGTTGCCGGAGTGGAGCCCGATTCCGACACACGAGATTTGGCGACGAAGCGTTCGCTGTGCGTCCATTACCCTCTCAGGCACTTGGGGACGTGCGCCACAAGACTCAGCAAGCTCTATGCCCGCCAGGACCTATCAGGAACATGGCGGGCAAGTCCAAGTATTACCAACCACTTAGCTCTGCGAGTCAAACCGAGCGCGCCGTTCCGAGCTGTCGGTTTGTAGTCGCCGTACCACAGCGATACGCGTCGTGATTGTGGTAATCTTACCACAATGGCTCAGATTGCTCGGGCCCGCTGAGTCCGATGCGCCTCATCCAATAATTGGTCACGCAAGTGCAGACCTGTCGCTGACGCCGGGTTGCCCGCTATCTCTTCTGGCGTCCCCGCCGCCACGATTCGTCCGCCACCCACGCCCCCCTCGGGCCCCAGGTCGATCACGTGATCGGCAGACCGTATCACGTCTAGGTTGTGTTCGATTACCACAATCGTATTTCCTTGATCGACCAGCTTGTTCAGGACGTCCAGGAGCTTCCTCGTATCCTCGAAATGTAGCCCGGTCGTCGGTTCGTCCAGGATGTAGAGCGTCCGGCCAGTCCCCCGCTTCGAGAGTTCCTTGGCCAACTTGACGCGTTGCGCCTCGCCCCCTGACAGGGTGGTCGCCGACTGTCCCAGCGCGACGTAGCCGAGACCAACGTCCTGCAGCGTCCGCAGCTTGTTCGCGATCGCCGGAAAGTTCTCGAGGAGCGGCAGCGCCTGATCGACGGTCAATTCGAGCACGTCCGCGATGGACTTGCCGCGATAGGTCACCTCCAACGTCTCGCGGTTGTAGCGCCGGCCCTTGCAGTGCTCACACGTCACGAAGACGTCGGGTAGGAAGTGCATCTCGATGGCGATGACGCCGTCCCCCTGGCAGGCTTCGCAGCGCCCACCCTTCACGTTGAAGGAGAATCGACCGGCGCGGAACCCCCGGGTCTTGGCCTCCGGCATAACGGCGAAGAGATCTCGGATGAATGTGAAGAGCCCGATGTAGGTGGCGGGATTGGATCGCGGCGTACGGCCGATTGGCGACTGATCGATCTCGATCACCTTATCGAGGTGCTCGAGCCCTTCAATCCGATCATGGTCGCCTGGCTCCGTGGTGGCTCGGTACAACGTTTTCGCAAGCGACCGATACAGGATATCGTTCACGAGCGTCGATTTCCCCGAGCCGCTCACGCCGGTGATGGTGGTGAACACACCAAGCGGGATGTGCGCGTCGATGTTCTTCAGGTTGTTCTCGCGCGCGCCGCGGATGACCAGCTCCCCTTTGAGTGACGGGCGGCGGCCAGCCGTCGTTGGGATCGTCCGGGCGCCGACCAGATACGCGCCCGTCAATGATCCCTGCGATCCCGCGGATCCCAGGGCCCCTGCTGATCTGGGGCTCCCCTCGGTTCCAAGTGGCACCAGCTCAGGGCCGGGTGAGGTTGAGGCCTTCGCTCGATCCTCATCGCTCGAGGGGCGGTCGCCCTCGGCTGTGGCCATGCGCATGAGCTGCGCGGGTGTGCCCTGGAAGATCACGTGTCCCCCCAACTCGCCGGCGCCGGGGCCTAGATCAATCACGTAGTCAGCGGTCCGAATCGTCTCCTCATCGTGCTCGACGACGATGACAGTGTTACCGAGGTCGCGCAAACGAGCGAGTGTGGCCAGCAGCTTGCGGTTGTCACGTTGATGGAGACCGATTGATGGTTCATCGAGCACATACAGCACGCCGGTCAGGTTCGCGCCGATCTGCGTGGCCAAGCGGATCCGCTGGCCCTCGCCGCCGGAGAGCGTCGCTGCGCTCCGACCCAGCGTCAAGTAACCCACGCCCACGTCGTCGAGGAAGCGCACGCGTTCCTGGATCTCGCGGAGAATTCGCTCCGCGATGAGCGCCTCGCGATCCGAGAGCTCGAGTCCCTCGAACACATCGAGCGCGTCGGAAATTGTGAGATCGACGTAGTCGGCGATCGTCCGGCCCTTGACGCGTACCGCCAGCGACTGGCGCTTCAGGCGATGTCCCTCGCAGGCGGTGCAGGTGCGCAGCGAGCGGAACGCTTCGAAGTCCGCCTGATCGGTCCAGGTGCCTTCGTCGTACCGGCGACGCAGATTCGGCAGGATTCCTTCGAACCCGGAGCGACTGGCAGCCTTCGACGCCCGCGCACCGGCTTTCCCTCGAGTCGATTCCGCTTGATCGCGTCCCGCCGTGCGGCCTCCGTGGAGCAGTAGGTCGCGATGCTTCTTGGGCAGCTTGGCGAAGGGCACATACAGCTCGATGCCGAAGTCGCGGGCCAGCCCCTGCAGCGCATCCCGCACCAGCTTCTTGTCGCCCTTCGCCCACGGCGCGATCGCCCCGTCGATGAGCGAGAGCGACTCGTCCGGGACGACGAGCCGCGGATCGAAATCCACCATCGACCCGAGCCCCTGACAAGACGGACATGCGCCGTGCGGGGAGTTGAACGAGAACGCGCGCGGCGTCATCTCGGGCATGCTCAGCCCGCAATCGACGCACGCAAGCCGCCTGGAGAAGAGTCGATCGCCTTCGTCGTACGAATTGATGACAACGATGTCGTTGGCGAGACCGAGCGCCGCCTCCACCGACTCGCTGAGCCGTCGTTCGACGCCGCTGCGCACGACCACGCGGTCCACCACGACGTCGATGTTGTGGTTACGCCTGCGATCCAGCGCGATGTCATCGTCCAGGGATCGAAACTGACCATCGATACGCGCCTTGGTGTAACCGCGCGATCGGAGCGCAGCGAGCTCCTTCTTGAACTCGCCCTTGCGTCCGCGGACGATCGGGGCGAGCAGGTTGATCCTGGAGTCCAACGGGTACAGCATCACCATGTCGATGATGCGTTCGAGGGACTGATTCGCGATCTCCTTGCCGCAGTTCGAGCAGTGCGGCACGCCGATGCTGGCGAAGAGCAATCGGAGGTAGTCGTAGATCTCCGTCACCGTCCCCACGGTCGAACGAGGGTTCGACCCGGTCGTCTTCTGCTCGATCGAGATCGCTGGTGAGAGACCATCGATCAGGTCGACATCGGGCTTCTCCATCTGTTCGAGGAACTGGCGTGCGTACGCGGAGAGCGACTCCACGTAGCGGCGCTGCCCTTCTGCATAGATCGTGTCAAACGCGAGCGACGACTTGCCGGACCCCGACAGGCCCGTGATGACCACGAGCTTGTGCCGGGGGATGTCGACGTCGATGTTCTTGAGGTTGTGCACGCGCGCGCCGCGAACCGCGATCCAGTCCTTCCCCATCATCATTCCCCGGGGCTCCGCCCCGAACCCCGGCTCAGGCGCTCCCGGGTGCCCGATCCCCGGGCCCGCTCCTGGGCGGGGGCGCCGTGGGTGCCGTCAGTAAGCGCTGAAGAGAGGGCACGAGTTCGCATGGTGCGCCACACAATGGCCAATCTACAATCTTCAGTCGTCAATAACCAACGGGAGGATTCATGTCACCTCGAAGGGTCTACCGGAACGGCTGTACTGGCGTCGCCGTGATCGCGTGCGCCGCGGCACTCGGCGCGCAGGGGGCCTCGAGCCGCCAGACAGCGAGCACACAGACGATCGTGCTGCAACAGGCGCCGTCCGATCGAACGGTCGCAATCCCGAAAGACTCGCTCACGCAGTATTTCAAGGACATGGATATCAAGCAGCTCCAGACCTTGCGTCTCCTCGAGGGCCGGAAATACAACGTCAACATCCGTCGCATCACGAACGCGGAAACGGCCCTCGTGCACCCGCAGACCATTGACGTGTGGGTCGTGCTCGAAGGATCCGGCACGCTGACCACGGGAGGGACGATTCAGAACGGCAAGATCGTGGGCGGCCAGTCGCATCTGATCAAAGCCGGTGACGTTGAGTTCATCCCGGCGACCGTGCCCCATGGTGTCAGCGGCGTGAAAGGCAGCATCACGTGGCTCAACATCCGCTGGGACACGGACTGGAAGACGACGGAACCAGCACGGTAGCGTGGTCGTCAAGCACGCGAACCCACCGCCGATCGGGTCGAGACACCCAGACTCCCTCACGCGTGACGCTTGAGGAAGTCGAGCAACAATGGGTTCAGCGCGTCCGGATGCTCCTGCTGTACCCAGTGGCCTGCGCCGTCGATCAGGCGCGTCCCTTGGTACTTCGTCGCGTGCACCTTTTCGAGGCGCTCGAGGGCACCCGGATTCTGATACACGCCCCAATCAGACTTGCCGCCCATGAACATCGCTGGCACGTCGATCGTGCGGCCGGCAAAGACCTGGAGATTGACGTCGTCCGGGCTTCCGCGATAGCCGTTGAGACCACCTTGGAATCCGGTGCGTCCGTATTCCTCGGTGTAGACGCGGAGCTCCGAGTCCGGCAGCCACCTGTTCGCGGCGATCTCGGCGGCGGACGGCATCTCCAGGGCAACCTGCTGCGACATGCCTCTGTCCAGATCCATGACGTAGTAGCGCGGGAGTTTCGCCCACTCGGAGGCCGTCCGCGCGGCGAGCGGGTGCGGATGGTTCTGTTTCCAGTCCGCGCTCTTCATGTGGTAGTAGGCGCGTAGGAAATTGTGTAGACCCTGCGACGGATGCCACAGGTTCTCATTCGCCTCAGCGGTCTGGTAGTACCGCTGATAGTGCTTTCGAGGCGGCGTCAACTTCGCGAGCTCGTTGTAGATCGCGTTCGGATCGGGTGGCACGGGCGGAGGCGTCGTCGCGTTCGCCGTGTTGAACGGCAGCGACGCCGTGCCGCCCCATGGGGCGCTCATCATCACGACGGAACGAAACACGTCAGGCCGCGCGCAGGCACACCAACCCGAGAGCGGCGATCCGAAGTCGTGGCCGAACACGGCCGCCACCGAACGGTGGCCCAATGCGTGTATGAGGCCGAGCAGATCGCGGATGCGGTTGATCGTGCTGAAAGGCCGCAGGTCGTCGGCGTACTTGACGCTCTCCGCACCCGACGTCCGACCGTAGCCGCGCAAGTCAGGCGCGAACACGTGGAAGCCCGCGGCAGCCAGCGGCACGAGCTGCTTCCGCCAGCTGTACGCGAGCTCCGGAAAGCCATGCAGCAGCAGAACCGCTCGCCGGCCCGTTGTCTCGAAACCCGCCTCGAGGATGTGCATGCGGAGGCCATTCACACCGTCGACGAACCGAGAACGCACGCCAGCCGGAAGCACCGACGCACTGAGCGGTCCGGGCGAGCCGGCGGGCGCTTGAGCCGCGTACGCGCGCGACGACGCAAGCGCAGGCGACATGGCCGCAGCCGTGGCTGTCGCCATACCCCGAAGCATCTGACGCCGAGTCATCTGTGTCTCTTCCATAGCATCACTCCACTGGCATTGGCGCGCCTTCAGCCCGCCGGTGACCAGACACGTGCGACAAACCTCATAACCGACGGCTCATCGCTGACAGCTCTCCGCGGCCCCCTAGCGGCCACTAAGCTGTCTAGTCCTGTGTCGGTGGCGCCGGATCCGACGTCGTCTGGCGCTTCTTGAATCGCCACCCGCTGGAGGTCTTCACCAGGACGTCCGAGTACCGCGCCGCCGTGCTGATCGCAGGCGGCTTCTGACCGACGTCCACCAATAGCAGGTACACCTTGCCGGTCGCACCCTCCGGCGACGGGGTGATCACGAGATTGCTGTTCCAATGGCGCCGCGTGCCTCCAGGACGCTGTTTCATGAACGTGCGCAGTCCGTCGGCGCCGATGAACGTGTTGAACGTCCCGTCCGGCGTGTACAGCGCAACGTACCCTTCGATGTCCCCCGCGTCGATTGCCCAGTTGTACCGTGCGTACAACTGCTGGATCTCGACATAGTCCTGCGCGCTCAGGCTCCCACCGCCGCTCTGAGCGTAGGTCCACGCCGCGCCACCGCCGATCGCCGCGAGCAAACCTGCCGCCATCAGTGCCTTTCGCATGTGCAGTCCTCCCCGATCGTTACCGGGTTGATTATAGCGACCTCAATCGGCTGTGACGGTAGCCGTAGACGAAGTACATGAGCAACCCGAGCCCCAACCATGCACCGAATCGTTCCCACGATTGCGCAGGAAGCCCGGTCATCGTGTACACGCACGCCGCGGCGCCCGCGATCGCTACGATCGGCAGAGCCGGCACCCGAAACGGCCGCGGCCGGTCTGGATCCGTACGCCGCAGCACCAGCACGCCAAGACAGACGATCGCGAACGCGGTGAGTGTGCCAATGTTGGTCAGGTCGTAGATCTCGTTCTCGTCCATCACGAGCGCCCCGACGGCCACTCCGATGCCTGACACCAGCGTGGTGACGTGGGGGGTTCGGAAACGGGGATGGATCGCGGATGCCCACGCTGGCAGAAGCCCGTCACGCGCCATCGCCATGAAAATGCGGGGCTGGCCGTACTGGAACACCAGGATTACCGCTGTCAGCGAGACGACGGCGCCAAACGCCACGACGAGCCCCGCGGTCCGGAGCCCGGCGAGCTGTAGCGCTTGCGCCAACGGATCGGCGGCCTTGAGTTGCTCGTACGGCACGAGTCCGCTCGCGACGGCGCCGATGATGATGTAGATGATCGTGCAGATCCCGAGGCCGCCGAGGATGCCGATCGGCATGTTCCGCTGGGGATCGCGCGTCTCCTCTGCCGCGGTGGAAATCGCATCGAAGCCGATGTACGCGAAGAACACGATCGCGGCTCCCTGATGAATGCCGCGCCAGCCGTTGGGCGCAAACGGCACGTAGTTGGCGGCGTCGATCTGCCCGACGCCCACGACCACGAAGGTGAGCAGCACGACGAGCTTCACCGCCACCATGATGTTGTTCGCACGCACGCTCTCCTTGACACCAACGTACAGGAGCGCCGTAATGGCCATCACGATGGCGAACGCAGGCAGGTTCAAGAGCAGGGGCACCCCCGCGATCCGCGGCGCCGTCTCCAGCAGTCCGTGCACGATCGGATCGGACGAGAGCAGCGCCGTGCGATAACCATGGGTGAGGTACTCCGGTAAGGTGATGCCGAATCCGGAGAGCAGCGACGTGCAGTATCCGCTCCATGCAATCGCGACGGCGATGTTTCCGATGGCGTACTCGAGCATCAGGTCCCAGCCGATGATCCAGGCGACGAGCTCGCCCAGCGTGGCGTACGCGTACGCGTAGGCGCTGCCGGCCTGCGGAATCATCGACGCCAGCTCCGCGTAACACAGCGCGGCAAGGCCGCAAACGACGCCGAGCAGCAGAAACGAGAGCACCAGCGCGGGCCCTGCGCCGTACCGGACAACCTCGCCCGAGGGCAGCGTCTCACCCGCCGCAGCCGTGCCAATCGACGAGAAGATGCCGGCGCCGATCACTGCGCCGATCGACAGCAAGATGAGGTCGCCTGGGCCCATCACCCGGCGCAACGTCGCCGATGAGGTAGACGGCGACTCCCATTCGGCCGCGGCAATGGGCTTACGGCGGAGCAACTGAGATGTGGGCGCAGCCATTCAGGCAACCTTACTTGGCGCGCAGTCGGTATGCCGTCTCGCCGGAGCACACGATGAGCGAGTCGTTTGGGCCGAACGCGACGCCCACGAGGTTGGGCCCCGACACGTAGAGCTCGGGTTCGCGCCCCTCCACGATCCGATACAGGCCGCTCACGCCAGCCAGCGCTTCGATGACGAACAGCACTCCGGAGGCATCGACCGCCAGCCCTTGCGGTCGACCGAAACGGTACGGGAGCGCCGTGGCCTCGCCGTCGGGCGTGATGCGAAACAAGCAGTCGTAGGTACTCAGCGTGGGTGCAGTCACGTACAGCACATCGCCGGGGCCAAATGCGAGATGAAAGGCCGCGACGCTCGCTGGCAGGGTGGCGAAGGCCTTGGCGTGACCCCGGGCGTCGACCCTGAAGACCGTGCCCGACCGATCCCCGACGTAGAGTGAGCCGTCGGACGCGAATGCAAGCCCGCACGCAGCCCCCAGGTCCGTGGCGAATACGCGGACCGTGCCCTCCCCATCGACGCGATAGACGGTGCTTGCGAAGCGGCTCGACACATATAACTGGCCGCTTTGGTCGACGGCCATCGAGGTCGGGTTGACGATGCCTGTTGCGAACGTTTCGCGCGTGCCATTCGGTCGCACGCGGAAGAGCGACACCGGGACCTGCTGACCGCGCGTGCCGCTGAAGGTGAAGTAGAGGTTGCCCTCTCGATCCGCCGCAGGGCTGTCGACCTGGTGGAGGCCGGTGGCCAGCGGCGCCGCGACGTGGACGAACGCCGTTTCCCCCGAGACGCTCGCGAGCCTCACCGCAACCGCACCCTCTTCGGTGAGGCCGCTCGGGATGAGCACGTCCACAGCCGACGAGGAGGCGAACACAACACGTGCAGCGCGTCCGCCGATCTGTACCTCCGGGATCCCCTCGTCGGCGTTCACCAACTGCTGGCCGAGGATGGTGATCCGCCCACCTTCGACGGCACGCAAAGGCTGAATCGCCGTGAGACGAGACTGGGACATGGCGGGCATGGACGTTGTCGAACGGTCGGACACCAGGAACGGTCAGGATGGTAGCAGGGATTGACCACGGGGAGTGGGCGTGCGCCGATGACACGGCGCGGACCCGCTAGGTGTCGTCGTCGAGGAGCTCGGCGTTCCAGTACAGGTGGTCACGCCAGCTCTCAGGAGCATTCTTGAGCCCGATCGTGATGCGAATGGCTGGCGCCGACTCCGGCCGCTTCGGAGCCTTCAGCAGGTGCATACCCGCTTCAGCCGGCGTCCGACCCCCTTTGTGTCGGTTGCAGCTCACGCAGCAGGTGACGATATTCTCCCAGTCCTTCCGGCCGCCATGGGCGACCGGCACGACATGGTCGAACGTCAGCTCGCTCGTCGGGAACCCATCGCCGCAGTACTGGCAGCGATGGTCATCACGCGCGTAGATGTTCGCGCGTGAGAACGGCACGTAGTCGAACCGGCGTTTGATCTTGATGTAACGCAACAGCCGAATGACCGAGGGGAGCTTGAAGCTGATGCTGACGCCGCGAATCTCGCGGTCGTACACCGACACAACCTCGACCTTGCCCTGGCACCACAGCGTGACCGCCTTTTGCCAGTGCACGATCTTGAGTGGCTCGTACGACGCGTTGAGGAGTAGCGTTTGCTCCATGCTAGAAAGCAGGCATACAGGTACCTGCTTGGGATCCACTCAGTCATGGATCTCCTCGAACGAGTGTGCCCGAGGCCGGCTGAGGTGTCAAGGCGCTGACGGCGTCCGTGCTGGTTGATAAACGGCGACAGACGAGTCAGTTAGAGCGGCATCGCGTCTTGCTCATGGGAAGCCGTTACACTATCGGACGAGGGTCGACGGACCAAGCAAGAGCCAGGAAGAGAGGACGGTTGCACACGAACAAGAAGAGGCGAGTGAAATGGGGTGTCGTGCCAGCCGTACTGCTTACCTCCGCTGCCATGATGGCGGGTTGTGCGTCAACCGGTGCCGTTCCTCGGCCATTCCCCGTCCCGACTACGGCAGAAGTGCCGCCGCCCCGCAGGACGCCCGCGCGGCCGCCAGCGACGAATCCCGGCGGAGCCCGAGCCGCGTCGGCCGCGGCTTCCGGAGGCGACGCCGCCTTGTCCGCGGTGCTCAACACCGCGCTGGCCCTCGTCGGGACCCCCTACCGCAACGGCGGCTCATCCCCGGAGGGGTTCGATTGCAGCGGGTTCACCCAATGGGTGTTTGCCCGTCATCACATCGCCCTGCCCCGGGAGACGCGCGAGCAGTACGCGACCGGGATGCGAGTGGGTCGTGCTGCCGTGGCACCGGGCGATTTGGTCTTCTTCTCCACCGTCGCGCCTGGAGCGTCCCACGTCGGCATCGCGCTCGACGAAGATCAGTTCATCCACGCACCGAGTTCTCGAGGTGTGGTACGGGTGGAACGGCGCAGCAGCACGTACTGGCGACGTCGCTTCGTGGGCGCGCGTAGGGTCGACGCGAACTGACGGCTGTGGCTGCTATGTGTCACGGGTGACGCGACAGCCACAAACACATGAAGCATATGCACGTCGCAGGGCCTCGTCCGACTCTGCGACTGATTACGCTGCACGGAACGCGCCCGTGCGGACCAGCCGTCGAGAGGTCTCGCGTCCGAACTCGCGGATGTGGAGATCACCCTCGCTGAAACGCTCGCGATGACGGCTGGGGCGGACTTCCTCCACCGCGACGCCGACGAGATCCGTATCGGTGGGCGGTGGCGGCTGGACCGTGAGCCGCTCGACGTAACGCTGCGGGGACGAGGGGAACATCCTGAAAGTGGTGCCGACGACCCCTCCGAAGCGCTGCTGGAGTTGATCGAAGTCGTGGCGCAGGAACTCATACACCTCGGGATCGGGCCCGCTCGCCAGGTAGGTCTGCACCATGTCCGCCACCTCGCGGTGATAGTGCTGCCCGTGGCAATCGGCGAAATAGGTGCCGTCGCCGCGCTCGATGCGACGAATGCCCTTGAGATCCGGTGAGACGTGATAGAGCTCGTGGATGACGGTGTCGAGCTTCGCCATCCACGCTTCTTCATCGGGATGATAGAAGCGCCCTTTGCGCGCGCGGTGCAGCGACTGATCGCAATAGCGCGGTAGCGCGAACGAGATGAGATACGACACCAAGTGGCCGGAGAGCGAGACCGATGGGGACTTGGTCACGAACCACTCCGAGCGTCGTGTGACCCGACCGGTTTCCCGACAACGCCAGAAGAAGTAGCCGGGCTCGCTCGGAGGCAGGGTCAGTCAGTGGCACGAGGCGTACGGACCGCTCGCGCCTGACCGGCCGGCCCGCGCGAAAACCAGGACGTCTCGCATGTCGATGAACGAGAGCGCCGGTACTCTGGCGACGATGTCAGCCATGAGCGCGGTGAGGCGTTCGGTGTAGTTGATCATGCGTTCAGCACGACGCGCTCATGCATTGTCCGCACGTCAACTCACATGCCTTGTGGCGAGAGAGGCGTGTATATACCGACCACCCTCGGAGGTGTCAAGCTGGGCCGGGCGTTTGCGAGCGATCTCACAGCACACCGACTTCGTTCGGTGGAGAGATTACGCCCATCCGGCGAAGTATGAGGTGCTGCCGACGCTTCAGCCGCGCATTGGGGTGCGCCGGATTCAACAGCCGAGGGTTCACGAGCGCCCCAGCCAGCAGCGCCGACTCCTGCGGACCCAACTCCGCAGCGGACGTCCCGAAGTACTGGCGCGCCGCGGCCTCGACACCCCACACGCCGTCCCCCCATTCGACGACGTTCAAGTACAACTCGAAGATGCGCGCCTTCGACAGCTCCGCTTCGAGACGCCGCGCGATGACGAGCTCGCGCAGCTTGCGCACCGGACTGCGGGTCGGCGACAGATACAGATTCTTTGCGAGCTGCTGGGTGATGGTGCTGGCGCCTCGCACGAGCTGTCCGCGCGCCCAGTCGGTTTCGATGGACTTCTGCAGCTCGACGAGGTCGAGCCCCTCGTGCTGCCAGAACGCGGCGTCCTCGGCGACGAGCACGGCGCGCTTCAGATGGGGTGAGATGTTGTTGTATGCGATCCAGCGCTGGACGCGTCGGGCCGGTTTGCCGACGTCGTGCGCCTCGTCCTCGCGGAGATCCATGAACGCGGTCGTCGCCGGATTGCTCTTGATAAGCGGTCGGACGTCGGGAAGTGTCACGTACGCGTAACACAGCCACGCAAACAGACACCCGACCGCTCCGCCCAGCCACCGTCCAACGCTGACGGTACTGCGACGTACGAACGGTTGAGCTCGCTTGCCCGCTACCTGAGCCACGACGGTGCCATTGCCTCAGATGGAACGATGGGACTGGAGACGATCACAGTATCGGCGCACGATAGCTCCTACGCCACTCAGCCGGTGCCGAGGGTTCACGGTTTCTCGCCGCACTTCACGATTTGAGCTCGAGGGATTCGGGCTCAATCAAGCCATCGCTCGTCGCCCCTGCTTCACCAGCGCGTCGTTAAGCGCCGCGAGCAGCAGCGTAATGACGCGTGGGCTTGAACTGGCGCCCATCAAGCCGACTCGCCAGATGGTGCCGGCGAACTGCCCGAGGCCCGCCCCGATCTCGATCTGGAACTCCTCGAGCAGCACCCGTCGAACCGCCGCGTCATCGATACCCGGCGGCACCTTGACGGCGTTCAACGTCCACAACCTTTCACCCTCCGGGGGCAGCACCGAGAGCCCCTGTCGAGCCAGCCCGGCGATGAACAGCTGATGATTGCGCTCGTGCCGGGCCCAGCGCGCCTCCAGCCCTTCGTCTTCGACCATCGCGAGCGCTTCGTCGAGCGCGTAGATCAACGTGGAGGACATCGTGTGGTGGTACTTCCGGCGCAGCCAGTGGTCCTCGAGCAACGAGAGACCGAAGTAGAAGCTGCGGCATGCCACCCGCCGGGCCAGGGCGGCGGGCGTCATCACGATCGGGGCCATGCCTGACGGCGCGCCGAGACACTTCTGTGAGCAACTGTAGGCGGCGTCGATGCCCCATGCACCGACCTCGAGCGGATGCCCGCCAAACGACGTCACCGCGTCGACAATCACGAGCGCCCCGTGTTCCTTGGCAATCGCCGTGAGCTCGCGTACCGGGTTGAGCACGCCGGTCGACGTCTCCGCCTGCACCATCGCGACGATATCCGCGGGCTGGGCGGCCAGCGCCCGTCTCACGGCATCGGGCTCGCAGGCACGGCCCCACTCCACGTCGAGCCGCGCTACGGCCGCGCCGTACCGCGTGCACATCTGCACAAGCCGATCGCCAAAATACCCGCCCACGATGACGAGGACCCGGGTGCCGTCGGTCACGAGGTTCGAGACGACCGTCTCCATGCCCGCCGTTCCCGTACCGGACACCGCGAACGCGAGCGACCCCTCTGGCGCGCGAAACGCGCGTCCCAACCGCGCACGCACATCGTCCATCAACGCGAGCATGACGGGATCGAGATGACTGACGGTCGGTGAGGCCAGCGCGCGCATCACGCGCGGGGAGGTCAAGCTCGGGCCAGGGCCGAGCAGAATTCGATCTTGATCGGGCAGCAAGCTCATCAACCAAGCTCCGTGTGTCAGGCTTCGTTTAGTAGCGGCCAGTGTGAAAACGTCCGGAGCGCCCGCTCGACCGCGTCACGACCGTGCGCGTCGAGCGCCACCAGTGGTGGCCTCGGGGGGCCCACATCGCAGCCGACGAGCGCGAGCGCCGCTTTCAGGCCGGCGACGCCGTACCGGTTACCCAGCAGCTGCGCCAGGGGGACCAGCCGGCTTTGCAGCGCGCGGGCGTCGTGATGGGCGCCCTGGCGGACGAGATCGAACAGCGCCGCGCACGCGTCTGGGAGGACGCAGCCGAGCGCTAGGATGCCGCCGGCCGCACCGACACAGAGTGACGCATAGAACGACGTGCTCGAACCCGCGAAGACCCGAAACGCCGATCCGCCGGCCGCCACTAACTCGGCAATCTGCGCGACGTCGCCGCCGGACTCCTTGATCCCGACGACATTGGGGTGCTGCGCGAGGCGGGCAACGGCATCGGCGCCGATGTTCACGCCCGTGACGGCGGTGAAGTTGTAGAGCAGCACCGGCACCGGCGAAGCATCAGCCACCGCTGTGTAGTGGCGCACGAAGACGTCGCTGGTCATCTGCGACTTGAAGAATCCGGGCGTCCGCACGATCACCGCGTCGGCACCCAACGCCGCCGCACGGCGTGACGCCGCGACCGTCGCGCGGGTGGATTCCCGTCCCGTCCCGACAATCAGTGGACGGCCGGGCGGAATCGCCTCGCGCGCCACGGCGATGACGCCATCGCTCTCCTCTTCGTCCACGAGCGGCGCTTCGCCGTTCGACCCAAGGACCACCAATCCGGCGAGCGGTGAAGCCACCCACCGGGCAAGCGCAACGCGGAAACGTAAAGGATCGAAGGTATCCTGGGTGTCGAAGGGGGTCGGGACCGGCGCGTACACACCGGCGGGCAGCACCATCGGGTTCATTCTACTCGGGGCGCTGCCCCGCCCCCCGCCTGCGCGGCGCTCCTGCATCTAAGCCCGCTCCCAGGCCCGCGTGCGACGTCCGGATGCTGGCGTTCACACCCAGCACGACGAGAAAGATGGCGATCGCCGGCGCGAACAGCCACGGAAAGTCTGCCAGCACGCGCACGCTCGAGGCCTCATGCAGCATCGTCCCCCACGTGGGCACGGTGTCGGGAAACCCGAAGCCGACATAAGACAGCGTCGCCTCGGCCACGACGAAGCCCGGCAGCAGCGTCATCAACTCGATGAGCACGATGCCGGTGGCAGCCGGCAGCAGATGACGAATGAGAATGCGAAGCGGGCTCGCGCCGAGCGATTCGGCCGCCGCCGCGTACTCGAGTGCCCGCTCCGAGCGCACCACCGCCAGCACGGCCCGCGCGACGATGGGCGCGCCCACCACAGAGAAGAGCGACACGAGCAGCACGAACATCTGCGTAGACGACAGGACGAGCGGCAGTGCGGCCCGCAGCACCATCACGACATACATGGTCGGAAGCACCATCACCATGTCCGATGTCCGCATCAGGACGTCGTCCCAGAGCCCACCGCGGTAGCCGGCCATGCTGCCCACGAAGACGCCAAGGCACAACGCCCCCAACGCCGCCAGGACCGCGATGTCAAGCGACCACCGTCCGCCGTAGAGCGTGCGACTGAAGACATCGCGGCCAAAGGCGTCGGCGCCGAAAAGCAGGAGCGGCGCGCCGCCGGGCTCCGTCGACTGCACGATGTGCCCACCGGCGAACCACCGCAACGGCACGGGCGTCTGCCGATCTTCTTCGTAGGTCTGTTCCAATTGGCTCAGGCGCTTCTACGGGTAGATGAAGGGTGCGCGCCAGGCTCCGGCGGTATCTCTCAGGTAGACGCGCGGCGGCGGGGCATTGAGCAGCGTGTTGAAGGCCGTTGCAGGGCTGTTTGGCGCCACGACCGGTGCGGCCGCAACCCCGAGAAACACCAGGAACAGGAGCAGGAACGGCGGGGGTGCCGGTTCATTCGCGCACCCTCGGGTCGACGGCAGCGGAAACCGCATCGGACAGCAAGGTCCCGAACGCCAAGAACAAGGCACCCGTCGCCGCGCAGCCTGCGACCAGATAGACGTCTCGCGCGCGGAGCGCGTCCAGCATCGACCGTCCGAGACCCGGCCAGGCAGTCACGATCTCGACCACGAACGACCCACTGAGCACGTGGCCGACGATGACGCCGAGCACGGCAGCCGTCGGTTTCAGCGCCACGATAAAGGCATGCCGCCAGAGCGCACGCGCGCGCGACACCCCCCGAGCGATTGTCGCGCGCACGAACGGCTGCGTGATCGTCTCGGCCATGGCCTGCAACTGCAGTCGCTCGAGGAGAGCCGCCATCGGCAGACCGATGGCGAGGACGGGAACGACGAGGTGGCTCGCGAGGTCGGCCAGCGAGCCGGCCTCTGGACCAAGCGATCGCATGCCACCGATCGGCAGCCAGCCGGTTCGCGCCGCAATGAACACGAGCACCAATGAGGTCAGAAGCGGCGGCATCGAGAGCAGCGCCACCGAGATGGCCCGTACGGCGCCCGGCACGAGCCCGCGCGGCACCGCGCCAGTCAGCACGCCCAGGGGCACGCCCACGGCGGTCGCCAACAGGAGCGCGATAATGGCGAGGATGGCGCTATTGCCCGCCCGCTCTGCGATGAGCTCGCGCACCGGCCGGTCGTACGCGAACGACTCGCCGAAGTCGAATCGCGCCGCACGGCCGATTCACTTGACGTACTGCGCGAGCACCGGACGGTCCAGCCCATACCGCGCGCGGGCGGCGGCGAGGGCCTCAGGCGTGGCGCCCACGCCGAGCGACGCCGTCGCGTAGTCACCGGGCGCCAGGCGCGCCAGGAGCAAGGCGCCAGACGCCACCGTGAACACGAGCAGCGCGGCGACGGCGAGGCGGCGCGCGAGGTACGGCAGGACGCTCACGGTCGTAGGGCGATGATATCCGGCGCTCAGAGCAATTGAGGCCGAGAGATCGCCGGCGTCACGTTCGTCACACGCGCCGAAGCCACGGCGTACACCCTCGGCGCGGCGAAGTGGATGATCGGCAGGTGCTCGGTAAACAGCCGCTGCACCTCATCGAAGATGGCCTTCCGGCGCGCCTGGTCCGCCGTGTGCGTCTGCGCGTCCATCAACCCGTCGATGCGACGTTCCCACTCGGTGGCTGGCGTCGGCTGCTCATGGTTCCAGATGTGCGCGGACCCACGACTCATCCAGAAGTCGGAGCTGGTGGCTGGATCGGTGTCCGACGTGAGCACACTGAAGTACACCGCCTCGTATGCGCGCGAGATGCTGAAGCGTTGGATGAGGTCGGCACCCTCCAGCGGCACGACGTCCACGGTCATGCCGATCTTGGCGAGCTCGTCCCGAATCACCGCGACGGCGCGCTTGCAGCGTCCGCCCTTTCTGCACCATCAGCGTGAAGCGGGCCGTGGTGCCGTGCCCATCCTCGAGCCTGCCATCGCCATTGCGGTCCACGAGGCCGATCGACGCGAGCAACGCCCGCGCCTGTGCGGGATCGTGCGGCGTCTGCGGCACGCTCGCTGAGTACCACTGCCGGTTCGCCGGTGTGATGGGCCCGTAGACGGGGACCGCCGCCCCCAAGTACACCGTGTCGGCGAAGTGCTGACGGCTCACCGCCAGCGAAATCGCGCGCCGCAGCTCGTCGCGCTGGATCCAGGCCTCGCGCGGGTCGCCGGCGAACGCGCCCGGTTTCAGATTGAACCAGAAGCTGTCAGCGTCGTATCCCACGCCGAGATCGAAAAGCTGCAGTCGGCCCGCGTCCGCCGCGCGCTTGAGGGGCGCGTAGTCGTCCGCCCGAATCTCGCCCGACGTCACGTCGATCTCCCCCGCCTCGAGACGCAGCAGCTCGCCGTTCTGATCCGGCACGACTTCGACGACGACGCGGTCGAGGTACGGGAGCTGGACACCGAGATCGTCCTTCCGGAAGTACCGCGGGTTACGCGACAGCACCGTGCGCTGACCGGGCACGTACTCGCGCAGCGCGAACGGACCGAGGCCGACGATCTCTGACGGAGGGGTCCCCACACCCCACGCGGACGCGAACTGCCCCGCCTTGAGGGCGCCGTCGAGTCGGTGCTTCGGCAAGATCGGGAGGTTGTCGAGCAACCGGAGTCCGGGCGCGAACGCCTCGGGGAACTCGATGACGACGGTGCGCGAATCCGCGGCGACCGCCTTGAGCGGCTTGCCGCCCACTTTGACGGCCTCTGCCAGGACGTTGCCGGACTTCGCGTTGTACAGCGCGTCGAAGCTGAACACGACATCGTCAGCCGTGAACAGTTGCCCGTCGGAGAATGTGACGCCCTCACGCAGTGTGACCGTGTATCGTCGGCCATCATCGGAGCGCGTCCAGCTGGCCGCGAGCCAGGGCTCCACCTCCTGGGTCAGACGGTTGATCCGCACCAACTTGCCGTTGATGAAAGTCGAGATGAGGTCCGTCGGCAGGTCGCGTCGCGTGTACCGATTGAAGGTCTGGGGCTCGGTGCGCACCGAGACGACCAATTGTCCCCCTCGCGGTGGCTGACCAGTTGATTGGCCGGTGTTAGTGGTGCCATGATTCGGGCGTTCACCAGAAGACGAGCGTCCGCATCCGGCCGCTGAGACGGCCACGGTGAGCACCAGGCCCTCCCACCAGAGGAAGACGAGCAACAGCAGCGCCCCGTACAGCGTGTATCGATGCAGGTTCTGAAACACGAGCCGTGCCTTCTCCCCGCGATAGCCTTTCGCGATTCCGACAACCGCGCACGAGGGCGGCGTCAGCGCGAAGGCTTTGTAGTAGGCGCCACGGTAGTAGTAGCACGTGAAGCGAAACGCGATCGCCAGCGCAGGCAGAAAGAACGCCGGCGTCTGCGGCAGGAATGCGGGCCACCAGGCCGGGAACGCGCCGAACCACGCGTGATCCACCGGGACGGAACCTGGGTACCCCGTGACTGGCGTGAACACGGGTGGCGCGACCGTCGGGCTGATGTACGGGTCGTACCAGACATACGTGGGATTGAACGCACGGAGCGTCAGGTAGCCGAAGAAGAGCACCAAGCCCGCCGCGGTGAGCGCGGGCTCCTTCCACCACGCGTCGGCGCGACTCGTCGTGCCAAAGCTCTGACGACGGGATATCTGGACGGGCTACACGACCTCAAGCTATCGACAACCGATCGCACAGTCAATCCGCAGAATCGGCTAGACTCGCCCATCGAGGGAGGTCGCCGATGAAGATGCTTGCCGTTCTACTGATCGCCGTCAGCCTCGCGGTCTCGATCGACGCTCAACGCACTTCAGTCTGGCTCGAGGACATGACCGCCGTCGAACTCAAAGCCGCGATCGATGCCGGTAGGACAACCGCGATCTACTACGGGAGCGGCATCCATGAGGGCGGCACCGAGGTCGTTCTGGGCAAGCACCTCTTCTTCGTGCGCACGCTCGCCGAGCGCGTCGCTCGCGAGCTCGGCACGGCAATCGCCCTTCCGATCTCGCCGTATGCACCCGGATTCCCCGGTGGAGATCCGATGAGGCGCCGAGGCACGTGGGCTGGCACATTGACGATCAGCGACGACACCTGGGCACGCATGTCGAGCGACATCATCACCAGCGCCATCGTCGGCTCGGGGTTCAAGTTCGTGGCGATCATCGGTGATCACGGCTACCCTCAGGACGGCAAGAGCACCGGCGGCAACTTCGATGGCGGCCGCATGAGGCAGCTGGCCGAGGAGTTGGACGCGGTGTGGAAGCCGAAGGGCACGCACGTCTTCTACGTGCCCACGTACCTGGAGCACGACGAAGGCGTGATGCGCGAGACGTACCTGAAGCTTGGCATCCCCCCCAACATGCTCGCGAAGGTAGACGATGCGTCTGAGGGGATGTATCTGGAGCCCACACCGGGAGCATGGGTGAAGGCTGACCTGCTCGATCCGAAGGTCAAGGCGGTCGCGTCGAAAGCGCTTGGCAAACAGTCGGTCGACTTCAAGATCGCATCGGTCGTCCGACACGTCCGCGAGCACACGCGCGGATCGAAATGACGCGCGGCGCACATCCTGAACTTCGCAGAGCGGGTGCTACCGCGGGCGGCGGACCTCTGGATTCAAGCGTCGTTGGAGCAGCGCCAGAGACTTCAGCGCCTCTTCTTCCCGGAAGGCGTGGCGTTCAGATTCCCGGAAGGCGTGGCGTTCAGCGGAAAATCCTTCGATCGAACCGTCGTAACGTCTTCTCTCTTCGAGTACTTAAGGCCGCTTGATGGGCCGCAGGAAAATTTGGTGGACCAGAACATCGTGAGTTGGAACCAGCTCGACCAGTGGTTGCGGCATGTCAACCTACTCAGGCGGGCAGCCTAGCGCACACCCGGACCTTCGTTGCGCTGATCGGGCCAGCTGCTCCTTTAGAGCCTGCCAAAATAGCCGTCCCACAAGGGGTTGCGAAAAAGCAAATCGGGATCGACGTTGCGCTTTGTGGCGGCGAACGTTGCCGCACGAGGTCAGCGCGTGCGCTTCCGCAGGTCCCACACAAACCCCAACGCGTCCAATCGCGCACTCCGTTCCTCGGACAACCTGCCCGCACGCTTCGCCGTTCGCTGGTTATTGACCCACATCCCCAGTGCGGGGTTCTCGGGATAACGCTTAGGAACGTGA
>Ga0194132_10000551_pt1 | contig 76869 bp, 64 predicted proteins | sample TA2KigOf80mmetaG_FD_148612 | JGI IMG/M metagenome (GOLD analysis project Ga0194132, IMG submission 148612) | Freshwater microbial communities from Lake Tanganyika, Tanzania - TA2015054 Kigoma Offshore 80m | ecosystem: Environmental > Aquatic > Freshwater > Lake | place: Tanzania: Lake... | reverse complement strand
TACATCGATGGGTGGTACAATCCCGTTCGGCGCCACTCGCGGCTGGGGTACCTCAGCCCGGTGGCGTTCGAACACACGCGGCCCGAGGCCGCCTAACTGTGGTGTCTACGAAATCGGGGCAAGGCCAGCCAGGGTCGTGGCGACGTAGTCGAGCGACGCGGTTCACGTTCACGGTGACGAAAGCGGGGGTTTCTGGTGCGAGTCTCGGTGCTGCTCGCGGGGGCGATGGCCATCGCCCCGGCGTCGATCCGGGGGCAAGAGGTGATCGGCGAGGTTCGGCACGCGCGGCACGGTGGACCGGTTGCCCAAGCGCTCGTCGCGTGGCTCGGCCGTCCGGCCAGCGGCGTGCTCACCTCGGCCGAAGGTCGGTTTCGAATCCGGGGGGTCGAACCAAGTCTGGTCGTGATGGCCATCGGCTACCGCCCCGATACCATCGTGGTCACGCCAGGGGTCCCGGCGCTGATTCGACTCGAGCCGGCGCCGCTGACTCTCGCGCCCCTCGTGGTAGCGGCCGCCCGAGCCGCGAGCCCCCGGATCGGGGAGACCGTGGCTCGCCATCTCGACTTCCTCCTCGAGGCTCCTCAGTCCTCGCAGGAATTGCTCCGGAAAGCACCGGGTCTGGTCATCGCGCAACATGGTGGCGGCGCCAAGGCGGAGCAGATCTTTCTGCGGGGATTCGACGCCGATCACGGAACCGATGTCGCGGTGTCGGTGGACGACGTTCCGGTGAACCTCGTCTCCCACGCCCACGGCCAAGGCTATGCCGACCTCCATTTCTTGATCCCCGAGCTGGTCGAGCGGATCGAGGTCAGCAAGGGCGGTCACGATCCCCGGGACGGCAACCTGGCGACCGCGGGCGCGGTGCGCTTCGTGACCCGCGACCGGGTCGAGGGTGGCTCCGCCTGGAGCAGGGGAGGCTCGTTCGATTCCTACGGGGCGGGTGCGCTGGTGCCGTTCGGCCGCGATCGTTCGTCCCCGGGTGGCTACCTCGCTCTCACCGCGCAGCGGTCCGATGGACCGTTCGAGCACCCGCAGGCGCACCGGCGGGCGAACGGCTACGCGAAGTTCACCGCCCCGATCGGCGCTGGGGCCGAGGCCTTTGCATCGCTGTCGGGCTACCGCGCCGTCTGGGCCGCCTCGGGTCAGATTCCCGATCGAGCGGTCCAGTCCGGACTGATCGGCCGGTTTGGCGCGATCGACCCCACCGAGGGTGGGTCGACCCGCCGCGCCGATGTGATCCTGGGCGTCCGCTCGCGGGGCCCCGCGGACGAAGGCTGGCAACTCCAGGGGTTCGTCAGCGCCTACCGCCTCGACCTCTATTCCAACTTCACCTTCTTTTTGAATGACTCGCTCGCTGGCGACGGGATCGCTCAGTTCGACGATCGGACCGTGCTCGGCGCCAGCGGCCGGTGGAGCCGGCCGACCGGTATCGGCCACCTCGCCGCCGGTTTCGGGCTCCGCGCCGACCTGGCGTCGGTCGTCCTCGCCAATCAGACGGCCCGCCGCCTTCGCGATACCAGGCTCGCCAGCCAGATCTCGGAGCAGAACGCCGGGCTCTGGGTGCGCCAGGAGATTGCCTTCGCCGGTCGGGGGACGCTGGGCCTGGGGCTGCGGGCCGACCTGTTCAGGTTTTCGGTGACGGACCAGACCGTTCGACGGGGTGGGCTCGCCGGTGGACCGTCGGGCGGCGAGTGGGCCGCCAGGATTTCCCCGAAGCTGGCGGTGGACCTTCCCGTCGGTAGCGGTGTGACCCTTCAGGGCGGGTTGAGCACGGCCTTCCATTCCAACGACGCGCGGGACGTTGTCCTGGCCGGCGACTCGGTCGAGACGCTTCCTCGGGCCGTCACCGCGGAGGTCGGTCTCACCAAGGGATGGTCGAACGGCTCCCTCGGCCTCGGGCTGTGGCGGACCGATCTGGCCAGCGAGCTGGTGTTCGTCGGCGACGAGGGGGTCACCGAGCCGAGCGGGCGGACTCGACGGGTCGGGGTCGATCTCGACGCCCGGTGGCGGCTTCTCTCGTGGCTGTTCGGCGAGGCGTCCCTCAACCTGGTCCGCGGCCGCCTCCGCGATGAGCCGATCGGCGCCGATCGGATTCCCCTGGCACCGAGTCGGACCGCGTCGTTAGGCCTCGTTGCCCGGGGAACCGGCCCGCTGGCCGGCGCCATCGAGGTGCGGCACCTGGGCGACCGCCCGGCCGACGAGCAGGGGACCGTGGTGGCCACCGGAGCGACCATCGCTTCGATGTCGCTGTCGTGGCGGCTCGGTCGGCTGGCGGTCGGTCTCGAGGTGGAGAACCTCTTCGACACGCCGTGGCGCGAAGCCCAGTTTGCCACCACCTCCAGGCTCCGGGGCGAGCGCGATCCGGTCACCGAGCTGCACTACACTCCGGGAAACCCCCGCCAGGTGGAGCTGCGGGTTCAGGTCAGCTGGTGAGTTTCCGTCGGCCTCGGCCCGGCCGACGCTGGCAGGCGGCTACCACGACCAGAAGCGCTCGGGCTTGAGCGCTTCGATTCCCTCGAACGTCGCCTCGTCATTCATCAGGTGGGTGAGGGCGACCGCCGTGATTCCCGCGAGGAGAATTCCGTTTCGGCCGGAGCCCGTCATGTACCAGAGATTGGGCATGGTCGGCTCTCGCCCCACGATCGGGAGGCCGTCGGGCGTCCCGGGTCGGAGGCCGGCCCATCGATCGACGATGGGGAGTCCGCCCATCGCCGGAAGCAAAGACGCGGCAGTCAGGGAGATCTGCCGTTCTCCGGCGCTCGTCGTTTCCGCCGCGAATCCAGCATGTTCGATGGTCGCGCCGCACAGCGCCCGCTCGGCCCGTTGGAGGACATAGCCATGCTCGCCGAAGAGGATCGTGCGAGGGACTCTGGCCGGCCACGGCATGGCCAACATCTGTCCCCGAACCGGCTCCACCGAGATCGGTCGCGGCAAGCCGGTGAGCCGCCCACTCCACGCACCGGCCGCGATCACCACGTCCCCCGCGGGAACCACGCCGCTGGCGGTGCGGACCCCAGTGGCCTTGGCGCCGTCGGTGGCGAGCCCCACGGCGGCCACCGTTTCGAACCGGGCGCCCCGCCGCCTTGCGGACTGGCGCAACGCCTCCACCAAACGCCCCGGGTCGACCGATCCATCGTGGGCGGCGAACAGCGCTCCGTCACAAGCCCCCGCCCAGGGGTATTCGCTCCGAACTTCGGCCGGGTCGAGCCAGTCGGCCCGGTGACCGTGTTGCCGCTGCCATGCCACCGTCGCCCGGAGGTCGTCTTCGGCGCGAGCGCCGCGAGCCAGTTGGAGGATGCCGCCGTCGAACAGGTCGATGTCGATGCCGGTTTCGTCACTCAGGGGAGCGGCCTGGGCGCGATAGTACTCCCGGCCGGCGATTCCGAGTTCGAAGAAGGCCGCGTCGTCACGAGGGCCGATCTGCGGCGCCAGCAGTCCCGCCGAGGCCCGCCACGCCGCTCCCGCCCGATCGTCCGGCTCGAGGACAACCACGGACCGTCCCGCACCGGCAAGTTCCCGGGCGCACGCGGCCCCGACCGGACCTCCGCCGATGATGACAACATCTTTGGTGGCAGTCACTTAGATTACCGACGAAACTTTTTGAAACGTCGACCGTATGCTAGCTTGCTTACGGCAATTCACTTGGCCGAGGAACATACCATGGTCCGGGGCATCGCGGGTTTTGCTGGGTTCTTCGTCCTCTTCGTGATCGGGATGAAGGTCATCGGCTTCTTGATCGGCGGCCTCTTGGGTCTCGTGCTCAAGCTGGTGTGGTTCGCGTTCCTGGGTTGGGTCATCTTCACGATCATCCGAATCCTCTCCCCGGCGACCGCCGACCGGATTCGGGAGATGATCCGCGGCAAGCCGCACGAAGCCTAGGCAAGCGGGCATCGTCCAGCCACCGCGGCGCGGCCCTTCCCCCGGGTCGCGCCGCGTCGCTTGTCTGCCTCAGTCAGCCAAATCCATCTGTTCGAGCCGAAGGGTCACGGTACCGAACGAGTATTTCGACCGAATCTGCACCGGGATTCGCCGCGCGTCGTTGGTGAGCCAAAGACGGGCTTCGGCCCGATCGGCGAACATCCCGCGGTCGTCGATCACCGGGTTGAGGACGAGGCACTCCACCGTCGTCCCATCTGGCAGGGTCATCCGCTCGGTCTTCAGGACCCGCACCAGCAGCGGGTTCTTGTCCTGCTTGAAGTACTTCTCGAATCGGTACTGCTTGCCGACCTCGAGTGGCGTCGAGCGGACGAAGTAGAGAATGGCGGCGTCGTCGAGCGGCTGCGACGGTGTCGGGTGGGCGGCGTCGCGACCCCGCTGCCGGAAGAACCCCGAGTCGGGGTAGATATCGTACTCGCTGAGCCGGACCTTGTCGTTCTCCTTGTTGTCGTTTCGGAACCGCAGCGACTTGAAGTCGGCCACGGTGGTCCACGACTCGAGGACGTTGTCGATCCTGAAAATGAAGTTCCCGCCGTTCAGCCGAAACCGGAACTTGAATGCTTCGGCGCCTCGCACGGTGTCGATCGAAACGACCTGCATGGACGCTTCGCCGAGTTTGAGCATCCCGAGCTTGGCCGAATAGCGGAACTGCTCTCCCACAGCAAAGGGATACGGCCCGGCGGCCGGCCGGCTGGCGGCGGCCGCCATGGCGATCTGGATCGAGACCAAGAGAGGTATCACGCTCAACTTCCTTTCCGGCGGCGATTCTTGGGACCGGCCTCGGCTCCCGGCTGCGGCCCCGCCGCCCGCTCCCGCTGCACCGCCCGCCGGGCCACTCCGCTGGCCCGCCACAGCGACCGAGCCATCGGCCAGGGGACGACCCGCGACGGCCGATTCTTGAACTCCAGGCGCTCGGCAAAGGAGACGGTTTCCACCCGCCGAGCATGGACGGCGGCTCGTCCCACGAGCTCGGCATTGGCGGCCCAGCCATCGCTCTGGAGGATGGACTCGCCGCCCTCGAACAGTGGTCGGATGGACGCCAAACGGAACCCCAAGAACCCCGAGGTGGGATCCTTGACGCCCGGAACCGCGGCGCTGCGGCGGAGGAGATAGGCCGACCAGCGCCGGGTCCAGCGGTACCCTCGCGACCAGTGACGGTCGATGGCCCCCTCGCCCACCACGATATCGGCGCCGCTATCGAGCTTCCGGACGAAGTCGGCCAGGAGGTCGGGGCCGTGGGCGAAGTCGCCGTGCATGACGATAGCGCCGTCTCGCTTGGGGCGGTCGGACAACTCGATGGCCTTCCGGAGGAGCCGCTCGACCGTCGCCGCGTACCCCTTTGCCTGCCTGGTCGAGAGCACCGTCAACGGCGACACCTTGGCGTAGAGGTCGAGCACCTCGGCGGTGTGATCGGTCGAGCCGTCGTCGCCGACCACGACGTGATACTCGCGGCCCAGGCTCTCGAATGCCTTTCGGATTCGCCACAAGAGCAGCCCGATCGTATCGGCTTCGTCGCGGCTCGGAATGCAGACGTAAATCATTGGTAATCAACGCTCATCGGCGACCGAACGATACACGTCCAGCACCTGGCTCGCCATCCGGCCGATCCGATACCCTTGAACCGTTTCCATCGCCTTGACGATGACGCCCTGGCGGCTGGTTTCGTCGCACAGCAGCGTTTCGATTGCCGGTGCAAGGGCTTCGGGGTCTCCTTGGGGTACCAGGAGACCGGCGCCGCCGGCGAGCAGCTCCGGAATCCCTCCCACCGCGACGGCAACGACCGGCACCCCCGCGGCCATTGCCTCGAGGATCGCGGTACCCAGCCCCTCGCTGGTCGAGCAGCTCACCAAGGCAGTCGCGCCGGCCAGGACCTCGGCCGGGTCGGTGAACTCGCTCCGGAACGCGACGGCGTGGCCTACCCCAAGCCGCTTGGCTTCGCGGACCAAATCCCCTTCGAGCGGGCCCTGACCTGCGATGGTCCACCGGAGGTCGGGATATCGAGGGGCGAGCCGGGCCGCGGTGGCGAGCAGCAGCCTGTGGTTCTTCTCCGGGGTGAGGGCACCGATGTTCACGAGCCGCGCCGGCGCGGTCGCTGGCCCCGCCGGCCGAATCCGGGAGAGATCGACCCCGGACGGGACGACCGCGACCCGACTCGGCTCGATTCCGCTGCCGAGGAGGGTCGCTCTCACGGCCTCCGATATCGCGATGATCCGATCGGCGCGGGCCCAGAAGCCGGAACGACGAAGGGGCAAGTCGACTCGTCGGGTGGCCACGAAAGGGAGCCGGAGCAATCGGGCAACGACTCCAGCGATGATCACGGCGTGGGGGTCGTGGGCGTGGAGCAGGGCGGGCCGGCGCCGAGCTTCCAGCACGGCGGCAATCGCGGCGGCCGGCGAGAGGGCCGCTCGCCAGCTCACCGCCCGGGTTGGGACCCCGGCCTCCGCCAACTCGCGAGCCAAGCGCCCATTCCGATCGGTGATGACCGTTTGGTCGACCCCCTGATCGCGAAGCGCGCTGGCGAGGAGCCACACCTGCCGCTCGCCACCGCGCCACTGCCGGCCGGGTGCGAGGTGAACTATTCGGGGGACCACCGAGACCCTCGTCAGGTCTTGAGCGAGTCGGGGAAGAAGGGGCAACGACCGTCCTGGAAGCCGGCGGTCTGGGTGGTGAGGCCAATCAGGGGGAGGTTGGTGGCGTCGAGGTTGATGGTACCGATGACGGGGGCGCCCGGGATCGGCGGCCCGTCATAGATGAGGATCCCCTGGGGACCGAGGAGGCGGTCCACCAGGAGGACGCCGAAACCTGCCTGGTCGAGCCCGGGCAAGGGACCATCCACCCCGACGATCCAACTCGAGTCGGTCCGACCGACGATGGCTCGTTGGGCGTCGCCGGCGACCATCCGGACGACAAGGCTGGGCGGGAGGGTCTCCGGCAGTGCCGCGATTGTCGTCCCGGGCTTGGTGAACTCCTCGAGCAACATGGTGGGCCCGGCCAGCGCGGCGATCCCGCACTTCGTCCCCCGACCGCTCACCCCGCAACCGGCAACGAGCGCGGCCAAGCCAATGAATGCTCGAAACATGGTTCCCAAAGATAGTATCGAGGGCTAACATTCGTCGCCATATGGGGATCGACGATCTCAAAGCCCGCCTGGATCAACTCTTGAACCAACACGGTTTGGGCTCGACCAATCGGGAGGTGGCCGGTGCGCTCCACGATGCGCTGGTCGACCTCAAGGTCGGCATCAAGGACCTCGCCGAGGCGATTGCCAAGACCGAGCGGGAACTCGTCTCGGAGCGCCACGAGCTCGAGACGGCCGAGCGCCGAGGTCGAATGGCGGCCGAGATTGCCGACGGCGAGACGACCGAGATCGCTCGCCAGTTCGCGGAACGGCACCGGCAGCGGGTCGAGCTGCTGGAGCGCAAGCTCGCGGTCCAGCGAGACGAGCTTGCCATCGCCGAGGGGGAGTACCAGGTATTGTCGGACCGGCTTCGTGAGGCGCGGCAGGGGTCGGGCCCGTCGCGGATATCGGTCGACACCGAGGACCCCGGGTTTCTCCGGGCCCGGCTGGATCGGCAGGCCGTGGAGGCCGCCGCCGAGGCGCAGCTCGAGATTCTCAAGCGCAAGATGGGCAAGGCCGAGTGAGCAAACGCGGCTTCTTCGGGCATCCAGGGGGCCTTTCGACCCTGTTCTTCACCGAGATGTGGGAGCGGTTCAGCTATTACGGGATGCGGGCCATCCTGATCCTCTACATGGTCGCCCCGCTCACCGAAGGCGGAATGGGGTTGCCGGTTTCGGATGCCGGGGCGATTCAGGGGACCTACTCGGCGCTGGTCTATTTGATGACCATGGTGGGCGGCTGGTTCGCCGACAAGCTGCTCGGGTTGCGCCGATCGGTGTTCTGGGGCGGCGTGCTGATCATGTGCGGGCACATCAGTCTGGCGGTGCGGGGCGCGGGGACGTTCTACCTGGGACTGTTGCTCGTGGTGCTGGGGACCGGCCTGCTCAAGGGGAACATCTCGGCGATGGTCGGTCAGCTCTACGACCGCGACGATACCCGTCGGGATGCCGGCTACTCGGTGTACTACATGGGCGTCAATCTGGGCGGATTCCTGGGGCCGCTGGTCTGTGGCTGGTTCGCGCAGCAGCCGGCGTTCAAGGCGCTGCTCGGGTCCTGGGGGTTCTCGCCGGAGAGCGCTTGGCACTTTGGCTTCGGGGCGGCGGCGGTCGGGATGTTCCTCGGCCTGGTGCAGTACAGCCTCGCCAGGGGGCGGTTCCCCGACGAGGCCGATCGGCCGTTAGGCATCGCCAACCAAGCCGAGCATCGGGTTGCCTGGCGCCAGTTTCTGATCGCGGTCGGGGCCGCCGCCGGGGCAGTGCTGGTGACGGCGGGGCTCCATGCCGGGGGAGCGGTGACCGTCTCGCCGGTCGGGTTCGCCGGCTTCGTCGACGTGGTCCTGGTTGCGGTCACGATCGGGGTGTTCGTCTGGTTCTTCGCCGCGGGGCAGTGGACGCCGGAGGAACGAACCCGATTGATCGTGATCGTGGTGCTGTTCCTCGGCGCCACCGTGTTCTGGGCCGGGTTCGAGCAGGCCGCCTCGACGCTCAACCTCTTTGCCGACCGGAACACCGCCAACACCATCTTCGGGATACCCTATCCGGCCAGCTGGCTGCAGTCGGTGAACTCGGCGTTCATCATCATCTTGGCGCCGGTGGTGGGCCTGGTGTGGTTGTGGCTGGGCCGGAGGAACCCGTCGAGTCCGGCGAAATTCGCCTTCGGTCTGCTCTTCCTGGCGGCGGGCTATGGGCTGATGATCGCCGCCTCGCTGCTGGCCGGGGAGTCGGGGCGGGTCAGCCCGATGTGGCTGATCGGCTGCTACTTCTTCCAGACCATCGGCGAGCTGTGCCTGAGCCCGGTGGGGATGTCGGCGATGTCGACCCTGGCGCCGGCCCGGATGCAGGGCCTGATGATGGGGGTCTGGTTCCTGGCGATTTCGATCGGTAACAAGGTCGCGGGTCGGGTCGGTGGGATGTACGAATCGCTCCCGTTGCCCAGCCTGTTCACCGCCAACACGGCCTTTGTTCTGGTGTTCGCGGTAGGGCTGGCCTTGCTGGTGGCACCGATTCGGCGGTTGATGGCTCGGGCCTCGTGATCGCCGGACCAGGCGCCGCCTAACGGTTGCGGCCCTCGGCGAGGGCGTCCCGCAGTTCGGCCAGATTCCTTCGATTCTGCCCCATGTCGCCCTTCCCGACTCGCGACCCGCTTCGGCCGTGTACCCTGGTCGAATCGCCGAGGGGTTCCAAGAGGAGGAGGACGTCGTCCACGAAGCGAAACAGCCGGGTAGTCCGGGTGGCCCAGACGACCGAGTCGGTGGCGCCGGCGACGGACCATCGGGGCAGGTGTCGGATCAGGGCGGCGAGGGAGTCCCGGGCGGCGGCGAACGGGAGCGGGACGATCAAAGGTTGAAGGGGCGTCGCGGGATCGGGCGAGGTGACGGCCACGTTGCGGCTCGGGCCCGCGGCGATCAGGGCGCGGGCGTCGGACGCCGTCGGGGTGACAGGGTACGGCGGGCTTCCGCCGCAGCCGAGCCCGGCAATCAGAAGGGCGGCGATCAGGCCGCCATGGCTCGCCGGGCTTCGGGCTACTTGTAGGGTCGGTTCTTCGACCACAGCACGATGGCGCCGCAGGCGGAGGTGCCGGCGTATTCCGCGGGGGTTTCGCCGGAACCGCGATACACTTCGATCCCGTAGATGTCGCCGATCGGCATGTTGGCGCCGAAGTACTGGCTTTCGGTTCCGTCGACCCAGATGGTGGGCGCGCAGCTGCTGCTGCGAGCCATCGAGATGGTGCAATCGTGGGTTCGGCAGTGGACCCGGACACCCCGGACGTTGCGGAGCGCGTCGCTGAGGCGGTAGTAGTTCTTCTGCTTGATCTCCTCCCAACCGATGAACACGCCGTTGCCCACCGCCATTCGGCGGTGGAAATCCTGGTAGCGGCCGATCAACTTTTCCCGGCGGGTGTTGACCACTAGGTCCGGGAGCTGCTCACCGGTGAAGGACATCCCGAACCGGATCTCCCGGACCCCGCTACTTCCCACGGAGAGGTAGTCTTTCCGGTTGAGGTAGCCGATGGCTCGAATCTCGACCTCCACCCGGCCGGCCGGGAGGCTGTCGATCAAGGCGCGTCCAGCCTGGTCGGTGGTGGCATCGGGCCGGTTCTTGATCTTGAGGACCGCGCCCAGGATCGGGTCGCCGGTTTCGTCATCGACGACGAGGACTCTGGCTCCGCCTTGGGCCAGCAACACGGTGGGTGCGAGCAGACCGAGCAGTACGACGGCGAGGTGGCGGGTCATGGCAGTGCCTCCAACCAATGGTGGGTAACCTGACGCTTCCGAATCTAGCAGGTTTCGGGGGCGACAGGGTCGAAGGCGATTGCGATTTGGACCCCGGGGCGGTATCATAGTGGCCGACGGGCGGGCTCCGTTGGTACGGGCGTCGGCGTGTCTTTTCTCACCCATATCGAATATCGCTGGTGACACCGACCCCGGTCGGGTTCCGGTTGTTTCTATCGATCTTCGTTCGTGTGTTACTGACACGTGGCCGTGGTCCAGTCGAGTGTCTTTTCGACACGATACGATCTGGGGACGAAGTGATAAGTAGTTGTGGGCAAAGCGGATAGCGGCCGAGCCATGGTCCGGTTCGTTTTCTGCAAGCTCAGGCGTCGATTCAGTCGACGACCATTCCGAGTGGGGCGCTCCCACCCTGCCGAGCTTCCGGGCCGGCGAGCGATCGCCCTGTGATCGATACGCTTCACTTGGGCTTGGTTGTCGAGATTTCTGTGGGACGGACGTTTCACCACCACCACCGAGGGAGCATGATGAGGCATCAACGATTCGGTCCGTGGCTTCGGGCGGGACTCGTCGCCGGTGCGGTGCTGAGCACGGGGGCTACCCTGGCGCAGGCGCAGCAGCAGGCGATCGTCACCGGTCGGGTCATGTCGGACAAGGGGCAGCCGCTCGGCGGCGCCACCGTGGCCGTCAACAGCACCAATTTCGGAGCGAGCACGGCGCCGAACGGGACGTACCAGATCACGGTCGGTGCGGCTTCGGCCCGGGGTCAGACGGTGACCCTGACGGCCCGGATGCTCGGGTTCCGGCCCAAGTCGGTTCAGATCCAACTCACGCCGGGCACCCAGGAGCAGAATTTCGAGTTGGTGGCCGATCCGCTCCGCCTCGATGAACTCGTGGTAACGGGCGTGTCCGAGGCCACCTCGACCAAGAAGCTGACCTTCGCTGTCGGCAAGGTGTCCGAGGCCGAATTGCAGCAGGCTCCGGCCGTCACGGCCCTCGGGGCCCTGCAGGGCAAGGTCGCCGGGGTGTCGATCCAGTCGTCGACCGGCATGCCGGGCGCCGCGCCGCAGATCAAGCTGCGGGGGGCGACCAGCATCACCGGCACCTCGGATCCGCTGATCATCATCGACGGCACCATCACCCGCTACTCGTTGGCCGACATCGCGTCGGAGGACATCGAGCGGGTCGAGGTGATCAAAGGCGCCGCCGCTTCGTCGCTCTATGGGTCGAACGCCGCCAACGGCGTCATCCAGATCTTCACCCGCCGGGGCTCCAACCTCGCCGACGGCAAGATCCAGGTGACCGCCCGCGGTGAGTTTGGCCAGTCGAAGATCCCCGGGTCGTACCCGGTGACTCAGCACCACGCGTACATCCTCAAGCCGGACGGGAACTTCCTCCGGCGCACCAACCAGTCTCGGGTGCTTCCGTCGCTCTGTTCCGCGAGCGACGAGACGCTGCTGGGCGCTCCCTGCCCCACCCGGACGGATGGCCTGGGCCGGACCGTCAAGGTGGATATCCAAGACGGGCTCTACCCGACCTACGCCGGGGCCCAAAGTGCCCTGTTCGATCCGGGGGCGTTCTACACTCAGTACGTTTCGCTCGGCCAGCGCCGAGGTCGGACCAACTTCAATGCCTCGTTCCAGAACACCACGAACGAGGGGTCGGTCTTCAACGTCAACGGGTTCAAGCGGCAGAACTACCGGGTGAACATCGATCAGGTGCTCACCGACAACATCGACATCTCGTTCAACGCTTTCTACGGCCGTTCGAACAACGAGGAGCCGCAGGGCACCGGCCAGGGTGGCGCGTTCTTCGGGATCGCCTTCCTCGAGCCGCACATCGATCCGACCGCTGGCTGCACCAAGTGGGGCGACGGCTTCACTTGCCCGCAGACCTCCGATATCGGATCGCAGCGGATCGGAACCAACGCCGACGGGTCGCCGTTCAACTCGTTCATTCGCGACAAGCGGTCGAACGCGTCGAACCCGCTGTACAACCTGTACGCCATCAAGCAGGACCGAGGGCGGAGCCGGTTCACCGGCGGTGGCCGGTTGCGGTGGCGGCCGTTCTCGTGGCTGTCGGCCGAAGGCAACTACAACTTCGACCAGGTCAACGAGGACTTCTCTTATCGCGAGCCGGTGCTCTTCTACGGCGCCACCGGCAACGCCAGTCCGGGCGGTTTCTCGCGGCTGGCCGACAACAACCGGTCGTACAACGCCGGCGCTCAGCTGACCGGCATCTGGCGGCTCAACGGCGGCGGGATCTTCAACAACCTCGGGATCACGGCGAAGGGCGCCTACCTCTACGAGGACCAGGAAGATCGCCGGTTGTTCGCATCGGCCCAGAAGTTCATCGTGAAGGACGTGCCGGAGTTCCCGGGCACCGAGCCGGCCAATCAGCGGGCCTTCTCGTCGACCGAGATCATCCGGAACCGCAACGCCTTCGGCATCGCGACCCTCGACTTCAACGAGAAGGTCTTGCTCGACGGGTTGGTTCGTCGTGACGGGTCGTCGTTGTTCGGTCCGGATGCCCGGTTCGCGACCTACTGGCGGGCCTCGGGCGCGGTTCGGGTTCCTCAGCTTCTCGGGCTCGAGAGCGGTCCGGAAGAGTGGCGGATTCGGGCGTCGTACGGCACCGCCGGTCTCCGGCCGCCGTATCGGGCCCAGTACGAGATCCTCGCGCCGTCGGCTGGCGTGTTCATCAAGAACCAGCTTGGTAACCGCAACCTCCGGCCGGCGAAGTCGTCCGAGCTCGAGGTTGGCACCAACATCGAGTTGGCCCAGGGACGGCTCACGTTCGAGTACAACTACTCGAACAAGGACACCAAAGACCAGATCGTTCAGGCCCCGCTGCTCGCGACCACTGGCTTCGTGTCGCAGTGGCAGAACGTCGGTGCTTTGAATTCGAAGACTCACGAAATCGCCATCGGTGCCCAGGTCATCAACTCGCGTGACTTCGCGTTGCAGATGAACTTCACCGCCGATCGGACTCGTGAAACGATCACCGATTGGCCGTTGCCGGATGCCGGTTATGGTCCGGACGACAGCTTCAGCCCCTTCAAGTTTGCGCCCGGGGTGCGGCTCGGCACGATGCGTGGTCAGAAGTGGGTCCGCAGCCTCGAAGAGCTGTATCTCGATCCCGCCAAAAAGGCGGCCTCGGGCGCTGGCCAGACCTGGTCGGCGGATAGCGTCGTCATCAACGGCGACGGCTACGTGGTGCGGAAGTCGGTCCGCGGTGCCAACGGCGAACGGCCGATCGCCCGGGTCGAGTGCCGCGCGACCTCGAGTTCTGGGAGCTGCACGAAGACCACGAACATCTTCGATATCGGTGTGGCGGCGCCAGACTTCCGCGCCGGACTGAACACCACCTTCGCGTTCAAGCGGTTCTCCGTCACCGGCCTGCTCGACTGGAGCCAGGGCGGCGAGATCTACAACGGCACCGCGCACTGGGGTAACCAGGACTGCGCGTCGTACCTGTGCGATCAGTTCGACAAGTCGGCGGATCAGCGGATCGCCGAGGGCTTCTATCAGGTCGGCCTCTACAACGGTGCCTCCGCCAACGAGGCGTTCGTCGAAGACGCCACCTTCCTCAAGCTCCGCGAGTTGTCGGTCAACTACACCTTCAACCGCAGCGAGTTGAACAAGATCGGCTTGGGCCGGTGGATGAGCGAGATCCGGGTCGGCGTGATCGGCCGGAACCTGCTCACTTTCACCCCGTACAAGGGTCTCGACCCCGAGGTGGCTCCGCTCAGCGAGCTCAACGGCGGTCAGGCGGCGTTCCGGACTCGGATGGACTGGTTCCAGTATCCCCAGTTCCGAACCATCACGGCCAACATCGAGATCGCGTTCTAAATGCGATTCCGAACGAATGGAGAGCCAATGACTCGAAAGACCAACCGATGGTTCGCCCTCGCGGCGGTGGCCCTGCTCGGGCCACTCGCCGCCTGCGGTGAACTCGACGTCACCAACCCGAACGCGCCGGAACGCGAGCGCGCCTTCTCCGACCCCGCCACGATCGTCGCGTCGGCGGCGGGCACCATGAAGACGTGGATGAACACCAAGTACGCCTATAGCCCGTCGCTCACGCTCGCGGCCATGGCGGACCACACGTCGTTCTCGTGGAACAACTTCAACTCACGGTACTATTCGTCCTACGGCGTCGACTGCGCCAATCGCTGCGCCTGGGTGAACAGCACCTCGACCCAGTTGGGCCAGCAGGTCGAGCCCTACTGGTACGGCATGTACTCCCTGCTGTCGTCCGCGAACGACGCCCTCTTCGCCATCCGTAAGTCGTCGAGTCCGCCCGATCTGGGCGCCCAGAAGGACGCGGTCGAGACGATCTCGCAGATGGCGCAGGGTATTGCCCACGCGTTCATCGCGCTCAATTACGACCAGGGCTTCGTGGTCAAGGAAGACACCGACGTCCTCGCGTTGCAATTGCAGCCCCGCGGGGCGATCCGTGATGCGGCCATGACGATGCTCGAGGCCGCCTACACGCTGGCGAATACCAAGACCTTCAGCACCGGCGCGACCTGGTTCGGGGTACCAACCGGCCCGGTCTACACCAGTAAGCAGTTGGCCAAGGCAATCCGGACCATGCAGGCCGAGTTGTTGGCGCACTATCCGCGCAACTCGGAAGAAAACGCTCAGGTCAATTGGGGACAGGTGCTGACCTACGCCTCCCAAGGCGTCAGTTCGGCGGTCAACGCGCCGGCGTTCAACTTCGAGGCGTACCAAGATCAGAACGGCGATTTCTTCACTGGCTATCACCGCTGGGCAAACGACTACACGACGGTCCGGGTCGATACTCGGGTGGCTCGCCTTTTCGCCACCAACCAGATTGACCCCTGGCCCGGCGGCAACGGGAACCCGCAGCCTAACGCCGGTATCTACGGCCTCGATCGGCGGGTCGGTGACGGATGCTTCGGTCCAGAAGACGATTACCTCGGAAACGGCGGCTGCAAAGCAACCCCGAACTCGGGGACCGATTTCGCTTGGTCGCCCCTGGCAATCTTCATCCCGGGCCGCGGCTCGTTCCACCAGAGCAATATGGGCTACGTTCGCGAGCACTGTCTCTCGGCGTACTACGACGACTGCCCCACCGGCGAAGGACCGATTCCGGTGTACTCGAAGGTCTTCAACGACCTGTTGTGGGCGGAGGCCCTGCTCCGCACCAACGGCTCGGCCACCCTTGCGGCGGAAAAGATCAACAACAGTCGAGTCGGAAAAGGCGGCCTCCCCGCCTTGACCGGCGGCGAGGGCACCCAAGCCTTGCTGCGCGCGCTCATCTATGAGCAGGAAGTTGGCCTGTACGAGACCGCGCCGGCTCCGTACTTCAACCGTCGGCGTTACACCTCCTCGGCGCAAGTCGTGTTGCCGGAGGCGTACAACCGCATGTGGCCGGACACTCCGCGTCAGATGCCGGTTCCGGCCAAGGACCTCCAATTGCTCCGGGCCGAGATCTACTCGTTCGGTGGGCCGACCAATCCAGGCGGCGCCGCGCCATCGGTCAATCCACTCGTTGGCAACGTGAAGAACGTCCGGGAAATCTGGGCGGAGATTGAAAAGCAGCAGAAGCAGACCAGCCGTCGGCGCCGGTAGGCGCCGGTAGGCGCCGGTAGCAGCAGGCAGCGGGAAGGGCGGGCCGTTCGCGGCCCGCCCTTTTCGTTTGCTCCTAACCCAGGGATTGGCCGGGCCTGGCCACCTTGACGCTATGGCCGACTCGAGCGGATAATCGAATCCAATTGGAGCCGGAGGGCCGCGAGAATAGCGGCGTAGCCGGGGGCGCTTGCGCGATTGCTGGCTTCAGCAACGCCATCGCGCAGGTCGAACAGCTCTTCCGATCCGTCCGCGTTGCGGATGTATCGGTGACCGGTGGTGGTCAGCGCGAACATCTCCCGCCCTTGGCCAATTGGGTAGCCCGCCTGCTTTTGATAGCCGCCCTCGAGCATCGAAACGACCGGCACCCGGTTGGCCTCGGTGGTGTCGAGGAGTGATCGCCCCGGGAACGGTGAGTCGAGCGCCCCGGCCAACTGGGCGATAGTGACCGGCAAATCGTTGAGACCGACGGCGTGCCGGACCCGCACGCCGCGACCGACGTTGGGCCCCACGATCGCGAGGGGCACGTGCACCGCCGGGAGGTAGAGGCTGTTGAGGTGCCCGAAGAGCCGGTGCTGGCCGGTCTGTTCGCCGTGGTCCGATACAATCACCACAATGGTATTGTCGAGCGCCCCTCGGCGTTCCAATTCACCGAGCATCGCGGCCGCCTCGCTCGCGGCCGTCGCCGCCGCTCGAAGGTACGCCTGCTCGTGAATGGCGGCCTGGTCGGCTGTCAGGCTCCGTTTGTCGGCGACCTCCGCGTTGGCGCCGGCCTCGAGGCCCACCACGTGCTCGTAGTTCGTCCAGCGGGCCCCCGGCCACAGGCTCGATCCGGACCGGCCCTCGGGAAAGTACGGTTCGTGCCCGTCGAAGAGGTTGAGGAAAGCGAAAAAAGGCCGGTGCCGATGTCCGTCATGCCAGGCCAGGAACTCGCTGACCACGTCGCGGGCATGGCGGCGATTGGCCAGTTCGTGATTACCGAGCGTCCGTCGGATCCAGCCCGCTCCCAGCACCGCGCGTCCGAGGCTCGAGCTGAGGGCGATTTGACCAACCGACCGGTCGTAGTCGCGGTAGTACGCGAAGCCCCGAGCGAGGCCGCTCGAGCGGGTCGCGAAACTCAAGTTCCCCACGAATCCGGCCGTCAGGTATCCCCGGGCGGCGAGAAATTCGGCCAGGGTGGGGTAACGATCGTCGAGTGGGTCAGACAGGCTCGTCGACAACTCGATCGGCAACCGGCCGGTGAAGAAGCTGGCGTGGGACGGCAGCGTCCATGGCGCCGGCGCGATGGCGAGGTCGAACGAGGTCCCTCGCGCCGCGAACGCGTCCAAGGCCGGTGTCGCCGCCGACGAGTCGAGGCCGGAGTACGACCTCAGGCGCCTAACCGTGTCGAGCACCAGCAGCAGGACGTTGGGGGCTCCCGCCGGCGGGCTGGGCAGCCCGGCGATCGTGGTTGCCTCCTGCCGAGCCGTGGATCCGACGAGCCGGGCCGAGGTGATCCCAATCCACCCCGCCAGAGCGACCGTGGTCACCGGCACCAGGGCGAACCAGCGGCGAAGGGCTGGGACCCGGGCCAGGCGGGCGGCTTGCGACCCGAGGCCGGCGGCCAGGAGGAGGACCGCCGCCTTGTGGAGCGATTCGTAGTAGAAGGCGATGGAGGTGATGCCGAGCGCCGTGAGCGTCGCGACGATCGCCCCAGCGGGATCCCAGCCGGTCTTGAACCTGGCCGCGAGCAGCAGCCCGGCCACCAGGCCCACCGCCACGACCACGTTGGCGAGCGGCGCCATCCAGACGTAGTCGGCGCTCAAGCGGACGTTGACGCCACCGCGAAGGGCCACCTGGACCAGCAACACTTCGGCGGCCCCGATGGCGAGGCCGGCTCCCAGAGCCAGGATCAGCGAACGAACGGTCGATCCGAGGCGCACGGGTCGCCTGGAGGAGGGCTAGTTCCGGTCGGAGCCGCGGCCGCGACGGAACAGGCGATCGAAAACGGCCTTGGTTGCGGTTGCCCCACGGCGGAAGAACAGCAGGAACCCGCCAATCGCCGCGGCGGCAGCAGAGGCGATCGGGAGCACGGTTTCGGGGGCGAAGTAGAGCAGCATAGCCACAATTACGGCTCGGGCCCGGCGGTTGTCAACGGACCGGCCAGGCGAGATCCAACCGGGTCTGGCCGGCGGCCGCCGCGTGGGTGGTGACTCGACCGTCGGGCCACCGGACTTCGATGGTGGTTGGCCCGCCGGCCGGCCGGGCGATGACGGGGGATGCGCTCGAGACCGACCAATAGCCGGTACCTGCCTGGATCTCTCGCCACGGCGTGGCTGTCGTTCCGGCCCTGGCGCGAATCTGGGCCCCGATCGCCCAGGGATTGTTGCCAGGCCCGACCAGTCGGACTCGGATGCCCTGGGCGGCCGCCTGATTCGTGTAGAGGCGGGTTGCGGTGCCGTTCTGAGCGATCGCCAGGTCGGCGCGGCCGTCGAGGTCGACATCGGCAGTGGCGGCGCCCCGCCCGTCGCCGTAGACCACGATTCCCGACCGCTGGCCCGGTTGGGCCTCGAATCCCCCGGAGCCGTTGCCGAACAAGAGCAAGGACCGGCCGGCGTCCAGTCGGGCGGCGTTGAGCGGGGTGGGAAAGAAGTTCTGGCTCAGCGCCAGATCCTCGTGGCCGTCCCCGTTGAAGTCACCGACGACCGGTCCCAACGCCGGGGCCAATTGGGCATCGCGGGGGAGCGGCCGGGGCTCGAACCGCTGGCCCCTGTTGAGCCAGATCAGGTGTTCGGAGGTGTTGGCGCCGAGGCGGAGGACCCGGTCTCGGCGGTCGCCCACCAGCTGGTCGATGGTGAGGTCGGCATATCCGGCGAAGGTTCGGACCCGCTGGGCCAACGAGGGGATGGCGCGGCTCAGGGTCGCGTAACTCTCCAGCGGCGCGATGGCACCGAGCCGGGGGTCGTGTTGGGCCAGCAGCAGGTCGAGGCCGCCGTCGTCATCGACGGCACCGAAGTAGAGGTAGAGGGGTAACGTCGAGTCGGCCCGAGGTCGGACGTTGGTCCCGAAGCCGGTGACCACCAGGTCGATCCGGTCGTCGCCATCGAAGTCGCCCGACGCCAGACCCCACCAGCGGCCGAACCGGGAGGTGAAGCCTAACGTCTCGGTCGCGGCGGCGAACCGGCCCCCGGTGTTGATGAGCACCTTGAGTGGGCCCCAGTCGGTGGTGTAGGCGAGATCGGGGTCGCGGTCGCCGTCGAGGTCGGCGAACAGGGCGGCGCTGACCATGCCGGTGCTTCGAAGGACGGCGCTGTTGGCCAAATCCAAGGAGAAGCGTCCGGTGCCGTCGTTGGTGAACAGGCGACTCGACGGCGACAGCGGGTAGCCGCCCGGAATCACCCGGCCACCGACGAACAGGTCGAGGTCGCCGTCGCCGTCGTAGTCGGCCAAGGCCAGCGGGCCGACGGTGGCGGTGTCGCCGGGAATGGCGGCCTCGATGGGCCCGGCACGACGGCCAGTCCGGTCGAGCGGAACCCCCAGCACGGAGGGCAAGGCGACTGAGGTCGCCAGCGAGTCGCTCTCGTAATTGCTTTGGGCGACGAGGAGGCGGAGCCCGCCCCGTCCGTCGGGGACGGCGAGGATGCTGGTGAGATCCGCGTCAGCTGGAGGCAGTCCGAGGTCGAACGGGATGAGCCTGCCGCGATCGTTGCGATACCCGGCCAGCCGGTCGCCGCTCCCAGTCCCGATGATCAGGTCGTCGTCGCCGTCGGAGTCGAGGTCGAGCCAGCTCACCCCAGGCCCCAGCTCGGAGAAGGAGTGGGGCAGCAGCGGCTGCCGAGGCGCCACCGAGGTCTCCAGGTGGGAATGGCCCAGCTCGGCGGTCCGATCGGCGAAGAGCGGTGCCGGCGCCTTGCCGACTGACACCGAGGGGCGGCGGGTCGCGTTCGCCTGGTCGATCTGGTAGATCCGATTCGGCACGGCGTCGGCGATCGTCGAGACCCTGCCGTCCCGCCAGCGCACCTCGACGGCGACCGTGCTTGCCGAGCCGGTCGCGAAGGTGAGGCCCGGATCGGAATGGGATAAGTACATTCCGCCCGCGGTCACCTCGCGGCTCTGGGATGGCACCGGGCCGCCGGTCACGGTGACTCGAGCCCCGATACCCGCGGTGTTCGGCGCCTCGCCGGCCAGCTGGATCATGATCCGGCCCGCCCCACCGTCGTTGCGCAGCACCAGCGCTGGCGCGCCGAGGCGGTTGACGACGACATCGAGGTCGCCGTCGCCGTCCAGGTCGCCCGCGGCCATGCCGTGGCTCAGGTCGGGGCCGGCCGAGAAACCCCAAGCCTCGCTGAGGTCTTCGAAGGTGAGGTCACCCCGGTTGCGAAAGGCGTAGTTAGGCACTTCGAGACGGGGCAAGGTCATCCGCTGCTGCCGCGAATCCAGGTCCGACAATCGGTTACGATACCGCTCCTGGGTGTCGGCATCCATGAAGTCCCACCGGTTCCCGGTTCCGATCAGAAGGTCTTCGTAACCGTCGAGGTCGACGTCGAGGAACATCGTCGACCACGACCAGCCGCTCGCGTCGACTCCGGCGTGTTCGGCGACCTGGGCGTAGCTGCCATCGCCCCGGCTCAGGAAGAGGGTGTTCCGTTGGAGCTGGGGCCGGTCGTCGATGACGCCCGGACGCTTCGGCAATGGGGTGTGGGTGGGGATCTGGGTCTTGAGCTGGCGGCTGTCGCGGCTCAGCATGTCCACCGCGAACAGGTCGGTGGCGCCGTCGCGGTCGACGTCGGCCATGTCGACGGCCATGGCGGCGTTGCTGGTGTTCCGTTGGGCCAGTTTGGGGGCGAGCTGGAAGTTGCCTCGCCCGTCGTTGAGCCAGAGTTGATCAGGGTCCTCGAAGTCGTTGGCGACGTAGAGGTCCGGGTCGCCATCGCCGTCGAGGTCGTAGAACCGGGCCACCAGGGTGAAATTGTCGGGCGGCGTGGTGAAGGGTCGGCCAGCTTCGTCGAGAAAGCGCGCCGAGTTGGCGATCGGCACGGCGGTGAACCGGCCCCGGCCGTCGTTCAGGTAGAGCGAGTCGGGGTCGGCTCGTTGGACCAGGACCACCCCACCGATGTCGTCACGGAGGTCGACCCGATAGTCCTTCCGGAGTCGCTCGACGACCTCGAATTGACGCGGTCCGGTCTGCCGAACGGCTTGGTCGAAAGCCAGTTCCTGCGGGGTGAAGAGATCCTTGGCATTGTAGGCCTTGTCGTTGGCCTGGTAGAGGTCGAGGTCGCCGTCACCGTCGATGTCGGCCAGGGTGCTGGTGGTGGTTCCCGCCTGGGAGCGCCGCCCGGGGTAGCTACTGTCCTCGGTGAACCGACCCCGCCCGTCGTTGAGAAACAAGGCGTTGGGGCCGCCTAGCGCGTTGACCAAGAGGTCCTGATCGCCATCGCCGTCGACGTCGGCGAAGGCCGCCCCGGTCGCCGGCCGGTCGCCCAATGCCACGCCGGCGTCCGTCGCCACCTCGCTGAAACGAAACCCGCCGAGGTTCCGGTACAAGGCGCTCGGGCCCTCGGTCCGGACCAAGAACAGGTCGGTTCGGCCGTCGCCGTCGATGTCCGCCATCGCCACCCCGCCACCCTGGGCGAGGATTTGGTTCCTCAGGGCCGCGCTGTCGCTGAGTTGATTGGCGAAGGTGATCCCGGTCGCCGACGGGTCGAGCCGAGTGAATCCTGGCTTGCCATCTCCCGGATCCACCGGGCGCCAGCGATAACCGGGGCCAACCTGCCACACGAGGGGGGCGTCGGCCGGGGTCGAGGAGCAACTTCCGACAGCGACTGCCAAGAGGGCGAGGAACGGGAACCGGACGGGCACCAAGGGAATCTACCCGCTTGCGCCGGGTTGCCGGTATCGGGCGCGATCGAGGCGTCTGGATCGACGGGATCCGACTTCACCCGCTCGACGCCGACCGGCCGACCGGTTCGCTGTGGGTGAGTGGCCTGAGTAGATTCCGGCTGTCCCTTTGCTCGTCGGTGTTTCTCCCAATGCCCTATCTCCGTACCTCGGTTTTGGCCGCCGCGGCGGTCTTCGGTTCAATGGCCTGTCAGGCGCCCACCCGGCCCGCGAACCCCCAGATGGTCGCCGAGTGGATGCGGGCGTACTACGGGCTCATCCGGGCCGAGCGACTCACCCCTCCGGTGGCCTCGCGGGTCCTGGGTTACGCCGCGGTGGCCCTCTACGAGGGACTGGCGGCCGGTTCGACGACCCTGCCCACCACCGCCGGCCGCCTCAACGGACTGGACAGCCTGCCCCGCGCCACGGCGGCGGAGCGAATCGATGGCACCCTCGCTGCCCTCGCCGCGGAGCGGGTGGTGTTGGATTCCCTCCTGGTCGAGGCGCTTCCGACCACGAGGGCCAGCATCGCGAACCTGGTCGATTCCCTGGAACGAGCCCACCTCGCGGCGAAGATTCCCCAGGAGGTGCAAGCGCGGTCGCGAGAGCTCGGCTCCCGGATCGGGTTCGCGATCGTTGCCTGGTCGCACGGCGACGGGTTCGACTCGACCCGCGGCTTGGCCTTCGTTCCCCCCAAGGGCCCGTCGATGTGGCTCAACGATTCGCCCTCGGCCATCTACACCTCGCAGACGGTGACGGGGGCGTCGGATTTCGTGGCGTTCAATAACCCGACCAGCGAGCTGAAACCCGGCGCGGCGAGCGATCGGGCCCTGATTCTCAACCGGCTCAAGCCCGGCGACAACACCAGCCTCCCGGTCATGGACCCGAGCGGCGCCACCGAGCCCTATTGGGGGCAGTTGCGTCCATTCGTGCTCTCTCGGTTCGACGAATGCCCCATCGCGGAGCCGCCGGCGTTTTCCACTCAACCCGGCTCCGCCTTCCATCGAGAGGCGATGGAGGTCTACGAAGAAAGCAAACGAGGGACGCCCGAGCGGCAACAAACCGCGCTGTACTGGGCCGATAACCCGGGCGAGACGGGTACCCCGGTGGGTCACTGGCTCGCGATCGGAAGTCAGCTGGTCGGCCAACTTGGCCTTACCGCGGACGACGCGGCCCGACTCCTGGTGGCCTCCGCCGTGGCCCAGGCCGACGCGTTCATCGCCACCTGGGGCTACAAATACCAATACAACTTGCTCCGGCCGCGGACCTACATCCGGCGGGTGATCGATGCGGCTTGGGAGCCACTGGTGCCGACCCCGCCGTTCCCGGCCTATCCATCCGGCCACTCGACCCAATCGGGCGCGGCCTCGAAGGTGCTGGGCGCGTTACTCGGCGATTCCGTCGCGTTCGTCGACAGCACCGGGCTCAACATCGGCCATCCGCCGCGGGCATACCGGTCGTTCGATCAGGCCGCGGACGAAGCGGGCTGGTCGCGAATCTACGGCGGCATTCACTTCCACTCGGACAAGGTGGAGGGCAAGCGGACGGGGCAGTGCATCGGAGATCGCATCGTGGCCCGGCTCGGGCTGGGACGGCTCCGATGAGCGGCCGACGGCTCGGGTGGCTGACGGCGCTCGCCGCGGGGTGGGGTTGTACCCAGGCACCGGCCCCCCCAGCCTGGATCGACGGCGCCGGGTTTCGGTCGATGGCGCTGTCCGTCGGGGGCCGCGGAACGACGGGATTCACCCAGATGAATCAGGACGACCTCGCTGTCGACTTCACGAATACGGTGAGCGATTCGGTCCTGCTGCACAATCGGATCTTGGCCCAGGGCGCCGGCGTGGCGTTAGGTGACGTCGACGGTGACGGCCTGGTCGACGTCTTTCTGGCCCGGACCGAGGGTCCCAACCGGCTCTACCGCAACCGGGGCGGCTGGCGATTCGAGGACATCACCGCGGCCGCGGGGGTCGCGGCGCCGAACCAGTTCTCGAGCGGCGCCGCGCTCGCCGACATCGACGGCGACGGCGATCTCGACCTGATCCTCCTCGCGATCGGGTCGCCCACCACGGTGCTGCTCAATGACGGTCGCGGGGTGTTCGCCGAACGGCGTCGCGAGCTGGGTCTCGTCGACACCCCGGTCGGAGGCACCACGGCCACCATGGCCGACGTCGATGGCGACGGCGATCTCGATCTCTACGTCGCCAACTACAAGGGGTACACGGCCACCGACAGCGTGGCGCCGCAGCTCAGGGCGTTCAACCAGGTCGTCCGTCAAGTCGGGCCCAACCAGTTCGAGGTCCGGCCGCAGTATCGCCGCGATTTCCGAGCGGTGACCCGGGCCGATGGGGTCTCCCTGGTGGAACGGGCCGATCCGGATCACTTCTACCTCAACGAAGGCGGCCGTTTCGTTCCGGTGCCGATCAAGGGCGACCGGTTCCGAGACGAACGAGGCCAGCCGCTGGCCGAAGAACCGGAGTGGTTCGGTCTCGGCGCGATGTTCAGCGACTTGAACGGCGACGGCGCTCCCGATCTCTACGTTGCCAACGATTTTCAGGACCCGGACGAATTCTGGATCAATGACGGGGCTGGACGCTTCCAATTGGCTCCGTGGAGCGCCCAGCGCCAGACCAGCAATTCCGGGATGGCGGTGGACGTCGGCGACGTCGATGGCGACGGCCGCCCCGACCTCTACGAGGTCGACATGCTCGGCAACGACTCCCGCCGGCTCAAAACCCAGATGCCGACCCACTCGCCGGTTCCGAAAACGCCGGGCGATCTGGAGACCCGGATTCAGATGCAGCGCAACCGGCTCTTCCTCAATCGCGGCGATGGCACCTTCGGCGAGGTGGCCGAATTCGCCGGGGTCGAGGCGAGCGGTTGGTCGTGGTCGACGATGTTCATGGACGTCGACCTCGATGGCTGGCAAGACATCCTGATCGGGACGGGCCACACCTGGGACGTCATGGACGCCGACACCCAGGAGAAGCTCCAGAACCGGCTCAACGACGTGGCGTGGCAGCGGCAGCGATGGGAATTCCCTCGGCTGGCGCTCAAGAACGTCGCCTACCGGAACAAGGGTGACCTGACCTACGAAGACGTCAGCGAGCGCTGGCGGTTCGGGGTCGAGGAGGACATCACCCACGCGATGGCCGCCGCCGATCTCGACGGCGACGGCGACCTCGACATGGTGCTCAACCGACTCGGCTCGCCGGCGTTGTTTCTCAGAAATGACGCCACCGCGCCCCGGATCGCGGTTCGGCTGGTGGGCGATGCCCCGAACACTCGCGCGGTGGGCGCCAAGGTTCGGGTGATCGGCGGGGCGCCCCATCCCCAGGAGCGCGAGGTGGTCGTGGGGGGCCGCTATCTGTCGCACAGCGACTACCTGACGACGTTCGCGACCGGGGCGGCCTCCGCCGTTACCATCGTCGTCGACTGGCGCGACGGCCGTCGCACCGTGATTCGCGATGCGGCGCCGAACCGGCTCTACGAAATCACCACGGCCTCGGCGACGAGCGTCATTCCCGCCGACTCGCTTGGCTTCAAGGCACCGGAACCGCTCCTCGAGGACCTGACGCCCGCCCTCGGTGGCCACCGTCACGCCGAACCCGGGTACGACGACTGGCTGCGCCAGTTCCTGCTGCCAAACGCTCTGTCTCAGCTGGGGCCCGGGGTCAGCTGGTTCGACATCGACCGAGACGGCGACGAGGACCTCCTGATCGGCACCGGGCGCGGCGGTCGGCTGGCGTTGTTCCGCAACGACCGCGGCACCTTCACTCGATTCGACGGCCCCACCGCCGCGGCCGACTGGACCGGCTTGCTCGGCCTGCCAGGCCCAGATGGTCGGAGCCAGGTGCTGGCCGGGGTGGCGAACTGGGAGGCCCGAAATTCTGCCGAGATGGTGGCCAACCCGGCGGTGGTGGCGGTCGCTGCGGCCGGGTCATCGCTGTCGGCCGGCGCCGAGGCCGTGGTACCGGCCAGCTCCTCGAGCCCGGGGCCACTGGCGGCCGCCGATATCGACGGCGACGGCGACCTCGATCTCTTCGTCGGGGGCCGGGCCGTGCCGGCGCGGTACCCCGAGTCTCCCTCGTCGCAATTGCTCCTCAACGAGGGAGGCCGATTCCGGCCGAGCCGCGACGCGGCTCCCTGGCTCGAGGGGATCGGCATGGTATCGTCGGCGTCGTTCGCCGATATCGACGGCGACGGCGATGCCGACCTGGTGCTTGCCCGCGAGTGGGGCTCGATCGTTGTCGGGGTGAACGACAAAGGGAGGTTCACCCGAGCGCCGGCATCGCTGGGACTCGACCGGTGGTCGAGCCGCTGGAACGGGGTGGCGACCGGCGATCTCGACGGCGACGGGCGACTCGATCTGGTCGCGACGAGTTGGGGTCGCAACACGACCTTCAATGCCGACAGCCTCCACCCGTTGGTGATGGTCTTCGGGGCGTTCGGGAACCGGGGCGCCGTCGAAATGCTGCTGGCTCGGCACGATGAGCGATTGGGGGGGCTCGCTCCGCTCAACAGCTACGCCCGGGTTCGGGTGGCGATTCCGTCGGTGGTCGATCGGGTCCGCAGCTTCGGTGCCTACGCCGACGCGACCCTCGACAGCCTGCTCGGGCCGCTCGCCAAGGACAGTCCCCGGCTGGGGGCGAACACGCTCGACCACATGCTCTTTCTCAACCGGGGCGATCGTTTCGAGGCTCGACCGCTACCCAAGGAGAGTCAGTTCGCCCCGGCGTCGTACCTGGGGATCGCCGACTTCGATGGCGACGGGAACGAAGACGTCGTCTTGAGCCAGAACTTCTTTCCCACCGAGATCGGCTCGCCGCGGTACGACGACGGCCGCGGCCTGCTGCTCCTGGGTGACGGCTCGGGGGCGTTGACCCCGATGGCTGGCGTCCGCTCGGGGCTGTTGGTCTATGGCGACCAGCGGGGAGCGGCTTTCGCGGATTTCGACGGCGATGGCCGGGTCGACCTTGCCGTTTCCCAGAACGGAGCCCCGACCCGCCTGTTCCGCAACCGCGGGGCGAAGGTCGGATTACGGATCCGGGTTCAGGGTGACCGGTCCAATCCGGACGGGGTCGGGGTTCAGCTTCGGGTCGGCTACGGCGACCGCCTTGGCCCGGTGCGGGAGGTCCAGGCGGGGTCGGGGTACTGGTCTCAGAACGGGGCGGTCATGGTGTTCGGCCTGGCGGATACCCCGACGAAGGTCTGGGCCCGGTGGCCCGGCGGCCGGGTGACCGAGACGCCGGTGCCGCCGGGGGCCGGCGAGGTGGTGGTCTCCAAGTAGCTCGCCGCCGGCCGGCTCATCGCCGGCGGGTGCCGAGCCGCTCGAGTGCGAGCTTCCCGATGCACTGCCCCAACGACGCACCGTTGGTAATGGCCATCGGGAAGTGAATGCCGCCGTAGAGGCGCGAGATCCCCGCTTCGTCCGCCGCGGCGCGGAACGACGAGAAACGGCGGACGGCGTGCCCTATTGAAATGTTGGTGCTGTCGTCGAACGCCACCGAATCACCGATCAGGCGAGTCATCACCGTCGCGACCGCGGCCGACTGAACCGAGTGCCCGGAGGGATACTCCGGGAACGCCGGGGTGATGATCTCCGGGCGCCACCGGCGGTCGAAGACCCGGTTGAGGTAGGTGTTGGGTCGGACCACCATGGTCCGGTACTTGACGTCCCACCCCGCGATGAAGGCGTCGGCCTGAGCCAGGCTCACCACCAGGAACAACTCGGCGGCCGCGTCGGCATCGAGGCGGCGCTGCGCCACCATCTGACTCCCGATCGCGAGCCAGTGCCCCGAGGGGGTGCCGGTCTGGCCCGGGTTGTCGGCCCAATACAGAACGATCCGTCGCTTCTCCTCGGTGAGCTGCCGGCTGGCCTCGAACACCGCGCGACCTTCCTGATGGAAGGCCGAGCCGGTCGATTCGGAGTACGGCGGCGGCGCCGGAATGGGGCATTCGTCCACCCGTCGCAGGATGAAGGGGCGGAGGGTCCCCCACCATGGTTCGGTGGCGCCGGCGGGGTTGATGGCGCGGAGGGTAGCGATCGCGTCGGACTTGGGCCGGTTGACGATCAAGGCCCGCTCGCTCGCCTCACCCGGTTTGAGGCTGGCCGAAGGGTTGGCGAACGATACCAGATCGCGCGCCCCGGAGAGGTTCTGCGGGACGTAGTCGTCGACCCCGGAACTGTTGACCCAGACGGCCCGTCCTTTCTGGGGTACCCAGGGCTTGGCGCGGGTGGTGTCGAAACCGTCCCGGGCCGCCCAGGCGATGATCGCGGCGCCAAGGACGGTCCCATGGGCTTCCGAGCGGGCCACCACTTCTTCGGCAATGCCGAGGGCGGTCCGGGAGGCCCGGAGGGAATCGAGGACCGTCGCGATGGCCGCCTGGGTCTGGGGGAGGCCTTCCCGGAACAGGGTGTCGAGGACCACCCGCTCGGCAGCCAAGGCCACGATGACCCGATCGACCGGCTGGTCAGCGGGTGGGGCGGGGGGTGGGTCGAAACCGGCGAGCTGCCCGCTCTGAGAACGCAAGGTGGTCGACTGGGTCGCGAGGCCTTCGAAGACCGCCAGCGCCGCGTAAGCGGTAACCCGAGAGGCGACCGGTGGGGAGATCCGTTCCGACCGGATCCAGCCGTATTGGTTCTGCATCAGCTCGGCGACGAAACGGGGGTCGGCCGGAGGTAGTTGCCGCCCGCATCCGCCTAACGCCAGCCCACCGGCGACCAGCAGCAGTCTACCGTGGCAGGACATGGCGATCCTCCTCCATTGCCTCGATCCAGGCTTTCCACTCGGGCGGCGGGTCGCTCGACCGGCGGTAAGCCTCCCGGGCGAGGGCCTGGGCACGGTCGGCGAGGGCCTCGGCCTCCTCGGGCCGGCCGCCCCTGGCCCTGACCAGCGCCGCCTTCAAGGCGACGGCCTGGGCGTAGCCGTAGATCCGATCGGGGTCGGAGAGCAACATCCCGACCGAGGGGACGTCGAGCCGCTGGACCAGACCGGCGGCCCCGCCCAGAAGCTGGGCCATGGCCTGGTCCAACTCGGCTTCCGCGAGCTCGGTCCCGGCGTCTCGGTCGCCCCGGAGGATCCGGGCGATCAAGAGCCGCATTTGTTCGAGCCAGCGGAGGACGAGGTCGCGTTGCATTGGGGGGAAACTACCGCCGGCGGGAGGAATCGTCACTTTGTAACATAGAGTACTTGACAAGATTGGCCGTCCTCGCTATCGTGGTCCAACCATGGCCAGACCAGCCCCACGCTCTTCCGCCGACCCGATCCCGCTCCACGACCGGGCCATGGCGGACCTGTCCTTCATCCGCGACACCATGGAACGGGCCGCGGTGGTGACTTCCGTGCCCGGCTGGGGCGGGGTTGCGATGGGGGTGACGGCGCTCGGCGCTTCGTGGCTCGCCGCTCGCCAGGCGACCGCCGCCGAATGGCTCGCGGTCTGGCTGGGGGAGGCAGTCATCGCGCTGGGCATCGGTGGCATCACCATGGTCCGCAAGTCGGAGGCCCAGGGGACCCCACTCAAGGCCAGGGCCGGGAAGCTCTTCGCGGGCGCCTTCGTGCCCCCGATTCTGGCGGGGGCGGTGCTGACGGCGGTCTGCTACACCCAGGGACTGACGGCCCTGCTGCCGGGCGTCTGGCTGCTGCTCTATGGAACCGCCGTCACGGCCGCCGGGATGTTCTCCGTCAAGGCGGTTCCGGTCATGGGCGTCTGTTTCATGGTGGTCGGAGCCGGCGCGTTCTTCCTGCCGGCGATCTTCGCCGACTGGATGATGGCCGTGGGCTTCGGAGCGCTCCACATCGGCTTCGGACTCCTGATCGCAAGGAGGCACGGTGGCTAAGCGCGCCGCGGCCGCGGCCGCCGAGACCGCGCCGGCCGGCCCCAAACAGGCGGTCGCCGCCGCCAAACGCTCCCTCGATCTCGACCGACTCATCCACGAGCGGGTCCGACTCGCGATCGTGAGCGCCCTCGCGGTCAACGACGCCCTGAGTTTCGTCGACCTCAAGCGCTTGCTCGGGACCACCGACGGCAACCTGAGCGTCCACGCCCGCAAGCTCGAGGACGCCGGCTACCTCCGCTGCGACAAGTCGTTCGAGGCCCGGATGCCGAAGACCGAGTACCGGCTCACCGCCCTCGGTCGGGCCGCCTTGGAGCGCTACTTGGCCCACATGGAAGGACTGATTCGGACCACCAGGGGGCGGTGACCTAGGCCGCTTTTTTTTCTGAGGAAACTTTGTTATGCAAAGTAATTCACGGCTCCACGTCGGGATCATCATGGACGGCAATGGTCGCTGGGCCGAACGCCGCGGCCTCCCCAGGGCGGCGGGCCACCGTGCCGGGGCGACCACCGTCCGCCGGATCGTCGAGGTGGCGAGCGGCCTCGGTATCGGAACCCTCACCCTCTACGCGTTCTCCTCGGACAATTGGCAGCGACCCCTCCCGGAGGTGTCCGCGCTGCTGCAACTGTTCCGGCGCGATCTGCTCGACGAATCGGCTCGGCTGGCGGCCGCCGACGTCTCGCTCGAGGTCGTCGGCCGCCGGGACCGATTGCCGGCGCCGCTTCGTGCCACCGTCGAGGATGCCGAACGGGTTACCGAGCGGGCTCGGGGGCTCAGGCTCCGGGTCGCGATCGACTACTCGGGCCGGGATGCCATCCGCCGGGCCGCGGTTCGCCTGGCGGCAACGGGCGCCGCCGACATCGATCTCGACGGATTCGGGCGCTTGGTCGCCGAGGTGGATCACGGCCGCGGGCCAGTGGAGCCAGTCGACGTGCTGATTCGAACTGGCGGGGACCAGCGGTTGAGCGACTTCCTGTTGTGGGAGGCCGCCTACGCCGAGCTGTTTTTCCGGCGCGAGTTGTGGCCGGACTTCCGCCCGGGCGATCTCGCGGAGGTGCTTCACGAGTTCCGGACCCGCGAGCGTCGCTTTGGCGGCGTCGCCCCGACCCACTTGACCGTCATCAAGAACGCCTAACGGAGGAGACGATGATCCCCACAGTCATTGGCGAACTCGCCTTGCTCGCGACCCTTGGTGGCATTGGGCTTGGCCTGTCCGGTTGGCTCTTCGGGCGGTGGCGGCGGATCCAGCCGGTTCGGCGCGCTGGCGGATGGTTCGCCGCGGGCCTGGCCACGGTGTACGGGCTCGCCTGGCTCGGGACGGTTCCGCTCGGCAGGGAACGTCTGGTTCCGCCCGGGGGAGAGCTGTCATTCTGCGGCCTCGATTGCCACCTCCATGTCGGGGTGACCAGGATCGAGCGGGGTGCTAACCTCGGGGTGACCGTGAGGTTTCGAAGTGACGCACGGCGGATCGACGAGTATCCCCAGTTTCTCCGATTCGAGATCGTCGATCAGCTCGGCCGTCGCTGGTCGCCGGCCGATGGCTTCGTGGCCGAGACGTTGCCCCCGGGCGGTCAGTTCGAGAAGGAACTGGTGTTCTCGGTCGCGCCCGACGTGGTGATCAAGGGGTTGGCCGTGCATCGGCCTGGGTTTGCGCCGGACTACCTGCTGGCGGGCCTCGGCAACCCGCTCGTCCAGCGCCGCTTGATGCTGACGTTAGGCAACTAGGCGCCGGCGCGACGGCACGGTGGCTCGGGCGCCGACTCCGGCGCCTCGGCTAGGGCTGGATCGTTCCCTTGAAAACCGTCACGGCCCTGCCGGTCAGTTCGACTCGGTCGCCCCGGACCCTGACGCCCACCCGGCCGCCGCGCTTCGAGGCTTGGTAGCCGACCATCGTCGATTTACCGAGTCGGTTGGCCCAGTAGGGCGCCAGGGTGCAATGGGCCGATCCGGTGACGGGATCCTCGTCGACCCCGAAGGCCGGGGCGAAGAAGCGCGACACGAAGTCGATCCCAGGCTCGTCGCCCGGTGCGGTGACGATCACGCCGCGGACCGGGAGGTTGCGAATCCCACCGTAGCTGGGCTCCAAGCGACGAAGCCGGGTGGTGTCCTGGGTGACGATGAGGTAATCCGGTTGCGGGAGGCCGTTGCTGAACACCGCGCCCTCGACGAGCCCCAGCGCCTCGAACAACCCCGCTGGCGCCGGCGCGGGGCTCGGCCGGGTGACGGGGAAGTCGAGGGCTATTGCGCCGCCTTCGGCCCGGGTCGCGGTCAAGAGACCACTTCGGGTCGCGAACCGAGCCGGCTGGCCGGCCGGGAGTCGGCCACTTTCCCAGAGGCCGTGCGCCGACGCCAAGGTAGCGTGGCCGCAGAGGTCCACCTCGGACACCGGGGTGAACCAGCGGAGCCGATGGCCGTCGGCCTCTTTCAGGATGAAGGCCGTTTCCGCCTGGTTCAACTCCATCGCGAGCGACTGCATCCACCGGTCCGGGACCGGGCCATCGAGGAAACACACCCCCGCCGGGTTGCCCTCGAAGGGCACCTCGGTGAACGCGTCGACCAACCAGAGGTCCAACGAGGCCATGGCTACTCCGCGTGATGGCAAGCCACCTCGGCCCCGCGCAGTTGCCGCAGCAGGGGGCGCTGGCTGGCGCAGGTGGCGTTCTTGGCCGGGTGAAAGCAGCGCGAGGCGAAGGGGCATCCGGACGGCTGCACCAGCGGGCTCGGGGGGTCGCCCGGGAGCACGATCCTCGTTCTGGCCGAACCCGGCTCCGGCACCGGCACGGCCGAGATCAGCGCCTGGGTGTAGGGATGGCGAGGCCGCTCGAGTACCTCGTCTCGGCTCCCGATCTCGACGATCCGACCGAAGTACATCACCGCGATCCGCCCGGCGAGGTGGCGAACCACGCCGAGATCGTGCCCGATGAAGAGGTAGGCCAGACCGCGATCGCGCTGGAGATCGAGGAGCAGGTTGATGATCTGGGCCTGGACCGAAACGTCGAGGGCCGAGACCGGTTCGTCGAGTACGATGAAGTCCGGGTCCACCGCGAGCGCCCGGGCGATACCGATCCGCTGGCGCTGCCCGCCCGAGAACTCGTGGGGGTATTTCTCGGCCAGGGCGGGATCGAGACCAACCTCGGTGAGGAGCTGCCCGACCCGGTTCGCGATTTCGGCTTTGGGAACCAGCCGATGGATCTCGATGCCTTCCGCTACCGAGGCCCCCACCGTCATTCGGGGGTCGAGCGAACCGTACGGGTCCTGAAAGACGATCTGGAGTCGCCGCCGGAGGGTGCGCAACTCGTTCCGGGTCGCGGCCAGCAGGTCGGTGCCATCGAACCGGAGCGAGCCGCTGGTCGGCTCGAGCAGGCGGAGGACGGTCTTGCCGACGGTGGTCTTGCCAGAGCCGGACTCGCCCACCAATGCCAGCGTCTCGCCCCGGTCGATCGAGAAGGACACCCCGTTCACCGCGTGGATGGCGTGCTGGGCGCGAAGCAGTCCACCGCCGTTCTCGAAGTGCTTGACCAGCTCGGTGACCTCGAGGAGCGGGGTCATCGGGTCCCCTCCACCAGCCAGCACTGAGCCTCGTGTCCGGGGGCGGTCGCCCGCCAGGGTGGGGTCTCGGACGAGCAGGCTGGTACCGCCAGGGGACAGCGGGGGTGGAAGCGGCAGCCGAGAGGCCAGGCCGCGCTTTGGGGCACGACTCCCGCGATTGGCGCGAGTCGATCGATCGGGCCGGTCAGCCGCGGAATGGACCGAAGAAGGGCCTGGGTGTACGGATGAGCCGGGTCGGAGAAGATCCGATCGGTGGGGCCAGACTCGACCAGCCGCCCCGCGTACATCACCAGGACGCGACCGGCTCGGCCCGCCACCACGCCGAGGTCGTGGGTAATCAGCAGCACCGCCATTCGGCGGGTGGCGCGGAGCCGTTCGAGCAACTCGAGAATCTGAGCCTGGATGGTGACGTCGAGGGCGGTAGTCGGCTCGTCGGCGATCAGGAGGTCCGGCTCACCCGCGAGCGCGATGGCGATCATCACCCGTTGCTTGAGTCCGCCCGACAGTTCGTGGGGGTAGGATCGGTACCGCGCCAGCGGATCGGGGATCCCGACCTCCTCGAGCAGCGCCAGCACCCGTTGCTTGGCCTCGGTCTTTCCGAGCCGGCGGTGCGCGGTCACCGCTTCGAGCACCTGATAGCCGATGGTCAGGACGGGGTTGAGGCTGGTGTTCGGGTCTTGGAAGACGAGGCCGATCCGGCCGCCCCGAATGGCTCGGAGCGCCTCGTTCTCCAGGCGACCCACGTCCTGACCGTCCAACCGAACCACGCTGCCCGGCGCGACCCGCCCCGGGTTCGGCACCAGCCGCAGGAGCGCGAGGCTGGTAAGGCTCTTGCCGCATCCCGATTCGCCGACCAGCGCGACGACCTCGCCGCGGTCGATCGAAAAGCTGACGCCGTCGACCGGATAGGTGGGGCCCGCCTTGGAGGGGTACTCGACCCGCAACCCGTCGACTTCGAGCAGGGGGGGACCGGTCATGCGCTGCGGGGATCGAAGGCGGCGCGGAGGGCATCGGCCAGGACGTTCACGGCAAGGACCGTGACGAGGATCGCGACCCCAGGGAACAGAATCGTCCAGGGCGTCGTCGTCAGTGCGTCGCGGCCGTCCAAGACCATCGCGCCCCACGAGGGCGTCGGCGGCTGAACACCCACGCCGAGGAACGACAGACCCGCCTCGAGCAAGATCACCTCGCCGATGGATAGTGCCGCGCTGACGAGCACCACGCCGAGCACGTTGGGAAGCAAGTGCCGAAAGATAGTGCGGGCGGCACCGGCGCCCAGGTTCTTCGCGGCGGCCACGAACGGCTCGGCTCGGACCCGGAGCACTTCGGCGCGGACCAGGCGGCTGGTTCCGAACCAGCCGGTCAGCCCGAGCACCGCGATGAAGGCCGGGAGGGGAACCCGGTCCCAGGCCGCCAGCATCAGCAGCAGGATGAACAGCCGCGGCACGGCCAGCGCGGCGTCGACGAACCGCATCAGGAGCGTGTCGACGACGCCCCCGGCGTAGCCCGCCATCAGGCCAATTCCGGTTCCGATACTGAGGGACAGCAAGGCGGCGAGCCCCGCGATGGCGAGCGAGATCCGGCCTCCGTACGCCACTCGGGCGAAGAGATCGCGGCTCAAGGTGTCCGTCCCGAAGGGGTGGGCCCAACTCGGCGGCTCGGCGCCGGCTCCGAGATTCGGCATCTCGCGCCACCCCGGGACGACGATCGGCACCACGACCGCGAAGGTCAGCAGCGCCGCCAGGGTGACGGCCGCGACCCGGGCGTCGGATTGGGACAAGGCCCGCCGGAGGGTGACCGCAAGCGACCCGGTCATGCCGGCTTGGTTCGGGGATCGAGGAGGTGGATGGCCAGGTCGGTGGCGATCCCGGCGGTGATGATCGCGCCGCTCACCAGCATGGTGGTGGCCATCAAGACGGGGTAGTCCCGCGCGATCACCGCGCCGAAGGCGAGCGAGCCGAGGCCCGGCCAGTTGAAGATCTGCTCCACGAACACCGACCCCGACACCAGCACGGGGAGCCAGAGGCCAAAGAGGGTGACGATCGGGAGGAGCGCGTTGCGCCAGGCGTGCCGCCAGATCACCCGCTGTTCGCCGAGTCCCCGAGCCCGCGCGGCGCGAACGAAGTCGAGCCGGAGGACCTCGAGCATCGCGGTTCGTTGATACCGCATGGTGGCGGCGATGGTGACGATCGACAGGGTCGCGGTGGGGAGAATCAAGTGGCGGAGGACGTCGAGCGCCACGGCGACCGGACCGGCGTCGGGCGAAAGCAAGGGGTCGGTCATCTGGGCGGCGGGGAGGAGCCGCCACTCGATGGCGAAGAGCGACACCAGGACGATCGCGAGCCAGAAGGTCGGCGCCGCGTAACCGGCCAACGCCAGCCGTCCGAGCCAACGGTCGAGTCGACTCCCCCGGCGCCGAGCCTGGAGGACGCCGAGCCAAACCCCGAGCGTGAAGTTGACGGCAAGGACCGCCCCGCCCAAGAGGAGCGAAGGGCCGAGCCGGCTGGCGACCAGGGTGCCGACTCGGGCGGGATAGTGCTCGATCGAGACCCCGAAGTCGCCTTGGGCCGCCGACTCGAGGAACCGGCCGAATTGGGTGGCGATGGGTTGGTCGAGCCCGAAGAGGGCCCGGAGCCGAGCCTCTTCCAGCGCCGGGATCGGTCGGTCGCTTCCGAGTCGTTGGAGCGGGTCGCCCGGGGTGAGCCGCATCAGCACGAAGAGGAACAGGGTGACCAGGGCGAAGGTCACGCCCGCTTGGGCCAGCCGCCGCGCGAGCCAGCCGGTCACGGCCCGCCTAACGATCGTCCCGAGCCAGTCGCTGGCCCGGGTCGACCGACCAACGCCAGACGTGGCTCCAGGGCGCCTCGGCCCGGATGTCGACCTGCCGGTACCGGGTCGACAGCACGACCGTCTGGGTCGGCGCGAACACGAAGGCGGCCGGCGCGTTGGCGTGGAGCGCGGCGATCGCGTCGCGCCAGCGAGGCGCCGGCTCGTCGCGTTCGGCGATGGCCCGCTCCAGGGCCCGGTCGAACGACTGGTCGCAAATCGAGGCCGCGTTGCTGCCGCCGATGCCCGCGCAGGTCCAGCTCTGGACGATGCCGGTCGGCGATGGGTCGAGAGTGACCTGGGAAAAATCGATATCGAACTCGCCCCGGCTCCGGCGTTGGAGCCAGACCCTCGGCTCGAGCCGGTCGAGTTCGAGCTTGATTCCGACTCGCCGGAGCATCTCCTGAATCGGCTCGCCCAGCGCCACCCGCGGGATGTTCGAGCTCGGGTACATCATCCGGAGGGAAAGCGGTCGGCCGTCCTTCTCGACGATCCCATCGCCATCGCGGTCCAGCCAACCTCGCTCCCGGAGCAGCCGGCGGGATCGGTCCGGGTCGAACCCGGGTTGCTTCGGGGCCACCCGGCGGATCCAGGTCGCTTGGCCCATGGGCCCCTCGGCGACGGCGGCATACGGTCCGAAGACCGAGCGGATCAGAGTCGGGCGGTCGAGCGCGTGCACGATCGCTTGGCGAACGCCGAGGTCCGCGAGGATGGGATGAGCCGTCTGGCGATCGCCGTAGGCCTTGCGGTTGAACAGCAAGTAGCCAACGGAGAGCCACGGTCCGGTCACGATTCTCAGGTTGGGTCGCCCGACGACCGGGGCGATCTGGCGCGCCAGCACGGCCGATTCGAAGGCGTCGGCCGAACCATCCAGCATCAGGTTGAGTTGCGCTTCGGCGTTGCGGGCCAGGAGAAAGACGATGCGGGTGATCTTGGGCGGACCGAGGAAGAAATCCGCTCGAGCCACGAAGTCCACCTGGCGCCCCGGTTCCCGGGTTCCCATTCGGTAGGGGCCGCTGCCGACCGGGTTCGCGGCGAAGGCCGAGGCATCGAGGCGCTTGGCGGGGATGGTGTCGAGCAGGTGCGCCGGCAAGGGCGCCACGTGGTAGACCACGTCGTAGAACTGCTCGGCGTAGGCTCGCTTGAAGGTGACGACTACCCGCTCCGGGCCCTGGGCGGTGACCGAGGCGATCTCTCTCATCAGCAACGCGAAGACCGGGAACGCGGCCAAGTCCCGAGCGGTATTGAGGGTCCAGACCACATCCCGTGAGGTGATCGGGGTTCCGTCGTGCCAACGGGCCCTCGGGTCCAGCTCGAAGACGAGGGTCAGCGAATCGCGCCGGCTCCACCCTCGAGCCAAGGCGGGTTCGAAGGCGCTTTCGTCGGCGGTCATCAGCTTCTTGTTGAGCCACGCCAGCGGCGCGAACATCAGGCTCGCCGCGTCGATATCGGCTTTGTTCGCCGCGAGGAGTCGGACCGGCAGGTTGGGCTCGGCGCCCACCACGATGGTCAGGGTGCCGGTGTCCTTCCGCTGGGCCTGACCGGCGGTGGCGAAGCCCACCGCGACCGATGCCAGGGCGAGGGGACCCCGTAACCACCGCAAGTGGCGCCGCCTCGACCGTTGGATCTTCCCGGCCGTTCCCATCGCCCCCTCCCATGGTTCGGAGTCGGTCACCGGCCCCACGTTAGGGCCACCGAACGGTATGTATCGTAATGGGTTCGGGCTCGGCGCAGAACCTCGTTAGGTTCGCCAGCCACGCTCTCGACGCCGTGGCTCGTCAATTCGGATCCCAGCGCCTCGGCCGCCGCCTGAAAGGCAACCGGATGGCCCAGGGCGGTCGAGAGGGTGGTTTCTGGTGCCAGAGCCGGGTCGGGGCCGCTGGCGGGCCCGGGGCCGCCCAGCAGTACCGTTCGGACCAGGCTCTGGTCGTCCTCGAGGAGCAGCGATCCGTGCTGGAGGAGAGCGGTCGGTCCTCTCATCTGAGCGCTGCCGAGGACCTTCCGGCCGGCGACCAGGAGTTCTCCACCGACCGGCACCGCGAAGCAGGGACCGGCTCCGAGTCCCGGGGTCTGCCGGGAGGCGGCCAGGCCGATCGACACGCCGAGCGTCCCGATGGCCCGGGCCAGGATCTCGTGGATCCGGCGGTAGGCCTCCTTGAGCTGGCCGAGTTGGCTGGTCGGTCCGGCCACCGCATAGGTCAACTCGCGGGCGTGCCAAACCGCCCGGCCGCCGGTCGGGCGGCGGACGCAGTCGATCCCGCGCTCGGCGATCAACCGCCGGTCGTAGCGGCGGGAGGCGGGCTCGTGTCGTCCGAACGAGAGGCACCAGGGATCCCAGCGGTAGGCCCGCCACCAGGTGTGGCCGGTCGACTCGGCCAGGTCGAACAGGGCGTGGTCGATCGCCATGTTCTCCCATCCGGGTCGGGCGACCGGATCGATCCAATAGCGCGGCGCCGCCAGAGCGTTAGGCTCCCGCGTAGGCCTCGATCGGAGGGCAGGTGCAGACCAGGTTGCGGTCGCCGAACGCGCCGTCGATCCGGCAGACCGTCGGCCACACCTTGTGGGCCCGGGTCTCCGGCGACGGGAACCCGGCTCGCTCCCTCGGGTACGGTCGGTTCCAGCCGTCGGCCACGACCTGCTCCAGGGTATGGGGAGCGTGATGGACGACGTTGTCGCCTCGGGCCGCGATGCCGAGCTCGATCTCCTTGATCTCGGCCCGGATCGCGATGAGGGCGTCGCAGAACCGATCCAACTCGGCCTTCGACTCGCTCTCGGTCGGTTCGATCATCAAGGTCCCGGCGACGGGGAAGGAGACGGTCGGCGGATGGAATCCGTAGTCGATCAGCCGCTTGGCCACGTCCTCGACCTCGAGCCCCGCCGACTGCTTGAAGGACCGGAAGTCGACGATGCACTCGTGGGCCACCAGCCCGCCCTCGCCGGAATAGAGGATCTGGTAGTGCTCGCCGAGCCGCTTGGCCACGTAATTGGCGTTGAGGATGGCGACCTTGGTCGCCTGGGTCAGGCCGTCCGGCCCCATCATCCGGATGTAGGTCCACGAGATCGGCAAGATCGAGGCGCTACCCCATGGCGCGGCGGAGATCGCCCCACAGTGCTCGGCCCCGCCGACCGCCACCACCGGGTGACCGGGCAGGTACGGTACCAAGTGTTCGGCGACGCCGATCGGACCCATGCCGGGTCCGCCGCCCCCGTGGGGAATACAGAACGTCTTGTGGAGGTTGAGGTGGCAGACGTCCGCGCCAATCATGCCGGGCGAGGTGACGCCGACCTGGGCGTTCATGTTGGCGCCGTCCATGTAGACCTGGCCGCCATGACGGTGGACGATCCCGCAGACCCGTTTGATGCCGTCCTCGAAGACACCGTGGGTGGACGGATAGGTCACCATGAGGGCACCCAGCTTGGCGGCGTGGGCGACGGCCTGCCGTTCGAGATCGGCGATGTCGATGTTGCCGTGCGGGTCAGTCTTGACCACCACCACCTCGAAGCCCGCCATCACCGCGCTGGCCGGGTTGGTGCCGTGGGCCGACTGGGGAATCAGGCAGACCGTTCGGTGATGGTCGCCGCGGGCCCGATGGAAGGCCCGGATCACCATCAGGCCGGCAAACTCGCCCTGCGACCCGGCGTTGGGTTGGAGCGAGACCTTGGCGAAGCCGGTGATCTCGGCCAGCCAGTCCTCGAGCTCCGTCATCATTCGCCGATAGCCGATGGTTTGATCGAGCGGGGCGAACGGATGAATTCCACCGAACTCCGGCCACGAGACGCCGATCATCTCGGTCGTGGCGTTCAGCTTCATGGTGCAGGAGCCCAGCGGGATCATCGCGCTCGTCAGCGAGAGGTCGCGGGCCTCGAGTCGCCGGATGTAGCGGAGCATCTCGGTCTCGGAGCGGTAGCGATGGAACACCGGATGGGTGAGGAACGCCGAGGCCCTCGTCAGGTTGGCCGGGATGGCCGAGGCGGGTGTCGGGCCGGACACGGCTGCCCCGAAACAGGCGGCGATCTCCTCGAGGTCCCCATCGCGGGTGGTCTCGTCGAGGGCGATGCCGATTCGGGTCGGCGAGATCGAGCGGAGGTTGATTCCCCGGGCCGTCGCGGCGGACATCGCCGAGGCGATCGCGGCGGCATCGCCGTCGACCGCGATGGTATCGAAGAAGTGACGGTGGGCCAGGCGGAGACCGCGGGCCGCGAGACCAGCCGCGAGGCGGCGGGCCAGGGTGTGGACCCGCTCGGCGATCGAGGTGAGGCCGCCCGGCCCGTGGTAGACCGCGTACATGCTCGCCATCACCGCCAAGAGCACCTGGGCCGTACAAATGTTGCTGGTGGCTTTCTCCCGCCGGATGTGTTGCTCCCGCGTCTGCAACGCCATCCGGAGCGCCGGCCGGCCGTCCCGGTCCCTGGAGACGCCGATGATCCGTCCCGGCAGTTGTCGTTTGAAGGCGTCCTTGGCCGCGAGAAAGGCGGCGTGGGGGCCGCCGTAGCCTAACGGCACGCCGAACCGCTGGGAGTTGCCCACGGCGATATCGGCGCCCCATTCTCCCGGAGGGGTCAGCATGGTGAGCGCCAACAGATCGGTCGCGGCGGTCACCACCGCCTTGGCCGCGTGCGCTCGCTCGGCGACGGCCCGGAAATCGCGAATCGAGCCTTCGGTGCAGGGATACTGGACCAGGCAGCCGATCACGGTGGCGTCGAACGCCCAGGACATCGGGTCGCCGACCTCGACGGTGACGCGCCGCGCCTCGGCCCGGGTCTGCACCACGGCGATGGTCTGCGGGTGGCACGCCGCATCGACGAGGTAGCGGCCGCCAGCGGGCGTACCGTGGGCACTGAGCGACAACCCCATCGCTTCGGCGGCCGCGGTACCCTCGTCGAGCAGCGACGCGTTGGCGACCTCGAGGCCGGTGAGGTCGCACACCATGGTTTGGAAGTTGAGCAGCGCCTCCAGTCGGCCTTGGGCGATCTCGGGCTGATAAGGCGTGTAGGCGGTGTACCAACCGGGATTCTCGAGGATGTTGCGCTGAATCACGCCGGGAACGTGGCAGTTCGAGTACCCCATCCCGAGGTAGCTGCGGCAGACTCGATTGGCATCAGCGTGGGCCCGCAAGGACGCCAGGGTGTCCGGCTCGGAGAGGGCCGAGGGCAAGGCGAGGGGGCGGGGAAGCCGAATGTCCTTGGGGACCACCGAATCGATCAAGGCATCCAGCGTCGGGTAGCCCAGGCTTCGGAGCATCGCGGCGACCTCGCCGGAGCGGGGGCCGAGGTGGCGATCGAGGAAGTTGGTGGCGGTGTCGGTCATGAGTCGAGGTGTCAGGGAGTTATGTATGCAAATGCCCCGGGGGCGGGCGCCCCGGGGCATCGCGTCACGACGAAGGGTCCCGGGAGGACGTTACGCGCCGATTTGAGATCGGTACTGATCGGCGGTGAGGAGGGTGGCAAACTGACCTGGATCATCGAGCTTGAGGCGAATCATCCAGCCATCGGCGTACGGGGCCTTGTTAACTTGGGCCGGATCGGTGTCGAGGGACCCGTTGGTCGCGACGATCTCGCCGGCGAGGGGACAGAACAGGTCCGAAACCGCCTTGACGGCCTCGATCGTCCCGAAGGCCTGATGGGCGGCGAACTTGTCGCCCGGTTTGGGAAGATTGACGAAGACGATATCGCCGAGTTCGCCCTGCGCGTAGTCGGTGATGCCGACCTCGATCACTCCCGGATCGGCGGTCTGCCGGGCCCATTCGTGGTCGGCGGTGTAGCGGAGTTGGTCCGGGACGTTGGCCACCGGTTTCCTATTGGCGTGAGACGGCTATCAGGATACCCCGGGGGTATCGTCGGGTCAAGGAATCCTGCTCGTGAGCGCGTCCCACACGACCTTGGCTCGTTCCGCGAGGGTGCCGGGATCGCGGTCGTTGTCGATCACGTGGGTGCTCCGGGTTCGTTTGCTCTCGGCGGGCATCTGTGCCGCGATCATCGCGTCGGCCTGCTCGCCGCTCAAGTGCCGGTTGCTCATCAGTCGTTCCCGGCGTAACTCGACGGGAGCGTCCACCAACACGATCGCGTCGAAGCCCGCGGGGTCGCCGACCTCGAACAGCAACGGGATATCCGAGACGACGATCCGAGCCCCCTTGGCCGCGGCCGCGGCGATGAGCCGATCCCGCTCCCATGCCACCGCCGGGTGCATGATGGCGTTCAGATCGCGGCGGGCGTCTGGGTCGGCGAAGACCGCGGCTCGGAGTCGGTCGCGATCGAGGCTCCCGTCGCCATGCAGCATCTCGGGCCCGAATCGGGTGGCGATCGCCGCGAGGGTCGGCGTCCCGGGCTGCTGCAGCGAGCGGACGATCCGGTCGGCGTCGATCACGGTGGCGCCCCACTCGGCGAAGAGCCGCGCGACGGTGGACTTTCCCGAAGCGATGTTGCCGGTCAGGGCGACGTTGAGCACCTCAGAGCATCCGGGTCTGATCGTCGTCGTGGCGCGGCACTCGGTGACAACGCCGGCATCGCGCCTCGTAGCTTTCACACCCACCGATCATGATGAGGGGCGAGTCGAACCGAGCTGGGCGGCCGTTGATGAGCCGCTGGGTACGGCAGGCCAAATCGCCGCAGACGACGCAGATGGCTCTCAGCTTGGTGACTTCTTCGGCGATGGCCATCAGCTCGCCCATCTTGCCGAACGGCAGCCCGCGGAAGTCGGTGTCGATCCCGGCGAGGACCACTCGAACGCCCCGTTCCGCCAGCCGAGTCGATACCTCGATGATTCCGTCGTCGAGGAACTGGGCTTCATCGATGGCGAGCAACTCGGTGTTGTCCCGGACCGCCTTGTAGATCTCCGCGGAGCTGTCGACCGGGGTCGCTTCGAGTTGTACCCCGGTGTGGCTCGACACCACCGCGACCCCGCCATAGCGATCGTCGAGGTGGGACTTGAATACCTGGACCCTGAGCCGCGCGATCAGGGCGCGGCGGATCCGGCGGATCAACTCCTCGCTCTTGCCGCTGAACATGACACCGGCGATCACCTCGATCGTGCCGGAACGGGTCGCTGGCGACATGACTCTGGTTCCCGACTGGATTGGCGAGGGGCGAGGTTATCGCCGCGACAGGCGGTTGGTCAAGCGGGTCGGCGGGGGCCAGGCCCGCGATCGACTCGGGCGGTGAGTCGCCGGCCCTTGAGGGTGAGCCCGGCCAGCTTGGTCGCCAGCGCCTTGGCGTCGTCCTCCGAGGTGGACTCGATCAGGGTGAAGGTGTCCCGAACCTCCACCCTGCCGATGGCGTGGCGAGCCAGCTTGAGCTCACCGGTGAGCAGCCCGATGACATCGGTCGTCCCAACGGCGTCTTTCTTCCCCGCGCTGATCCATACCTTGGCTGGCCGGGCGGCTCTGACCTGCGGAGCCGGCGCGGGGCTTCCGGCCCGGGCCTCGAGCCAAAGCGACTGGAGGGCAACGGCGACGTCGGCGGCCGGAAACTGGTCGAGCAGGGGGGCGATGGTCGCGAAGGCGCCTCGGTCGGGGCCGGCTTGCACCCGGGCTCGAACCGCTCGGCGGTCAGCGGCGATCGCGGCGGTGGCGGCGTCGGTGTCGCTGGGAAGCGAAACGGGGTCGACCCGAGCGGCGACCCGGGCGAGGTAGCGTTCGACACCCGGCGGAGCCAAGACCACCGAGTGAACCGGGTCCGCCGCGGCCAACGCCGCGGGGGGCGCGGCATCGAAAAACCAGGTTGGCGAGCGGTCCAATTGGGTCCCGGAGACGAACCGCGCGGTCACGCCGTGGGCCGCGAGCCCGGCACCGATGGCTTGGTGATCCGCCTCGTCCACCGTCCAGACCGTTGCCTCGTCGCGGCCGGTCAGGTCGGCCAGCGCCGCCAGCGCCCCGACCCGCCCGCTCCACGAGGTGCCGGCCGCGCGGAGTCGGGGCAGGCGTTCGGTCGGGTCGCTGCCTAACGTCCCCGCCCGGGCCGCCCGCCAGGCGTGGCGCTCGGCCAGCGGGGCGATGCCGGCGGGGTCGGCGGTGACGATGAGGCGGGGCGTTTCCTTGGGGAGATCGGCGAACAGCCGGACGAACCCGTCGGCGTCGGGCTCGAGTTCCGGCCAGGCCAGGACCACCCACCCGAGGCGATCCACCTCGAGGCCGCTCTGCTCGAGGAGGTGTCCGGCCACGACCAGGGTGGTCACCACCAGATCGACCCGCCCGCTCGAGAGGTGGTGGCGGGCCCTGGCGGCGGTGGCCGCGCCGGCGGAACGGCGACCAGCCGCTTCCGCCGCCCGTCCGGCCGCGGCAACCCACGGCTCAACCGCTCCTTCTGGCGCGATCAACAGACCGATGGCCGTGGCGGGTTCGACCGCGGGGCGTTTCAGCGATTCCACCAGCACCGGGACCGCATACCCAGCCGCGGGTGGGGTCGCCAGCACCAGGCTGTTGCCCCGGGCGACGACCGGCAGCGCGTCGCGGATCCCGGCGAAGTCGGCTCCGGCAACGCCGGGCTCCCCGCGCTCCGGCGAGGACGAGTCGGTACGGTCGGACACGGGTGCCTCGGTTGGAAAAGACCGGCGGCAAGAAAGTCCGGTCGGGTCCGTTCGGCAAGTCGGTTAGGTCGGGGTAGGTTTGGCCGATGTCACCGACCCGGCTCTCCTGGTGGCCGCGATGAGTTATCGGATCGCGGCGGACCTCGTGGTGCTGCTCCATCTGGCGTTCGTCGGGTTCGTCGTGCTGGGAGGTCTTCTCGCCATTCGGAGGCGCTGGGTGGTGTGGTTCCACCTCCCGGCCGCCATCTGGGGAACGTGGATCGAATTGAGTGGCGGGGTTTGCCCCCTCACGCCGCTCGAGAACGCCCTCCGGCGCCGAGGCGGGCAGGCAGGGTATTCCGGCGGTTTTGTCGAGCATTACCTGATCCCGATTCTCTACCCCTCGGGGCTGACGCCTGCCATCCAGTACCTGCTCGCCGGTGTCGTGGTGATCGTCAACGTCGCGGTGTACGGCTACCTGCTCCATCGCGGCAGGGTCCGCCAGCATTGACTTAGCCGAGTCGATCCACGAACCTTCGCGCCGGATCCCCACGCCAGCCGAGGCATCGTGACCAAAGTACTCCGCTTGCCTGACCCGCTCTCGTCCAACCTCCAGCATCTCAAAGGCTCCGAAACCATCGCGATCAACGCCGAGGCACGCCGGCTCCGCGCGCTGGGACGAGATGTGGTCGATCTGAGCGTTGGCGAACCGGACTTCGACACCCCCGGGCCGGTATCCGCGGCGGGAATCCAAGCGATCCAGAAAGGCCTGACCCGCTATCCGCCGAACGTCGGTGTCGCCGACCTCCGCAACGCGATGGCCAAGCACTTGAGCGATCTCTCGGGCGGCCGGGCGGTCGATCCGGACCGGATCGTCATCTCGACCGGCTCGAAGCAGTCGCTGTTCAATACCTGTTTTGCCCTGTTCGGCCCACGGGACAAGGTCCTGATACCTTCGCCGGCATGGGTCTCGTATCCGCAGATCATCCACCTGGCTCGGGCCGAGCCGGTGATGGTCCCCGGGGAGGTCGAGTGGGGGCTCAAGGTCGGCGTGAAGGACCTCGAGCGGCACACCGACAAGCTCACCCGTGGCTTGGTGCTTTGTTCGCCCTGCAATCCCACCGGTGCCGTGTATACTCTCGCGGAGCTCAAGGCCATCGGCGATTGGGCCCGAAAGCACAACATCTGGATCGTGAGTGACGAGATCTACCGGCGGATCCATTACGGTCAAGGTCCCGCGCCATCCTTCTTCGATTTGCCCGACGAGTATCTCGAGCGCACCGTCGTCATCTATGGAGCGAGCAAGGCCTACGCGATGACCGGCTGGCGGATCGGCGCGGCGTACGCCCCGAGCCCGGTCGCCAAGGCCATGGCGAATCTCCAGTCCCACACCACGACCGGGGCCAATCATCCGGCCCAGATCGCGGCCGCGGCGGCATTCAGCGATCCCAGAGTCGAGCAGGAGGTCGTCAAGATGACGGCGGTGTTCCGGCGTCGCAGGGATCGGCTGGTGGAGCGGTTCCGCAAGGAAGCGCCGGGGGTCGAGTTCGTCGAGCCGGTGGGAGCCTTCTACCTATTCTTCCGGGTCGACGGCGCCAAGGACGGGTTGACCGGATCGAAGTTCTGCGACCGGCTGCTGTCGGAACACGCCGTCGCCCTGGTGCCCGGCGCGGCCTTCGGTGACGACCGCTGGGTCCGGCTCTCCTATGCCACCTCCGACAAGGAGCTCGAAAAGGGGATGGACCGGATCATGGCCTGCTTGGCGGAGTTCGAGGCCATCTCGGCGTGACCGATCCGCTGTTCTTCCGGCGGCTCCGGCGGGCCGCGGTGGAACGCGGAGTGACCGGTGCGAGCGGGGCGCCTCCGGCGGTCGAGGGACGCCCCGATGATTTTCGACTCGCGCCCTCCCGGCTGATCGAAGGCGAGGCGCTCCAGGAATACTCGGTGGGACCCGCCGAGCCGTGTCCCGAACCGATCGCCTTCGTCGATGGTACCCAGCGCTACGAGGTGGTGGGCTACGTCGGCACCATGCCACTGGTGGCCGCCCGGATCGCCGCGGCGGTCCGGCTTCGAACCGCCGGGCGGTTTCGGACCGTGGAGCGGGCCGATCGCCGGCTCCTGGTCGGGGCGGCCGAGGCTCTGGACACCTTTGGCCCCTGTCCCGGCGGGGTCGAGGCGATCGAGCTTCCCCATGACGAGCCGCTCCACCCCCTGAAGGCCCTCGAACACGCCCACCGCGCCATCGACTCCTGCCGGACCGCCCTCGAGCGGCAACTCGGGGCCCAGTTTCGGCGCGGTTACGACGCCTGGCTGGTGGTGGATGGGGTGCTTTCCGATTCGGAGGTCTGGGCCGACGACCCGAAGGCCGTCGGGGTCTCGAAAAGCCACGCCACCCTGCCATTCGAGGGCGAGTCACTGCTCCGGTACCTGACCATCGAGGCCGGTCACCGGTCGAGCATCTTCGAGCCGTCGACCTGGCGATTCCTCCCGGCGCACTCGTGGGGTCTGCGGCTGTGGGACTACCGGGACAAGGATCTGTTCCACGGCCTGGTGCGAATCGAGATGGCGGCCAATCACTGCTCAGGGGCGGTGGCCGACCGAGTGTCGCGGTGGCTCATGGCCGAGCGGGTCCCGTTGAGCCGGCCGGATCCGCGGTGGGATCGACTGCTCTATGGGGTGGCAACCGTCGAGCGACACCTCAGGGCGCGGGGCTGACGACCCGCCCGCCACGGCCTTCCGCTAGCGGTCTCGTTCGGTGCCGGACCTGGTCCAGATGATTATCAGTCCGCAGCCGATATCCCGCTGACCGCCGAGGTACTCGACCGGTATCGACCCGGCGCCCTGGTAGACCTCGATCCCATGGACCTCCCGAGGATCGACGAAGTCGAGAGAGGTTCCCGCCGGCAGCAGCCGGCCGTCGAGCGCCAGCCGGAGTTGACAAGACCGGACGGTGGGAGCACCGGTCGACGGATCCACGACGATGCTCGTGCCTCGGTCCGAGATGGCCTGGGGGACGCCGGCGCTATCCCGCACGGTGAGGCCGGTCGGAAGCAGCCGAAAGATCTGACTCGTCGACACGGGCATCATCTTCTCGAAATCGCCCCGATCGAAATACTGGCCCATGCCGGTCTGCCGCCGATGCTCGAAGCTCGCCAGCCGTGCGGACGGGTGCGGTTCCGCGTTTACCACGACTGAATCGAGCTCCTGAACGGGCGGCGGGAACCGGAACGTGATGTCGCGGATCAGGCCCGGGAAGACGTCGAGGTCGGAGTGGATTGCGCCCAGTCCCAACGCCCGAACGGTGACCCGGTGTGCCCCGGCCGCCACCTTGTCGAATTTGAAGCGACCCTTGGCGTCGGTCCGCTGTGCGGCGCCTGTGGTGTGGAGAGTGACGAGGGCGTCCTCGATCGGGTTCATTCTGGGGTCGAGCACGACACCGCGAACCGTGCCGTTGGCCTGCCCCGCAAGCGGGTTGGGCAACCCCAGGGCGACGGCCAGCCCCAGCCGGAGGAGCAGGTAGCTCGGCCCGTGGGAGCGCCCCGGGCAAGGGGAGTGGGGCCGATGCCGCGTCATCTCGGGTCGCCATCCCGCCGAGGGTGTCGTACCGGGCCTCGCCAGTGTTCCGGACCTCGCCAATATTCGCCGTGACGCGGTCAGGAGCAAGCCGACTCGCTCGCTGTCGCCATCTCTGGCTACATTCTTAGCAATGATCGGACGAGTCGTTGCCACCGAGCTCAAGCCCAGTACTCCTCACCAGTTCCTTTTCTGGACCGCGACCGACGCCAACGTCGGGATTGGCTCGATCGTCCGGGTCGAGTCGCCGAGCCGGAAGGTGTACGGAGTGGTAACCGACGCGTTCGCGTACTCGGACCTGGCCACCCCGATGGACGCGGTGTATGGCGCTGACGGCGACCCCGCGGCCGCGATCGAACCGTCGAGCCGAAGCGAGATCCGCCTCTACCAGACCGCGGTCCTTCGCCACGAGCCCGAGGAACCGCTCCAGCCGGTGCCGCTCGGCGAGGTCCACCTGGCCTCCGACGCCGATGTGGCGTTCGCGCTCCGGATGAGCGGCTACGCCGGGGGCGACCGGCCCACCGCGATTCCGGTGGGCCTCTACGCGGCCGGCGGCTTGGAAGCCCCCATTTCCCTCGATGCCGATTTTCTGCTCGGTCCGGAGGCCGCCCACCTCAACATCACCGGGGTGTCCGGGCTGGCGACCAAGACCTCGGCGGTCGAGTTCCTCCTCACCTCGATCTTCCAGACCTTCCCGGCCCACAAAGGTCGGATCGCCGCGGTGTGTTTCAACGTGAAGGGGCCCGACCTCTGCTTCCTCGATCAGCCCGGCAAGCTCACGGCCGACGACCTGCGACTCTACCATCGGTTGGGCCTCGAGCCGACCGTGTTCGAGCGGGTTCGTTACTTCGCCCCGTTCAAGCCGGATGGGGTGAACCTCAACACCCTGCGAACCAATCCGGCGCTCGCCCCGACCGAACCGTTGGTCTGGGGCCTGCGGGAAGTCCTCGACTACGCCGAGGTCCTCCTCAACCGCGACGACGTCGACGCCAAGGCCGACGCGCTGATCGACTTCCTCGCCGAGCGGGTGGTTGGCAAGGAGTTCCACGACGAAGTCCTCGGGAGGACGTTCACGGTCAGGAGCTTTGCCGATCTCGAGGATTTCTTCCGGGCGATCTTCAACTTCCTCGAGATGTCCGGCCGAGGCGCCGAGATCTGGCGCACCCATCACGTCGCGACGATTCGGAAGATCCGCAATCGCCTCGGAAACATCAGCACTCGCTCCAAGGGCCTCGTCACCGACAACGGCGAGGTGAACGACTTGCCCTGGGGTCGGTTCGAGGACCGCACCGTCTATGTGGTCGACGTGGCGGGACTCGATCCCCTGGCCCAGGACCTGGTATTCGCTCGGATCGTGTCGAAGCTGCGTGAGCACCTCGAACGTCGCGACCTCGGGGTGGAGCACGTGGTGGCCTTCGTCGACGAGCTCAACAAGTACGCGCCCCAGGACGGCCCCGAGAGCTACGTCCGGAAGATGCTGCTCGACCTGTCCGAGCGCGGTCGCTACCTCGGGCTGGTTCTGTTCTCGGCGCAGCAGTTTCGGTCTCAGGTCCACAAACGGGTTGTTGGCAACGCGGGCACGGCGGTGTTCGGGCGCCTGGACGCCGACGAACTCGCGACCCCGGGGTATGGAATCCTCTCGCCCGCGATCAAGGCCAAGCTCGCCGCCCTCCCCAAGGGCGAACTGATGATCCGTCATCCCCATTTCACTCAGCCGATCTTCGTCCGGTTTCCCCGGCCGCCGGTCCTCTCGGGCCGCGAGGGAGTCGACCAATACCCACCCGAGGCCGAGATTCCGTTCGAGGACGCGGTGTTGCGGCGGCTCCGGGCGTTGGAGCCGTCGCTGCCGACCAATCGGATCAAGGATCTGATTTCCGGACGGGACCCAACCGACGTCGTGCGCGCCCTCCATGCCACGATCCGCACCCGGCCAGACGAAGTGGTCCCGTTCTTCGTGAAGTGTCTCGGGAAGGAAGTGCCGACCCGAACCGTTGCGCCCCGTTCCGGCGTTGCCTCACTCAAGTCGGTCGACGACCCGTATCTCTGAGCCGGGGCCCCCGCCGAGTCGAGTCGTTCCCCGTGCGCCCGCCGTCCCGCCATTTCAAGGGCCACAGAATGCGGGTGGCGATCGTCTTTCCGGCGAGCGCTAGCCGAGCTCGGGGTGCGGCCGGCCGTCCGGGTGGGGAAGGTCCAGGCCGAGCCAGGCGGTGAGCGTCGGCGCCAAATCGAGCACGCTCATGGGGTGCTCGGCCGGGCGGCCTGGGCGGGCGGGGTCGGTTCCCGTCGCGATGAAGAATCCGTCCCGGCGGTGCTCGCCGGTCCTGCCATATTGATTCACGCCGGCCAGCTCGCCGATCCGCGCGGAGCGGAGCCGATAACGCGCCCCGGCCCCGTCCGCGACGGAGGCACTCCCGACGGCGATCGATTCGTTCCATTCCACCAACAAATCGGGGAGATCGCCTAACGCCGGCCCCTGATACCGTTCTCCGGGGGCCCAGACGTGCTGGATCGCGGGGCGCCCCGAGTCGGCGTGCTCGATGGCGAGCAGCTCCTCTCGGAGGTTCTCGACGAACCCGCGGGCCTCCTCCCCGGGGCGGAGCAACCCGGCGGGCTCCCGCCCGAGCAGGTTCAACCGAATCCCGCCCACCGCCTGACCGTTGCCGACCGCGAAGCACCGGCTCGTGGCCGGGTGGGCCCCGAGAGTCGGTGATCCGGGGAGATCGCGGATCGCCCGCCGGAGCGGTTCGAGCCCCCGGCGAACCGCCATCGGGAGACGTCGCCAGATTCGTTGGACCACGGTTGGCTCGAGTTCCGATCGGCCGGGAGACGGGGGAGCGGCGGTCACCCCGAGCCGGGTGAGGAGGTCGCCGAGGAGGAACTGACCCCCGAAGAACGATCCCATGCCGTGGCAGCTGAAGACCATGATCCGAGCCCCCGGCGCGGCGGCCAGGAGGTCGCCGATCGCGGCATCGATGGCGCGGTACACCGCCGCCACCGGGTCGCCGATGGCGGCGCGAACCGCCGGGTCGTGGGCCGGATGGGCGGGATCGTGGAGGTGCCAGCACTGGTGGCCGGTGCAATGCGCCTCGGTGAACACCTGGAACACCAGGTCCCAATCGCCCGACTGGAGGACCCAGCGAGTCAGGTCGCGTTTGCGCTCGACGCCCGCGACCGCGCGACTGACGAAGGCCCGGTAGTCGGCTTTGCCGCGGCGAGCCGCGTCGCAGTTCGGTCCCATCGGGTGGGGGCCGAACCGGCGGAGCAGGTCCGCCCGGAACCCGGCCGGCCGCGCGTCGAACCCGAAAAAGGCATCGTGACTTCCCCATTCGACGGATTGGACTCCAGCGATCTCGGGATCGATCGGACAGAGCGGCACGTCGAGCACGGCGACCCGCCTCCCGGCATCGCCTAACGTCCTCCAGAAGGGCGGCACCGCCAGGTAGCGCTGGGCCGCGACTCGCTCGAGCCGGTAGCTCCCCGGGACCAATTGTACCTGGTAGTGAAGCCCGTGCCGCCCGGGCGACGCGGCCGTGATCGCGGAGGGCCAGGTGGACCCCACGTAGAAACCCTCGAGTCCCCGGACCGGGCCCCAGTGGCCGCGGGCGCGGAGGGCAGCCAGGTTGGGGAGGGTACCGTCGGCGCACCATCGATCCACCAGCTCCGGACTGGTGGCGTCGATCGCGACCGCGAGGATCCGGGTCGTCATTGCCGCGGGCGCCGCGCCCAGTCCGTCACCAGGTGGCGGGTGGCCGGCAGGAATCGCCATCCGCTCGGGGTGGTCAGGGAGCGGAGGTGAGCCCGCCACGCCTTCGCCAGCTGGCCGCTGGCGCGGTACCTTTCGGCCACCGCGTGATAGGCCGCGGCGAGGTGGCGCTCGAGGCCGCGGCGGAAGGCGATCGGAAGGTCGAGGCGGAGGATGGCCTCGAGGGCATCGGGTTGGCCGAGATGGAACTCGAGCGAGCGGGACTCACCTCCGTACTGAGTCCAGACGACCGTCGGTCGATCGTCGAAGCAGACCCGGCCCGTTTGGCTGAACCGCACCGCCAGGTAGGTACACTCGAGGTACCGCGGCATGGCGTCGAAGAGCGTCGCGGGCACGCCATCCGTCCGAGCCAGCCAGCTGCCCGGCAGCAGCCAATTGCCCGACAGCAACGCCATCAGGGGATCGGGTCGAACCGCGGCGAAGTCCGGCCGCAGCGGGGTGTCCACGCCGTCGAGCCGGCGAAAACCGTTGGTGACGACGATCGAGGCGCCGGGGTGCCCCGCCAACGTGGCCAGGCGGAGGGCCAGCGCTCCCGGGAGCAAGGCGTCGTCGTCGTCCAATTCGGTGAAGAATTCGGCGGCGACGGCGCCGAGCCCGAGCCGAATGGCGGCTGGGAGATCGGCTTGGGGTTGTCGGAGCACCAGGATTCGGCGATCGCGCTGGAGCCACGCCACGATCTCGGGGTCGGGCGCGGGACCGTTGATGACGACGATGGGCTCGGCGTCGACGCCACTCTGTTCCACCACACTGGCGAGTGCCCGGCGGATCGAGGCGGCTCTTTCTGGGGCTGCGAGGGTCGGAATGATGACGCTGACACGGGGAAAGGCCTCGCCCATGGGCGGATTCTAACGTGACCGACCTCGACTGGCGACGGGGGCCCGCGGGAGCCCTCGAAGCGGAGTTCGTGGTGATCGGGGCCGGGCCCGCCGGACTGAGCGTGGCGCACCGACTGGCCCGGACTGGCCGTCGATTGATTCTGGTCGACAGCGGGGAATCGGACCCGACCGCCCACGCGACCGCGCTCAACGACGGCACCGTCTCGGGCGATGGCTACGCCGGTCTGACCAGCACCCGTCACCGGCAGCTTGGCGGTACCGCGGCGATCTGGAACACGCCCTATCGGGGTCGAGTCGGAGCAAAGTACCTCAGGCTCGACCGATCGGACCTCTCGGCCCGGGTTGGGGACCTGGCCGGGTGGCCGATCGACTTCGCGACCCTGCTGCCCTGGTACCGCGAGGCAGAACGGCTCTGCGGGCTCGAGCCCCAGGTGACCGACGGCGCCGACAACGGCGGGGGCGGGGACTCGTCGGCCGTCGGGTCGGGCCTCGTCACTCGGTGGTATCGGTGGGGCCCGCGAGATGCCTGGACCGACGGAGTGCTCGGTGAGCTCCGGCGGAGCGGGGCAGCGACGGTGCTCGGCGGGGTGACGGTCGTCCGGCTCGAGCTGGGCGATCCGGCCGTGGTGGAGCTGGTCGCCCGGGACCCCGCCGGGGTCGAGTGGCGGCTCAGGGCCCAGCGGGTCGTCATCGCGACCGGGGCGATCGAGGCGGCTCGGCTGCTCCTCACGATGCCGTTAGGCGGCACCTTGTCGTGGCTCGGTCGCGGCTTCATGGAGCACCCCCGCGATCGGACCCTCGCCCTGGTTCCCCGGGGCCCCGACCTCTGGCATCGGCTGACTCGGTTCGATCTCGGCGGCGACCCGCCCGTCGCTGCCCGCCTGGCCCTCTCGGATCAGCTACCGGATCGGGCCGATTGGGCCAATGCCAGCGTCTCGCTCTTTCCCCGGTGGCGACCGGGATGGCTGGCTCGGTGGCGGGGGCGCCGCGGGACGGCGGGATACGGCTGGTCGGACCGGCCGCGGCCCGAGCGGGCCTTCGATCGGATCGAACTGGTGATCAACACCGAGCAGTTCCCCCACCCTGGCAATCGGGTCTCGCTGGGCGGCTCGGTCGACCGGCATGGGATCCCGAAGCCGCATCTCCATTGGGAATGGCGGACCGAGGATCAACGCCGGTTGGATCGAGTCAAGACGCTGGTCGCCCAGGGGCTTCAAGCCGCCGGTTGGGGCACGGTGGTGGTCACCTCAGATGACAGACCGGACCCGAATGCCCATCACCACGCCGGAACCACCCGGATGGCGATCGATCCTCGGGACGGCGTAGTCGATGCCAATGGGCGAGTGTTCGGGACCGACCGCCTCTACCTCGCCGGGGCATCGGTCTTTCCGCGGGCCGGTTTCGCCAACCCCACGCTCACCATTGCGGCGCTCGGGCTGCGACTCGGGGACCATCTCGCCGACGGCGCTTGACCCGATCGCGGTGGAACATCGATAGATGGTTACCGCCGCTCGACCGACCGTTATCCGACGCCAGACTCGGCGACGAATGCCTCAGCGGGTCAGCCTCACGGCCCCGGACATGTTCCAGGTTGCCGTCGAGGCCAAGCACGGACTGGCGCCCAGGGCATGGTCGGTCCGTTTGATATCGAGTTGGCTCGGCCCAGTGAGGGCGAGGAGCCAACTCACGGTCGGAGACGCGGCGTCGGGACCGTAACAGTAGATCTGGCTGTCCGTGACCGACTCGAACGGTCGGTTGACTCGACCGGAAGCCTGGCGGCCAACCACCGCTACCCGAGCGCCCAGAGCGTTGGGTCCGAGGCTCAAAGCGAGATGGTCCTCGGGTCGGTAGGGGTAATTGGCCAAGGTCAGGTACGCGGTTTCGTTGCCGGGCTGGGGGTTGCTGCCCTGCAGCACCCAGACGCCCTTGGCGGTACCGGCCACGTCAACGGTCATGGTGCCGCAGCGGGGCTCACCGGCCGGGACCAAGCCAGGCCGGCCAGGATCGCCAAGCTTGGTGTACAGCTGATCCCGAAGTGCCGGTCCGAACTGGTCCCACGGACAGATCGCGTGAAAGGTCTGAGGCGGGTGACGCTGCCTGGCAATGTAGAAATTGTCGACTCGGGAGTCTTCCATTCCGAAGTCGAACCCCATCAACCCCAACGCGCGGGACATCCCACCCGTCCCCAACGGCTGGCCGGGCCTCACCAGCACGTTCCTCAAGCTGGCGCTGCAGGACTCGACCGTCTCGGTAGCGGTGCTGTATTGCTGGCAATCCGACCAAGTGGCCTCGGGCGCCACCGAGGCGGCTAGTGTGGTTAGGTGGCCGAACCAGCCGGACACTTCCCGGCAGACCTGAAACAAGACGCCGTAGTCCTCGCGACCCTGGCGGTTCGGCGAAACCAAATACCTGGTGCGGCGCAACTGGGTGATCTGGAGGTCGCCGGGCGAGGACACCGCCGCGCCCTCGTTCAGGAGGTACATCCCGGCGTGGGCGGTCGGGAGGGTGTGGCCCGGCGCCCCAAGCCCGCCGAAGACCACGATGCGCTCGATGTCGCTCAGGGCAATCGGCAGCGCAGAGAAATAGGGGCCAGGGCCACAGGCGTCCGCGGCCGGGCCAGTCAGGTCACCATCAGCTCCGCAGCCGATGGCGAGGAATGCCAACGTCGAAACGACCAGGAGCCGCCCGCTGCGACGACGCGCCAAGGCCAGACCTCGCCAGGGGAGCCGTTTCCAAGCTAGGGCTCACGGCCAGGTGCCGCAACGGAGCCACCGCGGCGTTCGTCAGCGCACCGGGACCAGCGGCAGCACGATCCGGGAGGGCCGCGCTCGATCGCGATGGACGGCCACGGTCGGCGGCACCTTCGGGTAGACGGCGCGATGGCTGTCGCGGTCGGCGCCCTGGAGGGTGACTCGGATCCGGTGCCCGGTCCGGAACCGCTTGGCGGTCGGGTGGAGGTCGAACACCAACTCGGCCGGCTCGGCGGGAAGCGGGGCGACGTCTTCCTGGTGGCTTCGAGGCCACGGCAAACCGAAGTTGTCGAACGGGGGCGTCCCGAGCTTGCGGTGGGAGGCACGGAGCACGCCCTCGGTCACATAACTCGAGCGTCCGGTCGAATCGACATCCTCCAGGTAGACCATTGCGTCGAAATCGCGGGCCGACGACGTCACCCAGAGGTGCACGATCGGATGTCCGATCAGTTCGACTGGAGTATCGAGCGGTGCGGTCGTCCAGGTGAACCCCTTGGCGTCGTTACCGGCCAGGTCCGGGTACCCGACCGCGCCTCCGTAGGTATTGGCCCATCGGTTGGCCGGACCTAACGTCGCGGTGGTGTCGACCACCCGGCTGTCCGAGGCCTCGGCGTCCCCCGGGGAGGTCCGGATCAGGCGGCCGTCGTTGAACGACCCCGCGCTGCCGGCCTTCCCGCCATGGAAGAAGAACTCGGTGGCGACGGCCTCGGGGAGCGGCCAGGTGGTCGCGGTGCGCCAGGCCGAAGCCTCGGGAGCGTCGATGACGAAGTAACGCAACGGCGGCTCTCGGTCGATCCCATTGTCGACGTTCTTGAGCCAGCGATCCATCCACCGGTGCCGCTCGGCGCCGAGGTCGAATCCGTCCGTCTGGCCGTGGAACCACGGACCCATGATCAGCTTCTGGGTCACTTTGAGGTTGCGGAACCAGAGAAAGGCATCTCGGGGGAAAGCGTCGTACCAGCCCACCAACCCGTAGACCGGAATGCCCGAATCGTTGATCTGGTCCAGGTAGGTCGCCGGTCCGCGTTCGAGGTGAATCGGCTTGCCGGAGACCGCGTCGATGCTGTTCCGGTACGGGACGCCGGCCCACATCGTGTACATGTCGCGGTTGGTCCTGTGCTCGGCGATGGCGGAGTCCCGCTGGGCCATGCCCTCTTGTCCGTCGACCGGTGCCACCCCGCCGAACGACAGCGCCGGTCCCCAGGTGAAGGTCACCGCATTGTCCAGGTTGTGGGTCAGCATCTGCCACTTGGCGAAGAAGTCGTCGCGATAGACGCCGCCGGGGTAGATCATCGGATACCACTCGAACACGTGCATCTCGGGGAAGATCGCCTTGAGGCTCGGCGGCTTCTTGCTCGCGGCGAAGAGCTGGGTGATTCCGAGGTAGGACCGCCCGGTCATGCCCACGCTCCCGGACGACCACGGCTGCGCGGCCAGCCATTCGGTGATCTCGTAGGCGTCCTCGGCTTCGCTCGGCATGAAGAACCCCTGCTGGGTGCCGAAGGAGGCTCCGCCGCCTCGGGTGTCGACGGCCGCCACCACGTAGCCATGGTGGAGGAGCCGGGCGATTCCCCGGCCGAACCCGGCGGCGTAGTCCACGATGGTGTCACCCCGGAAAAAGGCCCGGTTATAGCGGTGGTGGGTCCAGACCACGGGGAGTTTCTCGCCGTGGAGCGCGCCGTTCTTGGTGGGGCGGAGGATGTCGGCCGCCAGTCGCACCCCATCGCGCATCGTCAAGTACTGCGACGTCCTGGCGTACCCGTCATAATCGGCGGTGGCGTACCCCTGGTAGCGGCCCGGCTCGGAGATCCGATCGGTCGAGGTGGTGGCGGCGGGGGCACAGCCGGCCGCGAGGCCGAGTCCGGCGATGGCGAGGTAGCGGAACATGAGGCTCACCGATATCGGGTGGTCGATTGTACCGCCGCGATTGGTCGCGGACAAGCCGGTTCCGCCGCGGGGTGGTCCCCGACCGGAAGCTCCCCTTGACGGTCAGGAGCAGGTGAGCGACATTGCACTTGACAGTCGAGAGGAACGAGCGATGGCCGACCGCCGCACCGACGTGCTCCAAGGCACCTTCGACCTCCTGGTTCTCAAGGTCCTCTCGGTCGAACCGATCCACGGCTGGGGGATCACCCAGCGGATCGAAGCTCTCTCGGAGCGAGCCCTCTCGGTCAACCAAGGGTCGCTCTATCCCTCGCTCGAGCGCCTCCAGCGCAGCGGCTGGGTCGTATCGGAGTGGCGGTTGACCGAGAACAACCGACGGGCCAAATACTACCGGCTCACGGCCGCGGGTCGGAGCCAGCTGCAAGTGGAGCGCTCCGAATGGGAGCGGGCCGCCCAGGCCATCCGGCTGATCCTGCGGTGGGAGGGGGCCTGATGTCCGGCTGGGACGGACTCCGCCACCGGCTCCGCACCCTGTTCGGGGGCCGCCGCGCGGATCGGGAACTCCGCGAGGAACTGGCCTACCACCTGGAGCAAAGCGCCAGACAGCTCGAGGCGCGAGGCCTCGACCAGGCGGAGGCGCGCCGCCGGGCCTCGCTCAGGTTAGGGAGCGTCGAAGAGGTCCGAGAATCCGCCCTCGACGCTCGCGGGTGGCGAGGGCTCGACGATCTTCGCCGCGATGTCGGTTATGCCGGGCGCCAACTCCGCCGGGCGCCGGGGTTCTCCGCCGCGACCATCGCCACCCTGGGCCTCGCGATCGGCGCCGCGACCGCCATCTGGACCGTGGTCACCGGCGTGTTGGTGCGGCCGGCCCCGTTCGCCGAGGTGGAGCGGCTCGCCGTCGTTTGGCAGACGGACCGGCGGACCGGGACCACCCGCGAGCCGATGTCCTGGCCGGACTACCTCGATTTCCGGAGCCGCGGCCAGTTGCTTGGCCAAGTCGGCGCCCTCTCCAGCGCGGAACTGAGCCTGGCCGACGGGCAGGGCGACCCGCTCAGGCTCACCGCGATCCTGGCGAGCGCCAACTTCTTCGACCTCATCGGCGTTCGGCCGCTCGTGGGCCGGGCCTTCACGGCCGCCGAGGCGGCCGTCCGTCCCTTTCGGGTGGTGCTGATCGGCGAAGGACTCTGGCGGAGGCGCTTCGGCGCCGATCCCGCGGTGATCGGCCGAACGATTCGGCTCGACGATGGCGAGGTTACCGTCATTGGCGTCCTCCCGAACAGCGCCGACTTCGGGCTCGACCAGATTCATGCCCGGGCGGCCTACCACGCTCCGTACGCCGGCGTCGGCCGGGTCGACATCTGGGCCCCGATCGAAGGGACGTTCACCGGATCGGTTCGCGACACCCACTCGACCATCGTGGTGGCCCGGCTCGCCCCGGGGGTCACGGCGGCGCAGGCGAGTGGCCAGGCGACCGCGATCGCCGCCGACCTCGAGCGGGCGTTTCCCGGTTCGAACACCGCCCGCGGCAGCAACCTCGAGCCATATCCGGAGGTGGTGTTCGGTCCGACCAAACCCGTGCTTCGATTGCTGGTGGTTGCCGGGGTGCTGTTGCTGGTCGCTGGCGTCGTCAACGCCGCCAATCTTCTCCTGGCTCGGGGCGCGGTGCGGGCTCGCGAGATCGCCGTCCGGACGGCACTCGGCGCCGGGGCGGGGCGATTGGGGCGGCAGTTCGCGGTCGAGAGCCTCCTGCTAGCCCTTCTGGGCGGTGCCCTCGGTCTCGCGCTGGCGTGGGCGGGGCTGGGGATGCTGTTGCGCTTGGCCCCCGCCGATTTCCCACGGATGGAGGAGGTGGGCGTCGACTGGGTTGGCGTGGCTGCGAGCCTCGGCCTCGCGCTGCTGATGGGGCTTCTGTTCGGAATGGTGCCGGCCTGGCAGGCCCGGCGGATCGATCCGATGGTCGCGATGCGGGCCGAGGATCGCGCCGTGGCATCCGGGCTGGGCCGCTTTCGTCGGGGTCTTGTGGTCGCCGAGTTGGCGATCTCGGTCACGCTGGTGATCGTGGCCGGGCTCCTGGTGAAGAGCCTGACCGAGATCGTACGAACCGGGCCGGGATACCGGACTCACGACCTGCTCAAGGCGGAGTATCAGCTGCCCGCCAGCCGCTATCCGAGAGACTTTGCCACCTTTCCGCGCTGGCCCGCGATCCAGCAATTCAGTGCCAGGTTGCTCGAGGAAGCCGCCCGAATCCCCGGCGTGAGCGGCGCGGCCCTCGCCAACGCCCATCCGCTCGACGCTGGCTTCACCAACTCGTTTCGGATCGTCGGCCGGGAAGCGGAGGCCGCGTCGTGGCCCGAAATCTCGGTGCGGGTGGTCTCGCCGGGCTACTTCACCACGGTGGGGCTCGGGGTCATTGACGGTCGGGTTTTCACCGAATCGGAAACCGTGGACGCGCCGCTGGTGGCCGTCATCAACGAAACGGCGGCCCGACGGTTCTTCTCCGACCGATCTCCGCTGGGCCAGGAGATCAATTGGTGGGGCATCACTCGGCGGATCGTCGGGGTCGTGACCGATGAGCGGATCCACGGTGTCGCCGAAACGGTGCCGCCCGCGGTCTATGCCAGCGCCCTGCAGCTGCCGATGGCGCGGGTGCTGGTCCTTCGGGTGAGCGGCGACCTGGGCGCGGTCGCGGCCGAGATTCCGGGGCTGTTCCGGCGTCTCGATCCGGCCCTGGCGATCTACGGTGTCGAGCCGCTCACCGCGACCGTCATGGCGACCGTCGCCAGTCATCGGTTTGCGCTGGTGGTGATCGGCGCGTTCGCGGTGGTGGCGATGGTCCTGGCGTTGCTCGGCATTCACGGCGTCCTGAGCTTCCTCACCGCGACGAGAACCCGCGAAATCGGGGTCCGGATCGCGCTCGGCGCTTCCCGGGGAAGCGTGCGGCGGTTGGTGCTTCGGGACGGGTTCCGGATGGTACTGGCGGGGCTCCTCTGGGGAGCCGTCGGCGCCGCGGTCGGTTCGCGGTTGGTGCGCTCGATGCTGTTCCAGGTCGCGCCGGTCGAACTCTCGGTCTATGGGGCGGTGGTGGTCATGGTGGGGGTGGCCGCCCTCGCCGCGATGTGGGTCCCAGCACGGCAGGCGACTCGGATCGAACCGATCGAAGCGCTCCGGGTCGATGGTTAGGCGTCGCTGAACGCCGCATCGAGGCCCGCCGAGTCGGCTTGTCGGCGAACCATCCGGGCGTATTGGCCGCCAAGGGCCATCAGTGCCTCGTGGGTCCCCCGCTCGATCACTCGGCCGCCGTCGAGCAGGAGGATCAGGTCGGCGCGGCGAACCGTGGACAACCGGTGCGCGATGATGAAGGTGGTGCGGCCGGCCAGGAGGCTCGCCATGGCCGCCTGGATCGCCTGCTCGCTCTCGGTGTCGAGGTTGCTGGTCGCCTCGTCGAGGATCAGGATCTGCGGGTCGGCGAGGAAGGCCCGCGCGATCGCGAGCCGCTGGCACTGCCCCCCGGACAGCTTGACGCCGCGCTCACCGATGAAGGTGTCGTACCCCTCCGGCAACGACCTGATGAACTCGTCGGCGTTGGCCCGCACCGCGGCCGCGACGACCTCGTCTTTGGTGGCGCCGTGACGGCCGTAGGCGATGTTGTCACGCACCGACCCGTCGAACAAGAAGACATCCTGCTGAACGATGGCCACGAGATCGCGATAGCTGGCCAACTGGAGGTCGCGGATGTCGGTGCCGTTGACCAGGATCCGGCCCTCGGTCGGATCGTGGAACCGCGCCACCAGGTCGGTCACGGTGGTTTTTCCGGCGCCGCTTCGTCCCACCAGCGCCACCACCGTCCCGGCGGGGACCGTGGCCGACACGTCACGGACGACGGGGACTCCCTCGCGGTACTCGAATCCCACCCGGTCGAGGACGATCTCCCGCACGGCCGCCGGTGCGGGCAGCGCGCCCGGGCGGTCCGGCTTGTCATCCGGCATCGCGAGGATCTCGAACACCCGCTCGGTCGCCGCGAGCGATCGCTGCAACTCGGAAAAGGAGTTGACGATCTGCCACACGGGATTGAGCAGCAGGAAGGTGTACCACTGGAACGCCATGATGTCGCCCACCGAGGCCCGGCCGACCAGGTTCAGGTAGCCGCCATACCAGAGGATCACGACGTTCACCGCCCCGAGCAACAGGCCCCAGGAGGCCCAGATCACCATTTCGCGCCGTTGGGCGAACAGTTCCTTGCGGATGACCGTATGGCGACCCACCAGGAAATCGAACAGCTCACGAAGCTCCCCCCGAAAGGCGCGGACGACTCGGATTCCCGAGAAGGTTTCGCCGACCCGGCCGTCGATGTGCTCCACGTCCTTTCGGAGCGAACGGTAGATGGGCCGGATCCGCCGGGAGAACAGCACGCTGATGACCGCGATGCCGGGAACGATCGCGAGCGCGGTGAGGGCCAGTCGCCAGTTGAGTGCCAGCAGGACCCCGATCGCGATCAGGAGGCGAATCACCGAGAGGGCGGGCGACACGATGGCGAGTTGGAGCAGGCCCGTGGTGGTGTCGACATCTCCGGTGATTCGCGAGAGGATCCCCCCGGTCTTCATGTCCCAGAGCTTGGGGAGGGGGAGGTGAAGCAGCCGCCCGAACAGCGCCCGCCTGAGACTGAGCATTACCCGGGCGTTCAGCAGTCGCTGGCGGTAGTCGCGAATGACGGCCACGACGTTCGAGAGGACGACCAACGTCACGAAGGTGGCCCCCGCCAGGTGGAGCAGCCGGAGCCGCCTCGCCGGGTCGAGGTCCGGGTCGAGCAGGACCCGATCGACGATGAACCGCATGAAGAGCGGTTCGACCATCTGGAACGCGGCGACGAGGAGGGCGAGCAGGAAAAGCCCGGCGACCGCGTAGCGGTGGGGCGCCAGCCACCGGAGGTACTCCCTGAGGTAGCCGCGACGGCGGTTCCGGGCCGCCACAGGGTCGGAGGTCCCATCGGGGCGGCCTTCCGGGGCTTCGGCCGCGTCGTCGACTCGGCCGTGCCGGGTAATCGGTCAGGAACCGCCGGAACCGCGGCCGGGAGAATCTCGGACGGTCCGCGGATGAGTGCTCCGTCACGGGCGATCGGTCACGTCGGGGACGCTCGAGACGACAGGCACGACGTCGCCCGGGGCGGGCGATCCGGCTCCCAAGCTGACTCCCGGCTCCGAAACGGGGCTGGTGAATCTCGGCGGCTGACCATGTCGGGGTATGATGATGGACGCCAGTCTGCGCCGCAAGCAGCCCTCCCAAACTCCCGGTCGCTGGCTTTGCCGCACCCTCGCCGTGCTTCGCTGCGAATCGCTCGCGGGGGCGCCGAACCGCCTCGGAACCGGCGGATGCGCCGAGCAAGAGGCAGGGCGGCGTGGAGGACCACCAGCCAGATACGATCGGGGGTGTCGTGGAGGATCCGATCTCGCTCGCTGTCGGCCGGAACGGCCTGACGCGGTTAGCGGAAACGGCCAAACGGTTCCAGATTGGGAGCGACCCAACCCGACACTCGCCATGCGAACTTGGCTCAAACGAATCGGACTCGGCCTCCTCGGGCTCATCGTCGTCGCCGCGCTGCTCGGTGCCATCGCGGAGCGGGTGGCCAGGGGTCGAGCCGCGACGGACCATCCACCGCCGGGCCGGCTGGTCGACATCGGAGGTCGCCGGCTTCACCTCGACTGTCGTGGCAGCGGAACGCCGATCGTGGTGCTGGAGGCTGGGCTCGACATGAACGGATCGCTGGCCTGGGCCGCGGTCCACGATTCGATCGCCGCGACCACCCGTACCTGCGGCTACAGTCGGGCCGGGATCATGTGGAGCGATCCCGGACCACAACCGCGCCACGCGACCGCGGTCGCCGCCGACCTCGACGCCGCCTTGACGGCGGCCGGCGAAGCCGGTCCCTACGTGATGGTGGGTCACTCGCTGGGTGGGCCATACATCAGCGTCTACACCAAACGGTTTCCTGACAAGGTCGCCGGGTTGGTCTTCGTCGACGCCTCGCACCCCGACCAAGTCGCCCGGTTGGCGGAGGCCACCGGGAAGGAAATGGAGCCCCCGCTCGGTTCCCTCAAGGTGCTGGCGGCCCTGGCGTGGACCGGTCTGGCCCGGGCGGTGATGCCGACCGACACCAACGGGGCGATCCCCGAATCGGTCCGGCGGGCGACGGCGGCCTACGCGGCAACCTCGATGGGACCGATGATCGCCGAGGCGCGGGCGATGTCCGAGACGATGGCGCAGGCCGGCGAGGCGCGAGCGTTAGGCGAGCGGCCGCTGGCGGTGTTGACCGCCGCGGCCCCGCTCGACGCCGCTACCTTGGCGCAGATCGAGATGACGGCGGAACAGGGCCGGAAGTTCCAGGCGATTTGGACCGCGCTGCAGGTAGAGCAGGCCGGGTGGTCGAGTCGAAGCGAGCACCAGATCATCCCGGACGCGAGTCATTACGTTCAGCGGGACCGGCCCGATCTGGTGATCGCCGCGGTCCGCCGGGTGGTCGAGCAGGTCCGGGCAGGCCGTTAGGCGCCCAGCCGGTCTCGCAGCGCCCTGACCGCGCTCGCCGGCGTGGTCAGCACGGGCCGGGTCACCAGAGCGGCTACCGCCGGCCCCGCCCGGGCCATGGTGAACTGGGCCAGGGCGATCGTCGCGACCTGGTGGCGCTCCACCAGGTCGCGGGCGGCTTCGGCGATCAGTCGGTCGTGCCGGTGGGGATCGCCGGCTCGAAGCGCCTCGAGTGCCCCGTCCGCGAGCCTGGCATGGACGGCGACCCCGGCCGGAAACTCGCCGATCATCGATTCGAGGGTGGGGCCAAAGGTGGCGACGAGGCCGATCGGTCCGCCGGTCGCCACGGCGTCGGCGATCATCGCCTGGTTCGGCTTGAAGACCGCCATCGGGGCCAATCGGCGGGCCACCGCGTCGATGCAGGGCCCGAACGCCGAGCAAGTGAAGAGGATCGCGCCGGCGCCCGAAGCCACCGCATGGTCCGCCAGCCGCTGAAACCGGTCGGTCATCGCCTGGTCGAGCGGTCCCGGCTGCCGGGCGCGATCGCGCGACAGCGAGTCGTCGAGAAGGTGAAACCGGTCGCAGTCGGGCCAGGACCGATCGATCTCCTCGGAGATCGGGCCGATCGACTCGATCAAGGCGTGAATCAGGGCGACCCGCGACATCAGCCGCCCGATTTGCTCCCGGAGGACTGGCCCGCGCGCCAGCACTCGCCGATCGCCTGATCCAGGATGGCGACACCCTCGTCCACCTCGGGTCGCTCGATGGTGAGGGGCGGGGCGATCCGAAAGATGCTGCCCGCCTTGGGATGCCGGACGATGTTCATGCTCAAGCCCAGCTCGAGACACCGATCCATGATCTGGTGACCGAGCTCGGGCGCCGGGGTTTTCCGCTCCCGATCGAGCACGATCTCCATCCCGAGCAGCATGCCCCGGCCCCGAACGTCGCCGATGCACTCGTGGGCCCGCCGGAGCGCCTCGAGCTGCTCTCGGAGGTAGCGGCCCGTCTCCCGGGCCCGTTCGACGATCCGGTCGCGCTCGATGATCTCGAGCACCGCGAGCCCCACGTATGCCGGGAGGGGATCGGAGACGTGCGAGGTGAGGAAGAGGAAGCCCGCCTGGTGGCACCGCTCCTCGATCGCCGCGCTGGTCACCGTGGCCGCGAGCGGGAGGCCACCACCTAACGTTTTCGAGAGGGTCAGTATGTCGGGCGGCACCCCATCGCGCTCGAAAGCGAACAGGTCACCCACTCGCCCGAAGGCGGTCTGAGCCTCGTCGAGGATGAGGAGATAGCCGCGGTCGTTGGCCATCGTCTTGAGCTTCGCGAGGTAGCCCGGCCCGAGGTCGATGATGCCGGCCGCGCTCAACACCGGCTCCACGATCACCGCGGCCGGCGCGCCGGTGGTCTGCCGGTCGATCAGTTCGAACCCCACCTCGAGACAGGTGGTGTCGCACCGGTCGGTGCAGTGCCGGATCGGACAGCGATAGCAGTTGGGGGCCGGCAACGCACCGGTTCCCGGCATCAGCGGACCGTACCCCTGCCGCCCGAACGAGAAGGTGCTCGAGAAGGCGCCGCCGGTCATCCCGTGCCACGAGCCTCCGAAGCTCACGACCTCGAAGCCGCCGGTGAAGAGCTTGGCCATTCGAATCGCGGCTTCGTTGGCCTCGGCGCCGGTGTTGAGCAGCATCGACTTGGCGAGGGGATCCGGGACCAGCGCCCCGAGTCGCTGGCAGAGACGGATCACCGAGGGGGCGAGGATGGTGCTGAGCAGGTGGGTCACTTCCCGAGTGGCCCGGTGGATCGCGGCGGTGATGTCGGGATGGTTGTGGCCCAGGACCGCGCACATCTGCCCAGAGGTGAAGTCGAGGACCCGGCGGCCCCGTTCGTCGATCATCACCGCCCCGCTGGCCCGGGTGACGATCAGCGGGGTGAAGGCGCCGGCGTAGCGGATCATCGCCTCGTCGATCCCGCGGCGGAGGCACTCGGTCTCCTCGGCAGAGAGCGGGGGATCGGAATCGGGTCTGGGCATGGCTGGTCGAAGGATGATGGCGGCCGGTCGGTCGCTCCCGGCCGCCACCGTTTTCAGACGTTATTTCCCGCGCGCCTTCCAGGCGGCGAGCAGCTGGGTCTCCACCTCCATCTGTTTGGCCATCGGCGCCGTGGGTGTCTCGAGTTCGGGTGCCTTGCGGAGGCCGGATCGCATCGCGGCGCGACGTTCCTCCGGGAGCCCGTTCCACCACTCGAGCGTGTCCTTTGTCGTCTGCGCGAGCGACCGGAACGTCAGGCCGGCGGCGATCGCCTTGGCGTTGCTGACCGAGTGGAGGTGGGCGTAGCCGCCCGTCGGCGCGTTCCAGATCGGGAAGGTCGCTTTCTGCTCCGCGAGCCAGCCGGCGTCGGCCCAGGTGAACGACGCGTTCGACTTGGTGATGGCCTTGAGCTGCTCGAGCATCGAGCCCATCGGCACCGGCCTGGTCGGCCCGACCGCGTTGTAGACGCCGGCGCTCTTCTTTTCGATCAGGGTGACCACGAACGCGGCCAGGTCGCGGGCGTCGATGATCGACATCGGATACGACGGCTCCCCGGGAGCGAGCAGCTCGCCGCCCGCGGCCACCCGGACCGGCCAATAGGTCCATCGGTCGGTGCTGTCGCCCGGGCCCACGATGTAGCCCGGGCGGACGATGATCGCCCCAGTCGGGAACGCCTCCTGGACCGCCTTCTCGGCCAGGACCTTCATGGGTCCGTAGCTCTCCCCGGTGACCCGCTCGAAGGTCGGGTCCGCCATCGCCCCGCCCGGGTAGTCCTCGGTGATGCCCGGCTTCTTGAAGTCGGCGTAGACCGCGACCGTGGAGATGAAGAGGTATTGGTCGGCGTTACCCTTGAGCAGGTTCGCCGAGTCGCGGACGTGGCGAGGCACATAGCCAGAGGTATCGATCACCGCGTCCCACTTCCGGCCCTTGAGCGCGTCGAGCTTGCCGTCGCGGTCGCCGATCAGGGTCTCGAGGTCGGGAAAGAGGTCGTCGTTGCTTCTGCCGCGATTGAAGAGGGTGATGGTGTGGCCCCGTTCCCGGGCCCGTCGGACCATGTGGGGCCCGATGAAGCCGGTGCCTCCGAGGACCAAGATCTTGAGCGGGGCCGCCAGGGCCGGGATCACGCCGCCTTGGCTGGGGTCGATTCCGAGGGCGAGGGCGCCGGTCGCGGTCGCGCCAACCTTGAGAAATTCACGTCGGGTGGAACTCATGATTCGGGGTTCCCTGAAGGGGCGAGGGTCAGGTCGGACCCGGGGAGGGACGAGTCCCCGTGTCGAAATGGTAATTACGGGCCGATCCGCCGGGGACGCAAGCGGCACTTCGGCGGCACCCGAGCCGGAGATCGACGCGGTACCTTCGGCTTCGAGCCAGACGCGGAAAGTAGGCCGACGTTAGGCTGCTCCGACAGATCACCGGCCAGGCCCCGGCGCGGTGGATCCCCTTGATGCTCGGGTGGGGGCTGCGGGGGGTGTGGGAGAAGGACCTCCAGGCGTCGCCCCAGGAAGGCTTGCCCTTCCGCGGCCACCACCCCAAACTCCGGGGTGCGACTGGCTCACCTCGGCGACATCCATCTCGGCTACCGGCAGTTCTACCGGCAGACCGCCGCTGGCATCAACCAGCGCGAGGCCGACGTCGCCAACGCCTTCCGGCGGGCGATCGACGGGGTGATTCTGGCAGCCCCCCAGGCGGTCATCGTCGCCGGGGACCTCTTCCACGCGGTCCGGCCGAGCAACCAGTCGATCGTCTTCTGCTTCCGCGAGTTCCAGCGACTCAGGACCGCGCTGCCCGAGACCAAGGTCATCCTGATCGCGGGGAATCACGACACCCCGCGCGCCACCGAGACCGGCTCGATTCTCCGGCTCTTCAGTGAACTGGGGATCGACGTCGTCGCCGACCAGGCCGAGGACCTCTATTACCCCGACCTCGATCTCCTGGTCCGGGCCCTGCCGCACCAGGCAGTGGTTAGCGCCGACAAGCTCCAATTCCGGGCTCCCCGGAAGCACCGCTACGAGGTCCTCGCCGTCCACGGCGAGGTCGAAGGGGTGTTCCAGTTCGACAACTGGTGGACCGAGCCCGGAGGAGCGCTGATCGACGGCTCGGAGCTGACCCACGGCGGCTGGCGGTACGTGGCCCTCGGACACTACCACGTGATGCGGGAGGTCGGCCCGGGGGTGTGGTACGCCGGAGCGCTCGACTACGTCACCCTCAACGTCTGGGGCGAGTTGGAGGAACAGCGCAAGAGCGGCGTCAAGGGGAAGGGCTGGCTCCTGGTCGACCTCGATCGGGAGGTCGTCGCGCCGGAACGGCAGTATGTCGCCGCTTCTCGCGGGTTCTACGATCTGAAATACATCCAGGGCCGCGATCTCTCCGCCGCCGAACTCGATGCGGAGATCGCCGCCCGACTCGCGGCCGTGCCTGGCGGGATCGCGGATCAGGTCGTTCGGCTCCGGGTGTTCGACATCCCCCGCCATGTGGCCCGCGAGATCGATCATGCCGCCGTCCGCGCGGCCAAGGCCGCGGCGCTCCACTTCCACCTCGACCTCCGCCGGCCGGACGCCGCCCGGTCGATCGGGGTCGAGGCCCCGGGGCCCCGGCAGACTCTCGCCGATACCCTCCGGGCGTTTCTGGCCCGCCGTCCGCTGCCGGAGCAGATCGACCGCGACCGATTCGTGGCTCGGGGCGTCGCCTTGCTCGAAGCGGTGCCGTACGAACCTGGCGGAACCGGCTGATGCAACTCGACCGCCTTCGGCTCCAGAACTTTCGCCAGCACGCCGACACCACGCTCCAGTTCGGGCCCGGCCTCACCGGCATCGTCGGACCGAACGGGGCGGGGAAGACAACCCTGCTCGAGGCGATCGCGTGGGCCATGTACGGCACCCAGGCCGCCCGAGGGACTCGCGATACCATCCGCCGGCGCTCGGCCCCGGCCCGTTCCCGGGTGGAAGTCGAGCTGGACTTCACGTTAGGCGCCCGGCGATACCGGATCGTCCGGTCGCTCCAGAGCGCGGTGTTCTATCTCGACGGCGAGGCCGCCCCGATCGCCAACAGCGCCGGGGCCGTCACCGACCAAGTGACCCGGCTCTTCGGGATGAGCCGCGACGAGTTCTTCAACACCTATTTCACCGGCCAGAAGGAACTCGCCTTCATGGCCGCGATGACCGCCGCGGATCGGGCCCGGTTCCTGAGTCGGGTGCTCGGCTACGAGCGGCTGGCCACCGTTCAGATCGGGCTCAAGGAGGAGCGCTCGGCCCTCCGGGCCTCGCTCGCCACCGCCGAGACCGGCTTGATCGATCGGGAGACGCTCGATCAGGAAGAGCAGGCGGCGACCGTCCGGATCGCCGGCGCCACCAGGGCGGTGGCCGAAGCGCGGGCCGGTCTCGAGCTGGCCGAGCGGCTCGTCGCCGAGCGGCGCCCGGTTTGGGAAGAGTGGGAGAAGCGGCGGGAGACCGTTCAGGCGGTGGAGACCGACCTCCAGATCGCCGAGCATCAGGCCACCGAGGCCCGGCGAGCCTTTCAGGAGCTCGATCGCGACCTGGTCGAGGCGATGGCGGCCGCCGCCAAACGCGACGAGCTGGCCCCGGGGCTCGCCGAGTGGGATGCCCTGGCCGCGCAGCGCGATCGGCTCGATGCCGAGAGCCTCGCCTTCGCGGGCCGGCGGGCGGTCCAAGCCGAGCTCAAGGAAGTGAAGAGCGCCCTGGCCAATCACGACCAACGCCTCGCCAGGCTGCCTGACGTCGAGCAGCTGGCTGCCGCCCGCGCCAAGTCGGCGGCGACGGCCGAACGGGTCGCCGCCGCCACGGTGGCGCTCGAGGACCTCCAAGCCGAATGGGTTCGAGAGAAACAGGACGCCGCCACCAAGCGGGCGAGTCTCCTCAAACAGCACGACGACCTCGAAAAGCAGCTGAAGCGACTGCGCGAGGTCGGCCCGACGGTGGTCTGCCCGACCTGTGGCAAGCCGCTCGGCAAGGAGTACGATAAGGTGCTCGATGACCTCGAGACATCGCTCGCCGAGGTGATGCAGGAGGGCCGCTTCTATCGCCATCGGCTCGATCAGCTCACCCCGGAGCCTGCCGAGTTGTCGAAGGCGCGATCCACCCTCGAGGCGGCCACGGCGGATGGTCGAGCCGACCAAGCCGCCGTGGTGCGAGCCGATGCCGGCATCGCCGAGCGCCAGCGGGTGGCGGCGGAGCGAGCCGCGGCGGAGGCCAGAGCCGCGGACCTCGAGGCGAAACTCGCCGAGGTGCCGACCAGTTACGACGAGACGACCCACAAGCGGGTCCGCGATCGATTACTCGCCTTGGAGCCGCTGCGGACCCAGGTCGCCCGGCTCGCGGCCCTGGCGGAGCGGGCCGCGGCGCTGGTGCCCAAGGCGGCCGAGGCGGAGCAGAACCTCTCGCGTCTGGAGGCGCAGGTCGCGGCCCTGAAGGAGCGTTTGGTCGGGCTGGGGTGGTCGGCGGCCTCGTACGACGCGGCGCGCGACGCCTTCCACGAGGCTGAGCGGGCTCGGCAAACCGGGCAGGTGACCCAGGTCCGGGCCGACGGGGAGCGGAAGGCCGCGGAGGAACACCGCGCCGCGGTGGCGCGACGCCGCGCCGAGCGAGATGCTCGAATGGCGGAGATCGAGCGGCTCAAGGGCGAGGTGCTCTTCAATACCGAGTTGGACAGGGCATTCACCGACCTCCGCGACGATCTCAACGCCGCGCTCCGGCCCGATCTCTCGGATGCGGCCTCGATTCTACTGCGCGACCTGACCGCCGGCCGCTACAGCGATCTCGAGATCACCGAGGACTACGAGCCATCGATCGTCGACGACGGGGAGCCCAAGACCGTGCTCTCGGGCGGCGAAGAAGACATCGCCAACCTGGCGCTCCGGCTGGCGATCAGCCAGATGATCGCCGATCGGGCGGGGCAGCCATTCTCGCTCCTGGTGCTCGACGAGGTGTTCGGCTCGTTGGACGACGAGCGACGCTCAGCGGTCATCGACCTGTTGCGAAGCCTGGCCGACCGATTCCCCCAGGTCATCCTGATCACCCACATCGAGTCGGTCCGCGACTCGTTCGACCGGGCGATCCGGATCGACTACGACGTGGAACGGGGCATCGCGACGGCGCGGGAGGAAACGCCGCGGGCCGGGTTCGATTCCCATGCCGCTGCCTGAGGTCGCCTCCCTGGTCCGCTCGCAGTTGGTCGCGGGCGACATCGACGAGGTCAATCGGGTTTTCTCCGACGCGTTCACCGACCGCTACCACCGCGACGGGATGACCGGGGTCCGCGTCCCCGAGCTCAACCCGGCCGTGTGGCGGTTCGCGATCGCGGCCGCGGGTCCGGGGGCGATGGTTTGGCGCGACGACGCCGGCGTTGCCGCGTTCAACCTGGGCCACGCCAACGGCGTCGAGGGATGGATGGGCCCGCTCGCGGTGCGGACCGACTGGCAGGGCCGGGGCCTCGGCCAGACCATCGTGGCGGCCGGGGTGGAGTACCTCGAGCACGCGGGCTGCCGGCGGATCGGCCTCGAGACGATGCCGCGGGCCATCGAGAATATCGGGTTCTACAGCCGGCTCGGCTTCACCCCGGGCCATCTCACGGTGTCGATGGTTCGGGACCTGCACGGGGTACCGCCGCGGGCCGGGCAGCGGTTCGCGGGACGGGAGGCCGGGATGGCGACCGACCGGTTCCATGCCCTGGTGAACGAGGTCGAGCCCGGCCTCGACGTCCGTCGGGAGACCGAGCTGACCCTGGCGTCGACGTTAGGCGATCTCACCGCCGTGGGCGGCGATCGCTGGACGGCCGCGGCGCTGTGGCACGCGGTGCCGTTGTCGAGTTCCCGATCCACCACCGAGCTCAGGGTGCTCAAACTGGCGGCCCGCGACCGGGGCGCCTTCCGACTCCTGGCGGAGACCTTGCTCGCCGAAGGGGCCCGTCGCGGGGTCGAGCGGGTGGCGATTCGTTGCCAGAGCGCCTACGCGGGGGCTTACCGCGATCTGATCGGACTGGGGTTTCGGGTCCAGTGGACCGACCTCCGGATGGAACGGGCCAGTCCGCCGCCCGTCAGCGACGACGGGCCGGTGACCTTCTCGAACTGGGAGATCTGAGCCGGATAAAGAGCCGAGCCGGTCAGTTTCGATCGGAGGCGAACTTGAGGGCCCACCAGCGAATCAAAAGCACCACCCCCGCGGCCAGCAGGACGTGAACGATCCCGAGGCCCGGCGTGATCAGGAACGTCAAGACGAACCACGCGGCCAGTGCAACAATGGCGCCAATCAGTTCGATGCTCACCGGTGACATCCTTCCGCGTTGACGGTCTTCCGATCTCTTCCTATTATAGATCCGTTGGCTGGTGGCTGGGAACCACGTTATTGAGCCAACAGGTCCGAAGCTGGGCCCACATACTGATACCGATGCCACGCCCCCCGGGGGAAGACAGACGTAGCGGTGAGGGCGCCGAACATTCCACTTCGGGCTTCAATAAACCTCCCAGCCGCCAGCCAACCTTGGGGCGCCGACCGACGCGAGTCGGGTCGGCGCCCTCTGGTTTTCCGGCCGGTCAATCCTGCGGGGCGAACGAGGGCGAGTCATGGCGAAATGCCTGGTAGCCAAACGGGTCCACTTCAACGCCGCCCACCGGCTCCATAACGCCGCGGAATCGGCGGACTGGAACCGCGCCACCTTCGGCCCCTGCAACAACCCCCACTATCACGGCCACAACTACGAACTCGAGATCCTGGTCGAGGGGCCGATCGACCCGAAGACCGGGTACGTCGTGGATGTCGGGATCATCAAGGACCTGGCGGAGCGGCACATCGTCGAGGCGCTCGACCACAAGAACCTGAACCTCGACGTTCCCTGGTTCGCCAGCCGGATCCCGTCGGCCGAGAACATCGCGGCCTTCTGCTGGGAACAGTTGGCCCATCGGCTGCCGGCCGGGCGGCTCCACCTCATCAGACTCTGGGAAACGCCTCGCAACTATGTCGAATACGTCGGTGACTGACCTGAGCGCTCACATCCTCGCCCTGCTCAACGGGCTGGGCGAGGACCCCACGCGCCTCGGACTCCACAAGACGCCGGAGCGGGTCGAAAAATCGCTCCGGTGGCTGACCAGAGGCTATCGGATGTCGGTGGCGGATGTCGTCGGTGGGGGGGTGTTCGAGGAACCGCACGACAACATGATCCTGGTGCGGGACATCGAGGTGTATTCGCTCTGCGAGCATCACATGTTGCCGTTCTTCGGCAAGGCTCACATCGCCTATCTGCCGAACGGGCGGATCATCGGGCTATCGAAAATCCCCCGGATTCTCGAGGTGTTCGCTCGGCGGCTCCAGGTGCAGGAGCGGTTGACGGACCAGGTGGCCGATGCCCTGATGGAGGTCCTGGAGCCCCGGGGGGTGGGCGTCGTCATCGAGGCGGCCCATCTCTGCATGATGATGCGGGGCGTCGAGAAGCAGAACTCCACCACGGTCACGAGCGCGCTGCGGGGGTGCTTCACCGACGATGCCCGGACCCGGGAGGAGTTCCTCCGGCTCGCCCACGCGCCCCGACCGACCCATACCTGATGACGGCGTTTCCCCGATGACGGCCTTGGCGGGGCGACTGGCGCTGGTCACCGGAGCGTCGCGGGGCATCGGAGCCGCCGTGGCGGCGCGGCTCGCGACCGATGGCGCCACCGTCGTCAGAATCGGCCGGCGGTTCGCCGACTCGGCGGCGCTTTACCGCGACGTCGTCGCGGATCTGTCGACCGATCAGGGGATCGCGCGGGCCCTCGAGGCGACCCTCGCGTTCGGGGTGCCGGACATCGTGGTCAACAACGCCGGGGGGTTCGCGATCGGCGATCTCGGGCCGGACACGGTCGGGGTGCTCGACGAACTCTATCGGATCAACTTGCGGGCACCGGTGGCGGTGGCGGGCGGCCTGCTACCGGCGATGCGGCGAAGGGGCTCGGGCCTGCACCTGCTGATCGGCAGCGTCGCCGACCATCGAGCCTTCCCCGGCAATGCCGCGTATGCCGCGACCAAGTTCGGTGCTCGGGGATTTCACGAGGTGCTCCGGGCGGAGTACGCCGGTTCGGGGGTGCGATGCACACTGGTGAGCCCCGGCCCGACCGACACCAGCCTCTGGGACCCGATCGACCCGGATCATCGACCCGGGTTCCCGGCTCGGTCGGCCATGCTCCGGCCCGAACATGTCGCCGCCGCGGTGCACTGGCTCGCGACCCAGCCGGCTTCGGTGGACGTGGCATGGTTGCCGCTCCAGGCCTCCTGAGATCCTCGATGCGACCCGCTCTGCTCGATGCCGCGCTGGCGACCCTGCCGGCTCTCCTGCTCGCCGGGGTGACTTGGCGGGTCGTCTGGCCGCGGTGGAAGCTCGTTGGGAAGCTCCTGCTCCATCCAGTGCTCTATTTCGCGCTCGCCCTGGTCATCGGCCACTGGAGCGTCGCGGTGGCGTGGGTTCATCAAGCGGTTGGCTTAGGGGGCCATCTGTGGTTCAGCAAGAAGCACGGCTTCACCTGGTACGCGGTTGAGGATCCGGACCGGTACGTGGCGCTTTCCAAAGAAGCCGTCAGCGAATGGGGGCGTTAGAAATCCTTCACGTACGGACGGCCCGACCTTGCGGTAACGAGTCGGTTCCAACCAGGAGGCGCCGGTGATTCATCCAGACACCCGGAAGTACAATGCGGCGCAGTCACCCCGCGAGCGGGCCATCTGCCGGCTGCTGGCCCAAACGATCGATCGGGGTCTTCCCGAGGCGGACAACAAGATCTGGCATGCCCATCCGGTCTGGTTCCTCGACGGCAATCCGATCGTCGGCTACAGCAAGCTCAAGGATTGCGTTCGGCTCCTCTTCTGGAGCGGGCAGTCGTTCAAGACGAAGGGGCTCGCCAAGGAGGGTAGTTTCAAGGCCGCCGAGGCGCGGTACCGCGCCGCCGACCAGGTCGAGGTCGGCAGTCTTCGGCGGTGGCTGGCGGAGTCTCGCGAGGTCCAGTGGGACTACAAGAACATCGTCCGCCGGAAGGGCCGCCTCGTCCGAATCAGGTAACACGCTCGGCGCCAGGTCGAAACGCTGGCCGATGGCCCGGTCCCTCGCGCTTCAGGGCGCCTTCCTCGATCCGACTCGAGGAGAACATCCCCGCGGGGCCGGTCGCCGTCTCCGCATGCTGGCTCGTCACCCCCGAACCCAAGTGCCTCAACATGCCGGCCGGCCCCGACGCGCCGATGGGCGCGTGGGGGCCGGCCTTCGAACCGTCGTGGTCCGATCCGGGGCAACTACCGCCTGAGGGAGAGCGCGAGTTGCCGCGGGGCTGCGAAGGTGTAGAGCTTGATCGCGACCCGGGCCTTGTCGCGGCTGCCAGTGGCGTTCGTGTCGATGGTCGGGGCCTGGTTCGCGACGTCGACGTCGGCGTCGGTGAGGGCGAGCGCGGCGACTTCAGCGCTCTCGACGGCGGCCACCGCCGAGTCGACGGCGGACTGGCTGACGTCGGCTCGAATGTAGTCGGTGCCCTGCACCAGCCCGCCGAGGGGATCGGTGCTACCCAGCGAGATCGCGGCCCGAGTGCAGAGGTCGCGGCCGTCGGGCGTGCCCGATGAGTTCACCGCTCGGACCACGTAGTTCGGGAACTGGCTTCGGCACTGGAGGTTGAGGGCCGCGCCGGTGTTCTTGGCGCAGATGAAGGCGCCGTTGCTCAGGGTGCCAGTATAGCCCGATCGGCAGATCACGCCGTCGTTCGGGGTGCCGGACTGATCGAGGTTGACCTGGGCCGCCACGGGCGTGGTGAACAGAACCCCGGCGCCGATGATCGCGCTGAGGGTGAACGCCAGGCCGATGCCGCGGGTGGAACGAGTTGCCGGGTGCATGAGGTATTCCTCTCGAGATGGTGTGATGACCGCCTTCAGTATCCGACGTGGCGCGGAACGGCCCCGGAGTTGGACATCGCGGGGTGGCCGGAATCGGCGCACCGGGCGGTCACCGCTCGGCCTCCGGTGCCGTCGGTGCGCCGCCGATCGGGTTCTTGCCCGCGCCGGACGGCCGGCGGATGGCCCGCCAGGTTGCCAGCAAGCCGGCGTCCGCCACGGGACTGGGCACTCACCTGGTTATTCGTGTGGGGGCGGATCCGCGACGCGGTGGCCCAAGTCGAGAGGGTGGGGGTGGTGGAACCAGTGCCTAACGGTGGACTCGGTTCCGCTGTCGTGCCGCCGGGTCCGCGCCGCCGGGCCGTTGCCCCGTTCGCTGCGGTCCCAGCGCGTCGAGCCACCGCCGGTCGCGCTTCCGGGCGGCCCAATCGCGCGCCGACTCGCCCTGGCGATCGGGTAGCTCGGGAGAGGCGCCGTGCCGCACCAGCCAGGCGAGCAGGGGCGGGTCGAAAGTCTTCGCGATCCCGTGGTGCAGGGCAGTACGTCCCCTCGAGTCACGATGGTTGACGTCGGCGCCGTGGCGGGCCAGCCACTTGGCCGCCTCGAAGCGCCCCCAGCACCAGCATGCCAGGAACGGGGTGACCCCGACGACCCTGTCGATGGCCGCGCCGGTCCGGACCAGCAGCTCGAGCGCGTCGAGATCTTGCCACCAGCCGGCGGCGAAGAGGCCGCCACCGGGGGCCCGGGACGGCTCGGCGCCGCGGGCGATGAGGAAGCGGGCCAGCGGGGTGTTCCGGGCCCGGGCCACCGAAAAAAACAGCGGGGTGCAGGCGTCGGGCCCGACGGGAGCGTCGATCGGAAGTCCTCGCGAGAGGAGCGCGTCGGCGATGTGGACCTGCCGCTTCTTGCCGGATGGATCCGCCGCCGAGGCCGAGCAGGCGAGGTGGAGCAGGTTGTAGCCGCGCCGGTCACGGGCAGCCAGCAACCCCGGGTTGGCGTCGAGCAGCCGGCGGACGGCGGCGTGATCGAGCCGCCGAACCGCGTCGATCAGCGCCGTCTTGGACATCGCCGTGCCTAACGGCGAGGCCGGGGTCGCCGGCCGGCGCCGGTTCGGGTGCCGCCGCTGCCCTTCGCTCGAGGCGGCGCCGTTGCGGACCTGGCGCGGAGACCGGCGTCGAGCTGCCGGAGCAGGGTGCCGAGCCGGCCGCGGCCGGCGACGACCGGGACCATGC
>Ga0194132_10000550_pt1 | contig 77063 bp, 57 predicted proteins | sample TA2KigOf80mmetaG_FD_148612 | JGI IMG/M metagenome (GOLD analysis project Ga0194132, IMG submission 148612) | Freshwater microbial communities from Lake Tanganyika, Tanzania - TA2015054 Kigoma Offshore 80m | ecosystem: Environmental > Aquatic > Freshwater > Lake | place: Tanzania: Lake... | reverse complement strand
GCGTGGTGGAGGATGTGAATCTTCCAGAGGGCGAGGAGAATCTCGCGGTTGATGCTTTTGCGATTCACCGGTTCGTTGGGCTAGACGATGCTCGTAAAGAAGATTGGGTGCAAAACTTTTTTGGGTCAGTCTCCAGCCTGTTTGTGAGGATTAATTATGTTTGCGGTGATGGGCCCGGCATCGCGCCGGATGCCTGCGCTCGTATCTTCGAGCGGTTTTCCAGTTGGACCGCGCGCGTTCGCGCGAGCAGGGCGTCCCCGGTCTTGGGCTCGCCATCGCGAAACACATCGCCCAAGCCCACGGCGGCCGGGCGTAGGTCGAGAGCGAACTCGGCCACGGCGCGACCTTCCGCATTTTCATTCCCGCGACCGCCATCGCCGCTTGATCGACGGTCGCTCAGCGGCGTGGCTCCGAACTGCTGGCGGACCGCGCGGCACAACCGCGCCGTTGGCTATATGGATGCGGCCAATGTGTCGCCGGCAGTTTCAGAAAACCTTCAGCGTATCCAACACCGCCTTGATGCGGGGGACCTCGTGGGTGCGAAAGAGATCGGTCTTCCCCAGTGCGGCCAAGACGGCGAAGAAGGGTTCAGCGCTGCGCACTTCCTCGCCGAAATACTCGAAGGCGTGCGGAAGGGCGTGGCACGTGGGAAAACCCAGCGTGCGCAGCCGGAAAGTGTTCAGAAAGGTGGTCATCTGATGCCGCACCCGGACGGCGTTGTCTTGGAGGTTGCGGTAGTAGAAACCCAAGCCCGGGTCCACGAGGATTTTCTCCACGCCGCAGCGCGTTGCAGTCTCGATTTCGCGGGCAAAGAATTCATACATCGCTGGCACGGGGTCGGCACTCAGGTCGAAGTCACCCACGGCGCGGACGTTCGCGCCCTGCACGTAGCAGAGGATGACGGCGGCTTGGTGCTCAGCCACCGTGCGGTACATGGCTTCTCCCCGCTCGGTGCCGGTGAGGTTGAGGACGTTCGCGCCGGCCGCGAGGCAGGCGCGCGTGACCTCGGGGTGATAGGTCTCGACGGAGACAAGGACACCAGCGGCGCGCAAGGCGTGGACGACTGGCAGGAGTTGTGAATTTTGCGCGCTGGCCCCAACTAGGTCCGTGTTTGCCAGCGTGGATTCTGCGCCAATGTCCACGATGGCCGCGCCTTGGGCGGCAAGGATCTTGCCCCGGGCGATGGCCGCATCCGCAGAGAGGCAGACGCTCTCGCGATACCAAGAGCCGGCAGAGAGGTTGACCACGCCCATGATAGCGGGGGTGGTGTTGAAGCGAAATTCACGGCCGGCCAAGGTGAACTCACGCACGCGAGTCTGCGTGGCGGGGCGGTGTTTTTCTACGAGTTCGGCAAGCTGTTCAAGTGTGATCACTGGCAAAAGGTGGGCTGAACGAAGCGCGGCGGCAACTGTGCAATAGGCGGGCAGGGTGAATGGCGCGCTCGGCGGGAGTCGAACCCACGACCGTCCGCTTAGAAGGCGGATGCTCTATCCAACTGAGCTACGAGCGCATTGGTTGTAATTCATCAGTTTTTTTCAGTCAGAGCAAGTCCTGCAGGGCGGTCTTCCCCACCGGGGTTAGGCCAACTTGCCAGGGGCGGAAGGACGTAAGAAAGTTGCAATCGAGCTCATGAGCAAGCGGCTCGAGTCTGCGATCATCGCCTGAGGAATTATCTATGGCAAACGGATGAAGAAGGTTTTAATTTAACGGTCAAACTCTAATAATGCGGAAGTCTTGGACAATTTCCCGTTCCTGCCTGCTCCTCTCCGCCTGCCTCGGGCTGGCGGGTGCCACCCGTGGCGCGGAACCGTTTGAAGCTTTCCTGACCAAGTATTGCGTCAGTTGCCACGGGCCGGACAAGTCGAAGGGCGACCTGCGCATCGACAAGCTCTCGCGGGATTTCAAGCTCGGCGCGGACACGCATCACTGGGCGGAGGTGATTGAGAACGTGAACTCGGGCGAGATGCCGCCCAAGAAGGAGAAGCGGCCGACACAGGAGGAGATCGCGGCGTTTGTCTCCAGCCTCGATGCGCGCATCAAAGAGGGTCGCGCGGCTCGCATGGCGGCACGCCCCGCTGTGGCGCATTACCGGCTGAGCCGCACGGAGTATCAGAACACGGTCTATGACCTGCTTGGCGTGCGCTACGATCCCACGAAGCCGGGCGAATTGAACGAGGATACGCTGTGGCATGGGTTTGAGCGCATTGGCTCGGAGCTGTCGCTCTCGCCCTCGCACGTGGACCGCTACTATCGCGCCGCCGGGACGGTGCTGGATCGCGCTTTCCCCGTGGTGTCCAGCGAGGCGCGCAAAGTGAGGAAGACCGCGGTGGAACTGCGCTACGGGGACGGGAAGGCGCAACAAGCGGCGCTGGATCGTTTCGGCATCAAGCGGCCGCTGCGTTATTTGCTGTTTCCGGGCAGCACGCAGAACGCGCTTCAGCCTAATTGGTTTGGCAGGACCGGGCCCGAGCACAGCGGGCTCTACAAGCTGCGCCTCCAAGCCAGCGGCATCCGTCCGGTCGGTGGGCAAACCGCGCATTTGAGCATTGGCAAGCGGACCAGCGAGGAAACGGTGGATGGGTTGATCGAGTTCGACATCACCGCGCCAGAGGACAAGCCGCAGGTGTATGAGTTTGAGATCTTCCTCGAAATGCCCGCGAATCTCGATTTCTGCGTCGTGGCTACGGATGTGATCGACCGGCGCGGCGGCGCGGCCTTCCGTGGTGCGCTCGGGAGCCGCAATGGCTACCTGTTCACCCACAGCAGCGAGCCGATGCTGCTAAACCCGAACGCGCCGCAGATGTTCGACGACAAGGGCAACGGCCTTTTCTCCACCGTGCTGATCGATTGGGTCGAGTGGGAAGGTCCCATCGTCTCCGAGGCCGAAAAGTCCCGGCGCAAGGAGGTCGTTCCGCCGAATGATGCGACGCCCGAAGTCGTCGCGGCGCATTTGCAGCGCTTCGCCGAGCGCGCGTGGCGCAGGCCGGTGAAGCCCGAAGAGCTGGAGCAGTATCTCAAATCCTATCGCGATGAGCGGGCGGCCGGCGAGAAGTTCGCCGATGCCTACCGGGTGGCGCTGCAGGGCGTGCTCACGTCCCGCCATTTTCTCTACCTTGTCGAGGGCGAGCCCGTGCCCCGCGAGCGGCTGACCGACTCCGAGCTCGCCACGCGGCTTTCGTTCTTCCTGTGGAGTTCGATGCCGGATGACGCGCTCTTAACCGCGGCGAAAGGCGGCACGCTGAAAGGCGACGCTTTTGCAAAGGAAGTCAACCGCATGCTCGCCGACGGCAAAGCGAGCCGCTTCGTCGACGACTTCTCCCGCCAGTGGCTGCAACTGCACCGCGTCGGCATGTTCCCGCCTGACAAAAAGCTCTATCCCACCTACGACGCGTGGCTGGAGGACAGCATGCGCGCCGAACCGGTGGAGTTCTTCCGCGAGATGTTTGGCCAGAACCTGTCCATCGACGGCTTCATCCATTCCGACTGGACTGTGGTCAATGCGCGGCTCTGCGACTTCTACGGACTGCCCGAGTCCAAGTCGGGCGGGTTCCAGCGCGTCGCGCTCAAGCCCGAGGATCGGCGCGGCGGCCTGCTCACGATGGGCGCGGTGCTCGGGCTCACTTCCGACGGCACGCGCCATCGTCCCGTGCATCGCGGCGTGTGGCTGAGTGAAGTCATCTTCGGCAAGACGCCGCCCCCGCCGCCCGCGAACGTGCCCGCCATCGAACCCAATCCCCCGAAAGATCCCAAGGCCACCCTGCGCGACAAACTGGCCGCGCATGCCAAGGACGTGAATTGCGCCGCCTGCCACGCGAAGATCGACCCGCTCGGGCTGGCTTGGGACAACTACGACGCCATCGGCCAATGGCGCACCCGGGAGAAAGTCCCCACGGGCGTCGGCGAAGATCCTTTGCTGAATCCCGCTGGCGTGATGCCCGACGGACGCGCGTTCAAGGACGCCAACGAGTTCAAGCGCCTGCTGCTTGAAGACCGGGACAAACTCGCCCGCGCCTTCATCGAGCACCTTTGCACCTACGGCCTCCGCCGCAGCCTGGCGTTTGACGATCAGGACGATCTCAAAGCCATCCAAGCCGAGGCGAAGAAGAACGAATACCGCACCAAAGACATCGTCCGCGCAGTGGCCCTGTCGGAACTGATGAAGAAGCGCTGATAAAACCATCACTCCATAACTTCAAGCTCCACCTCTCCATTCCATGAATATCCAAACCCAATCTTGGTTCATCAACCGCCGTCACGCCTTAAAGGCGCTCGGCAGTTTCGTCTCGCTTCCCATGCTTGAATGCATGGTGCCGCTCCACGGTGCGGAGAAAGCCACCGCCACCCCGAAGCGCAGCGCGTTCATCTACCTCGCGAACGGCGTGCACTCGCTCAACTACCAGATCCTCAAACCCGGCAAGGGCTATGAGTTCTCGCGGTCGTTGAAGCCGCTGGAGAAGCATCGCGAGGTGATTACGCCGATCAGCGGCCTGCACCATCCCGGCGCCCTCGGCCACCATCACAACTGCATCTCGGTGTGGCTGACCGGTGCCAAGATTGGGCCTTCGGATCGCAACACGATTTCGGTGGACCAGAAGATGGCGGAACTCACCGCGCCGCTCACGCGTTACCCGTCCATGGAGGTCGCGCTGGCGGACGGTTCACTCGCGTGGACGGCGGACGGGGTGCAGTTGCCCGCGTTGCGGCGTTGCAGCGAGATTTTCGGGTCGCTCTTCGAGGAGCCAAAGGGCGGCAAAATGGCCCAGCGCCGTAACCTTCGTCGCAAGGGCAGCGTGCTGGACGCGAACCTCGCCGAGGTGCGCCGCCTCGAACAGAAGATGGGCAAGGAAGACAAAGGCCGCATGGAGCAATACCTCACCTCGGTGCGTGAGGCGGAGATCCGCACGCGTCGCGCCGATGCGTGGCTCGACACGCCGCTGCCGACCATCTCCGACGACGATCGCAAGCGCACGAATCGCGACATCCCCGCCACTTTGGCGGGCGATTACTTCCGCACGGTTTATGACCTGATGGTGCTCGCGTTTCAGACCGATGTGACGCGCGTGGCCAGCTTCAGCCTCGGTGGCGAGGCCAATGCCTTTTCCATCCCCGAGATCGGCATCACCGAGTCGCGCCACCAGCTCAGCCATCACGGTGGCGACGCCGGTTACATGGAGAAGCTCACGAACTACGACACCTTCGCCATTGAGCAGTTCAGCTATTTCCTCACGCGTCTCACGGAGACGAAGGACCTCAACGGCAAGCCGCTCCTCGGCTCCACGATGGCGCTCTTCGGCAGCGGCATGTGCTACGGCCACAGCCACGGCAACGCGAATCTTCCGCTCGTCTTAGCCGGTGGCTCCGATCTCGGCCTGAAGCACGGCAGTCACGTTGACTTCAACAAGCAGGCCAAAGACTTCCAAGGTTACTCGCTCGGTGCCGACGGAGCGCTCACCACCGCGCATTACCAAGTCTGCAGCCGGCCCGTGAACAGCAGTGCCCACATGAGCAACCTCCTCCTCCTCATGGCCCAGCGCATGGGCGTCGAGACGGAGAAGTTCGGCGATAGCAACAAGGTCGTCGCACTATGATGCCGCTGTTCAATCACCGGTCGGCGTTGATTGTCCGCGCGTGCTTGGCAGCCTGCGCGTGCTTGCTCATCGTTCACGCTCCTGCCGCCGAGAAGCAACCCAAGAAGAAAAACGCAGAACCGCAGGGCGAAGTCTTCCGCCCCGAGCCCGGCAAGTTCCCGCTTTTGGAGAAGGCGCACTCCTACCGCGGTGAGCTCGTCTTCGTGGATCACGCGAACCGCCGCGGCAGCATCCGCGTGCAGGGATCCGGCATGTTCTTTCGCAACGATCCGCATCCCTTCGCCCTGCTGCCGTATGCGGTGGTGCGTTATCACGGCGCACCGGCGGACCTGCGCGACATTCCCCTCGGCACGGTGCTGCACGTCCGCGCCTTTCTCCCGCCGGATCCAAAGATTTCAGCCGTGCCGGTGTTGCCCATGGACAGCGGGAAGCGGGACGCCAATCACAATCGCGGCACTGGCATCTTCCCCGCCGAGAACCACGCCATCCTCCTTGAGGATGAGCCCAGTCACTGCCAGCGCGAGGGCTTGACCTGGAAACTCAAGGAAGTGGAGATCAAAAATGCCGCGGGCATGATCATCGCCACCCGCGAGCCGAAAAAGGGAGGCGACGGCAAAGCCACCGAGGAAAAACTGACCTTCGATGCCGCCACGCGCTTGTGGCGTGGGCGCGAGCAGCTCCGCATCGACGAACTCATCGCGGAGGGCGCGTGGCCAGCTGAGGGCAAGAAATCGCTCGGCGGGCAGTCCGTGCTGCTGGGCGTCACCTGGAGACCCACGCCTGACGGCATCTTCACTCGCTTTCACATCTCCGACATCTGGCTCGACGACGCGGCGATGCAGCGCGCCGCCAAGAGCCAAGCCGAGGTGCACAAGGCCTTCATTCGAAGCCGCTGGATGGCCGCATGGATCGACCATGTCGAGTATGGCAAGTTCGGCCGCGCCACCGTCACCGCCACTTTGTTCGGCGGCATGGACGCCTCGCTCTACGCCGATTTTCAGAAAGGCGCCCCCGCCTTGATGAATGCCGTCGAGAACACGCTGAAGCACACCCACGGAGCCTACGGCCCCGCGCACATGGCCTCCAGAGGCACCCTCCTCGAAGTCACCAAGCTGCCCGGCGAAGCCCCGCTCGGCAGCAGCGGCATCCAGATCAAGTTCGAGACCGACCTCATCATCGAAGGCATCCGCCCCACTCGCGTCGTCCGCGTCCGCCCCGGCAGCTGGCCCCAAGTCCAGGTGCCCAGGGAGGAGTTCCTGCGTGACACCAGCGCCGAAGAACGCTTCCCGAGCCCGGCGATCTTTCCGAAATACTGATGCTGACTGATTTTGTTACCTAATTCCGCTGCCTCGTCGAATAGTGCAAAGGCGCAACCCGGCACCGCGATGTTCGTGGCTTGTCACTGAGCCACTGCCGCTTACACTCGTCCCATGAAAGCTATCCTTGCGTTGCTTACGGTTTCCCTCGCCTCCCTCTTCGCTAATTTCGCTGTTGCTGCCGACGGCGCGAGCGGCGTTGCTCTGAAGCTCCTCGCCACCAACCTGACCGGACCGACCGTGCTCGGGGATTACGATGGGAAGCGAGTGCTGTTAGCCGAGCAGGTTGGCCCGCTGCACCTGATGACGCCGGACGGACAACTCAAGCCCTTTGGGGACCTCTCAGCCAAGCTGGCGGTCAACCTTGGCAAGTTCGACGAGCGTGGTGTGCTGGGGGTCGCGATGCACCCGAAATTCGCGCAGAACCGCAAGCTCTACATCTGCTACAGCGTGCCGCTCCGCGCCTCTGCGCCGACAAACTGGAATCACACAATGAACATCGCCGAGTTCGCGGCGAAGGGTGACACGCTGGATGTCGCCAGCGAGCGCGTGTTGCTTCAGATCGACCGGCCTTACTTCAACCACAACGGCGGGCGAATTGCGTTTGGCCCGGACGGCTTCCTCTACATCGGCAGTGGCGACGGGGGGCACAAGAATGACATCAATAAGGACGACAAAGATCAGGCGCGAGGCCCGCGCGGAAATGCACAGGATCTAAATACCCTATTGGGCAAAATTCTTCGCATTGATGTAGATCAGCCGGCGGCAGGGAAGCCCTACGGCATTCCGCGGGACAATCCTTTTGTTAAGGGCGGTGGCCGGCCTGAGATTTACGCATGGGGCATACGCAACCCCTGGAGCCTGACCTTCGACCGTGCCGGGCAGCGTGAGCTGTTTGAGGGCGACATCGGGCAAAACCGCTGGGAGGAGATCAACATCATCGTCAAGGGCGGTAATTATGGCTGGAACCTCAAAGAAGGCGAAGAATGGTTCAACCCAAAAGGCGAGAACAAGCCACTGGAGAAGCCCTATTTTGACCCCGGCAATGTGCAATTTATTGCGCCGGTCATTACCTACGAGAATCTCGCTTCCGCCCCGCAGACCGGTAAGGGCAAAAGCGTCACGGGTGGTTATGTCTATCGTGGCAAGGCATTGCCGCAGCTCGCGGGCAAGTATGTCTTTGCCGACTGGTCCAAAAACATGGGGGTGGCGCAAGGCGTCCTCTACACCGCCGCGCGTGGCGGGGACGGTAAATGGACGATGAATGACCTTGCGCTCGCGTCGCACACTTCAGGCCACATCGGGGCGTTTGTGTGGGCGTTTGGCGAGGACAAGGAAGGCGAACTTTACGTGTTGACCAACCAGACCGGCGCGCTCGGCACCAAGGGCGGTAAGGTATGGAAGCTCGTAAAGGCGGGGCAGTGAACGCCGCCCTCCGGCTCGGGTCATAAGCCGGCTCGCCGATGTATTTCCTTAAGCGTCTCGCGTTTCTCGTTCCGCTCCTGCTGGTCATCAGCATGATCGCGTTCGCGCTGGTGCGCGTCGCACCGGGCGGGCCGTTCGACAAGGAGCGCAAGCCGGCGTCGCCCGAGATCGAGCGCAACCTGCGAGCGAAATACCACCTCGATGAGCCGCTTTGGCAGCAATATTGGCGATGGCTTGGTGGTGTGGTGCAGGGCGATTTCGGACCGTCGCTGAAATATCGCAACCAGGGCGTCACAGACATCATCGCGCAAGGGTTGCCCGTTTCAATCACACTCGGGTTGGCGGCGTTTGCGCTTGCTCTAGGGTTGGGGATTCCTGTGGGTTTCTATGCTGCCGTGCGCAAGGGACAGTTCGGCGACTACGCGGGCAGTTTCATCGCTATTCTGGCGGTGTGTGTCCCAGCGCTGGTAGTCGGGCCATTGCTGGTGATGGGGTTGGCGATTCATTGGCGAATATTTCCGGTAGGGCTGTGGGAGACGCCGTGGCATGTCGTGCTGCCAACAGTGACCCTCGGGCTTTACTTCGCGGGGCGCGTCGCACGACTGATGCGCGAAGGGATGCTCGGGACGCTGCACGACCAGTTCATCGTCACCGCGCGTGCCAAGGGTCTAGGGGATACGGCGGTGCTGCTGAAGCATGCATTGCGTATCGCCATCCTGCCGGTGGTGTCCTATTCCGGTCCGCTGTTGGCAGACCTGCTCACCGGCTCGTTCGTCGTGGAGAATTTATTCCGCATCCCCGGCATCGGTGTGTTCATGGTGAACAGCTCGTTGAACCGAGATTACCCGATGGTTGTGGGTTTGGTGTTACTCTACGCTGTGCTGCTGCTTGTGTTAAATCTGCTCGTGGATGTGGCCTATAGCTATTTGGATCGGAGGGTTAAGTATGAGTAGCACAGAGGCTTCCGGCTCCAAGCTTCAGGGTACGGCGGCAGAGTCGGATGAATTGCTGGGGCAGATCCATCTCAGCCCCAATCAACGCGCGTGGCGTCGCTTCCGGAAGAATTCCTTCGCCGCAGGATGCGCCGTATTCCTGGCCGGTTTGCTCGGTGCAATCTTGCTCTGGCCAGTGCTGGCGCACCCAAAGGTAACAGGCGTCATGCCGGATGCAGTGAAGTCCGTTTTTCACCAGCCGGACGAACATTCGGATGCGCAATTTCAACCGCCGTCCGCCCGACACTGGTTCGGCACGGACGTGCACGGGCGGGACTTGTTAAGCCGCGTACTGTTCGGCGCGCGGGTGTCGTTGCTCGTGGGTGCTGTGGGTGCGTGCGTGAGCCTGGTCATTGGCGTTTTGTGGGGCGCGCTGGCGGGTTACCTCGGTGGACGTTGGGACAGCCTGATGATGCGCGTGGTGGACGTGCTTTACTCGCTGCCGAGCATTATTTTCGTCATTGTGCTGATCACGACGTTGCACGGCGTCTTGGACAAGCTCCAGGCCGCCGGCAACCTCACGCCGGAGTGGAGCCGCAACGCGAAGTTCATCGGCCTCTTCGCCGGCTTGGGCGCGGTGTCGTGGTTGACGATGGCGCGCATCGTGCGCGGGCAGGTGCTCACGCTCCGCACGCGGCAATTCGTGGATGCCAGCCGGGCGCTGGGCGCGACGCACGCTCGCATTTTGCTCCGTCACATACTGCCGAACATCACCGGCATCATCATCGTGTATTTGATGCTCTTGGTGCCGGCCATCGTGCTTTACGAGTCCTTCCTGAGCTACCTTGGCCTCGGCGTGCAGCCGCCCCAGGCAAGCCTCGGCTCCCTGATTGCGGATGGCGCGGCACAGATCAACCCCATCCGCATCTACTGGTGGCTACTGGTTTTCCCCGGTGCGGTGCTGGTTAGCACGTTGTTGGCGCTCAACTTCTTTGGCGACGGCCTGCGCGACGCGTTTGATCCGCGCGGCGATCGGTGAATTGGTTTCAAGCCGCGAGTAATTATGGGCTCGCTATCGTGCGTCTAAGGTTTGGGTTTGGTTGGGGGGAGCTTCCTTATTTAGCCCATCCCGGCGTATTCGTCGTCCGTGAGCAGGTCGAGGCCCATGATCACGTAGTCGTGCGTGATGGCCTGCATGTCCTTCACGTAGTCGGGCAGGCGGATCAACTCACTGAAGCCGAGCAGCCCAAAGACTTTGATGGCGCCCTTCTGCATGCCGATGAACTCGGCCTCCACTTTTTCCAAGCTGCAAGCGCGCGCGATTTCCACCGTCTCCCCCACGAGTGCCTGCGCGAGGCCGCGCCCGCGAAACTGCGGATGCACATGCACACTCACACGGCCGATGTGGCGTTTCCAGCCGCCGAGCGACTGGTGCAGCGTGCAGACTCCCACAATGTCACCGCCGCTCCACGCGAGCAGGGGCAGGTTGCGGCCAAGGTCAATCTGCCCGCACCACGCGCGCACCACCTCCGGCTCGGTGACGCGATGCTTGATGTAGAGTAACTCGGGCGGGTTGAGCGAGGTGAAGAACTTATGGAAGGCCGCGTGGTCGCCTGGTTCTAACGGGCGCGCCTGGCAGACGAGGCCGTCGCGCAGCATCAGGGCCTTGGGATACTCGTCGAGGGCGGATTCGAGTGACATGGTTGGTTGGGTTGGAGCCACGCGTGAAGCGGCGTTCAGGTGATTTCTCCGACAATTCCATTACCTGACGTGAAATGCCGCTCGTCGAGCGCGGCCGGATCCACGCTCCAGCGTGCGGCTAGCATGGGCAAACGTTCGAGGTTTTGTAAGAGCGGATCGGGAGCGTTGCTCCACTGGCGTTCTGGTTGCTCATGATACTCAAAACAGTTCAGCCCAAGGCCCAGTTCTGCCGGGCTAGCCGGACCCTGGTTCCACGCGACATGTCCAACCCATGCATAGGCGCGTAGCACCTCTCCGGAGTCGAGCCGCGCCCAAGCATGGTGTCCTACAGCGCGATTCAGACTGAAAAACTGCACCAGGCCGAGCTTGCGGCTCAGCTCGGTAAGCAGATAGAAGCATTCGTCCACATCGTCGCCGGGGTCGGGCAAGCCAGGTCCGACCACGAGTACCCACTCGCCGATGGGCGGTGTTATGAAGATTCGGTGGTCGCGCGCCTCGGCCATGCCTTCGGCCCAGGTGCAGAGCGTAGGGTTGACCAGCTTGAGAGCTTTTTGCACCGCGCGCGGCTCGGTTGTACGCACAGCGATCCAGCGGCACGGTGATTCAAAATACTCCGGCCTGAATTTGTTGTTTTCCGCTAAACGGCTGTTTGAACGGCGGAGCAATTCCGCTTCGGCCCAGGCTCGACGTTCGCGCGAATGACGAGTTGCCATCCAGACGAATAAGGCGCCTACACATAGTATGAGCAAAAGCAGCCCCAGCATGAATACCGCCACGTAATCTCCGCCTTGAACCGCACCGGCTCCCTCGCCACTCGCGCGTAACTGAAATAATTCCTTAAAACCGTTCATCAATTGTCAACTTAAACCACGTTCCCGACCACGCAACGGGAAAATGTCGTGGGCAAGTAGTTGTCTGGCTCATTTGCGCGCGAACAACTCGCGAATGATGTCCTCAATGGGAACCTCCTCGATGTCAATGTCGTGCACGGGTACGGTGTCAAAGATTCTTTGGCAGACAGCCACTACGTGTTTGCGTTTCACCTTCAACTTCACGGCACCGGTTGTGCGTTCGACCACCTCGCCGTGTTGGCTCAGCTTGTCCGCCGCATCCACTGCGCTAGGATCATACTCGATGGTTACGAGCTTGAAGTCGGCAAAACGGTCCAACACTGCGCTCAACTTTCCGTCAAAGAAGATTGTACCGCGGTCGATGATGATGACGCGTTGACACAGCTCCTGGATATCCGCCATGTAGTGGCTCGTGAGCAAAATGGTTGTTCGGCGGGTCGCATTATGGTGGCGGAGAAACTCCCGAACCCGCTTCTGGGATACGACGTCAAGCCCGATGGTCGGCTCGTCGAGGAAGAGCACCTTGGGCTGGTGTAGCAGCGCGGCAGTTAATTCCAGTTTCATGCGCTCGCCCAATGACAATTCGCGCACCATGACGTTTAACTTGTCCTTAACGTCGAGCAATTCGGTAAGCTCGTTTATGGTTTGCTCAAATACGCTGCGCTCAATCCCGTAAATTTTTGCGTTCAGCTCCAGCGATTCACGCGCCGGCAAATCCCACCAAAGCTGGTTCTTCTGCCCGAGCAGCAGGGCGAATTGCCGGCGGTAGCCGTCCGCGCGCTCCCATGGCACGTGGCCCAGCACCCGCGCTTGGCCGCTGGTGGGATAAAGCAGCCCGGCGAGCATTTTTAACGTGGTGGTTTTACCGGCGCCGTTGGGACCCAGGAAGCCGACTAGTTCACCCTCCTCAATGGCGAAACTCACGTCTTTAGCCGCAACCGTCTGCTGGTAATCGCGGCGGAATAGCCCGCGCACTGCACCTGCGAATCCAGGCTGCTTTTTATAGGTACGGAAGGTCTTGGTGAGGCCTTGGACTTCGATGGTGGGCATGATTGCGCGAACGAGGAGTAAGGGAACGGGAAGCTGCGCGCGAAGTCAAAAAGGTTCCGGTCACTTCTCCGCTTGCCAACCCGCGGGGCGTCCGCTTGAGTCTCGCCGCGCGCCGATGCAGTCACCCGACCACCCGAAACATTACTGCGGAGTTTTTGGCATCTTCGGTCATCCGAACGCCGCAGAGCTTACTTATTACGGCCTCTATGCGCTTCAGCATCGCGGGCAGGAGAGTGCGGGCATCGTTACTTGCGACGGCCGCCAGTTTCGCGAGCACAAGGGCATGGGTCTGGTGCCGCAGATTTTTCAAGGTTCCATCTTGCATAAGCTTGTGGGCGATATGGCCGTGGGCCACACCCGTTATTCTACCACAGGCTCCTCGCATATACGCAACGCCCAGCCGCTGACCGTGGATTGTGCGCGCGGTCAGATTGCCGTGGCTCACAACGGCAACCTGACTAACGCCGCTCAGCTACGCGAGGAGTTGGAAGCCAAAGGCTCCATCTTCCAAACCACGGTGGACAGCGAGATTATTTTGCACCTAATGGCGCAGCCCAACGACCCGCGTGGCGAAAGCTCTCTCATTAATACCGTCCGCCGCATAGAGGGAGCGTTTTCGCTGGTCATCATGACAGAGCATGAGTTGATCGGCGTGCGCGACCCGCACGGCTTTCGGCCATTATCGCTTGGCAAGGTTGGGGATGCGTGGGTGCTATCCAGCGAGACCTGCGCCTTTGACCTCATCCACGCCAAATTCGTGCGCGACATTGCGCCTGGCGAGGTGGTCATCATCAGCAAGGATGGCGTGCGCAGCGTCCAAGCCTTCCCGGCGCAAGAGCGGCGCGCATTTTGCATCTTCGAATACGTCTATTTCGCGCGGCCGGATTCGAATCTTGACGGGCGTAACGTTTATCGAACCCGCGTCGAAATGGGTCGGCAACTCGCACGCGAGCATCCCATCGCGGCGGACATCGTGGTGCCCGTCCCAGACAGCGGGAACTGCGCGGCGCTGGGATACTCACTCGAGAGCGGCATTCCTTTCGAGATGGCCTTCGTCCGCAACCATTACGTTGGCCGCAGTTTCCTCCAACCTTCGCAGCTCATCCGTGACTTCAATGTCCGTGTGAAACTTAATTTGATCACGGAGATGGTGCGGAACAAACGCGTCATCATTGTCGACGACTCCATCGTGCGCGGCACCACTTGCAAGGCGCGCGTCAACAATCTCAAGGAGGCCGGGGCGAAGGAGGTTCATGTGCTAGTTTCCTGCCCGCCACACATGCACCCGTGTGTTTACGGCATAGATTTTCCTGACCGCAATAAGCTGATGGCTGCGAATCACTCGCTCGACGAGATCCGTAAGTATCTTAACGCTGACTCATTGCACTACCTCTCGCTGGACGGCATGGTGAAGGCCACGGGCCATCCGCGTGCCGGCTTCTGCATGGCCTGTTATGACGGCAATTATCCCGTGGCCTACGATTCCAAGCTGGAGAAGAACATCATGGAACGCCGCCGTGCTCGGGTAGAAAGCCTCGGCGAGGCACTCGCAAAGGACGAGTTGCAAGCACGGCTGTTGTGAGGCAGGCCGATGGGTCTCGGCTCAACGTCAATCAACCCCGTTTGTTTGGGAGCACTCGCGGTGGCCGAGTCAGGGTGACGCGATGGCACGCGACCATGAACCTCACGTGCCGCCCAGTTTTACCAACAGCTTGTCACTCCGCACATAGACCGCGCCACCCGCGATGCTCGGTGTGCCGATGATGGTGTCCTTTAGGTCCAGCGTGCTGACCACTTTGCCTTCCGGCGCGGTCACGTCCACGACTTGCACAAGGCCCTTCTCGCTGACGAGGTAGAGGTGTTTGCCGAAGCCGATGGGCGTGGCGCTGTAAGGCCCCGTGGTGCGGAGTTGCCAAAGTCGCTTGCCGTCTTTCGCGTCGGCGGCACTGAGAATGCCCGCGTTGTTTAGCGTGAAGACTTTGCCAGCGAGCACGACCGGGCTGGCGGTGGACGGCGTGAGTTGGTTGTTCTGCCACAGCACTTCGGGATGCGCGCCGGCTGCGCCCGGCTTCATCGCGGCCATGCCCTTCGTCGGCACGTAGAGAATGCCCCCGGTGAAGACGGAGGAAGACATCGTGGAAGCGCCGTCGGTGTAATACCACGCCTCCTGGCCGGTGCGCGCGTCCACGACGCTCAGGCCGGGGCCGGATTGCAGCAGCACGAGCGGACCCGCCGCGCCGGGCAGCGCGACCGGCGACGCCCAGCTCGCGAGCTTGGGCCGCTCGCGCTTCCAACGCGTCGCGCCTGTCGCCACGTCGAGCCCCGCGCTGAAGGACTCGCTGTCGTTCTCCACGGGCACCACGAGCGTGTCGCCCACGACGATAGGCGACGCCGCCATGCCGAGGCTGTTGCTCGCGTTGGGGTAATCGCGCCCAAGGCCGCGCAGCCAAAGCACGTTGCCGTCGAGGTCGAGACAGAGAATGTCGTTCGAGGAGAACTGGCAGAACAGCCGCTTTCCATCGCTGCACGGCGTGTTGGCAGCCACGCAGGTCTTGGGATGCGTCATCGTGCGGCCTGTGGCCCAGAACTGCCGCTCCCAAAGTTTCCTGCCGTCCTTCGCGCTGAGGCAGACCACGTGCAAGCGATCCTGCTCCACGCCGCTCGACGCCGTGAGGAACACTCGGTCGCCGACGATGACCGGGCTGGACAACCCGCGCCCGGTCAACGCGGCCTTCCACGTGACGGACTTCTCGCCAAGCTGCACAGGCAAGTTTGCCTCGGGCGAAATCCCCGTGCCGCCCGGGCCGCGGAACTGGAGCCAGTCAGCGGCGGAGGCGAACGCGGCGGAGGCGAACAGAATGGCGGCGAGGAGGGATGTGGGACTAGGTTTCATGGGAAATCGATTTCGATTAAGCGGTCCAACGAGGAGCAGATTTGCTGGAATGCGAGCTTCCGTCCAAACTTCTGATTGAAATACTCCTCATAGGGTATGGCCCGCCGAGGATAAAATTGTCGAGTTTCCAAATTGGAAGGAAGAACCAACGCTGCGCATGATGGATGTAGAGCAACGGACGCTCGTGGTCGGCCAGCAAATCTGGCTTCACCGGTAGGTGGATGAAACTGTCCCGAATGCCCCAGTCACGCTGCACCCGCAGACATGAAATCCTTGACAGTGCGAAATGCGTCCCGACGTAACCGGCAAGGCAAACCGTCGCAAAGATTCGCCACCGGCGCTTTTTGACGTCTTCGGAACTCATGCGGCTCAGATGAATCGACGAACTAGCTACTTCGCTTGCTTTGCCTCCGCCTTCTTCGCGCTCACCGGCCCCTTCGGCGTCGCTGGCCGGTCTTTCGCCAGGATCGCCGTGCCGGTCGCGTCGCACACGCGGAGCTGGAACTCCCATTCTTTCGTCCAGTCCTTAACTTCCTCGTTCTGGCAGACCTTCACGAGGATGGTGTTCTTGCCCGCCTTCAGCTCGACCGGCAGCCGATATTGGTCAATGCGCGCGCCGCGATGATACTCGTCGCGCCCGAAGAGCAGCTTGCCGTTGAACCAGACTTTCCAGCCGTTCTTGCAGCCCAGCCGCAACTCAGCCGGCCGCGCCGTCGCCGCGTTAAACTCCGTGTAGGCGTAGCCGGTCACGCCCTTCATGTCGCCGAAGGGCTTGTTGAAATCCACCATGCCGTAGTCGTTCGGCGTGGCCACGTCCACCCAGCGCGCGGTCTCTAGTTTGCCGGGATAGCTCGCCGCGAGGTCCACGGCCTGCTCCGGCGGATACGCGGTGTCGAAGCCCACGAGCTTGGTGTTATCGAACGCGCCGATGAGCTTCCAGTGCGTGAGGAAACCGAAGTGCTTCGGCAAGTCCACCTCCTGCCCGAGCTTCCGCAATTCGCCGGCGACCTTCTTGATTTGCGCCTCGTCGCGCGCGTAGGTCAGCGCGTTGGAAAACTCCTTCGTGGCGGCGGCTTGGTCCTGCGCGGCGAGCGCCTTGTCCGCCGCGTCAATGAGCCGCTGCACGGCATCGCGTCGCAACTCGATGCTCGGGTCGTTGAGAAACGTGGGCAGCAGCTTCTCGCCGGCCGCGGGGGCGATGCGTGCAACCAACTCGTAGGCCAGTCGGCGCGCGCGGGGATTGTGCTTCGTGTCGGCGAGGAATTTCTCCAAGTCGTCCTGCGGCAGTTTGCGCCCGGCGGCCAGTTCGCGGTCAGCGATGGCGTCCACGGCGGAGCGGAGATAATTCGCGGCGAAGTCGTTGGCGTCATCCATCGCGGCCAGCAGCGGCACGAGCGTTTGCGCGCCGCCCTTCGCGAGCGACTGCCACGCGGCGGCGGCCTGGACGTTGCCCTTGCCTTCGCCACCGACTTGTCGAATGGCGGCGACATCGGACTTTAAATCTGCCTGCGCTGGGAGCACCAAGAGCGCTGAGCCAACCAGTATTGACATCATCTGCTTCATGGTTGCGAAGGTTAACGAGGCAGTAACGGGTGGCAACGAACAACTGAGATGCAGTTAGCTCGCTACTCACTCCGCCATCAGACCGTGCAACCGCAGCCAGTCGGCAGTGCAGAGCGACGCGGTTTAAAAATGCCATCATGGGCAAGCAGTTTGACTTGGGCAGAGTCTGTTACCCGTGAAACAACCGCCAAGGGGGGGAAATAAATTTGCCCTCGCACCAAATAGAAAAGCATCGTGCCCGGTTGTGCGACTGGCTAGGCTGTGCGAATGCAGCTCAAAAAGGCCCAGTTTGAAACTAGCGCGCCGAGCCTGGCGGCCTGCCCAGAACCTTCGCTGCCGGAATTTGCTTTTATCGGTCGCTCGAACGTCGGCAAGTCGTCGCTGCTCAACCTGCTGGCTGGGCGCAAGAACCTCGCGCACGTCTCGGCCACACCCGGTCACACCAAGCTTATCAACTTCTTTCGTGTCGATGACGCGTGGTATCTCGTGGACCTGCCGGGTTACGGCTACGCCAAGGTCGCCCGCGAGGACCGAAGTAAGTTTAGCGCATTTGTGGCAGATTACCTTACCAAGCGTGAAAGCCTCGAACTGGTCTTCCTGCTCATTGACTCGCGCCACGAGCCGCAAAGGCTCGACTTGGAGTTTGTGGACTGGCTGGCAGACGCCGAGGTACCGTTCTTGGTCGTGTTCACTAAGTCAGATGCAGTTTCGAAAACAAAGTTGGCCCTTCACATGAAACTATTCCGCGCTGAGATGGCCGCGCGGTTCGAGCGAGTGCCCGAGATGTTCAGCAGCTCGGCCACGGCTCACGAGGGGAGAAGCGCTTTGCTAAAACTCATAGGTAGCGTTGTCCGCCTCGACCACTGAATAACCTTGAAAGTGGCTGGTTGTCTTTTTCGTTGCACCTAGTTGGGTTTGCCGTGCTGACTGTGCTCGCGACTGGGGCCATCGGGCGCTGATTCACGAGGTGGTTGCCTCGCCGACCTTCCAGTCCAAATGAACCATTTGGCCGCACGGGCACTCTACCGAACATGAATTCACGATCATTTACGATGATGGCGGTGGGGCTGTTGCTTGGCATGGCAGTGGTGATGGTTACGCGGCGTCCTCCCGCCGAAGTTAGCCCTGCCAGCTCGAAGCCGGAGTCGAAGCCCACCACCAACGCTACGCTTCACGAACCGCGGCGTCCTCGGTTGCCTGCACCGCGCTTGCCTCAGACGCCTGGGCCAGGCGAGTCCGTGCCAGAAGCAGCCGTGCCCAACCCGTTGGCCAAATTGTTGAAAGGCGAGGTTTTGAAGTTAACGCCGGAACAGGCCGAGGCTTATCTCCAGCAGAACAAACGCAGCGCCGAGGCGCTTCTGGCGGCGGCGCGCCTGACCCGCAACCTTAGTCTGTTACGCGAGGCCGCGGAAAGGTTTCCCAACGACCCGCGTGTGCAACTGGACCTCGCCCTGCGCGGCACAACCCCCGAGGAGAAACGCAAGGCGCTCGATGCCTTTCGACAGCTCGCACGCGACAATCCGCTCGGCGACTACTTGTCCGCGCTCGACCACTTCAAGTCCGGCCGCACGGATGACGGAGTGAAAGACCTGTTGCAGGTGGGCGGGAAGAACCGTCTCCAGGACTACACGCACGACCATGCCCAGAGCGCCGAGGAGGCATTCCTTTCAGCCGGATATGGAGCGCTCGAGTCGAAGGCAGCCGCCATGTTCGGCGTGGAGTTGCCCCATCTTAAATCGTTGCGGGAACTCGTCCCGCAGATGACCGAGTTGCGGAAACAATACGCCCAGGCAGGCGACGCCAACTCAGCACAAGCCGTCAGTCAAATCGGGCTCAATCTGGCGTGGCAGATGGAGGGCCAGTCGGGACGAACGCTCGTGGGTGAATTGATGGGAATGTCCATTGAGAGAAATTTTCTCGCCTCACAATCCCCTGATTCAGCGTTCGGCAGCGATGGCCGAACGGTGCGAGACCGGTTGGCGGAACTGGATGCACATCGTCAGTCCATACGGGAGCTCACGCCTCTCACGGACATGCTCGCCCGCATCCCAGAGCGTGAGGCGCTCATCTACTTCGACCGGTTGAAGCTCCACGGAGAGCTGGATGCGCTGCGATGGTTGAAAAACAAGCACGGCAATCCATAGTCGTTGCTCACGCATGAATTCTTCTCGCCAAAACTTCCTTCTAGTTCACCTGACCACGCTTTTCTTGGTTGCCTCGGCGCTGATGGCGGTTGGCGCCCCGCGCTTCACTCAGCCGGATGCCGCGCGCCACCCAAACCTCTTCACTTGGACCGACACCTGCAATGTTCACATCATCCGCGATGGCGATGCCGCGCTGCTGATTGACTTGGGCGACGGCAGTGTGCTGGACCATCTCGCCGAAATAGGCGTGAAGCGCGTCGAGTGGGTGCTGTTCACGCATCATCACCGCGAGCAGTGCCAGGGTGCGCCCAAGCTCGCCGGTCGCGGTGTGAAGCTCGCCGCGCCCGACGCCGAGCGCGCGCTCTTTGAGAATCCCACGAGCTTCCGCAAAATGAACGTGCGCCTCGGGGACGCCTTCACCGTGCATGGGTCAAGCTTCGTGCGCCCGCCGGTCGAAGCCATCAAGCTCGACCAGACGTTTGGGAAGATGGACACGTTCACGTGGCGTGGGCGCGAGTTCCGCTGCCTGGACACACGCGGTAATTCCCCCGGCGGGATGTCCTACCTGCTTAACGATGGTGGCCGTTGGCTGGCTTTTTCTGGTGACCTGATGGTGGACGGCGCCAAGATGCACACGTGGTTTGACACGGATTGGGATTACGGTTTTGCCGCTGGTATCTGGGCCATTGCTAACTCCGCCGCGCAGGTCGCCGCGTATGACCCCGCTTGGCTGTTGCCAGCGCACGGGCCGCCCCTCCCCAAAGCAAAGACGCAGCTCGAAGAGTTCCAGCAAAAGCTCTTCAAACTTGAGCGCCTGCTCGTGCGCGGCTATCCGGTAACGACCTTCGCCGGCGCGGTGCAGGATAAAACTTCCACCCCGACAAAAGTACCGAACGTCTGGCAAGTTTCGCCGCACATTTTCAAATTTCGCGGGCCAGGCTTTTTCCCAAATTTCTATCTCGTGCTCTCCGACAGTGGGCGCGGGCTGGTAGTGGATTGCGGGCTGCTGCAAACCAACGTGCTCGACAGTGCCATCGAAGGCTTGCGTCAGCATTATGGGTTAAAAGCGATTGATGCGATGGTGCTTACCCACATGCATGGCGACCACTTCTTGCAAGCCCCGCATCTCAAGCAGAAGTGGGGCGCGCAGCTTTGGGCGCTGGAGATGATGGCTCCGATGTGTGAACGGCCGGAAGCCTTCGACTATGCGGCACCAATTCAGGCTTACGGCAACGGCGTCGAGCGTATTAAGTTTGACCGGCTGTTCAAACCAGGTGAGCAGTTTACTTGGGAGGGCACGCGCTTCACGGTGGACTGGATGCCGGGCCAGACGGAGTTCGCGCTGTGCCTGACAGGGGCGGTGGACGGACGCAAAGTCGCGTTCACGGGCGACAATATTTTCGGCAACCCTGCTGACCCAACGCAGAATGGTCACGAAGCGATGTCCTCGCGCACGAGCAGCGTGCTGGAGGAAGGTTACATCGTTGCCGCCGAGTATCTCACCAAGCTCAAGCCGGACATCCTGCTCGGTGGCCACAGCTACGTGATGGACAAGCCCGCGGCGTTCATCGAGCGCTATCGCAAGTGGAGCTATGAAATGCGCGATGCGTTTCGTGGTTTGAGTAGTGAGCCGGAGTATCGCTGGTGGTTCGACCCGTTCTGGGTGCGCGCCGATCCACATCGCATGTCTGTGAAGCGCGGCGAGACGGTCGAGGTGACGGTGAACGTGCGCAACTTCGAAGCCAAGCCGGTGGCCTTCGACATCCTGTCGCACGCGCCACCGGGCTTGTCCGCCACGTCGGGCCGCTGGGCCAGCACGGTGCCGGCGCAAAGCCGCACGCAGTTCACTCTCCGTCTCGCCGCTGCTGCGGACGCTCCGCCCGGCATCCGTCACGTGGCCTTCGATATTACGCGCGGCGGCAAGCGCCTGGGTGAGTTGTTTGATTGCATCGTGGAAATCAAGTAGTGGCTGGCTTAGCGATTAGTTCGAATGCATTGTAAATCCAATCGTGAGCGCAGTTGACACGCCTGTGTCTTCCCTGCACATACCACCCGTGAGAACGCACTGTCGTCGCTCATTCCTCCGCGCCGCTGGCGTTTCACTCGCGCTGCTGGCGTTGGAATCCTTCACGTCCGCCACACGCGCCGCGTCCGCCGATAAACCAATTCGCCGGTTGGCTTGCTGCACCACACTGGGTATCCACGGAGAGAATCTGTTCCCCAAGCAAGCAGGGCGCGGCTTCGCGCTGACGCCTTATCTGGAGCCGTTGAAAGACTTTTCCCATGACCTGACGATTTTCTTGGGCGTCTCGCACCCCGAGGTAGACGGCGGGCACTCAAGCGAGGCGAGTTTCCTCAGCGCAGCACCGCATTCTGGCGCCAGCAGTTTTCGCAATAAGATTTCCCTAGACCAGTTCGTGTTGGAAAAACTCCCGCCCGCGATGCGCTTCGGGAGCCTCGTGCTGAACACCGGCAACGGCGACGTCGGCCTATCTGTCTCGCGCAGTGGCGTGAAGGTGCCAGCAGACTATCGTCCGAGCGAGGTGTTCAAGAAGCTTTTCGTAAATGGCACGGCCAAGGACGTTTCCCAGCAGAGTGAACGCCTCCGCGACGGGCAGAGCATCATGGACACCGTGGCCGGCGATGCGAGGCGTCCCGCCACCCGCGTGACCGCGCGTGACCGCGACAAGCTTGACGAGTATTTCACGTCGGTCCGCGAGGTGGAGCAACGCCTGAAGCTCGCCGAGGCGTGGGCGCAGAAGCCAAAGCCTTCTGTAAACGTCCCGCCGCCGACCGACGTGCAGAATGCCGCGGACTTCGTGGCGCGCACGCAGTTGATGTTCGACCTTGCGCACCTCGCGCTCCAAACCGATTCCACACGCATCATCACGCTTGCCATCGCAGGCCACAACAGCGTGCCGCCGGTGAAGGGCATCACGATTGACTGGCACAATCTCTCGCATCACGGCAAAGACCCAGAGAAGCTCGCCCAGCTCCGCATCATCGAGCTGGAGCAGATGAAGCTGCTCGCGGGTTTCATCGCGAAGCTTAAGGCGTCGAAGGAATCCGGCTCCGACTTGCTGGCCAACACCTCGGTGCTTTACGGCTCAAACCTTGGCAACGCGTCGAGCCACGACACGAAGAACATGCCGATGCTGCTCATCGGCGGCGGCTTCAAGCACGGGCAGCATCTCGCCTTTGACGAGAAGCAGAATTACCCGCTAGCGAACCTTTATGTCTCCGTGCTGCATCGCCTCGGCATCGAGGTCAACAAGTTCGCCAGCAGCACCGGCACGATGCGGGGGCTGGAACTGGCGTGAGCCTCGAGCGGGATCGCGCGAAAGCCGCAGTGAGTGCGAAGTGGCGCCGCGTCGGGCTTCCTCCGTATGGTTACGCGGCCAGCACACAGCCCGCAGCCTGTTATGCATCTCTTTCTCACTGAACCGGGCGACGAATCGCCCCTCGCCGACGAGTTGAAGCGCTTTTTCGCGGGCGCAGAGACGGAGTTGCTTGCCCCGGAGCTGGTGCGGTCGTCAGTGACGTTGCAATCTGCGCCCGCGCCTCTGCTGGCCTTTGCACGTCAGACGCTGCCGTACGCGACGCCCGTTAGCGCCGTGTCCATTCGCGAGTGGAGCGAGCGGCTGTTCGAAGCGACCGTCGCGCGGCTGCCAGAGAGCCAGCCGTGGCGGCTGCATCTTGCGTCGCACTACGGCGGGGAAGGGGCGGGTGCCAACCGGATGTGCTTCATCCGCGACGCATTCCGTGAGCTGCTGCGGAGGAAGCGCCGGCATTTGTTGCGCTTCTGGGAGGAGGAGGAAGGTCCGTTTCACGCGAAGACTTCGCTCGTGCAATTGTTGCTTACTGCACCCGATGCGGGGTTTCTATCCATTGCCACCGCGCCGCAACCGTGGCACTGGCGCCGGTGCGTCTGGCCGTTCGTAAAGGGCGAGGTTCCGGTCGCTGTCGACAAGGCCGCGCCTAGCCGCGCTTTTGCGAAGTTGCTTGAAGCCGAATTGCGGCTCGGGCAACGCATCGCGGCGGGCGAGACGTGCGTGGATCTTGGCGCGTGCCCCGGGAGCTGGACTTACGTGGCCGTGAACCGGGGCGCGCACGTCATTGCCGTGGATCGCTCGCCCTTACGCGAGGACATGATGGCGAACCCGCTCGTCACCTTCCAGCAAGGCGATGCGTTTAAGTTCGCGCCCGAGATGCCGGTGGATTGGCTGCTCTGCGACGTAATCGCCGCGCCGGAGCGTAGCGTCGGACTGTTGCTGGACTGGCTTCGCGCCCGCCGTTGCCGCCGCTTCATCGTTACCATCAAGTTTAAGGGCCAGGCCGATTACGCGAAACTTGATCCCTTGAAACACGCCTTGCCGACGTTGGCGGAAGAGTTTTTCCTCGTGCGGCTGTGTGCCAACAAGAACGAGGCATGCGTGGCGGGTAGCGTTGCCCTTGCGCCCGCGTCCACCGTTACAATCACAGATGAAGCCCGCTGACGTATTTCGCCATTGCCCGCAGTGTGGCCAGCCCGCCGCACAGCCGGGCAACGCGCCGTTCCACTGTGCCGCGTGCGGCTTCCTCTTTTACTTCAATCCCGCCATCGCGTCTGGGGCAGTCCTCCTCGCGCCGGACGACACCGTCCTCCTCGTCCGTCGCGCGAAAGATCCGCACCGGGGCAAGCTCACCGTGCCCGGCGGCTTCATTGACGCGGGCGAAATCGCGGAGGACGCCCTGCGCCGGGAGATCCGCGAGGAAGTCGGATTGTCGGTCGAGCGTCTCGATTACTTCTGCTCGCTGCCGAACAGCTACCACTATGGCGGCGTGACGTATCAGGTGCTGGATTTCTTTTTCCTCGGGCGAGTCACTGCGAAAGCCGTGCAAACCGATCCCGCCGAGGTCAGCGAAGTTTGCTGGATTCGGCGCGAAGAGATTGCGCTGGAAGAAATCGCCTTCGACTCCGTGCGCGAGATGCTGCGGCGGTTTCTGTCGTCGTCGGGCAGGTAGCTTCTCGGCAGGAAGCTTGCGCCGCGGCAACCCTACTTGCCGGGGGGATTGGGAGCAGGGGGACCATTTCGCACGCAGCGGAAGCCCGTGTGGTTCAAGCCCGTGTCGGGCGAGGTCTTCATGCGCATTGCAGGTCGATAGCCCCAGCAGTAGGCCTCGGTGCAGAGGTAGGAGCCGCCGCGCGTGATGCGCTTCCAGACGCCGGGCTCGTTCGGATCATAGCTTTCCTGCGGGCCTTGGGGATTGAGTTTGGGACTCTTGGCGTAGTAATCCGGCATATACCAGTCGCCCGTCCACTCCCACACGTTGCCCGCCATGTCGTGGAGGCCGTAACCGTTGGGTGCGTAGGTGCCGACGGGGGACTGGAGCTTGTGCCCATCCTGCAAGGTGTTGCCGTTTGGGAAACTGCCCTGCCAGATGTTCGCCAGCCACTTGCCGTCGGGCGTCTTGTCGTTGCCCCAAGTGTAAGTGAGCTTTTCCTTGCCGCCACGCGAGGCGAACTCCCACTCGGCCTCGGTTGGTAAACGCTTCCCAGCCCACTTCGCGTAGGCCATCGCGTCGAACCACGCTACCTGTACCACGGGATGCTGCTCCCGGCCCTGAATCGTCGAGTCTGGGCCTTCGGGACGCCGCCAGCTTGCGCCGGGCACATAGCGCCACCAAGCCATGTGATTGTGCAGCGGCACCTCGCCGGGCGGCGGGGTGAAGACGATAGATCCCGGCACCAACGCCTCGGGCGGTGCGTCGGGGAAATCCTCCTGCCGGGGCTTGCGCTCGGCGATGGTGATATAGCCCGTGGCTTTCACAAACTTCTCAAACTCCGCATTCGTAACCTCGTAGGTGTCCATCCAAAAGCCGTCCACGGTAACTTCATGCACGGGCTTTTCGTCCGGTTGGCCTTCCTCGGAACCCATCAAGAATCTGCCGCCCGGAATCCACTTCATGCCGTTGGTCCACGAGTGATTATTCTGGTTGCTCGCGGCCGGGCTGACGGGATTTTTTGACGCAGGAGCTGCGTGACCCAGACCCTTGGGCGCGTCGTTACGCCGCGCGTAATCTTTTTCTGCCTTACGCATGGCTAGCCATGAGCCGAGTCCCACCAGCGCGAGCACTACGACCAGCGCCACGAGAAACTTCCAGGTGCTGACGTGATGCGGGTTGGGCTCGGGCGCTTGGCTCATGTTCGTTGCGTTCAGATTCAGTTCGTAAATTTTAGTGCCACAACTCGGGGTTGCTTACCCTAACCACATACCAATAGACACCGAACTAGGTTAACTGAAAACTGAATACTCTCTCGGTTTTCAGCCCCCATGTCGGCCCATCAGCTTCGCCGCTCCGGCGCGCACCGCGGCTACCAGTTTTGGCGGCGACACCGCCACCGCACGGCCCGCCCAGGCCAACACCCAGCGCTCTACTTCTACCAGACTCGACAGCCTCATCCGCAGCTCAAGCCCGCCGTCGGGCTGGTTCGTCACCTGCTGTGACGCATGCCAGCGCTTCTCGCGTATGTAGTCTGCCACCGATGCATCGAACCGGATGCAAACGTCAAACTCTCCCTCCGCCGAGTGGACGCCGAAGCTGTCGCGCAGCCGCTTCTCCAGCGAGAACTTTTGCGGCCGAGGGAAGCTCCGGCCCGTCTCCCGCACCGCAACGATCCGCGCCGGCACGAACGTCCGCACATCCTTTCGCCCATGATCGTGGGCGAAGAGAAACCACTCGCCGTTAATGTTTGCGAAGTGATACGGGTCCACCACGCGCCGTTCGGGCGCGGCCTGACCCGGCTTACGGTAGGTGAGTTCAAGCTGATGGCGCGCGGCCGTGGCCTTCGCCAGCGTGTCAAAGACTGCGAGATCCAGCACCGGCTCCACTGTCGTGCGGAACGAGATCGTCTGCTCCACGTCCGCGAGGTTGAGCGAGATCGTGTCTGGCAGACCTTGCTCCATCTTCCGGATCGCCGAGAGCAGCGGCTTCTCGAAGCTCGTGCCGCGATACTGATGAAGCGCCTTTTCCGCCACGATCAAGGCGAAGAGCTCGCCTTCTGTGATTTGGAAGGTGGGAAACGCGCCGACCTCCTCAGAGTAGAAGTAGCCATTGCGCAGCTTGTCAAAGTTGATGGGTAGACCCAGTCGGTCCCGCATGAACTCCACGTCGCGGTAAATTGTCTTCGTCGTTACTTCCAGTTCCGCCGCCAGCGTGTTTGCGTTCGGGTGACCGCCCGCGTGCAGCGCTTGGTGAATGCGCTGCATCCGCTCCAGCGGCGGACGTGATTGCGGCATGGCAACGGTTTTCTTCGGCACGGCGTAAGGATGAGGGAATCTGTTTCCTGCCCGCCAGCGAAGAATTTCCGATTCGAAAAAAGTGACGAGGAAGCCCGCCTATCATTCCGGAGCATTCCTTCGGAGCCTGCCTGGGCCTCTTTCTGGTGGACTGGGAACAGTGGTTGAAAGCCGGCTGCCGCCGAGTCACGCGCACAGTCACCGTGACGAGCAGCGCGCGCGGATTGCCTTTCCAGAGCCGCTCAACGCTTCCTCGACCGGCACCGGGAAAGCTGAATAGCATCCGGCACAATGAAGTCGCTAGAAGGTTCACGGAAGTTTCGGGTAAAAATGCATTACGTCTCATGAGGAAATTGATTTTGGCGCTGGGTGTTGCGGTGGTCATCCACAGTCAGCCGTTCGGCCACGCGCAGGTCGGCGGTGGCGCGGCGAACTTGGTGGATGACAAGAAGGCCAAGGCGCTCATTGATGCGGGGGACGCGCGGTTCGAGGCCGGCGAACTGCCCGCGGCCATGGACCTCTACAAGGCGGTGATCGACCGCTACCCAATCTCCCGCTGGCGCTTCCTGGCGCGGCTCAAGATGGGCAAGCAGTTCCTTAAGGAAAAGAAGTTCGATCTCGCGCTGGACCAGTTCCGCCGGGTGGCCGTGGAGGAGAACAAGGATGACGATCAGCGCGGGGACGCGAGCCTGCAGGTGGGCATCTGCTTCTTCGAGATGGGCAAGTTTGAGGAGGCGTTCGGCGAGTTGCGCAAGGTCATCAAGCAGCATCCGGGCACGCCTTACTCCAATGACGCCTATTATTACATCGGCCAAGCGCACTTTAAGATGGGCCGCTTCGCGAACGCCATCGAGGCCTTCAAGAATGTCGGCACCTCGATTGACCCGCAGGCGCAGGAGGCCGAGAAGCTCGACGCCGGCAAGCGGCTCTACGTGAAGATTGATGACAAGGATCTGTCCGCCCAAGCCAGTGAGTCCGGGGTGGTCGTCAGCATCGAGACCACCGCGGGCGACAAGGAGTCCGTCACCTGCTTTCCGGTTACCCCCGGGGCGACCATCCTCATGGGCAGCCTCCGCACGCAGTTGGGGGATGCCAAGCCTGGCGACGGCGTCGTCCAACTCATCGGCACTGACAAAATCAAGGTCACCTACACCGACAAGCAAACCGCACAGGCCCAGCTCAACGTCGTTCGCACCAAAGACATCAAGGTGGTGGGCAACGCTCGCGTGAAGGTCGTGGACGGAGCGTTCGCGGAGGCCGTCGGGGCCGTGGTGCTGGACAAACCCTCCTTCCTTCTCATCCAGGACTCGGACCGCGACATCTCGGGCAAGTCCGACGAGATTGAAGTCATCGTCCGCACCAAGCGCGCCGTGGAGGAGAATCCGGATACCGAAAAAGCTGAGAAACCCGCCGCCAATGCCACCGCCGCGCTTGAGGCGCTGGAGAAAGCCGAGCCCGTTTTCAAGGTGATTGACGAGAAGAAGGTCAAGCTGGTGGAAAAACCCCTGGACGGCGCGGCCCCGGGCGGAGCGGTTCACACCGGTGTCTTCGTTGGCACCATCCAGATGGCCCGCCAAGGCGAGACGCCCAACCCTGGCGCCGTGGTCGCGCAGGTCGGTGACCTGCTGGAGATTGAGTATCAGGACGAAATCAGCCTGGAGGCCAAGCCGGTGGCTCGTCGCACGACTGCCCGGGTGATTGAGGGAAACTTGAACCCGCTTCAGGTGGCCAATGCCAAAATCAATGACGAGGAATTGAAGTTCAAAACCGCGCTCAAGACCAGCGAGGCCCTGAAGAACATTGGCAACATCTACAAGGAACTGGGCCTCACCAAGCAGGCCACGGACAAATACAAGCAGGCCCTCACGGAGACCGAGCAGGTCGCGCGCAGTTATGGCGCGCTCAACCAGCGACTCCTCGAGCAGACCTACGTGCAGATGTGGAAGATTTACTACGCAATGGATGACCTCGGGCGCGCCGCGCAAATGTGTCTCGAACTCCAACGCCGCTTCCCGGAAAGCCCATTCGTGGACGATGCCCTCCTGCTCATGGGCCAAGTCAGCCAGAAACAGGGCAAGTTTCAGGAGGCTATCGGCGTCTTTCGCCGGTTGTCCGCGCTGAAGAACTCGCCGCTTGCGCCTGCCGCCCAATACGCCATTGGCGAGTGTTTCGAGGAACTCGGCACCACGACCAAAAACAAAATCTATTACGACGAAGCGTTCTTGGCATTTAAGGGCTGCTTCGAGAAATTCCCGAACTCGAACCAGGCCGGCGACGCACTCTCGAAGATGGCGGAGTATTACTACAGCAAGGAGGACTTCACCCGCGCGCTGGACCTCTACGAGGAGGCGCTCCAGCAGTATCAGGACAGCAAGTTCATCGACGTGGTGCTTTACAACTACGGCCGCTGCCTCGTGAAAATGAAGAAACTCGACGAGGCGGTGGTGAAGTTCAACCAGCTCATCTCCACCTATCCCAACAGCAAGATGGTGGCGAACGCGCAGAAGATTGTGGAAGCGATCGAGAAGCGCAAAACCGCTGGTGGCACCGCCAACTAGTCGCCTGCGTCGGCCCGCCCCACCCAACCCCGCTCTGAATTGTCGTATGAAAATCCCTTCCCTATTCCCCCTCGCCGCGCTCCTAGCGGCTTCTCTCACCGCCCGGGCCGCCGCGCTCGATGAAGCCAAGGCGCTCGTGCAGGCGGGCAAGCTGGATGAGGCCATCACCCAACTCGAAGCCGCCGTCCGCGCGGGCGGGGCGAGCAAGCCTGCGGCGACTGTTGAACTGGCCCGCGCACAGGTTGCCGCTGGCCGGCTCATCTCGGCCCAGCAGACCGTTGAGCGCTTCCTGCGCGAGTCGCCCAACGATCCGCAGAAGAACGCGATGGCTTACCTGAACGCCCGGCTCCGCGAAGCCGGTGGAAACATTGCCGAGGCCATTTCGCTTTACCGCACCATTGCCGAGCAGATGCCCGCCGTGCCCGAGCGCGCCGACGCGTTGGCGGATTGCGTTCGCGCCGCGTCGCTCCTGAGCAACAACAACATGGTCGAGCGCTGCCTTGCGGACTTTGGTGAGTCCTTCCCGCAGGATCCGCGCGCGCGCGATTTCTTGTTGCGGTTGTATCGCATGCGCGCGGCGCAGAATGACCATCGCGGCGCGGCGGATGCGGCACATCGCTTCAAGGCCGCCTTTCCGCAGGACCCCGCTGGCGCGGCGTTCACGGAGTTTTACCACCACTCGGCGGCGGGCGATCACGCCGCGGCGCTCGTGGCCTACGAGGCGGAGCGCAAGCTGCCGACCTTCACGTTGAACGCCAGCATTGCGAACTCTGCCATCGAGGCGCTGCGCCGCCACACCAACGGCTACGCACTCATCGCGCCGCTCGCGGACGAATTCGCGAAGCTCACCGGCGACCCGCAGTTCCAAGTGCTCGCGCTCGAATGGCTGCCGGACCTGGCGTTGACCAACCAGGCCATCGCGCTCGGCGGTCAACTCCTGCCGAAGCTCGCCAACTCCGCGTGGGGGCCGCGCGTCCGCCTTGCGCACGCCTACGCGCTGCGCCGTGCGAATCAGTTTGAGGAGGCAGAGAAGCAGCTCATCGCGTTGCTGGCGATAGACCCTGCGAGCGGCACCGCGTGGGACCGCCATGCCGAAATGACCAGCCTGCTCAAGCGTCCCGAGGCGCACGTGAAGTTGCTGGAGGAAACCGCGCCCAAGCTTGCCGCGCAGAAGAACCTCAGCCTCCGCCTTGCCGCGCAGGGAGAAATTTCCTATCGGCTCACGCAAGCCGCGTGGAATCGGTCGGATTACGCGGCAGTCGGCAAGTTCGCTGCGCAGTTCCTCGACAAGGACGGCATGTCCAGCTACGGGCCGCAGGTCATCAAACTCGCGGCCGACGCCGCCTTTGCCGGATTTCCTGAGGCCACCAAGGCGGACGACGCCGCCGCGGAGGCGCTGAAGACGGCCAAGGTGAACCACCAAAAGGCCACCGCCGACGCAAAGAAAGCGCAGACGCCACCCGCCGCGAAGGAAGCCGCCGAGAAAGCCGTTGCCGCCGCCAAAGATGCGCTCGACAAAGCCCAGGTCAAGGCTGACGCGGCACAAAAGACGCTGGACGAAACGCGGGCCAAGTCCGTGGCGAAGTTCGACGCGGTGCTGCCGGCCTTGGAGAAGTATCTCACGCGCACGATTCCTTGGGGCGGCGCGCTGGCCTCGGTGGACACGGCATTTAAGCCGCACTTCCCGCCGCGGGCCTTCCCGGGCGAGCAGAAGAAGCTCAACGAGTTGCTTCTGCGCGTGCGGCAGCATGACTTGGTGAAGCCGGCGCTGGCGAACTTCCAGACGGCGCGCACCGCCAGTCAGTGGGCGAAGGCCAGCAACGCCGGCGAGTCGCTTCTGCCGAAGTATCTCGAAGGCGGTCCGGCGCTCGCGCTCGAAGGTGGCGTCGACGTGTTGGCAGCGATGTATCAAGCGGGCCATTACGAGAAGGGCTTAAACGTGGCGAAGCAGATTCTGGCCAAGCATCCGGGCGCGTCCGGCGTGCTGTATTACCTTTCGCTCTGCGCCTACCAGCTTGGTGCGCCGAAGAACAAGGACGTGGTTGCACTGGTGGACGACGCCGTGGGGAAATCCGGCGGCAGCTACTGGCCGCACGATGGCTGGAGCCATGTCCGCCAATACACGTTCACCGTCGCCGAGCAGGGCCGCTCCGCCACGGACATGAGCGCGGAGTATGAGAAGTTGGCGGCCTTGTATCCCGCCCACCCGGGTTTGCTCGAATATCAGCGCCGCATCGGCGCGATGCAGGCCACGCTCGGGCAGAACGACGCGGCGAAGCAGACCTTGCTCGCCGCTTTGAAGGCCGCGCAGCCGACGGCCAGCGAGCCCGCCACGTTGCACACCATCGCCACCTCGTTCACCAATGCGGCCGACTGGGCGCTGCCGGCGCTCGACGCGTATCTTGCCCGTGCCAATCGTGGCCCGCAGCAAGGCGGCATTCAACTCTTGCGCGGCCACTTGCTGCTTACAGAAAAGAAGGACACGAACTCCGCAGCGAAGGCGCTTCAGCTCGCTGCCGCGCGGCCAGCTGACTTCGCGTGGACTGCCGGCAGCGTGCCGTGGCAGTGGGGCGAAACTCTCTTGCAGACCGTTGCCAGTGCGAAGCCCGAGGACGCCAAGCCGGCAGACGTGCAGTTCCTCGCGGACATCATCACGTCGCTCGGCGCGGTGCAGGTTTGGGGACACTGGATGCCAGCCTTGCTCGTGCGGCAGGCGCAGATAGGCAAGGCTCTCGACTGCACGCACACGGTTAACCGCATCACCGTGGGCGTGAATCCAAACGACGGGAACTGGCTCGCCAACTATTACATCCCGTGGGCGCAGCAGCTCGCCTCGCTCGGCAAGCCCGAGCTATCTGGCCTCGTGCTGCGCGCGGCGGTGAACCGTTTCACTGGCGTGGACGCAAAACTGCGCGCGCAAGCGAGTCAGGCGCTGTTCAGCTTGAGCAACAAGCACGGCTTCTCTGCCGCCGAAATCGATGAGAAGCTTGAATGGGCTCCGTTGCTTAAGTCCGCCATGAGCCTGCGCATGGGCGACCCCATCGCCGCGTGGAAGGCGTTTCAGGCAAATGAGCCGCTCTTCGCCAAGCACGAAGATAAGCTGCCCGCCGACTACATCCGCTGGACTTCCGACCGCCTGCTCCAACGCGATGACGAGGCCTCGCGCGATTTGGCGGAGAAGATTCTCCGCCGGTGGGTCATCGCCAACGAAACCTCGACGGTCGTGCCCATCGAGGAGAAGGCCAAGACCCAGCTGGCGCTGGCAGACTACTACTTCAAGACCCTGCGTTACGACCTGTCGCGCTCGGAATGCACCTCGTTGCTCAATCGCTTCCCCACGACGGCGGAGGCCGTGGACGCACAGTTCCGCATCGGCGAGTGCTACCTTCAGCAGAAGATGTATGTGGATGCCGCGAAGGTCTTCGAGAAGATGGCAAAGTCGAAGGACAAGCTGGCGGCAAGCCGGGGCGAGTTTCTGCTCGGCGTGCTCGCGCAGCAGCGCGGCGACGTGGACGACGCGAAGGCGCGCTTCCGCAACGTCATGGACCTCGCGCCTTCGAGCGACGTGGCGGACGGCATCCTCTACCGCTTGTCTGAGCTCTACGGCCAGGAGAACCGCTTCCGCGACGAGTTGATGTTACTCCGCAGCATTGGGCTGATTGGCAGCAACGCCAAGCAATGGCATCCGCCCGGCCTGCCGCTGAACATTGTGATTCAGGATGCCGACCTTGGGGTCAGCCGCGGGCAGAGCTACGTGCCCGTCGTGGTCACGACCACCAGCGGCGATCGGGAAGTGGTGCGGTTGGAGAGCGGTTCAGCGGGCAAAGGGTTTTTCCGCGCCGAGCTGGCAACTGAACTAGGTGACCCGAAAGCGGGCGACAATGTCCTCCAAGTCAACGGTTCCGACACCATCACCTACGATTACCCGGATGATTTCAAGAAGCAGTTCACCAGCATCGCCAAGCCGCGCTCAAACATCCGGCTCGCTACTGACGGGGAGTTCAAGCTTTCGGCCACGGAAATTAAAGACGAGGAGGAAGTAAGCTTTGAAGAGAAACTGCGCGAGCAGCGGCAGCGTTCAGGCAAACAGGCCGGGTTGGAGTTCCGCCAGGAGTTTCGCAGCGGCAACTCCCTCAAGCCCGGCAATAATATCTACCTTCAAGTCAAGGACGCCGATCGCGATGTGAGCAAGGACGCCGACACCATCAAGGTGCTCGTCTCTGCCTCGAGTGGCAGCAAAGTGACCGCCACCCTCACCGAGACGGGGCCGCACACAGGAATCTTCCGGGGCACGCTTGCGACGGTGGAGATCGCGGCCAACATCTTCGCCAGCGACCGCTCGGCCGGCAACGAGGCGGTGCGGGCGATTGACAATAATCCGAAGACGGCGTGGGAAGGTCTGAACGACAGTCGGGCGCCGAAGTTCATCGCCGTGGACCTTAAGCAGGACAAACAGTTGGGCTCGCTCAAGTGGAGCAACGACGGGGTTTTCAAAGACAAGTTGCCCGTCGAGTATGCCATCCAGGTGTCCACCAACCTCACGGACTGGACCACGGTGGCGGCGACCACGAACTTTACCGGGTCCACCGCTGCCCAGCGCACGCGCATCGCGTCCACAAATTCAGGCAACTTTGCCGCTGCCACCATCCAACTCACCAACGCCTCAGGCCGCTACGTGCGGCTGTTCATCGAGAAGTTCAGTGGCACCGCACCGCGCATCGCCGAGTTCGAGGTGACTGACGCTACCGGGACGGTCCTGCTGCCCGTCAAGACCGAGACTGAAGTGGCAGCGGTAGACGCGCTACGGCTCACGCCGAGTGACCGCATCACCGCCATCTACGAGGACGAGACGAGCATGGTTTCGCAGGGCAAGCCCCGCAACCTCTCGCAGAACATCGTCGCCACCTATTTTGATGCTACGATTGGTTTCATTGCTTACGACTTCAAAGCCAACGTTGGCCAATCGATTCCGAACACCTATATCAAGCAGGTGCGCCGAGTGGATCCTGGCCAACGGGTCATCATCCGGGTGACGGATTACGATGCCGACACCACGGACAAGCGGGACAAGGTCAAGTTTACCCTCAAGGTATCCGACGGCGAGACGGTGAAATTGGAGGCCACGGAGACTGAGCCGTTCACGGGTGTGTTCACCAAGGAGTTCGACATCTGGTCCCCGCAGCGCACTAACGGCTTTAAGCTGGCACCTGGTGCCTTGCTGGAGGCTATGTATCTCGATGAGCAGAACACCGACCCTGGAGCGCCCACGCTGCGGACTACGCACTTGGAGGCCGTTGCGCCCGGTGAGGTGATGGTTGCCTTCGTGCAATCGCGCGCCATCGCCAACAAGGCGGGCACTGAGGTCTTCGAGTTCACCTCCTCGTTGGACACCAATGCCCCCGCCATCAAGTCGGTCGCCTTCCGCCCGCCTCTCACGTTTGAAATCATCGACCCGGCGGCGGCCAAGGATTCCTTCAGTGAAGTCAAAGCCACGCTCACCACCTCCGGGGGCAGCACCGTCGAGGTCATTTGCCCGCTTTCCTCCTTGGCCGGAGGCAAGCAGGCCAAACGCAAAGTAGTGGACGATGCCTTGGAGATCGGCCGCTTCGTCGGGCAGATCTTCATGAACTTGGGCGACAAGGATTCACCCCCGACCATCGTGCTGGAGCCCGGTGACACGCGCTCGTTGGTGGGACGCCGCAACCCGACCGGGGGGGGGGAGCAGCAACTGGCCAATGTGGTGCCGGTGCTGAACCTCAATGGGCAGGACGTGATCACGCTTACCTACAAAGTGGGTGAGAAGGAGTTCAAGGATCAGGCCCGGTTGTCTGTGCCGGCCAGCGTCGAGTTCACCGACAGTGGCTATGACAAGCCAGTCACCAACCTCTACATCGGCGATAAGATTTTCGTGGTGGTAAAGGATCTCACCGCGGACGCCTCGAATGAGCGGGACAGCGTGGAGGTCACCCTGACCAGCCCGCGCGGCGAGAAGTTCACCGCCAAGCTGCAGGAGACCTTGAGCCACAGCGGCGAGTTCAGCGGCAGCTTCCCGCTGGTCGCCGGGGAAAAGCCCATGCCGGCCGACGACCGGATGGAGGGGTGGTTTGGTGACCCCATCACCCTCACCTACCTCAGCAAGACCGATGCGACTGCGAAGTTTGAGAAGATGATCAACGTGGTGAAGGGCACCGATGGCAACCTGCTGGTGTTTGAGAAGAAGTATGCGACGGAGAAGGTGGCCATCGAATCGCAGTTCCGGATGGCCGAGGCTTACTTCGAGCTGTTCAAGAATTTCCGCGCGCTCAAGCAGCTACCGGCCGCGACCAACGCGCTGAACGAGGGCATGCAGTTGCTCAAGGAACTGAGCAACGATTACCCCAGCAAGCAATACGAGGCCCGCACGGATTACCTGCTCGGCCAGTTCGCGCAGGAGTTGAAGAAATACGACGAGGCCATCAGCTACTACAAACGCATCGTCCAGAACCATTCAGATCACCCGCTTGCGCCGGATGCCCAATACAAGCTGGGCCAGTGCCACGAGGAGAAGAATGACATGGACGCCGCCAGCGCGGAATACGTGACCTTGGCCTACACCTGGCCGGAGAACCCGCTCGTGGCAAACGTCGTCGTCCGCATCGCGGAATACTTCTACAACAAGAAGGAGTATCCGACCGCGGCCGAGGTCTCGAAAAAGTTCGTGGATCGTTTCCCGCAGCACGAATGGGCCGAGCGGATGCTGTTCCGGTCCGCCCAGTGCTGGTTCAAGGCCGAGCAGTTCCAGAAAGCCGGCAAGGAGTTTGACCTGCTCGTGGAGAACTACCCGCGCAGCAAGTTCCGCCCCGATGCCATCTTCTGGGCCGGCGAGTCCTACCGCAGCGGCAACCAGCTCGAGTTTGCCTACCGCCGCTACAAGCGCGCCACTTGGGATTATCCCGAGAGCGATGCGGCGAAGTTCGCGCGTGGCAAATTGGTGCTGCCCGAAATGGTCAACATTGCCGACCGGGACGTGCAGCAATGAGCAACCCACACGAGGGTGTGACCGCTGGGTCGCCCCCGCTCGCATGAAATTATTCACGACCCTCTCCTTTCCTCATGCAAACTAATCCTGATCAGGTTCGCGTTCCCGTGCCACTCAAAGTGCTTTGGAAATGGACCGGTGTGTCCACCGCTCTGCACGTGCTTGGCATCGGTGCGCTCTGCGGCCTTAGCTACATGAACCACCAAAAGGCCGAGGCCGCCCGGCAGGCCAAGGCTGCCGCCGAAGATGCCGCGTTAAAGAAGAAAGAGGCCGAGGATGCCGCAAAGGCCGCCACCAATGCGCCGCCTGTGGGCGTGACCAATGCTCCCGCCGCGCCCCCCTCCGGTCCGCTCACCGCTGTGCCCACGCCCGCCACCACCAACCGCCAAGCCGAGGCGGAAAAAGCCTTGGGCATCGACAAGATCGCCAAACCCGGCGACCTGCCCAAGAGCCCGTTCTCCTCCAAGAACGACGATTTGTTAAAGGATTTGAAGTGAACGCTCAACGTCCAACGCTCAACATTCAACGTTCAGGGACTGGGGTTCTTGCGGTTCGGTATTGTTGGAAGTTGGAAGTTCAACGTTGAGCGTTGGACGTTTCCCCTTCGATGCCCCCCGTTGCGCCCCAACCTGCCTCCCGCGTCTGGAATCCCTTCCGGCGCGATGCGGCGTATTGGCAGGGCAAGCATGGCCGGCTGCGGCGTTTCATTACTTGGTCGTTCCTTGGCCACGCCAGTGTGTTGGTGATGATTGTCCTGATGCCGCTCATTCCTGGCTGCAAAAAGACCTACGATCTCGTCAAGGGCTCCGGTAAGCCCAAGGCCATGATCAAGCAGATGAAGGTCGAGGTGAAAAAGGTGCAGCGCAAGCGGGTGCTGGTGAACCCGAACAGCCCCGTCGTCTTCGAGGTGCCGCCGCTGGAATTGACCCCGCTCAACCTCAAGGAGGTCACCGCCAACGAATATAAGATCGGGCAGGGCGAAGGGGCCGGCCCCGCCGGTTACGCCGCTGGCCGCGAGGGCGCGCGTTTTATCTTCGTCCGTGTCCGTTACGACGGCGGCAACTGGGATTTCAACCTTCGCAACGGCGCCGATGAGAACATGACCAAGGAATTTGGCCGCCGCGCCAAGATGCCCGTCTCCACCATCCCGCAGGATGTCACGCTGGCGGAGTTGGGCCGCTACGTGAAGGGCCGCGCGCCGCCGGTGGTGTTCATGGTGGGCAGCTATCCCTTCCGGTTCGAGCAGCGGGAAATCAAGGCGGTCCGCAGTTACCTGCTGGACAACCGCGGCATGATTTTCGCCGACAACGGCGGCAACCAATTCCACAGCGTTTTCCTCCGGTTGATGCAGTCCGTCCTGCCCGAGGTAGTCGCTGTCGAGATTCCGGATGACGACCCCATCTTCCAAGCACCGTATCCGCTTAATGGCGCGCCGCCGCTTTGGGCGCATAGCGGCACCCGTGCCTTAGGCTGGAAAAAGGATGGCCGGTGGGTCGCCTTCTACCATCAAGGCTCGATCTCCGATGCCTGGAAGGACACTCACGGCGGGACCAGTGCAGAATCCGCCGAGCAGGCCTACCAACTAGGCGTGAACATCCTCGCGCAGGCGATGGCTGGCTATAGCGAATGGAAGATGATGCTCGACGGGAAAGGGCCGAAGAAATGAGCCGGAACTGTTTCGTCGAACCGTTGGGTAATATGCCCCGGAAATTTGATTTCACGGATTTTGTCTTGGATGCGTCAATGAACTGTTAACCAAAAGGAAACCTATGTTGTGGGAATGGATAGTTGCGGGTGGGATGACGATGGCCACGCTCATCTTTCTCTCGATCGTAAGCATCGGCGTGGTGCTGGAGCGCCTGGCCTTCTTTAAGCAAATCCGCTTGGCCACAGCGGCGTTGCGGACGGACATCGCCACTGCCTTGGAGAAAAAGCAGCACGATCTGGTGCTCGAACGCTGCCGCCAAAGCGAGTCGCCGCTGGCCGCGATGATCTTGGCTGAGGCCGCCTCGGGCCGTGATGCCGAGAGTGCCGATGCCGAACGAGTTATGGCGCTCACGCTGCGCGGCGAATTGTCGCGACTGAAGCAATACTTGCCGATGTTAGCCACTATCGCTTCCATCGCGCCGTTCGTTGGCCTATTCGGAACTTGTAAGGGCATCATCGCCGCCTTCTCTGACATTGCCACGCAGGGCATGGGCGGTCCCAGCGTCATCGCCGCCGGAATCTCCGAGGCGCTGGTCGCCACGGCCACGGGTTTGCTCGTCGCCATACCGGCGCTGATGTTTTACAACTATTTTAGCAAGGCTATCTCGAATATGGCGTTGGAGCTGGAATCGCAGGCCTTCCAGGCGTACCGCGATCTTCGGCAGCAACTTCCATCCGCACAGAAGTAATTGTAATCTTGCCCCTGAAACTTATGGCAATGGATGTTCAAGACGACTCGGATGAGCCGATTGCGGCCATCAACTTCATCCCGATGATTGATATCAGCCTGGTGCTGCTCATCATCTTCATGGTCGCCACCACGTTTGTGAACGTGACCGGCATCGACCTCAAGTTGCCCAAGGCCGCCACCAGCAAGAACGCCGAGAACAAGAGCGTCACCGTCCAGCTGAACATGCAGAAGGACGTCTTCCTCAACGGCGAAAAATCCAACTGGGACCAACTCAAGGCTGGGATTACCGCCAAACTGGTCGGCACCAAGGATCGCGCCGTGGTCATCAACATTGATCGCGGCGTGGAATACGGCGCGGCGGTCAAGCTCATGGACATCGTGAACCAGTGCGATGCGGCCATTGTACTCGCCACGGAAGTGGATAAATGAAAATTCCATATTCCAAATTCCCAGCGCCAAAGAAGCTCCAACTTCCAAGCTCCAAATCCGAGCCGTCTCGCCCGACTCGTTTGGGATTTGGAGCTTGGAACTTCTTTGGGATTTGGAGCCTGGGATTTGGAGCTTTCGCCGCCCTGCTGCTGACCGTCGGTTCCTCCCACGCCAAGCTCGCCGCCGATCGCTGGGTCCGTCTCACGGAGGAGGAACGGCACCAACTTACGCGCGCGGAACGTTACGCCGAGCAGAGCAACTGGAAGTCCGCCCGTTCGGAATACGAGCTCTTCCTCCAGCTTCACACCAAGTCCGAGGTCGCCTCCTATGCCCAGCTCATGTTCGCGGAATGCACCCGCCGACTCGGACAAGTGAACACCGCCATCGGCGAGTTCCGCAACGTGATTGACTATTTTCCCGACGCCGTGGACGCCGGCAGCGCGCAATACTCCATCGGCGTCTGCCAGACGCAGACCGGTGACGCTGAAGAGGCTTTGAAATCCTTCGAGAAGGTCATCGCCAAGTGGCCCACCAATGACTTCGGCGCGCTGGCCCGCAGCGAGGCCTGCCGAATTTACTGGCGCCTTGAGAAAACCGATAAGTGGCTTCCCCACATCGAGTATTTGGCCACCGGCAGCTACCAGGATCCCGGCAACAACCTCCGCAGCGGCGCGCAGCATCGGGTGCTCATGCACCGGCTCGTTGAGAACAAAATTGCCAGCGGCTTTGAACTCATCCAATCCGCCCGCAAGAAGGATTACCTGCTCACCTTCGCCCAATGGACTGCTGACGCGCTCCAAGGAAACCACATTCCCAGTTACTACGGCGAGAAGGGCCGGAAGCTCCGCACCACCATCGCCACCAACGCCGTTCTCTTCATCGAAAAGCAGGCCACGGCGGACGCGGATGAGAAGAAAGCCATCGAGCACTGGTGCGCCCGAATCTTTGCCTATGCAGGCGATGTGCCTCGCGCCACGGAGCGCTTTGCCGCCCTCTCCAGAAAGCACCCGGACAACGACACCTTTCGGGGCGAATACGCCGCCTACCTGCGGGCCAGCGGCAAACGCGGGGAAGCTCGCCTCGTTTACCGTGAACTAAAGAACCAATACGTGGCTGACACCGAGATCGCCGAAACGTATGGCGAGGAAAATAATTGGAAGAGCACCATCGAGGCTTATCAGGCGATGCTGAACAAGCACCCGCAACATGCGGATGCGATTCAATGGCGGCTGGGCGAGGTCTTCAACCGGACCGGTCAATACAAGGAAGCCATCGCCTGCTACAACCAAGCGAACCGCGAGCCCCAATCCCTCTTTCGCATTGCTGAATGCCAAGGCTCCCTCAAACAGCATGATGTCGCGATCCAGACCCTGGTGGGCGTGCTGAACTTCTTCAAGAGCTCCGCCGCTGAGGCCCAATACAAGATCGCCGGCCACTACGCGGCGAAGGGCGACAAGGAGGCTGCCATCCGCACTCTCAAGACGGTCTGTAAGGTTTACCTCAATACCTCGTGGGCCGGCCAGGCACACCAGGATCTCTCCCTTAAATATGGCGTTGATGTCACCCTCGGCGGCGCGGCCAAGAAGGAAGAAAAGTAATCGGCTGGCGTTTACTGCAGTTTTTTTTAGTCTAGGCGGCCGGCGGCAGACACACCCGAGGCTGGGAATTAAGTAGTCGTATTAAGATTGAAAACTGAATCCAAACTTTTACAGCAGCGTAGGTGCGCGGCGTTCATGGTGCTGATTCATACGCTCCGCCGGCACCCGCGCACCACGCTGCGTGGCAGTTTGCACAGGTTCGTCGGAGCGTGGTTGGGACTCGTTATTACCTTTGCAGTGGGCTTAGGCGGGGCAGGGTGTTCACCACCGGCGGGAAAATCAGCCGCTCCGCAGTTAGCGCCCGTCGCCTCCGAGCCAGTGAAATTGGCCCCCGCTCCCCAGTCGGTTCCTGTGCCCGAACCTCAGCCGAAGCAGACGGCTGTTCCGCTGGCTTTTGGCCTTGCGAAGGGCGAGTTGTCGATGGACCTAGGCCAAGGTCTTACCATGGACTTTGTGCTCATCCGCTCGGGTCTGTTTATGCGCGGTGCTGAAAACGGCGCGACGACCGAGTATCCGGTGCATGAAGTAAAGCTCACCCAGCCCTTTTTTCTGGGCCGCTGCGAGGTGACACAGGCTCAGTGGCTGGCGCTCATGGGGGACAATCCCAGTTTGTATCAGGACCCTCGGCACCCGGTAGAGCGGGTCAGTTGGGAAAAGTGCCAGTTGTTTCTTGCCCGGCTTGGCACTCGGCAGACCAATTGGAATTTCACCCTGCCTACGGAGGCCCAGTGGGAGTTCGCCTGTCGGGCGGGCAGTTTGGAGCGCTTCACATTTGGCGCGGCAGAGGAGGAATTGGGCCAGCACGCGTGGTTCATTCTCAACTCAGGCAAGTCCACGCATCCGGTGGGAACGAAGAAGGCCAACGCATGGGGCTTGTATGACATGCATGGCAACGTGAGGGAGTGGTGCGCGGACTGGTTCGCCGCCTACGGCCAAGCCCCGCTGAAGGATCCGAAAGGCCCGGGTAAAGCAGTGGGCCGCGTGTTCCGCGGCGGCGGATGGAATGACCATCCTGCGCAATGCACCGCCAGCTCGCGCGATTTTCTCTATCCCGTGGGTTACGATGACGATCTCGGCTTCCGCGTGTTAGCCGTCCCTCGTTGAAGGTTACCAAAGCGTAAACGAACTGATAATCGTGGGAGGTATCGTTGCAATTTTGCCCTTGTTGTTGAAGAATCCTTCGTCACAGGAACGTAACAATAAGGACATACTACGGTCACAGTAGTGGTGCAAAACGGTCGCGTCGTTGAAACCAATATCGCAACCGCACTCACTGATGAATCCAGTCTTCCTGACTCAACTGCGCCGTAATTGCCGCCTGTTGCTCTGCGCCGGAAGCATCGCTGTGGCTGCCGCCGCTAGCGCGGATGACACACTGTTCCGCCTGTTAACCATTCTGCGCGAACGGGGCAATCTCACCGAGCAGGAGTATCAGAATCTAATCAAATCCAACGCCGCTGCCGGCTCCACTTCCACCAACACCATCACCGACCGGCTCTCGGCGGATGAGCGGATGATTCAGCGGCTGGAATCCGATTTGACGAAGCAGCGGCAGGCGTTCACGGAACTCAAGGGGCTTACGGACGGCACTTCCTCCGCGCTCATCAAGGGCGCGCTCAAGGACAAGTGGTATGAGCGCATCAGCCTGCGCGGCTACGTGCAGTTCCGCTTTAACCATGTGTTCACCAGGAACGGCCCAGAGCTCGACGTGCCGGCGGACCGCTCGGTGCGCGAGGTGGAGTCGTTTCTCATCCGGCGCGGGCGCATGATTTTCAGCGGCGACGTGACGGATCACCTCTTCCTTTATGCGCAGTCGGACTTTAATTCGTTGGTCGGCGGCACGGGCGATTTGGGCCTCCAGATGCGCGACCTGTATGGCGACATCGCGGTGGACAAGGACAAGGAATTCCGCTTCCGCGTGGGCCAGAGCAAGGTGCCCTTCGGCTGGGTAAACCTGCAATCCAGCCAGAACCGCGGGCCGCTGGAACGGCCCGATGCCCTCAACAGCGCGGCAGAGGGCGAGCGCGATGTCGGCGTCTTCTTCATGTGGGCGCCCACGGAAGCGCGGCAGCGTTTCCGTGACCTCGTGCGGCTTGGGTTGAAGGGCTCTGGCGACTACGGCGTGTTGACGGTGGGCGCTTACTCGGGGCAAGGGCCGAACCGGTCGGATGCCAACGGCGAGCCGCACTGGCTGGCGCGCGCGGCGTATCCGTTCAAGTTGGATAACGGCCAATACTTCGAGTTGGGCCTGCAGGGCTATCACGGGCGGTTCGTGCCGACGACTTCGGCCATCGGCACGCCGGCCTTCACTCCGACAGCAGCGGCGGGCGGCGTGGTGGACCGGCGGGCGGGCGTGACGGCGGTGTGGTATCCGCAGCCGTTCGGCGTCGAAGCCGAATGGATGGTGGGCGAAGGCCCGGAGTTGAACCTCAACCAGCGCAATATCACCTCGGAGTTTCTCCACGGCGGCTATGTGCAGTTGAACTACCGCGCGGCCACGAGCTACGGCGTGTTCTTCCCGTTCACGCGGTGGAATTTCTACGACGGCGGCCGGAAGTTCGGCGGCAACGCCCCCGCCTCGAAGGTCAACGAGCTCGACCTCGGCCTCGAGTGGTCGCCGTGGCCCGAGGTGGAACTCACGTTGGTTTATACGCGCACCTTCGAGCGCACGAACACCCGCACGTTCCCCTACAACAACACCGAGGACGCGAATCGCGTGGGCGTGCAGGTGCAGGTCAATTTCTGAGGAAAAGGCTCCGACACGCTCGTTGTGCTCGCCCAGAAATGGGCCCGGGTTCACATGGCGAAAATCCCCAACACCAAAACCCAAGTCACCGGCGTCCTCACCGGCACAAGCTTCGCTATGCCTCAAAATAAGACCACCGACCTCGGGGTGAAATTTGCGAAGCGCACCCTTAGTCGCTGTTTGCTCTCCTCGTCCGCGAGGTGAGTAAATTTGCCAGCTAACCGTGACGCGCTGAGGCACTTCGCTTCGGGAAAATTCAGTGCAGCGTCGGTAGGCTTGCCGCCGCAACGGCCTGTCCGTGGCGTTTGTCCTGCTCGTCGGGCGAGTGGAAATGAATGCGCTGGGCCAACTCGGGAAACTCCACCTCCAGCACGTGTTTCGCGCCAGCCATGATGACATTGCCACCCTCACCGCTCGTCACGCGGCCCAAGATGAGTAAGTGGCAAAAATCGTAGTAGTCCGCATAATGCGCCACCGCGTAGCCGAGGTAGGTGCCGAGGGTCTCGTAAATCTTCCGCGCGCGATAATCACCGGACTTCATCAGGCCTTGCACCAGCTTGAGTTTTTCCGGCAGCGCCAGCTTCGGATCCACCTCGATGCCCGAAACGGGCAGTAGCCGTCCGACAGCCTGTTGCGAGAAGTATTGTGCGCCCACACCATAGTCGCCGCTCCACTCGTCGCACGCGGCGGCGGGGTGATAATCCACCGGCGCGAAGGCCAGCTCGCTCAACCATGTGGTGATATTCCCGCTGGGCGTGACGTAGCCGACGGCCTGGCTAGTGCCCATCGCGATGCCGAGCACGCCGTTGACCCCGAGCGACATGGAGCCCGCGAGCGCGGTGACTTCGCCGTCGTTGGCGACTTCGAGAGGCACGCCGTTCCACGCGCGTTGCACCTCAAAAAAAAGGTCTTTTACCCGCGTATTGAAAAGGTCCAGCGCGACACCTCGGAAGAGCGAGGCGACTTTCACCCGGTTGTTCACATACACGCCGGCCGCGCTGCCGCCAATGGCATCCACGCGGGGTAGGTGCGCCGCCGCCTTCCGCAGCGAGTCCATAATGCCGTCGAAGTGGTATTGCGGGTCGGGATGAAAATAGGGGTCCCACACGGTTTCCTCGCTGAAGACTACTTTGCCGTCTTGCACGGCAGCGACTTTGCGGTCGCTGCCGCCGAGGTCGAAGCCGATGCGGCATCCGTCGAGGTTGCGGCCGAGCGCTTGAACTTTGGCGCGCTCAGTTGGGAGGCTGGCTGAATCGCATGCCCGGACTACGATGGGCCGGTCATAGACGCGCTCGCCGATTAGGTTTGAGTCGAACTTGCCAGTAGCTGTGTCGCGGAAGTGCGCTTGCAACTGTGCCGCGATTGCCTCCGGGCCAGTGAAGTAAAATCGCCAGCCGCCGCGTTGCCAGAGCAGAAACTTCGCGAGTCGCTCGATGTGGCTGAAGTTCGCCGCTGCGAGCGCGTGGCCGACGGGCGCGAGTTCGGTGCGGAAGTGGAAGATCGAGCCGTCGGCTTGTTCGAGCGCGAGCGTCACGGGCCTGGCCGAACCGGTCGCGTGCACGGCCTCGCGGAAGGCGCGTGTAGCTAGCACGGCAGGCCGGAAAGCGGCATCCAGTGCCGGCGTGACGCGCGGGGCAGGCAGCAGAAGGCCGCGATTCGAGTTCATGCGCGCCGGTTGTAGCGGGCAGACGGACGCGATTCAAGATCGCGCCAGACAGGATATCGTTTGCGCTGTGCGTTGTATCGTTTAAAGCGTCTAAGAGCTGTCTGTTCCAACTTCGCAGTGGAAAACTCTGCTGGGCTCAAACCGTCTTGCTTGCCTCAGATTTCTACCTGCATGCCTAATTCGACGACGCGATTAGCGGGCAGGCCGAAGTAGCTGGTAGCAGTAGAGGCGTTGCGCGCGAGCACAGCAAATAGCCATTTGCGCCAGCGCATCATTTGCGTCTTGCCAGTGTGAAGAATGGTCTCGCGGCTGAGGAAGAAAGTCGTTTTAGCCACGTCAACCGGCCCACCGGCCAGCGGCGTCTCAGCCAGTAATTTCATGATATTCGGTTCTTCCATGAAGCCGTAACGTCCCACCACGCGTTGGAACCCGGCAGGAAGTTGCTCGACACGCACGCGCTCGGTCTTTGGCACGTGTGCCTCTTCAGCTGTGATGATGGTCAGCAAGATGTTGCGTTGATGGAGGATTTTATTGTGCTTGAGATTATGCAGTAGCGCGACCGGGGTGCCGTTTGGGTTGCCCGCCATGAAAATTGCTGTGCCCGGCACGCGCTCTGGCGGGTTGGCTTCGATGTCCGCGAAGAACAAGTCCCGCGGGAGGGTAGCGTCCTTAATGCGTTCCCAAACGAGGCGGCGGCCAGTCTTCCACGTCGCCATGATGGCGAAGATGCCCGCCCCGGCTACAAGTGGGAACCAGCCCCCGTGGGGAACTTTAAGCAAGTTCGAAGTAAAAAATGACAATTCGATCATGAGCAACAAGCCGCAGAGCCCGCCCGCTTGCCAGGGTGACCAACCCCACAGCCGTCGTGCGGCGAAGTAGAAAAGTGAGGTGGTGATGATTTCGGTGCCAGCTACGGCTACGCCATAAGCAGCACTGAGGTGGGAGGAGTTGCCAAAACCTAGCACCAGTCCAATGCAGGCGATCATAAGCACCCAGTTCACATGCGGCATGTAGATTTGCCCACGCTCGTGCTGGCTGGTGTGGCGGATGAGCATACGGGGCAGATAGCCAAGTTGGATGGCCTGCATCGTAAGCGAAAAGGCTCCCGAGATGAGCGCCTGCGAGGCGATACATGCCGCGGCCGTGGATAGCGCCACCAACGGGTAAAGCGCCCAAGCCGGTGCGAGGCGAAAGAACGGGTTGGAGGCGTTTTCCGGGCTGGGGTCGGCCAGCAGCAGCGCGCCTTGACCGAGGTAATTAAGGAAGAGCGCGGGCAGCACGATGCCGAACCATGCGCGCCGAATGGGCCGCACCCCGAAGTGCCCCATATCCGCGTAGAGCGCTTCGCCGCCCGTTACCACGAGGAAAACCGCGCCGATGATAGCGAAGCCGAGTTGACCATTGTTAAGCAGCAATAGCGCGCCATGCCAAGGGTTGAAGGCCATAAGCACCTCGGGCTTGCGCCACACGGCGGACAAGCCCAACCCCGCGATAGTCAGGAACCACAACACCATCACCGGTCCGAACATCCCACCCACGCGTCCAGTGCCGAGTCGTTGCAGGCTGAATAGGCCCACCAAGATACCCACGGCGATAAGCGGCACGAGCTTGCCCATCCACGGGGCGGCGACCGCCAGTCCCTCCACCGCACTCGTTACGGTCATAGCGGGCGTGATCATCCCATCCCCATACAGAAGGGCTGCACCAAAAACTCCTCCAGCTAAGAGCCACCCACGTTTTTGCGTTGGCTGGTCGCGGTCAGGAAATGCCAGCGCCAGCAACGAGAGGATCCCGCCCTCGCCGCGATTGTCGGCCCGCATTACGAAGCCGAGGTATTTCACGCTGACGATGATGATGAGCGACCAGAAAATGAGCGAAAGCACGCCCATGACATTTGCTGGCGTGACCGGGAGTGGGTGGGCGCTGGTTGGGTTGAAGCACTCGCGCATCGCATAGAGCGGACTAGTGCCGATATCCCCAAACACAACCCCAAGCGCGGCGAGAGTGAGCGCGCCAAGCGCGGGGCGAGTTGTGTCGCTACTATCCATGTCAGTCGGGAGAGTGTGGTGGATGCGGAGATGCAGGACGATCCAATTCCGTCGCTACGGTTTGGCTGCGGGGAGCGCAGTCGTAGTCACGATATTCAAAATCAACCGCACTTCGCCCGTAATACATACCAACTCTAATTTTCATGGCCGTATTTGATTCCAGCATGACGGGGCAAAAACGCCCAGTGCTGTCCTAAAAGAACAAGTTGCTTGGGTGAACACGGGTAACGCATATGCGCCCCAGAGGATCGCCCTTTCCCATGCCTGCGAGGTTAGCTGTCGGGCTAGGCTAGGAAAGTAGCCCCGGCGTTTACGCCGTTCGCCCCGGTCCGGTCGCCCGGATGTTGGGTTCCCCGCTCGCGGTTTCGGGACGAAGCCACGATTCGGCTGCTGAGCCAGTGTTTCGCACACCTAGCTTCAGCTGTCAAATTGCGTAAGCCGTGCGCTTTTTCCCAAACCTTATTTTCACTTCGCAGTGGAAAGGGAATCCCGGCACTAGGTTTACGGGCAGGAAATTGACTTGGAACACATCCGCGATTGCCTTCATGCGGTGTACCGACATAATCCTCTGCCATGCAACGCCCTCTGTTTGTTTTCGTACTTTTGTTGTCGTGCTCCCTGTTCCACGCCATCGCCGCCGATGACTATAAGCACGGCCCCGATTCTCAGCCGCAGGTCGGGGTACCGCAAGGCACTGTCGAAAAGTTCACCTTCAAGACCAGCAAGCTTTATCCCGGCACGGAGCGCGACTTTTGGGTTTATGTGCCAAAACAACACGACCCTGCTAGGCCCGCCGCGCTGATGGTCTTCCAAGATGGCGGCAGCTACCAGAGCACCAACGGCTCCTTCCGCGCGACCGTCGTGATGGATAACCTCATTCACCGCAAGGAGATGCCCGTAACCATTGGCGTGTTTATTAATCCCGGTTCCGTGCCGCCGGCTGAGCCGGGCCAGAAAGCGCGCAGCAATCGCAGTTTCGAGTATGACTCGCTAGGCGACGCTTACGCACGCTTCTTGCTGGAAGAACTCCTGCCCGAGGTCGAGAAGAAGTGGAAGGTCACTCAAGACCCTGCCGGCCGCTGCACTATCGGCATCAGCTCCGGCGGCATTTGCGCCTTCACAGCTGCTTGGGAACGCCCTGGCTCCTTTGGGAAAGTCATCAGCCACATCGGCAGTTTTACCAACATCCGTGGCGGACATGTTTATCCCGCGCTCATCCGGCCGCTCTCAAAGGATCTTCCTGCGACAGCTACTGAAGTGGAGAAGAAGCAGCACGCCCAGCGCCGTGCGCTCCGCGTTTTTCTTCAGGAAGGCAGCAATGACCTCGACAACCTGCACGGTAATTGGCCGTTGGCCAACCGCGAGATGGAGGCTGCGCTTAAGTTCGCAAAGATTGACTCCCAACTCGTCATGGGCGATGGCGGCCACAGCGGCAAGCACGGCGGCGCGATTCTCCCCGATACGCTGCGGTGGATCTGGCGCGACTACGCGAAGTAGCTCACTGCACTTCCAGCAGCTCGACTTCGAAGATGAGCGTCGCGTTTGGCGGGATGGCCCCCGGGTAGCCACCCTCGCCGTAGCCGAGCTCGGGCGGGATGGTCAGTTTCACCTTGTCGCCCACCCGCATCCGCGCCACGGCAATGTCCCAGCCAGCGATCACTTCGTTCATCCCCACGGTGAAGGAAAACGGTTGGCCGCGGTCCACGGAGCTATCGAACTTCGTGCCGTTAGTAAGCCAGCCGGTGTAATGGACTACTGCGACGTTGCCTGGGCCAGGGGACGGCGCGTCCGACGCCTCGGTAATGTGGATGAGTTCGACAAAAAGTTTTGGGGCGTCGTCTTGTGACATTGAATGAGGCTAGGAGAAGCCATTCCATCGTCGCAAGTCGCGTCTTAGCACCACCTAAATTATCTCTTGGCGTTTGCGGGCAGGGTGGCTGGAGTCTCCCTAAAGAGGATCGCGAACACAACGATGAGCGCCGCTGACATTACTGCCGGCACCAGCCAAATTTCCGACCACGCGTGGGTCGCACCTCCGTTGGTGGTGTAGTGCTGCCCCACGACGCCCGAGAGCCACGAACCGACAAACATGCCCGCGCCCAGAGTCACGAAGGCATGAAAGCCCTGCGTGGCCGCGCGGATGTCCTCGCTGGCGCGGTTGTCCACATACATGCGCCCCATGACAAAGATGTAGTCGTAGCACATGCCGTGAACCGCGATGGCCACGAAGAGCATCCAAGCGGCGTCGGTCGCTTTGGGGAATTGCGTGAGCAAGCCGAAGCGCACAGTCCACGCGACCATGCCAAGAATGAGAATACCCTTCACGCCAAGCCGCTTAAGCAGCAACGGCAGCAGCAGGAGGAAAACGACGTCGGAGACCTGGCCGATGGTCATCTTGGCCGCCGCGTTGGGAATCTTCAGCTCGTTCATGAAGGCGTTCATCCAACTGAAGTAGAAGCTCAAAGGCACGCAGATGAGGAAGGAGCAGATGATGAAGGTGGCGAACGAGCGGTCGCGCATGAGGCGCAGGGCGTCGAGGCCGAGCATGGTGCGGGCGTTGACGGGCGCGCCCGCGCCCTTGGGTGGCGTATGCGGCAGGGTGAAGGAGTAGAGGCCCATGACGAGCGCCGCGCCCGCCGCGAGCCGGAACATCCCGGCGTTGTCCTCGAACTTCAGCGCGCTGACCGCGAGGCCCGCGCAGATCCAGCCCACGCTGCCCATCAGCATGACCAGCGGAAATTCCTTTGCCGGGTTCTTAGAGTGCGCCAGCGTGAGCGCGTTCGTCAGGCCGTGACCCGCCATGTAGCTGATCGTGTAGGCGATCAGCACCGGGTAGAACTGCCCGAAACTCTTCAGCGTGGAGACATACCAAAGCAACGCCGCGCCAATGAGGTGCAATGCGCCAAGCAGCCGCTGGGTCGCGAAGAACCGGTCCGCCACGATCCCGGCGAAGAAGGGAGAAACCATCGCCCCGATGGCCGTACTGCCATAGGCCAAGCCAATCTGAGAGCCTTCAAACTTTAGCGTGGCGTTTAGATACGTGCCCATTGTTACGTACCAAGTGCCCCAAACGAAGTAGTGGAGGAACACCATTAGCCAAAGACGGGAGAAAAGTGTGAATGACATGAGTTCTATGAGTGAGTTTTAAACTCGTTTCAAACGGCTGCGATTTAGGAGCGGAATAGCAGGCAAATAATGGATTACCGGGACTCCCGCAAGGAATTTGACGGCTTTGCTAGGTTCGCTAAAATCCCTCTACCGATGAAGAAAACCTCAAGCACCAACGATCGTTTTGTCATTATCATGGCCGGTGGGCGCGGTGAGCGCTTCTGGCCCGTCAGCCGCGAGAAAACGCCTAAGCAGCTCATCAAGCTCCTCGGCGACTCTTCCTTCCTCCAGCAGGCTGTCGCGCGCGTCTCGCCGCTCGTGCCGCACGAGAATATCTTCGTCATCACCAACGAGGTGCAGGCGCCCGAGGTGCGGAAGCAATTGCCCAAGCTGCCCAAGGAAAACGTCGTGGCTGAACCAGTCGGACGCGATACGTGCGCCGCCGTCACACTCGGTGCGGCCATCGTTGGCGCGCGTTCGACCACGGGCGTCATGGCCGTCTTGCCGGCGGACCATGTCATTCCCGAGGAGAAAAAATTTCAAACTGTGCTGGGCGATTGCTTCGATCTCGCGGCGCGCGGGCAGGCCATCGTGACTATCGGCATCAAGCCCACCGAACCCGCCACGGGCTATGGTTACATTCACACGGGCAACGAGTTGCCTACCCCGGCAGGCGCTAAGAAATACAAAACTGCGATGTTCAAGGCGGAGCGCTTCGTGGAGAAACCGAACTACGAGACCGCGCTGGAATACGTGAACTCCGGCCAGTATCGCTGGAACGCCGGAATGTTCATCTGGAGCTTCGTTACGGTGACGAACGGACTGCAGGCGCACCAGCCTGAGATGTTCGCCGCCTGCCAGCGGTGGTTCCAGGCCGCGAAGTCGCCCGGAAAACTAGCCAAGTTACTCGCCAAGGAATACTCAGATATCAAGAAAGTTTCAATTGACTACGCGCTGATGGAAAAAGCGCAGAACGTTGTCGTAGCGGACGGCTCCTTCGCGTGGGATGACCTCGGCTCGTGGAACGCGCTCGCGCATCATGTGAAGCCTGATCCCGAGGGCAACTGCGCCATCGCCGATTTCCTCCATGTGGATGCCGCGCGCAACATTATCTACGACGCCCGCAGCAAGGACCATCGTACGCCCATATGCGTCGTTGGTCTGCGCGACAGCATCATCGTTCAGACCGACGATGCCACGCTTGTTGCACACAAGAGCCAATCGCAGAAAATCAAGGAGTTAGTGAAAAGACTGGCCGAAGACGCGAAACTAAAACGATTGGTGTGAAGTGCGGCCAGTCGCAGCTCGATATTCCAATGTCGCCTTCTGGGCGTTATTCGCGTCCTGGTTATCGACTATGAATTGTCGAACTATTCGGATGCGACCTCGTGATTGACACCCGCTCGGCGAGTTGTTTCCGTTCGGCGCTGACATGAGCAAACTGATGTTTAAAGTAATTCCCGGTGGGGTTGTCGCGCCTAAAGGATTTCTTGCTAGCGGCGTCTTCTGCGATATCAAGCGCCTCGGTACTGGCAAGGGTTCGAACAAGGGCCAAAAACGCGACCTTGCGCTGCTTGTCTCCGAAGCACCCGCAACCGTCGCGGGAATGTTCACGACGAATCAAATTTGCGCCGCTCCGGTCAAGGTATGCGCCGCCCGTTTAAAATCGGGCGTGGCTCAAGCAATCGTCGTCAACTCGGGCAACGCCAACGCCTGCACCGGCAAACAGGGCAAAAAGGACGCGCTCGCCATGACCGCGCTGACGGCGAAGCAACTCCACATGAGCGAGGGGAGTGTCTTTGTCGCCAGTACCGGGCGCATTGGCGTCACGATGCCGATGGGTAACGTCCGCGCAGGTATCGTCGCCGCTGAGCGCTTGCTCAACCGCGAGCACGCCAGTGCCGACCACGCCGCCGAGGCCATCATGACTAGCGACACGCGGCCCAAGCAGATCGCCATCGAGTTCAAGCTGGGTGGCCGAACCGTTCGCATTGGCGGCATGTGCAAGGGCGCGGGGATGATTCAGCCCGGCATGAGCGCGACCGGGGCGCGACCCGCCGCGCTGCCGCAAGGTTTGCACGCGACGATGCTTTGCTTCATCACCACCGATGCAGCGATTGAGGCGAAGGCGTTGCAAGCCTGCCTGCGCGAGGCCGTGGCCCACAGTTTCAACCGCATCACCGTGGACGGCGACATGAGCACCAACGACACGGTGCTCGTGCTGGCGAATGGGCTCGCCGGAAATGCGGAGTGCGGAATGCGGAGTGCGGAATTGAAGACTTTCCAAGCAGCGCTTCAGCACGTCTGCCTCGAACTGGCCAAGATGATCGTGCGGGATGGCGAGGGTGTGCACCGCGTTGTGACCGTGCGCGTCGAAGGCGCGAAGACGGTTCAGCATGCCGATGCCGCCGCACGCTCCGTGGCGAACAGCGCGCTGGTGAAGACGAGTTGGCACGGCGGCGACCCGAACTGGGGCCGCATCATTGACGCGCTTGGCTATAGCGCTGCGACCGTTATGGAAGACAAGGTGGACATCGGCTACAGCGCGCCCGGCAGCCAGAAAATTCTCTGGAGCCTCAGGCGCGGCCAGCCGACGAAAGCCACGTTCAAGCAGCTTTGCAATGCTGCCGCTCCCAAGGAATTCGACCTCCACATTCGTTTGAACCTTGGTAAAGCCAGTGCACTCATGTATGCGGCCGACCTGACAGAGGCCTACGTCGACTATAACAAGGGTGACGTGACCGACCCGACCACGCTCGGTGGCTAGAGTCGAGCCACATATGAAGCTCGGAGTAAACACTGAAGTCGTGGTCGCAAAATTCTGTATTCAACCTTCTTCAATCCGCGGCTAACAATTCCGTGACCTGATGCAAGACCTCATTGCCAAAGCCGCGACGCTGCTTGAAGCGTTGCCCTACATCCAGAAGTTCAGCCACGCGACGTTCGTCGTAAAATACGGCGGTAGCTTCATGGACTCGTCCGATCCTGCTGTGCGAGATGGCGTCGCCCGAGATGTCGTGTTCCTCGAGGCGGTGGAGATCAACCCCGTGGTCGTCCACGGCGGCGGCAAAGCCATCACGCGCGCGATGGACGCCGCCGGGTTGAAGGCGAACTTCATCCAGGGCATGCGCGTGACCGACGAAGCGACCGTCGGCGTCGTGGACCAAGTGCTTTCGCGCGAGATCAACCCGGAGATCGTCCGCACCATCGAGTCCCTCGGCGGCAAGGCGCGGGGATTTGCCGGCACGGACATCTTCACCTGCCGCAAGCTGTGGCTCGACGACAAGGACAAGCCGGGAAGCAAGATCGACATCGGCTTCGTGGGCGAGGTCGTGAGCGTGAACACCACACCGCTGCTGGAGTGCATTGCTCATGGCATTACGCCGGTCATCAGCCCGACCGCGCGCGGCGAGGACGGGAAGATTTACAACTGCAACGCCGACGTGGCCGCTGCGCAAGCTGCCATTGCACTCAAGGCTCGGCGGCTCGTCTTTATGTCGGATGTGCCTGGCCTCCTTCGCGATCCGAAGAACCCGGCTTCGCTCATTACGCATCTGGAGGTGGCTGAAGTCCCTGCGCTCAAGGCTGCCGGGATCGTGGATAAAGGAATGATTCCCAAAGTGGACAGCGCAGTCACTGCCCTTCAGTCCGGCGTGGAGAAAGTCTCGTTCGTGGACGGCCGGGTGAATCATGCTGTGCTGTTGGAGATTTTCACGGACGAAGGCGTGGGCACTGAAGTGGTGGCATGACGAACCAACTTTACCTCTTGTCGCATATTTTCTCTGTGACGTTTTTGCCCTTTCGCGGCTAAATCCCCGTGTTGAATGAAAGAGATCGTTCCGACACCGCCCGCGATTGTCCATAACGAGCAACAAGCCGTCCTTGGCCTGTTCCAGAAATACGTCGTGCCCAGTTACGGGCGCTTCGAGCTGGTGCTCGCGCGCGGACAGGGGAGTCAACTTTGGGACGTGAATGGCAAGCGCTACCTCGATCTCGGCGGCGGCATCGCCGTGTGCTCGCTGGGCCATGCGAACGCGGAGATCACCGAGGCGCTCATCGAGCAATCGCGCCGGATGGTTCACATCTCGAACCTCTACTATCACGAGCCGCAAGGACGGCTGGCGCAACAGATTGTTCGGCATCTCGCGCCGGGCAAGGTGTTCTTCAGCAACTCCGGCGCGGAAGCGAACGAGGGGCTTTACAAGCTCGCGCGCAAGTTCGGCCACGACGAGGGGCGTTACGAAATCATCACGGCGCTGAACTCTTTCCACGGGCGCACGCTCGCGGGCATCGCGGCGACGGGGCAAGAGAAAGTGAAAAAGGGCTTTGAACCGGCGGTGCCGGGCTTCAAGCACGTGCCTTTCAACGACCTGCAAGCCATGCGCGACGCCCTTTCGCCGGCGACGGCGGCTGTTCTCATCGAAGGTGTGCAGGGCGAGGGAGGCATCGCGCCGGCCTCGGTGGAGTATCTGCTCGGCCTCCGGCAACTCTGCGATGAGCGGCGAATTCTGTTGCTGATGGACGGCGTGCAGTGCGGACACTTCCGCACCGGTCGCTTCCAGAGTTTCCAGCGGTTGCTCGAAAACGTTTCCGGCGCGGAAAAGTTTCTGCCCGACGGCGTCTCGATGGCGAAGTCGTTAGGCGGAGGGTTTCCCATCGGCGCGTTTTGGGTGCGCGAGGAGCATTACGGCGTGAAGCTGTGCGACCTGCTTGGGCCGGGCACGCACGCGACGACTTATGGTGGCACGCCGCTCGGCTGCGCGGTCGCGAACAAAGTCTTCGAGGTCATCGAACGGGATCGGCTCGCGGACAACGTGCGCGAGACGGGCGAGTGGATGAAGCGGGAGTTGGAAAAACTCGCTGCGCAATATCCGCAAGTCATCAAGTCCGTGCGGGGATTGGGTTTCATGTTGGGCATCGAGCTGGCGGAGAACATCCCGGCTTTCGCGAGCACGGGAAAAGTGGCTTCGCTCAACTTCGTCAACCGCCTGCACGATGCCGGCGTGCTCACGGTGCCGAGCGGAACGCAGGTAGTGCGGTTCCTGCCTGCGCTGAATCTTTCGCGCGCCGAAGCCGCGGAGGGCGTGGCCCTGATCGCCGGCATCGCAAAAGCCATCGCATGAGTGGACACATGCCTCTCTCTTGGCTCCTCATGATCGTGCTGGCGGCGCAGGTGGCGTTGGGAATTTCGCCTAAAGCGGATCGCCTGACTTGGGCGCTGGAGAACGGTCCCGTGTGGGTGGGCGTCATCGCGCTCGCGTTCACCCACCGCCGCTTTCCGTTGTCCGCCCTGTGCCTGCACCTGTTTGCGATTCACTCACTCATCCTCGCGCTGGGCGGGCATTACACCTATGCGAAGGTGCCGCTGGGCGACTGGGTGCGCGACGCCTTTGGGCTGGCGCGCAACCACTACGACCGCGTCGGACATTTCGCCCAGGGTTTCATCCCCGCCATTTTTGTGCGGGAGCTGCTGTTGCGGCAAACGCCTTTGACTCGTGGCGGCTGGCTGAACTTCCTTGTGGTCTGCGTGTGCCTTGCATTCAGCGCGTGTTACGAGTTCTTCGAGTGGTGGACCGCTGCGCTCACGGGTGAGGCGGCCAGTGATTTCCTCGGGACGCAGGGCGATCCGTGGGACACGCAGTGGGACATGTTCCTCGCGACGGTCGGGGCCGCCTGCGCGCTGGCGCTGTTGAGTCGCTGGCACGATGCGTCCTTGAAGAGGATTTGCCCTACCGCAAGCAGCTCCTAAGTGAAGGCGCCGCTGACGGCATGAGCAGTCAAGATCCAAGGCATTTTGAATCTCTCGGATTCGCGTAGGGTGCATCCCCCGAGCATTTGAAGCGCGCTTAACTTGCGCTGGTGAAGCCCTGGCATCCGAATCAGTTCGCGCACGATTCCGCGCAGCAGAAACTCGCGAGGACAAACTTCGCGCCATCAACGTCGCCTAGGAGGTGCTCGTGGGCGAGGCACGATTGACCCGGGCGTTTCAACACGGCTCGTTTTGGTTTGTGGCGACTCGGTCGCCAACCACTACGGGCCGCCGTTCACCGCCAACAACATCTGCACGGGGCGACGCTTGCCAGCTTGACGCGGACAGGCGGATAGCGTCGGATTTCCCTCATGCTTCATGGCTTGAGAACTTGGTCCGTTCGCGCCGTTGCGCTCGCGGCGCTGCTTGGGTTCAGCGGGTGCTCGACTTTCAACCGGGACTGGAAGGCCGCCGCCACTGCGCCGATGCCGGCCAACTCCATCGAAGGCCGCTGGGAAGGGAAGTGGTTGAGTGACCACAACGGACATAACGGCCAGCTCCGCGCGCTGGTTCGCAAGTTGGACAACGGCCAGTATGAGACGCGGTTCCTCGCCACCTATGGCGTGATCCTCCGCTTCGGGATGCAGGTGAAGCTTGACGTGCAGCCCGCCGGTGGGCTGTGGCAGTTCAGCGGTGCGGAAGATTTGGGCAAGCCCTACGGCGTCTATCGCTATGAGGGCAAGGCTTCGGCCACTAACTTTTTCTCCACTTACAAGGCTTCTTTTGACCACGGCACATTTCAGCTGTCGCGGCCCAAGCCCTGAGGTGCTGTCACTTTGTTCACCATTCAATCGTTCAACTGCTCGCATATGAAAACAAACCTCTGCGTCCTCCTCACCACTGCATTCTCCTTTGCCGCCTTGCTTGCCCCGGCCGCCGACAAGCCCGGCGAGTGGCAGGTGCTTTTCGATGGCAACGAGCCCAAGGGCCTCCGCGCCTTCAAGGGCGAAGGCTTTCCCAGCAAGGCTTGGGTCAAAGACCAGGGTGCGCTGAAGACCGTGCCTCGCTCAGCCGGCGGTCAGGTCACGGACCTGATCACCGTGGACAAGTTTAAGGACTTCGAGCTGGAGCTGGAGTGGAAGGTAACGCCCGGCGGTAACAGCGGGGTGATGTATCGCGTGGCCGAGCTGCCCAACGGCCCCGCGTGGTTCACCGGCCCGGAGATGCAGATTCTCGACGACTCGAAGCATCCCGACGGCAAGAATCCGTTGACCTCCGCCGGCGCGCTCTACGGTCTGATTGCACCGGGCGAGCAGCGGAAGCTCAAGCCGGTCGGTGAGTTCAATGCGGCGAAGATCGTGTTCAAGGACAACAAGGTGGAGCATTGGCTTAACGGGGCGAAGATCGTGGAATACACCTGGGGCAGCGATGCGGTGAAGGCGCTCGCCGCCAAGAGCAAGTTCGCCGACAAGCCACGCTTCATGGCCGAGCCGGAAGGCCACATCGTCTTCCAGCATCACGGCGAAGAGTTTTGGATTCGGAATATCCGCGTGAGAAAACTCTGATTCGCCCAGCTTACCATCTCATTCCTTTCTCCTATGAAAGCGCTCGCCTCTTTCCTCACGCTTGTCACCTGCGCCGCCCTTGCCCAGGCCGCCGAGCTCAATACGCTTTCCGCCGCCGAGCAGAAGGACGGTTGGAAACTTCTCTTCGACGGCAAATCGCTCGCCGGCTGGCGCACCTACAAGGAAGGCGGCAAGATCGGCGCGGGTTGGATCGTGGAGGGTGGCTTGCTAAAAAAGCAGGCGAAGATTTCCGGTGGCGACATCATGACCGAGCAGCCCATCCCGGCCACGGCGGATTGGGAACTGTCGTGGGAATGGCGCATCGCCGAGAAGGGCAACAACGGCGTGAAGTATTTCATCACCGAGGCGCGCAAGGGCACGCTCGGCCACGAGTATCAGTTGCTCGACGACAACGGCCACCCCGACGGCAAAGTCGGCGCGCACCGCCAGACCGCCTCGTTCTACGACGTGCTGCCGCCCGCAAAGGATAAGACCTCCCGGCCTGTGGGTGAGTGGAACCACTCCCGGATCGTCGTGAAGGGCAGCACCGTCCAGCACTGGCTCAACGGCGCGAAGGCACTCGAATACGAGCTGGGCAGCGCGGCCGTGAGGGAGGCTGTCGCCAAGAGCAAGTTCAAGAACATCGGCGACTTCGGCACCAAAGTCACCGGCCACATCCTGCTGACCGATCACAACGACGAGTGCTGCTTCCGTAACGTGAAGCTGCGCGTGCTGAGCAAGTGAGGGGTTGGTTGGGCCGCCAAGTTTGAGCGCGCGCTACTTCTCTGATGCTTCAAACGCATCGGGACAGTGCCAAAGGACTGATACATTTCAAAACACTTACGCAAAACTTTTGCTCAAAGGTTTCTGCCTTTCGCCCCTGCGATTACTCCGCTTCAATTTCGTCCATGAAGATTGTTGTCCTCGACGGTCACACCCTCAACCCTGGCGATCTGAGCTGGGATGCCTTACGGGCGCTGGGTGAAGTTGCGTTGTTCGACCGCACGCTGCCGGAGCAAGTCGCCGCGCGCTGCGCGGACGCCGAGATTATCATCACCAACAAGGCACTCGTGCCGCGCGAGATCATCGCCGCGATGCCGAGGCTGCGCTTCATCGCCGTCACCGCCACGGGCTTCAACATCGTGGACGCTGCCGCTGCCAAGGAACGCGGCATTCCAGTGAGCAACGTTCCGCTCTACGGCACGCGCGCGGTCGCGCAGTTCACCATCGCGTTGTTGCTGGAGCTTTGCCACCACGTCGGCGCGCATGCGGATTCGGTGCGCGCGGGCGACTGGGTGAAGTCGGCGGACTGGTGCTACGCGCGCACTCCGCTGCTCGAACTGGACGGGCTAACCTTCGGCGTAGTGGGTTGGGGCCGCATCGGGCAGGCCACGGCGGACATCGCTCGCGCGATGGGGATGAAGATTATCGCCGCAAGCCGTTCGGCCAAACCACCGCCGGATGAAGTTGAATTCTTGGCCTTGGATGAAGTCTTTCGCCGCGCGGACGTTGTAAGCTTGCATTGTCCACTTACACCGGAAACTAAAGGCCTCGTCAACGCCTCGCGCCTGGCGCTGATGAAGCCCACGGCCTTCCTGCTCAACACCAGCCGCGGCCCGCTGCTGGACGAGGCTGCCGTCGCCGCCGCGTTGAACAGTGGTCGCCTCGCCGCCGCCGGGTTAGACGTGCTGTCCACCGAGCCGCCGAAGGCCGACAATCCTCTGCTGTCAGCGAAGAATTGCTTGATCACCCCGCATCAGGCATGGGCGGCCAAGGCCGCTCGTTCGCGGCTGATGGAGACAACCGTGGCGAACGTGAGGGCGTTTTTGGCGGGCCAGCCTGTAAACGTGGTCAATGCCGCCTAACGCCCTAGCGAAAGCCCCGCCTCTGGGGCTTCACCACGTTCAAGATGGATAGGTCTCTCAAGGATTTAGTCCGTAAGAAGCCTTCTCACAGAGAATCGCTGTACGCGCCGGTTTACGGTTACCCGGCTAATTAAGATCTGATCCGGAATGGAATGATGATGGTTTTCATCATTGTAACTCAGAACCGCGTCGGGTTTGAGTGTCAACCCTTAGAGGGAGGCCTACAGTTTCCTGGAATTTGAAAAATAATGTGCGCCTCATAAGACAGCGGGCGGTCAGCTCAGGTCAAAGTCGCTGCCTCCAAACTGTTATGTGCAGGACATCATATCGATGTCGGATCGGGCTCGTTAACGGGCCTTTTCTACCTTGTCGGGCGGAGCTTCGCTGGGCAGCAATTCCTCCATCTGTTGGCGTACCATTGTTCGCAGTAACGTGGCTTCGAGGAGGCTGATGCCAGCGGTGGTGTAATCCACCGTGAAGGCAGGCAGCCAAAGATCCTTGTCCGCACGGTAGCCGAACTCGCGGCAGACGCGGCGTTCCAGGTCGTCCATGTGACCAGCCCCATAGAAGACACTGATGCTGGCGGGCGGGCGGGGGCGCTTCAGCTCGATGCGAAGGTCTTTCAACACTGCGTCGTTACGCGACTGGATGAGAACTTCCATGAGGCGCTGCACGTCCTCGGGCAGGCTCCTCATGCGAGAGAGGTCACCACGAATACTGCCCAGCGCCTCGATCAGTCCGAGCTTCACAGTGGCTTGAAGCTTCGGGTTGCTTCCGACCAACTTAAAGCCGGCCTTAAGAAGCGTTCCGAAAAATGAGTTGCCCTCCATTGCTTTGAGCAGGGTGTCAAAGGCCTCGTTCTTACGTTTCTCTTTGGGCGAGTCCGGCGCGCCCGGCTCGTCACCTTTCTCCATGAATTCCTTCAACTCTCGCAAGGAAAGGTCACTGTTGCGAAAATTGGTGCCGCGGTAGTTGATGGCCTCGAGCTGGAATACCAAGCCAAGCGATTCGGCGAGTTCTTTTTGTAGCGAGGTTCGATCAGCGGCCTTAGCAATCGGCTCGGCCGGCGAAGAATTTTTTAGGATGGCATCTGGCTTGGCCGCGGAAGTGTTGGGCGCCCTCGGTTCGTGGTTAGCGTGAATGCCCTCGAAGAGTACGAGCGCCTGGGCATCGAGGTGCTGCTGAAGCTGTGCGTAGTAGTTGGTCTCGCCTATGTGCGACGCACCAGCGAGCCAAATGACCGGTCCAGTGCCGTTGGTCGGCACGAACTTGCGCACCGCTACCTGCAGTTCCACCGCACCCGTCGCGCTGTTGGTCACGCGCATGTAAGGCTCGGCGGAAAGGCGAGCGGGTAAGGTTGTCGGGCGGTTGGTTGGAGCTACTTGGGCTGCGAGAGGGACGATCAGCAGGGCCAAGGCAAAAAAATTGGCCAAGTGAGATTTCACGATAAGCTGAGCAACCGTTTAACTTAGCTCGAGAAATTCCGCCTTCGCTGATCAGCGGTCAAGTGGAATGACACCCAACAAAGTTGAGTCGTTTGGGAGACACACTAATCTTCGGGGAGGCGCAACAATTCGCCAGACATTGAGGAGATAAGACGCTCTGCAGCGCCGCCGATGCATCACACCACGGCCACCGGGTTTTCTAGCGTGCCGACGCCCGAGATGCGGATGCGCACGCGATCGCCGGCGGCGAGGGTGAAGTTGTCTGGAGGCACCACGCCCGTGCCGGTCAGCAGCACCGCGCCGTGCGGGAAATTCTGGCAGCGAAACAGAAACTCGGCGAGTGAGTCGAATGAGCGCTTGATTTGGCCAACAGAAGTCTCGCCGCGAAAGACCGACTGTCCAGCGCGCAGAATTTCCACGCCAATCGTCCAGCCGCGTGCCTCCGTCTCTTCCACACCGATAGCGATAAACGGCCCGATGGCGCAGGATTTAAGGTAAGTCTTGGCTTGTGGGAGGTAGAGGAGGTTCTCGCCCTCGATATCGCGTGAACTCATATCGTTACCAATCGCCAGGCCGACGACTTGGCCGCGGGAATTACACACTAACGCCAGCTCTGGCTCTGGCACATTCCACTTCGCGTCTTTGCGGATGCCCACCTCGCCGCCGGTGGCAACGACTTTTTCCGGCAGCGATTTGAAGAAAATCTCCGGGCGCTCAGCCTCATACACGCGGTCGTAGGCGCTGGCGCTGAACTCGGACTCATCCATGCGTGCCTTCTTGCTGCGCAAGTACGTGACGCCCGCCGCCCAGATTTCTTGCTGCTCGATGGGCGCGAGCAGTGTGACTTCGGCGAGGGAATGGCGTGGCATCGGCAATGTCATCAGGGCGCTCAAGATGGCAGACGGTTGCTCGCCTTCCAACAGCGCGGTAAGCGACTTCACCCCGATGGCGGTGAGATCGAGCACCGTGACATCGTCCGTGGTCAGGCCGATGCGAATGTGATGGCAGGTAGAACTGCTCTTGAAGCGGCAAAGTTTCATGGGCATGCGAAGCACCGCCATTGGGCGTGGCAGCACGGGGCATGTCAACCGTGGAGAAGCGCGCGGATTGGACAGCTCGGCTAGCGTCCGCTAAAATGTCGTCGATCGTGAACCATATCGCTGACCCGTTGCAGCAAGTTGACCGCGTTTTCGTCCGCTGGCGCGGTCAGCGGCTATTGTATTTCGCAGGGTGTGATTATTATCGGCTGGCCAGCCACCCGCGGGTGCTCGCAGCGGTGCGGCGCGGGTTGCAAAATTATGGGCTAAACGTCGCTTCCTCACGCAAAACCACGGGTAACCATGCCCTCTACGAGCAGCTTGAGCGTGAGTTGGCTAAGTTCTTTCACGCCCAACGTGCTGTGCTGGTGGACAACGGTTACATGACCAACCTCGCCGTCGCGCAGGCGTTTCGAGGCGAGTTCAGTCATGTGCTGATGGATGCACGCTCGCATTCGTGCTTGGCAGATGCGGCGGAACTGCTCGGCGCGAAGATCGTGCACTTTGCCCATCGCGACGGGGCGAGCTTTCGTCAGCAACTACGCAGACTGGGCCGGAGTGCGCGACCATTTGTCTTCACCGATGGTATGTTTTCGCACGACGGCTCGGTTGCCCCGCTCGCGGATTATCTCGCTGTGTTGCCCACGCGCGCCGCGCTGCTTGTGGATGACGCCCACGGTGCGGGGGTGCTTGGTCGGGCAGGGCAGGGGACGCCGTCGCATTGCGGGGTACAGGACGAACGCGTGATCCAAACCGTGACTTTAAGTAAGGCTTTCGGCGCGTTCGGCGGAGCGATCCTCGGCTCGTGCGCCGTGGCAGAAGCGGTTCTGACCAAGAGCCGTTGTTTCACGGGCGCTACGCCCGTGCCGCTGCCATTGGCCGCAGGAGCGATAGCATCGTTACGTGTCTTCCGAACGAAGCCGCAGATGCAGACACGGCTTCATGCGAACGCGGTCTGGCTCAAAGCCCGCTTGCGGGCTGGCGGTCTGACCTTGCCTGATGCGCCCGGGCCCATCGTCCCCGTAATCCCGCGATCGCCTGCCGAAGCGGCGCAACTTAAGCGCCGTCTTGTTGCTGCTGGCATACACCCGCCACTAATTCGTTACCCCGGTGGTCCGGAGGGCGGCTACTTCCGCCTCGTGATTAGCAGTGAGCACACCCGCGCGCAGCTCGCGGCGTTAGCGAAAGCTTTGCTGAGTTAGTCGTTCCGCGCTTGCGCCGCCGTGCATGGCCGTTACCTTCGCGTTTCATGATTTTGGAATTCACCAAAATGAACGGAGCGGGCAACGACTTCATCCTCGCGGATAACCGCACCAGCCACATCCAGATCACGTCCGAGCAGGTTGCGCGCCTCTGCCACCGTCAGCGCGGTATCGGGGCCGACGGACTGATGCTCCTAGTGCCGTGCGCCTCGGGAAAGGCTGATTGGGCGTGGGAATTTTGGAATAGCGACGGCAGCCGTGCCGAGATGTGTGGTAATGGAGCACGCTGCTTTGCCCGGTACATCCAGCGGCTTACGGGCGCGCCGGGTGCGCTGACCTTTGAGACCGTCGCGGGCGTCATCACTGCGAACTTCCACGGCGCACGCGTGACCGTGAACCTCACCCCGCCGCACAGCCTGCGCTTGGCCGAGTCCGTGCCGCTAGCTGGCGGGGCAACGGCTATCCACTCGCTTAACACCGGCGTACCACACGCTGTGATCTTTGTTCCGGACGCCACCGGGGCAATGGTCAATCAGGTCGGGGCAGAGGTTCGTTACCATGCGCACTTCAAACCCAAGGGGACCAACGTCAACTTCGCGCAGGTGCTCGGACCGAATCACATTCGCGTGCGCACCTACGAGCGCGGTGTCGAGGGCGAGACGTTAGCCTGCGGCACCGGCGTCAGCGCGGCGGCGATGATTTCGGCCCGCGTCCACGGTTTTACCTCGCCCATCAAGGTGCAAGTGCAAGGCGGCGATACGCTGGAGGTCGCATTTAACACCGTTGGCGAAGGCTTCTCCGACGTGCAGCTCAACGGCCCGGCGGACTTTGTCTTTAACGGCCGCGTGGAGATTTGACCGCTCGGCGCTCGCTCTGACTCACGGGCGGTTGCCAAACGGTTCTAGACTTCCCATGCTGCGGTCGTGCACCGACTAGTTGTTGTTCTTGCCGTGGCCTTGATGGGCCTAGGGTTGTCAGCCGCTGAAGTTCCATGGCCCAAGCTGCCCGAGCGCGATGGTCCTGTTGTGATCCCGGCGCAAGAATGGCCGGCGCGTCCTGGCGCACGCGAGGTACGCGTGTTGATAAGTTATCCCGACGGCACGCGCGGGAGCATTAGGCCGCGGACGGGTATTTTCCTCACGTTGCACAACTGGGGCGGCACCGATTGCGCCGGCACGGCTAACCCAGTTGCGCTGGCTCGCGAGTTCAACTGCGTCGCGCTTTGCGTGAATTACCTCCAAAGCGGACCGAAAGATTCCATTGAAGGCCCGGAGCCATATGACTTTGGCTGGCTGCAAGGCCTCGACGCTCTGCGTGCGCTGTGGTTGGTCTTTCATGAACTCGACTCGGCCAAGATCCCCTTCGCGAGAGGCCGCCTCTTTGCCACGGGCGGTTCGGGCGGCGGCAACGTAACGCTCATGGCGAACAAGCTCGCCCCGCGTACTTTCACGGCCGTAGTAGACATGTGCGGAATGAAAAAGCTCAGCGATGCGCTGGCTTACAACCTCCCCGCCGCCAATGGCCTCAACGCTCGCTGGAGCCGTGAACCCGCCAGCGCCAGCTTTCTCACGGCCGGTGCGCAGGAGATTCGGTTTGTGGGCCATCCGGCGCACCTTGCCGAAATGAAGCGACTTGGATCTACGGCGAAGATCTTTTCTGTCCACGGCCTCGACGACAAAACCTGCCTCGGCGACGGCCAAGAAATGGCCGCCAACATGATGCGCGCTGGTCTCGATATCATGCCCGTATGGGTCACGAAGGAAATGGTGGACGGCAAAGTCTTCACCACCACCGGCCACGCGCTGGGCAATCGTACGCTCATCCCCGGCCATGTCGCCGGAAAATTTCTCCGTGCCGACAGCGCCGACGCGCTGGAACGCAAGACACTCACTGACTTCGAGCGGCGCGAAGACATTCGTTACCCCACGACTGACGGCGCATTTGTCATCTCTTATGCGCGAGGCTTTCCCGTTGGCCGCTTCGAGCCAGCGCCCGGGGCGCCGAGTTATCCGGATCGTTTCGACGTGTTGCGTGTCAATGGCACAGACGGCAAGATCACTTCGGCTAAGTCAGTGGCTGATTGGGAATCACGCCGCCGACACATCCTCCCTGCGTTAGAGCGCGTGATGGGAACTTTTCCGAATCCCGCCAAGCGCGTCGCCCTTGACGTGAAAGTGCTGGAAGAAGTGAAGCTCGAAGGTGGTTTGCTCCGCCGTAAGCTGACCTATCAGAGTGACGCCACCGACCGCGTCGCCGCTTACCTTTTCCTCCCCGAAGCAACCGCCAAGGCAAAACTACCCGCCGTACTCTGCCTGCATCAGACCGCCAGGCTGGGTAAGGCCGAGTCCGCTGGCCTTGTGGAAAACCCCAAGCAATATGCCCTCCACCTTGCTCAACGCGGCTACGTGACCTTCGCGCCCGACTATCCGAGCTTTGGTGATTCCAAATACGACTTCCACCCGCGTCACGGCTATGCCAGTGGTACCATGAAAGCCATCTGGGACAATGTTCGCGCCGTGGACCTACTTGAATCACTCCCTGAGGTGGACGCTGCGCGCCTCGGCGTCATCGGCCATTCGCTCGGCGGGCACAACGCCATGTTCACCGCTGTCTTCGAGCCGCGCCTGCGCGTCATTGTGTCTAGCTGCGGCTTTACCACCTTCCGTAAGGACGACCTGCCGAGTTGGACCGGTAAGGTCTACATGCCGCGCATCGCTGGGGAATTTGGTAACGATGCCGCGAAGGTGCCCTTCGACTTTCCGGAAATTGTCGCCGCTTTTGCTCCGCGGCCTTTTCTCACCTGCTCGGCTGAAGGCGACAGTGATTTTGACGTTTCTGGCGTGCGCGACGTCCTTGAAGCCGCGCGCAAAGTTTATGAACTTCACGGCAGGGCAGGGGACTTGGTTGGCTATTACCCCAAAGGCCCGCACGCTTTTCCCGAGGATGCCCGCAAAGTGGCATACAATTTTCTGGACCAGCACCTGCGAAGGTAAACGCGAGAGACTCCGTCGTCCTAAGTGCGATGCGTGACGCGAATGTTTGGGCAGCCATTGCGATTGAACTTTCCAACTTGCCTCAGCGGGAAGGCTTATTCAGCGTTCAATACATGAAGCCCGTTTTACATGGCGTTGCGTTTGCAGTCATGGGTACCGCGTTTCTTGTTGGTTGTTCGTCGGTCACCGAGTTGCCTACGCCGGCTGCCGCTAAACCTGCCTTGGCGCGTGGGTTTCAGCATCGCGTTTTTACCGATATGCAAGGAAAGCAGCACCCCTTTGTCATCTTCGTGCCTGCGAGATACGAGTCGGGCAGCCAGCCGCCGGTGATGCTCTTCCTCCACGGAGCGGGTGAGCGGGGCACGAACAACATTGACCCAACCATGGTCGGTATCGGGCCAGCGATCTGGAAGCGAAAAAGCACCTTTCCATTTGTTACCGTCATTCCGCAGTGCCGCACCGGATCGAACTGGCTCGCTGAGGGGCCCGATGCGAAGTGGGCCTTGGCAATGCTACGGCAGATAGAAAAAGAGTTCAGCACCGATCCTGATCGCGTTTACCTCACCGGCCTCTCGATGGGCGGCAGCGGCACTTGGAGCATCGCGGCGAAGGATCCGTCCGCGTGGGCGGCCATTGTGCCGATGTGCTCAGGGCCGGACACGGCGAACGCGGCGAAGTTCGCCGCCGCGCGATTGCCGATCTGGAATTTCTGCGGCGACAAGGATCGGGAAAGCACGGTGAAGGCAAATCGCACCATGCACGAGGCACTCACCATGGCCGGTGCGAATGCGAAATATACGGAATATCCCGGCGTGGGCCACAACTGTTGGGATGACGCCTACGGCACCGACGCGCTCTACACATGGCTGTTAGAGCAAACGCGGGCCAGGAACCGCAGCGGCTCTCTATCTTCAACCAAACTTACCATTCGTTGAGCCTTGTGGAGCGCGAGCCGCAGCAAAAAATGGCCCGCGTGTGCATTCACGCATCTTCTCATTGACCCCTTGCTTAATTTTCCGGCTCAATGCCTTCGCAGATTCTCAACACCAAATGGTAAACGCCTTTTCAAGGAACCTCCGCTTTGTCACTTTCGTCAGACCGGCGTATTGGGTAGCAATTTTTTCGTTGGTTTACGTCCTCGCTCATGTGGTCAGCGCAGCGGAGCGGTTTGATGACGTGGTGGTATCCCCGCAGGTTTTCTTCCAAGGCCAGACCTACCACGGCTACGTGGAGATGCGCTTCATGGTGGAGAATCAATCCCCCGACCGCACTCGCCGCGTCACGCTTGTCGCACCGCATAAGGCTTACGGATCTGGTAATAACCTTCGGCGCGTCGAGCGCACCGTGACCGTCAGCCCCGGCACCACGGTCAATATCACCCTCTGGCAGCCGCCGCTCTTGCTCAACGGCGACAATCAGGTGGACGTCCTCGTGGATGGGCGGTTTCGCGGGACGGTCACGCGCAGCGGCAATAATCAGCACATGCAGCGGCACGCGCACTCAGGCATCCCCGGTGGCCCGCGCGCGGTGCTCGTGAGCCGCAGCTTAAACAGCGATGACTTGGACAAGGCCTTTAAGGGCGGAGCGTCCCTCAAGATAACAAGGGGAAATTACACGGCCGCGCAAGCAACCGGTGCTCCCAATGTTGGCTCTCGCTTGAGCGGCATGTCAGCGCAGGCTTGGTCCCCTGACCGCGTCGGTGCGCCTGGTCCGGAGTGGCTGGAAGTGGATTTCAAGCCGGCGCGCACCGGCGCAAAGAGCCTTCGCATTCACAAGCTGGCTTGGGACCAAGCATTCAAGAGCGTCGTGCTCAAAGCCGCTGACGGAATGGAGTTGGCCACCCTGCCCATCACCAACGCGGTCAACCGCAGCTTCACTTTGAGCATCCTCGCCGTGCCGTTGCCCTTGCTCACCAACGCGGTAGCCACCGTGCGGTTGAACGTGGATGCGGGCAGCTCCGGCGGGATGGTCAGCGTGGACGCTGTGGAGTTAAACGACGGCTCCACCAGCACGTTCGCTGCGGACGCGCGTGCGAGCAGCACGTATGCGACGCGGTTCTCGTCAAGCACCAGCTCTACCGCGTATGACGGGCCAACGGTGCTGCGGAGTGAGTTAGAGGCAGCGAGCTGGAGCGAATCATGGCTGGCTTATACGTGCTTTGACTTGGTGGTACTCGCGCGCGGCGATCTAGCGGCGATGAACGCGGCGCAGCAAAACGCGCTGCGAAGTTATGTGGAATCGGGCGGAGGGTTGGCTGTGCTTGGACAGGCGGAGTTGCCAAATGCGTGGCTCAGCAGCGCCATAAAACGTGACGTCTTCCCTCGTAATGCCGGCGCTCTACGGTTCGTTGCCGGGTTTGGCCAATACCTCCTCCTGAGTTCGCCTTCAATCGCGCTATTGGACCGCGCTCAAGTGGATGCTATGCGACAGATAGCCCAAGAATCTGGTCAAGTCTGGCAGTCCATGCCCAAAGAATCCGGCGCGAATACCGAGTTCCCCGTCATTGAGGATACCCGCATCCCCGTGCGTGGCATCGTGTTTATCATGCTAGCATTCATCCTCATCGTCGGACCGCTTAACCTCTTCTTTTGCGCTCGCGCCAACCGCCGCATCGCCATGCTCTGGACCATCCCACTGATTTCTTTCGTAACCTGCGCCATTGTCTTTGGTTACACGCTGATGAGCGAGGGTATCACGCCCACCACGCGCACGGAGGCGGTGACGTTTCTCGACCAAGCCGCGCACCGTGCTACCACGCTCGCACGGCAGGCGTTCTACACGCCTCTTACGCCTGGCGACGGCTTCCGGTACAGTCACGACACTGAGGTTACGCCGCTCGTGGATGTTGACCTCTACAATGGCGGTAACGCGCGCGAATTGGAGTTGTCGCAAGCCCAGCACCTCACGCGCGGCTGGGTCACGGCGCGCGTCCCAGCGCACTTCGCGCTCCGCAAATCCGAGACGCGCCGCGAGCGCCTGCAAGTCCAGCGCCAAGCCGACGGCCGCGTAAACGTGCTCAATGGCCTCGGTGGGGACATCCTGACGCTCTGGCTGCGCGATGAAAATGGGCGGCTGTTCAAGGGCGAAGGGTTGAAAGCGGGACAAAATGCGACACTGGCGTTACACGCAGGAGGTGCCTCAATTAATCCGCTGCCAGATAAATTATCTGGCCTTTACCACGGGTCGTGGATCGCAGCACATGATGCCTTGGTCACTGGCCCAGATACTTACCTCGGAAATCGCACTTACCTCGCCGTCATGGCTGAAGCCCCATTCATCGAGGTAGGTCTTGCCAAGCCCGGTCACACTCGCGCCCGGCAAACCATTATCGGTGTGCTCGCCTCGGAGGACGTGAAGTGAAGCAGGGCCTTTTCCATTTGAGGGCGCTGGGGCGTGTCTTATCTCTTCACCCCGATCACGGCCCGCTCCCTTTGGAGCAGGACGAAACCTACCCCGCATCCACAAAACCCGCGCACTCTTCTTCGTTAAAGAATAGCTGCTATGCGCTCTCTCTTCAGGGAGCGAGCCGGGGTAATGAGAGGCGACGTAGCATGTCCCCTGGGCGGCATTTTGCGGTCAGCTGCGCTCGCGCGCGTTGCACTCTGCAATTCTCGTTCTTTACCCCGCGTTTTTCATGAAGGTTCAAGTTCGCAACCTCCACAAACGCTTCGGTAAAACCGTCGCGGTGGACAACTTCACGTTCTCCTTCGACAACGGCCACGTCTTCGGGTTCGTTGGGCCGAACGGGGCGGGCAAGACCACCACGATGCGCGTCATCGCCACGCTCGAGGAGCCGACTGCGGGCGACGTGCTAATCAACGGCGTCTCCGTGCGCGAGGAACCGGAGTATGCGCGCCGCATGGTCGGCTACGTGCCCGATTCGCTGCCCGCGCACAACGACGTAACCGTGCACGAGTATCTGGATTTCTACGGGCGGGCTTACGGCTTGCAGGGCGCGAAGCGGCGCGAGGCGGTTGGTGCGGTGGAGGAATTCACCGGCGTCACGGGCATCCTCGACAAGCATCTCAAGGCGCTCTCCAAGGGCATGAAGCAGCGCGTCACGCTGGGCCGCGCGCTCATCCACAACCCCGACGTACTCATCCTCGACGAACCCGCCGCTGGACTGGACCCGCGGGCACGTGTCGAGTTACGCGAGTTGCTGACCGTCCTCGCCACGCAGAACAAAGCCATCCTCATCAGCTCGCACATCCTCACGGAGCTGACGGAGATTTGTAACGGGGTGGTCATCGTCGAGCGCGGCAAGCTACTCGCGTCCGGCACCGTGGCGGAGGTCTTGAAAATGAGCACGCCGCACCGGGCCTTCGCCATTCGTGTGCTGGGCGAGCCGTCCGTCCTAGTCAAAGAACTCCTGCAAACGCCACACGTCGTTAGTGCCCGTGAGGTCGGCGGCGAGGTGTTGCTGGAATTGGAAGGTGAGCTATCTGCCGGCTGCGACCTGCTTGCAGTACTCGTAGGCAAGGGTTTCAAGATCGCCGAGTTCAAGCAGAGCAAGGCGAATTTGGAGGACATTTTCATGAACGTTACCAAAGGCGGCGTGCAGTGAATAGCGAACAGCGCCAAGCAAATCGACAGTCCAAGCGCTCCCGACCAGCATCCCCCAACGCAATTAGCCATTCGCCACTTTCCCGATGAACTTTCTTACTCTCTCCAAATGGCGCACTTGGGAGCCTAATCCCATTGTCGTCAAAGAGCTTCGCCAAGCCGTGCGGAGCTGGGCGGTCACGGGGGTGCTACTGGCGTTCCTTTGCATTTTGTTTTTAGTCGTTGTTTCTCATCTGCTCGGGCAGACCATCCAATCAAATGCCAACCAAGCTTTGGGTCGGGATATTTTTCAGTTCCTTCTGCCAATCTTAAGCGTGGTGAGCTTTAGCTTCATCCCGCTCTATGTCGGCGGACGGCTCATGGCGGAGCGACAGGAGGGTAATGTGGATATGCTTTACATCACTACCCTGTCTGCTGCGCGCATCATTCGGGGCAAGCTGCTTTGCGGTGTGTATCTTACGGTGTTGTTTTTTAGCGTGTGTGCGCCGTTCATGGTTTTCACGAATCTGCTGCGCGGCATTGACCTGCCGACGGTCTTCATGCTGCTGGTCGTGGCATTCCTTGTGTCAATCCTGTCCTTACAGGCGGCGATTTTCCTCTCGTGCTTGTCAACGAGCAGGGGGCTGAAGCTCCTCGTCGGGTTTTCTGGTGGCGGCGTCATGATGGCGTTAGTCGGCTTGATGGCGAACTTCTCGTATGATTTGCTGCGCGAGGGCGCCGGTAGTCGGTTGGGAGCGTGGAACTTTTGGGGGCCAACCCTGAGCCTGTTTTTTTTCGGATTGTTGCTGTTTGGCTTTTTTCACCTCGGAGCTATCGCGCTCATCTCCTCGCCGTCAGCCAATCGCGCGCTGCCGCTGCGGAGCTACGTGACAGGTACTTGGCTGGTAACATTGGCGGTGTCCTTGGTGTGGGCGGTCAACGAGTCACACACCGGGCCTGTGGTCGCGTGGGCGGCTTTCACCACGGGCCTACTCGTCCTCGCACTGCTCATCGCAATTGCCGAGGGCGACGATCAGAGCGTTCGTATTCGCCGCACCATTCCCGAGTCGGGCCCGAAGCGCGCGCTGGCGTTTCTCTTTTATAGCGGCACAGCGGGCGGGTTGGCCTGGACCGTGTTGCTCGCCGCTACCACTATAGGGGCAACTTGGGTGCTGACGCAGAGTTCAGTACTCGACTCGATGTCACCTTGGCTTGGCGGTGGGCGCATCAGGCGGGCGAGTATAAAAGAGTTATCCACCATTTATCTTTCCGCGACCTTGCTTTACGTGTTTGCCTATTCCCTTTTCGGTCTCGTAATTCACCGCCGTTTTCTAGCCCACCGTTCGCCCATCGTCGCCGCGATGATTGCCCTCGCGCTGGCTGCGTTGTGGGCCATTGTGCCAAACCTTGTGCTGCTTTTGTTCAACAAACTCTCATGGGATGCGCTTCAAGACCGGCAGTTGGGCAATGTCTTCAACGTCTTTGTCATGACTAACCATTCTTCCTTTCCTTACCATCTCATCTTTGCGCTTCTGCTTGCAACGCTTGGTGTGGTGTTAAACCTGAAGTGGTTCTTCGCCCAACGCCGTGCCTTCCAGCCGCTCCCCAGCGAAGCCCAAACTGTCACCCCACGGCCGCAGTCTTAGATTGCAAACTCGCTTACGAACCACCCGAATGAATGCGAATTCCCTGTTGCTGGGTGCAAACTGCCAGCGCGGACTGATTCGCCGGACACTTATCTATCGGCACCCCTTAGTCAGCCAGGAGAAGGGCGTGGGCGGGAGAAATTTTTTCCTTTCCGCGACTCTGGCCTCCCACTTTCTCACCTTTTCGCATGAGCACGCGTGAGCATCTCCTGTCCGGCGAAGCCCTGGGCCAGCGTTATGCCTTGGCTGTGCCGCAGACCGCACTCGCGGGTACGACCGGTAGTCAGCTTGGTCGCCGCGCTGGCAACTCGATTGATTTTCAGGACTACCGCGAATACCAACCCGGCGACGACCTCCGCACGATCGACTGGGGCGTCTTCGCGCGCACCGACCGGCTCACCATCAAGCTCTTTCGCGAGGAGGTAAACCCGCACCTGGACCTCCTCCTTGACGCCTCGCGCTCGATGGCTTTGGAAAACACGCGTAAGTCTGCTGCCACACTCCGGCTCGCCGCGCTGCTTGGGACGGCGGCGGAAAACGCGCATTGCACTCACGCCACCTGGCTGGCCGGCGATGGCTTCCAACGTGCCGCGAACGACATGATGCTTCCCTCCGCATGGGATGGCCTCGGCTTCGCCAGTCGCCGCCCGCTTGACGAAGCCTTCACTATCCTTCCGCCGCGACTGCGCCGGCTCGGCATCCGCGTTCTCGTAAGTGATTTGATGTGTCCGGGGGAACCGCTCTCGATTCTGCGCCGTCTTGCCGATGGAGCCGCTGCGGTCTTCGTCGTGCAACTCCTCGCGCAGGCGGATACTGAGCCGCCTGAACATGGTAATGTCCAGCTCGTGGACAGCGAGACTGGCGAGGAGCGCGAAATTTTCGTAGATGCAACAGTTGCGGCCCAGTTCCGCGAAGCGCTCGCCCGCCATCGTGAAAGCTGGGACGTTGCTTGCCGCCAAACTGGCGCGCGCTTCATCTCACTAGTGGCAGAAAAACTAGAGGCCAGCCTGCCCGCGTTGGAAGAGGCGCAGTTGTTGGTGCCTGCATGAATTGAAATCAAACGCGAACATCATGCCTCGGATAGCACTCACCTCCTTGGGGTGCTGCCCGAGCGCACAGGCATGCCTTTCCTAACTTATCCACTCGCGCTCATGGCTGCCGCGGCGCTTCCCGCGCTCGCGGCCATCTACATCCTGCGTAACCGCTATCGGCGGCGCGAGGTTTCGAGTCTCATGTTGTGGCAATTCGCCGTCCTTTCGCGCGAGGGCGGCGCGAAGGTCAACAAACTCCAGCTCCCGCTCGTCTTCTTTCTCGAACTGCTCGCGCTCGCCCTCCTCGTCACCGCTGCGACCGGCCCGCGCTGGCAGTTGCCCGCCCACGCTCGCCCGCTTGTGATCATCCTCGATGACTCGGCTTCGATGCTCGCGGGTGACAGCGCCGGAGCGAGCGCAGTTTCACCCAATTCCCCCCGTACCAAAGCTGTTGTCGCCCTCGACGAGTTACTTAAGTCCCGCAAGTTTCTCTCCATCCGCCTCGTCCTCGCCGGCCCAAAACCCCGCGTCCTCGGCAGCGCCGTCACCACCGCCACTGAAGTCCGCGAGGTGCTCGCGCAGTGGACCTGCCAATCGCCCGATGCCGCGCTCGACGCCGCCATCGCGCTCGCGAACGACCTCGGCGGCCCGCAGTCGCAGCTCCTTGTGCTCACGGATCACGCGCCGCCCGGCTCTGAGTTCAGCGGCGACCGCGTGCAGTGGTGGGCCTTCGGCGGGACGCAGCCGAACCTCGCCTTCGTCAACGCCACGCGCACCACGCACGGCGAGAGCGACCGCGTGTTGCTCGAAGTCGCGAACTACTCCGCCAGCGCCGTCGCGACCGCCGCGTATCGCATCACGAGCGGCAGCAATTTGCTCCGCAGCGCGACGCTGAAACTGGAGCCGCGCGCCCGTCAGCGTCTCATACTGAATCTCCCGGCCAACACGCCCGCTATCGAAGCCGCGCTCGACGCCGACAACCTTGCCGCCGACAACCGCGTTACGCTTCTCCCCGCCGTGCGTAAGCGCATCCGCGTGCAAAACTCCCTCGAAGACGCCGCGCTGCGTTCGCTTGTGGACAAGGCACTTGAAGCCAGCGGTCTGCGCAGTTCGCTTTCCGCCGCGCCAGAAATCATCCTGCACAACGCCCGCGCTACGCCCGCTGGCACGAACGCGTGGGGCCTGCGCTTTCTCGCGGAGACCAACGCCGCTACGCCGCACACCGGCCCGTTCATCGTGGACACCGCGCATCCACTCGCGCGCGGTCTTTTTCTGGACGGCGTGGTTTGGACTGCGTCAACTCCGGGCACTAATCAGTTCGGCTTGCCGGTCATCACCGCTGGGAACACGCCGTTGCTCGCTGTCACCGAGGATGCGCTGCGGCGTCAGCAAATCACGCTACACCTCATCCCTGACCGCTCGACGCTCACCGCCACGCCGAACTGGCCCATCTTCTTCTGGAATCTGCTCACGTGGCGTGCGCGCGAAACGCCGGGCTTGGTGGAAAGCAACTTCCGCCTCGGCTCCGAAGTTTCCGTCCGCGCGCAGACGAACTCCGTTCAACTCATCTTGCCCGGAGGGGGGACGCGCATGCTCACAAAGTCGGCGGAGGAATTCGTTCTCGAACCCGAAACGCCCGGCCTCTACACGGTGAACGCGGGCAACAGCTCGTGGCAGTTCGCCGTGAACCTGCTCGCGCCCGAGGAGTCCGACCTCGCCACCGCGAAGTCTGGCAAGTGGGGCGAGTGGGAGAAGCCCGAAGAAGCGCGCCGCGAATACGCGAGCGTGCTCTGGTTCTTCGTCCTCGGCGCGCTCGTGGTGATGGTCACGCACCTCTTCCTCGTGACGCACAGCAAAGGACGCGTATGACCACGTACGTCACCAAGCATTCTCGGCCCCTGTATCTACGTCTCGCCCCACTGCCACAGGCGTTTACGGATTACTAATCACTTTTCCGCTTTGTTCATCCTCTCCCAACCCGTCTGGCTCGCGCTGCTCATCCCGCTTGGCGTGCTGTGGGCGCTTTGGCCGATGCCCACGCGCTTGCTGCGCGTGCTGCGCGCGGTTGTGCTACTCGCGCTCGTGCTCGCGATGGCGCAGCCGGCCATCAAGCTGCCCGATCGCGCCGGCACCATCGTCGTGGTTGCGGACCGCAGCGATTCCATGCCCGCCGGCGCGAGCGCGCAGGCGAAGGAGGCCGTGGACTTGATTCAACGCGGCATGGGCGCACGCGACCAGTTGGCGGTCGTCAGTTTCGGCCAGCAGACCGCCGTCGAGCGCCCGCCTCAGCGCGGAGAATTCCCTGGTTTCACCGCGCAAGTCGGCGCGGACGCCTCCAACCTCGCCGACGCCCTCGACTCGGCGCTCGCGCTCATCCCGCCGGACGCGCCGGGCCGCATCCTCATCGTTTCGGACGGCAAGTGGACTGGGCGCGACCCGCTTGCGCCCGCCGCCCGCGCCGCCGGACGCGGCATCGCCTTAGACCATCGCCTGCTCGCACGTCCCAGCGTGAACGATCTCGCCATCGCGAGCTTCCAGACGCCCGAGACGGTGCTGCCCGGTCAGGCATACATCATGACCGCTTGGGTGCAGTCGCCGGTCGAGCAAACCATCGAGTATCAGCTCTCGCGCGGCACCACGGTCATCGCGTCAGGCAAGAAGGATGTTTCCGCTGGGCGGTCTCGCCTGCTTTTCCGCGACCGCGCAACAACACCGGGCACAACGCAATACCAACTCACGTTGAAATCCGCCGCCGCCGACCCGGTTCCGGAAAACAACGCTGCCCGCGCGCTTGTCGGCGTGCGCGGGCCAAAGCCGATTTTAGTGCTAACGCAATCAAAGCAGTCCGCCTATGTGGAACTGCTCCAGCGCGGCCGCGTGGATCTCGAGGCCCGCACCCCTGCTGAGGCGCGCTGGACGTTGGAGGAACTAACGCGTTACTCGGGCGTCGTTCTAGAAAACGTTATGGCCAGCCAGGTTGGCAACGCGGGCATGGAGGCGCTCGCGGCGTGGGTCGAGACCACCGGTAGTGGTCTGATGATTACCGGCGGGCGCAAGTCCTATGGGTCGGGTGGTTACTTTGGTTCGCCGCTTGACCGCATTCTCCCAGTCTCAATGGAAATGCGGAAAGAGCACCGCAAGTTGCAGCTCGCCATCGTCGTCGCGCTGGATCGGTCCGGCTCGATGTCCGCTCCGGCAGGCGGCGGGAAGAAGAAAATTGACCTCGCTAATATCGGCACCGTGCAAGTGCTCGACTTGCTCGGGCCAACGGACGAATTGGGTGTTATCGCCGTAGATTCCCGCGCACACACGATGGTGGACCTCGCGCCGGTGGACGTGGTGAAAGGACAGCGCAGCCGCATCTTGGGCATTGAGAGCATGGGCGGAGGCATCTTCATCTACGAGGCCTTGGCTGCGGCATCGCAAATGGTCATGAAGGCGAAGGCGGAGACAAAGCACATCATCCTCTTCGCTGACGCCGCCGACTCCGAGGAACCGGGCCAATACGTCGCGCTGCTGCAAAAATGCCGCGAGGCCGGCATCACCGTTAGCGTCATCGGCATGGGCACCGAGGCGGACGTGGATGCGAATTTGCTCAAGGACGTGGCCGCGAAAGGCGGCGGAAATATTTACTTCAGCAATACTCCGGAGGAATTCCCACGCATCTTTGCGCAAG